>Ga0326597_10007238_pt1 | contig 15106 bp, 4 predicted proteins | sample RVTome_12_FD_203789 | JGI IMG/M metagenome (GOLD analysis project Ga0326597, IMG submission 203789) | Soil microbial communities from uranium-contaminated site in the Upper Colorado River Basin, Wyoming, United States - RVT100D185 | ecosystem: Environmental > Terrestrial > Soil > Contaminated >... | reverse complement strand
GCCGCACGCGACGGCATCGTCGCTTGCTGCGTCGGCTCTTCGAGCGACTCATTGAAGATGACCAATCCCAACATGCCGAACAGGTAAAAGGCGGTGACGACGATTCCCATTTCCATAACCCACCTCCGTTCATTCTGAGTTGTTTGCCCTGCTCCCTTGCCCTACACTCAGCAAGGCCGATGCCGGGCTCCGTGACAGGCCGGTTCCTGCCGGCGCATCTTGCCGAACAGGCTGAATAATCAAGACGAACTGTAAAGCTTGAGGCGGATTGCACGCGCTCAGCGCAACGAAATCATCGAGTCGCGTCACAGGCCAGCCTGCCAACGCCGTAAGCAGTCAACCTGAGTCTATGTCGCTCAACGCCTGTATCCATGCGGGATTTAGCAGACTGTAAACGTTGTACGCGTTATGTAAACGAAGTTGACAGGCTGGGGCGCTCGTGCTACGACGGGCCTGACCATCGGTGTCGAGGGGGCCATGGCCACGAATAAAGATATGGGTTCAGCCACGCCAGATCGGCCGAACCGGCCCGGCTCGTCGTTGCAGCTGGTGCTGGATCTCTGCGGCCAGATCAACGCCGAACGCGAATTGCCGCGACTGCTTGAGCTGATCGCGCGGGAAGGCGCGAAGCTGCTCGAGTGCGAGCGCGTGACCATCTTCCTGCTGGACCGCGAGAAGTGCGAATTGATCTCGCAGGTGACCCTCGACGGAGAAAAAATCCGGTTGGACGCACGGCTGGGCATCGCCGGCGCCTGCGCCATGACCGGCCAGGTGATCAAGGTGGACGACGCCCAGCAGGACCAGCGGTTCTATACCGCCGTGGATGCCCGGACCTCGTTCCAGACGCGCACGGTGCTGGCGATTCCGCTGCGGAACCCAGCCGGCGAGGTCATCGGCACCTTCCAATGCATCAACACGCGGCACGGGAACTTCACGCCTGACGATGAAGAGGTCGCCCACGCCCTCGCCTCGCAGGCCGCCATTGCTATTGAGACGGCCCATCTTGTCCAGGACTTCAAGCGGCAACAGGCCCAGCTCGAGGCTGAAAACGCGCAGCTCCGGAAGGAAGTCGAGGGCCGGTTCTCCACGCAGCAGATCATCGGAACGAGCGGCCCGCTTCAATCGATCGTCCGCCTGATCGATCAGATTCACGACAGTTCTGTCGACGTCCTCATCACGGGCGAAAGCGGAACCGGCAAGGAGATGGTCGCCAAGGCCATCCACTACAACAGCCCCCGCGCGCGCAAGCCGTTCGTCGCGATCAATTGCGCGGCCCTGCCCGAGACGCTCGTGGAAAGCGAGCTTTTCGGGATCGAGAAGGGCGTGGCGACGCAGGTCGAGAGGCGGATCGGAAAATTCGAAGAGGCCAACGGCGGCACGTTGTTCCTCGATGAAATCGGCGATTTGAGCCAGTCCGCGCAGGTCAAGATCCTCCGCGTGCTTCAGGAACGGGTGCTGGATCGGGTCGGGGGGCGCACGGGCATCCCCGTGGACGTCCGAATCCTGGCGGCGACCAACGCCGATCTGGAGCGGGCCATCAAGGCGGGCAAGTTCCGGTCAGACCTGTATTTCCGCCTGAAGGTCGTGACGATCCATACGCCGCCGCTGCGCGAGATCAGGGAGGACATTCCCATGCTCGCGCGCGCCTTTCTCCACCGGTACTGCCAGACGATGGGGAAACCCCAGAAATCGCTGTCGGCGGGCGCGATGCGCTGCCTGACCCAGTACGACTGGCCGGGGAACGTGCGTGAATTGGAGAACGAGATCAAACGCCTCGTGGTCTCCACGCGGCGGACGGCGATCGCGGAGGATGATCTTGCCGATTCCATCCGCGCGTCAGTCGAGCCGGGGGGCAAACCGGCCGGTCCTTCAGGAAGGTCTCTGAAGAACGCGGTGGAAGAATTGGAACGGCGGCTCGTGGCCGACGCGCTGCAGCGCTGCCGCGGCAACCAGGTCCAGGCCGCCAGGCTGCTGGGGCTGAGCCGCCAGGGCTTGATCAAGAAAATCGCCCGTTACGGGATGAAATCCTCCCCCCGGTGATTGCCTTCTCCGACGGAAACACGCCCACAAACCCGGTTGGACGAGATCGCCACCGCCCTCACATCTACTAGGTAGACCTCTGTAGATTTCCCGTTGACAACAAAAATGAAGCGGCGCATAGTCGGCGTCCACAGGCCGGCTCCCCATGGAGGTGTGGCACCTTGAAGGGGACGTCGAACATCGTTTCTTTCCCACTCCGTTCCTCCGACTCCATAGCTCTATCTGAGTCCGGTTTCGTTAATTGTTTTCCTCGAGACGTTCCAGCCATGCATGTCGCGCGCAGCTCCGTCCCTTGAGATCACGGAAATTCAAGAGAGAGCCAGTGAGAAACTGTGCATTGGGGCGTCCGGAGAGTCTTATGTGGATTGGAGGGCAGGTTGTTCCGTCCTGCCCAGCAGGGCACGGAAGTTGCGTATGGTTTGTCTCAAGTTGCAAATGTCACTCGCAAGGCAACGCAGGTGACTTCCGCAACCTTGACGGGACGGGAGTTAGAACATGAGCGGACTAATCAGCGAATGCGCTCCGAATCTGCAACCAAGGAGATCATGATGAGTCGTCATTTATCTGTAGGCCGGTCGGTTGCCTGCTGGATCCTCAGCTTCGCCGCACTAGCAGCCTTGCTTGCGGCGGAGCCGGGGCATGCGCAAACGCCGCGTGTCTCGGGGCAGGGGACTGCAGCTTCCAGCATGGGCAATGCTTTCTCCGCCCAGGCCGATGATGCGTCCGCGCTGCATTACAATCCGGCCGGCATGACGCAACTGCGAGGTGTTCAGGTTTTGACCGGCTCGCTTTTCATCGGCGGAGTGACGACCCATACCAGCACAGCCGGCCAGGTGACCGTCGGAGATCGGAGCGGGAGCGTGGCCTGGCCCCCGCCGACGCATTTCTATGTTACCGCCAATCTCAAGGATATTGGGTTTGACGCATTGGAAAAATGGACCGCCGGTATCGGCGTGACCGTGCCATTCGGTTCGTTGACGGAGTATCAGGAAACGGCGCCGTTCCGGTTCAGCACCCTGTTCAATACCCTGCCGTTGCTCGATATCAAGCCGACTATCGCCTACAAGCTCAATGACAAGCTGTCCTTCGGACTCGGCATGGACATCTACACCTTCTCCAGCCTGTTCGGTGAGGGGCACACTGAATTCAAATTCATCTCGGGCGGCTCCGGAGGTACGACGCCGGGATCGCAGCTGGAACTGCAGGGGAGGGATACGGCTCTCGGATTCAACGCGAGCATGATGTACACCCCTTTCCGGAACGCCGAGGGCAAACCGCTCGCCAACATCGGAATTGTCTACCGCAGCCAGGCTACGCTGCAGTTGCAGGGCACACTTCTCCAGAATGGCCGGACCTTCGCAGATGCCAGGGCACCTGTCGTCCTGCCGCAGATCATCACCGGCGCCATCGCCCTCTGGCCAATTCGCGACCAGGAACGTGAATGGAAACTGGAGCTGGATGTGGACCATGTCAATTGGCATGCCGTCCGCCACAACAATGTTTCCTTGTCAAACGGTGGCGGCATCCCCCTGCCCAACAACTGGCGCAACTCGTACAACGTCATGGTGGGGACGGAATATAAATTCCTGAAAATAGAGCAGATGCCGGACTGGGAAGTCGCGATGCGAGCCGGCTATACCCAAGTGCAGGCCCAGATGCCGGACCAGAACTTCAACCCGGGTATTCCGTCAGCCGACAATCACATTCCCTCGGTCGGCTTGGGATTCACGTGCAAGGCAAACGGTTCCTTCCTTGGGCTGACGAAATGCAGCAATATAGGCTTGGGCCCCATCAAGTCCAAGTCCATCGGGCTGGACCTCTCGTACCAGATGGCCCTCTACGAGGATCGTTTCGTGACCGGCCACGCAACGAATCCGGCCATCAACGGCACTTACCGGACGACGATCCACGCGGGCGGTGTGAGTCTCCGGTTCAACTTCTAGCGGGAGGACACATACGATCCGCAGGATGGTGCGATTCTAACCAGTCACATGTGCGTCGCCGTGCGAGCATGGGGTCGAGGCGCATAGCGATGCCGCGGGTTTTGCTCTGCGCGAAGGAGGGGCAGGTATGCTCTTCAAACAAGTAGCAGCGGGATTCGGCGAGGAAAAATCTGCCGGGCAAGGCGTACTCTCGGAGCCGATCGAAAATCTGATTCAGGATCAACCTGCCGGACTTATCGGCATCAACGATCAAGACGGGAAGGCATGGCCGGTCCATGTGCTGGTCGTCGGGTCCGGTTATGGTGGCGCGATCGCAGCCATGCGGCTGGCCAGCAAGAAATGCAATGTGGTCGTGTTCGAGCGGGGCAAGGAGTATGCAACGGGGCAGTTTCCCGAGACGCTCCAGGAGGCGCCCGCTCATATCCAGTTCCTTCGGAACGACAAGGATCTGCCGATCGGCAATGCGGATGCCCTGTTTGATTTTCGGCTTGGCAACCCCATCAGCGTGCTCGTGGGCTGCGGGCTTGGGGGCACATCACTGATCAACGCCAATGTCGCAATGGAGCCCGGGAGCGACCTGTTTGACGATCCCCGTTGGCCAAGCGAGCTTCACCGGCAGGAGTTGCGATCGAGTTTTGACGATGTGACCAAGTTACTGGGCGTGACGCAATACGACTCCTTCCTAAGACCCCATTATAAGAAATATTCCGCGCTGGCCCGTCTTGCCAGCGACCTGGGTTCTACAGGTGCGCCTTGCAAGCCCGCACCGATCGCAGTCACGTTCAAAGATGGCAAGAATGCGGTCGGCATCGAACAGAAGGCGTGTATCGGCTGCGGCAACTGCGTGACCGGTTGTAACTACGAAGCGAAGAATACACTGCCGATGAACGCGCTCCCCCTTGCCAAGTGCCGGGGTGCCAGGATGTTTACGGGTGCGACGGTTCTCAGCATTGAACCCGCCGGCTTGGTGGACGGTTCGGACGGGTGGATTGTACGGTTTCGCCGTACTGAAACGGCCAAGACGACGCTGCAGACGGAAGTCTTTAGCTTGCACACCGCAGTTGTCGTCCTGGCGGCCGGCACGCTAGGGAGCACGGAAATCCTGCTTCGCTCCGAGGAGCGGAGCGGGGGGGAAATCAAGTTCTCAAAGAGCCTCGGCACGGGGTTCTCGACCAACGGCGACGCGATCGCGTTCGGCTATGCACAAAAGCAACCAGTGAACGCGGTAGCCAAACTCAACAAAGGCCATAATGAACATGACGTCGGCCCGACCATCACCGGATACATCAGGGCCAGGGCAGGGGACGGGGTCAGGTCGGAGGTCACGATCGAGGATGGCGCCGTTCCGTCGGTGCTCGCCCGCCTCTTTGAGGAAGTCCTCGTCACAGCCTCCGTGTTCAAGCGCAATTTCAACGTGTCGTTGCCAGCCTGGTTTCATGGCAGGGACGGCAAGGGCAAGGATCCCCTATCGGTACACCTGGGCGCCGTTGACCACAGCCAGGTGCTGCTGGTGATGGGGGATGATGAAGCGAGGGGCCTTCTGAAATTGGGACCGAGAGATGAAGAGACCAAGTACGATCCCGATCGCTTCAGGATCAGCATCGAAGAGCCTCCGGAAGGCGTGCGCCGCCAAGAGCCGCCCGTGTTCCAGGCTGTGGACAAGCTCTTTGAAGAGGCTGAAAAAAGTGGCGGATTTGACGGTGGCGATTACCTGCCGAATCCATTCTGGAAAATCCTGCCGGCCGACATAACGCAGGCCTCTAATGCCCCGGCCCCCGGCCGCAATCTGCTCTCCGTCCATCCCCTCGGTGGCTGCCCGATGGGAAGCGATGTGCAAACCGGTGTCGTCAATCATGCCGGGCAGGTGTTCAGGCTGGATGGCCCTCGGAAGGACTCATTGTACGAGGGCCTGTATGTCATGGATGGCGCCATCATTCCATGCGCGCTCGGAGTGAATCCCTTTCTCACCATCGCCGCGCTGGCCTATCGCAACGCCAGGAAGCTTGTGGAATCGCATAATGAAGCGCTTGTCGAGGAATTTAAGAAGACGTTCGGCGGGGTGTATAGAGTGCAGTTTGTCGCGGAGTATCAGGAGAAGAATGGCCACGAGCCTGACAGGAATGATGTCGAGGAGTTTGAAAAGAAGCACATCGAGGGTCTCGAAAAGAGGTTTCGCGGCGTGCCCATCAGGGAGCTCGTCGAGAAGTTTAAGGAAGGGGGTGGCCGCGCGATTAACGACAAGCTTGTCGAGACGTTCAAGAAGACGCATGGCTGGACGGCTCAAGACCTTCTGCAACCAGGGGAAACGCCCCAACCCCAGCAGCCTCAAGGCTCTCCACGGAAGGAGGGTAGCAGTAATAATCCTGTCAAGGCGAAGTTCAACGAGGTCATGACCGGGGAGCTGTCTCTGTCTGCTAAGGAAGGCGTGCCTCCCTGGATTATCAAGAATATCGGGAAGCGGGCATCTCGCCTGAATGAAAAAGACAGGTTGGCGATCAAGGTCCAAATTCACATTGACGACGTGCTCGCTTGGCTCCGGGAACCGAACAAACCACTTGATGCTTCGGCGACCTTGTACCTGAATGAAAAGGGCCAGATCAATCCGGTCCGGGAGGAAAAGCTGATCGAGCTCGGCGTGTGCCAAAAAGCGAACGGCAAGGTCAGATTATTTGCCTGGGACAAACCCTGCGGGTGCCTGCACCAGGCGTGGCGGGCTTTGCTTGCAATCGTGGCGTTTGTTCGTCGTCGTGGGATCACCAACTCCTTCGACATCGAAGCCAATAACTCCCTTGACAAGATCACGAAGGGTATCAAGATGTTAGTCGGCTTTCTCCGCGCCGCCTGGAATACCGCGAACTGGCGGTATCTTGAGTACCGATTCACGTTTGAGAATGAGCGTGGATGGGTGGGACTGCACGGGACCAAGGAGCTGGCCTATGCCTGTAAGAAAAAGAATCCATGGGACGCGCTGACCGACCTGCCTTTCACGTTGTACCAGTCGTGTAAAGCGGTCAGAGGGGAGCTCAGGGTGGACGTGGTCGGCCTGACCAAGAAGGCCCCGTTCCAGGCCATGTATTCTCAAGATTCCCCGGATTCCCCCTCCACCATCGCGGCCCTGGTGAGCGCCGGCCTGATGTTTTTCCGGGTCGTGTTCCAGACGCATTTCTGGAGCTTCGGAGCCCCCAATTACCCGAAACAGAAAATCGAAGCGGACCGCCAGCCGAAGCCAATTCAAGATAGCTCTGGTTCAATCGACCCGAAACCCATTGATTTACCCGTTCCTACATCCAGACGAGAATGGAATAAGAAACTCAATCTGCGCCTCGTGCGCTACGAGCGCAAGAATCCTTCGCGTGGCAGCATACTGCTTATCCATGGACTCGCGAGCGGAAGCCGGGTCTTCGCGACGCCCAGCATCCCCGAGAATTTTGCCACATACTTGTACAAGCTTGGCTATGATGTCTGGCTGTTCGATTATCGGGTCAGCATCGCGCTGCCCGGGCGGATCGCCGAAGGCCAGTGGGACATGGACCAGATCGGCGAATTCGACATGCACGAGGCGGTCAAGCGGGTGTACGACGAGACCGGCGGTCCGGTCCAGGTATTTGCCCACTGCGTCGGGGCCGCGGCCCTGGCAATGGGGATCCTGAGCGGCAGGTGCCACGACCACGAAAAGAATCAATCGAGGATCTCCGCGCTGGCCTTGCACGCGGTGCAGCCATGGCCCGTTCCCTCGCCGGTCAATCACGTGAAGGCGAACTTTGCGGCGGTCATCAGGGACGCCCTGACGTGGAAAAGACTCGACGCCGTCCTGCCGCACAAGCCGACCGCCTTCGACGTCATGTTGGACCGGATTGGAGGATCAATACCCTTTCCGTCCGCCCTGGAACAGGATTACGAAATCCATCGGAAGCAGACAGACCCCGTGAACATGGGCCGGAACATCTGCGACCGCATGACCCTCTATTACGGGTGGGAGTGGAACCATGCACGAGATTTGGGCGGCCTTAACGAGGTGACCCATCTAAAGCTGGCCGACCTGGTGGGCGTGGCGAACTTCGAAACCTTCCGCCATATCTACTTCCTCCTGACGAGGAAGCGGTTGACCACGCGGATGGGCGAGGACACATACGTGAAAGCAGAGAATTTTAGAGACTATTGGAAGTTCCCCACATTGTTCGCCCACGGCAAAGACAACCAGCTGTATGACCCGCGCAGCGCAATTACGTCCTGTCGACGTCTGCAGGACCTGAGGAGGCAGGAGGGACACCCCCCAGGGCCTACCGGCGCTTATCATGTTTACTGGTTCGAGGCCGACCACTGCGGACACTTCGATTTCCTCTTTGGAAAAGATGCCAATGAGATTGTGTATCCGTCGGTGTCTGCTTTCTTCCATCAGTATCTGCCTTTGAATCGGCAGAGCCGAAAACCAAAAACAGAGTTGGAACAGGAAGCGTGGAACAAGCTTGCTGCCAAGACAAAAAAGCTGGAGACAGAACGAGACCCATTTTGGGACTACAATCCGATTCCGTATCGCGGGCCGATTATTGGACACGCGCGGCCGCATGAGACGAAACAAGACACAATTGCCATTCGGGTCTGGGTCGAGCCGTACCGGTTCTCAGCACGGCAGGCGTTCGTTGGGAAAGTTGCTCAACATCCTCCCAGAGTCAACATTACACCGTGCGAGTTGCCTCGCACGGAGCCTGTGTCGCCCGCGAAAGAGGGTGATCCGATTCGGGATTATCCGGGAACCTATTGGGTATACGACCTGGAAATCCCAAACGATTATGACAAGGATCTTTTTGTCTGGATTGAAAATCTGGACGCGGCCCCATGGATCCAATTCAGAGTGGACGAGGTCAGGCAATTGACTTACGCACAATTCGAGAGGGAACTGGAGGCAGGCGTCGTTGAGGAAGTTTCTCTCACTGAGAGATTCATCCGGGGGCGCCAGCGGACGGACGGGCCCCATTCAGACGACAACCCTCAATGGGAAGCTTTCATTGCCCCTCGGGAAGCGGACCCGAAGCTGCCGAGCAAACTCAAGGCGAAACCGGTTCGCGAGACGGATATGACGGGATATATCTGGCTGACAAAGTGGGACTGGTTCAAGCACATCCAAAGGAAGCCGACGAAGGAAAGCACTGCGTTCCTCGTGGGTTCCTGCCGCTATCCGGGGTCCCCCTTCGACGAGAACATGGCCGACCGCGTGTTTGATGCCATGACCAGGCACATCGAGGATTCACCACAGGCCGGTCCAGGTGTGGATCACGTTCTCCTGGTCGGGGATCAGATCTACGCCGATGCGACGGCGGACATCTTCGACACGAAGGAGCTACGCGAGCGATTTTCCAGCCAGTACCGCCAGGCCTTCGGAGCGCGGCACCTGCGGCGGCTGCTAGCCAGCCTGCCGACCTACATGGCGCTCGATGACCACGAGTTTGGTGACAACTGGACCGGTGACAGCGACGACCCATTGCCGCTGGATGACGCGTTTGTCAGGAGGTTCGGCGAGAACTTCCAGTACGGGCTTGCCGCGGCCATGGCCTATCAATGGAGCATGGGGCCCCGCAGTGGCTGGCAATGGCCGCCGGAGCCGGACCCGGACGTCGCGGTGTCCGTACATAACCAGGGGCTCTGGTACCAATTCGAGAGCGGCGGGCTTCCCTTCTTCGTGATGGATACGCGGACGGAAAGATCATCCCGATGTGCCAACAACCCCTGGACGAAAGCCGAAATCGTGGGCCCGAGGCAGATGAAGGCATTGACAAAATGGCTGACCGAGCAAGATCCCGGGAAGCCGAAGTTTATCGTCTCCGGTAGCGTGTTGGCGCCGGTCTCAAAAAGTCACGAGGCGCAGAACGGGGAGAAGGGGGAAAATTGGCTATATCGGAATCACGATGGATGGGCCGGCTTTCCGGCGACATGGAAAGCGTTGGCGCAGCACATTGTTAAGTATCAAATTCAAAAGGTCGTGTTCCTTGCTGGTGACTATCATTTTTCAGCCGTAGCCGAGCTGACACTGAGTTCGGATGATCTCAAGAAAGCGGAACTGAAAGAACCGGTCAAGGCATATCAGATCGTGGCATCCGGCCTGTTCGTACCGCTCCCGTTCGCCAATGCAAAAGAGCAGGACTATGGTTGGGGTAGACCCGGTAAGTTGCCGTTCAGCGATGCCATGGCCACGATCACGTTCAAGCCGTACCTGCTCACCACGTCGAGATCTCATTTTCTTCGTGTGAAGGCGGAGCCTGGAGGTACAATGAGCGTCAGTGTGTGGGGCGGTGCCGGGGCAATCGATATTGAGGAATCCGTCCTTAAGAAACTACGCGAGGGTCCGTTCGAAGGGGACGAAGGGGAAAAGAATACCGTTCGTTGGAGCCTCTAACGGAATTCTCTCATAAGCACGGGTGCTGAAGTCGCACGATCAGCGCAGGCTGGCCGATGACCGAACTGCTCTCCAAAGACCATACGATTCTCGAACGGCCGTTCATGGAATTTCCACCATTCGGGGTGGATGAACGGGGAGCGAAGATCGATGATGTCAGCGGGGTTCCTGTCCTAGCCAACGTTGACTATTTGCAGGAGTCCGTAACGCGAACTGCCGGCGTGGAGGCCGGTGAGCGTGCCGTTCAGGAGCTGTGCCGGCTGCTGAATGAGCGTCTCCGTGATCCCGCCTACCATGTCACACCAGAAATCCTCAGGAACAAGTGGAACAGCTACGGGGCTGAGTTTGTCGCCTTCCTGCGGGAATTCTGTGTCATTCTCTCGGAAGACCCCGGATTTTCATTCAAGACGGGAAGGAAGCACCATCTGAGCCTGATGATTCGGATCCTGGCTCTGCCCTTCACGCTCGAACAGATTTACGGGATGATTCCCTATTTCAGCGACAAGTACGCGAGGGGCTCCCTCACCGAGACGGTGAGGGTGTCAGCCCCGTCGGCGATCATTCGCAGAAAATTCAAAGACAGAACGAACCAGCAGTATGGCCCCTATCGGAAGCGCTGTGCCGAATTGATCTGCCAGGCCTTCAAAGGCACCCTGATCGCCACTCCTGAACGAGTCCATGGCTTGCAGCCTGCGACCGTGCGGGACCGCACCTGCATCGTGAACGGGGATGAGTGGTGCGAATGGGAGGTCACCTGGACCGACTCTACCTGGTGGCGCCGTCTCTGGCTGGCGTGGAAATCGCTTCGCAGTAAAGCATCTGCGGGATCAGGCAAGGGCCGCCCTGCACCAGCGATCCCAGCGGCTGAATCACGAAGACCTTCCAGCCCGCGCGATGAACCGGCGCTGCTTTCCAAAGACCACACGATTCTAGAGCGGCCGTTCATGGAATTTCCACCATTCGGGGTGGATGAGTTCGGGGGAAAAATTCTGGACATCAGCGGTGATGTCATTAAGGCTAATATCGATCAGTTGGAAGCACACGTTGCTCAGACCAAGGGCCGGGACGCCGCCGCCAAGTCCATTGAGGATCTGAGCCGTCTTCTCAACGAGCGCATCCGTGATGAGGTCCACCATGTCACGCCGGATTTTCTGAAGGATGCCAGGCACAGCTATTCAGCCGAGTTTCTCTGTTTTCTTCGTGAATTCTGCGTAATGCTTTCAGGCGATCCCAAGTTTTCGTTCAATGCGGGGAGGGAGAAACACATTGCTCCGTGGCTTCAGACCGTAGCCCGGCCTTTCTCAGTGCGCCAGATCTACAGGTTGTATCCATATTTTAGCGAAATGTTCGCAAAGGGTTCCAGTCTGTATGAGGTAGGGGAGGTGACGGACCGGTCGGCGATCCTCCGCAGGAAATTCGCCGACTGGACGTATCAGCAGTTTGGCCCGTATCGACGACGTTGTGCCGAGTTGGGCTGCCAGGCCGTCAAAGGTGTTTTGGTTGCCGCTCCTGAACGAGTCCATCGCCTGGCGCCTGCAACCGTAATGGACCGTACATGCATTGCGAACGGGGATGAGTGGTGCGAATGGGAGATCACTTGGGTGCCGCAGCCGCGTCGGCACGGAATGGAGCCGGCATGGGGAGTTCTGGCTGGAGGCGCGCTCTTCGCGTATTTCAGATTTTTTTATCCAGCCATGAACAGCTGGGAGGCGCTCGGCATTGCCCTTTTTGTCATCGCGGTGACATGGCTGACAGGCAAGACACAAGAATCGCTTACCAAGCAACAGGCCAAGTTTCTCGAAGACCGGCACGAGGAGTTACGGGAAGCCTATCTGGAACAGGGACAGACACAAGTCGAGCTTCGACGGAGTATTCATGAAAAAACGGTACTGCTCCGGCAGAACGAAGAACTGAACATCGGGCTGGAAGCCAAGGTGCGCGAGCGGACGGCCGAGTTGGAGCGGCTCAACGAGGCGTTAAAAGCAGCCAACGAGCAATTGCAAGAACTGGATCATCTGAAAAGCGAGTTTTTCGCAAATATCAGCCATGAATTCCGCACTCCCCTGACCTTGAGCCTGGCGAGCTTTAGAGAACTGTGGAAATTGTCACCGGCCACCAAAGTGAGGGAGCAGATCAATGTTGGAATGCGGAACACCTCACGGCTGCTGTTTTTAGTCAACGAGTTCATGGACCTGGCCAAGTTTGACCAAGGGGTGCTGGTAACCAAGAAGCTGAGCATAGATTTTGCCGCGCTGGTGCGGGCCGTCGCGTCTAACTTCGAGTCTGCGGAACGGCGTCGCATCCATGTGCGCGGGGTGGATAAGCCGGTGCCGCTGGAGGCGGACCCGCATCAGATAAAGAAGGTCCTCTACAATCTGCTCTCCAACGCCTTCAAATTCAGTGATCCCGATACGGGGCAGGTCTGGATCAGACTCGGATCGAAGGGAGACCGAGTCGAGTTTGAAGTGGAGGATAACGGCATTGGGATTCCGCGCGATCAACTCGGCCGTATTTTTGAACGGTTCGCCCAAGTCGAACGACGCGAGACGAGGCGGCAGGAGGGCACCGGCATCGGGCTGGCGCTGGTCAAAGAGATCATCACGCAGCACGGCGGAACGATCACGGTTGAGAGCGAACTCGGTCGGGGCTCAACCTTTGTGATTTCATTGCCGCGCGGTGCGGCCAACGTTCATGCCATGGTGGCGGTGGAGGATGATAACGCCATGGCCGTCCTGCTCTCTGACTATCAACCCCCGCTGGAGCGAGAGCCTCCAGTGGTTGCCACGCGCAAGGTCGGCGGCCATCGCCCGATCGTGCTCGTGGCGGATGACAATGCCGACATGCGGGATTATATCGAGCGGCTGCTGAAGACGCAGTACGAGGTGGTGCTTGCCAGGGACGGCATCGAGGCCTTGGAGCAGGCGCAGCAGCAACCCCCTGATTTAATTCTCACCGATGTGATGATGCCGCGGATGTGCGGCAACGCGCTCTTAAAAGCTGTTCGTGCAGACGAGAAGTTGTGCGCAACCCCGGTCGTGTTCCTGACAGCCCGGGCCGGATCGGAGGCGCGTGTCGAAAGCCTGGATACGGGCGCCAACGATTACATCGCCAAGCCCTTTGACGAAAACGAGTTTCTGGCCCGCGTGGGCAATTTGATCCGCCAGCATGCTCAGGAACGCGAGTTGATCGAGCTGCAGCGGGAAAAGATGACGCAGTTCATGCCCACACAGCTTGCTGACGTGATTTTCTCGGACCGGGCCGATGACGTGCTGAAAAGCCACCGGGCTGAGATCACCGTCGTGTTCATCGATCTTCGGGGGTTTACGGCCTTTGCCGAAACGGGCGAGCCTGAAGACGTCATGGCCGTGCTCCAGGAGTACCAGTCGGCGATGGGGAGGCTGATCGCCGATCATCACGGCGTGATCGAACGGTTCTCGGGGGACGCGATCATGATATTCTTCAACGATCCCGTTCCGGTCCCGAACCATGCCGAGCAGGCGGTCCATTTGGCACTGGCCATGCGGGGCGAGGTTGTGCGATTACGGCCCAAATGGGCGCAACGAGGTATTGACCTGGGAGCCGGCATCGGCGTGGCGACCGGCTACGCGACACTGGGGCTGGTCGGATTCGAGCAACGCAGGGACTATGCCGCCATCGGTGCCGTCACCAACCTGGCCGCCCGGCTGTGCGGGGAGGCGCGGCACGGCCAGATTCTGATTTCGGAACGGGTCCGACACTTCGTGAAGGACGTCGTCCATACCGAATCGGTGGGCGCGCTGACACTCAAAGGCTTCCACAAGCCGGTGCAAGCATACAATGTGGCTGGGATGGCACCGAGCGGGCCTCCTGTCATGGAAGCGAAGGCGAAAAAGAAAAAGCGCGGCTAGTAATCGGTTCACTGCCGCATTCCCGCACGACCGGGTGTCGGACCGGGTTAATCGCCCTTGCTTCGTTCCAGATAATGGCGCCCAGAGGAAGTCGTTCGTGTTATACCTGCAGGCTCGATAGCCGGTTGGGGAGACACCTGGGATGAAGAGGGCGCCAGGCGCGGAAGAATTTCAGACAGCAGTTCCGATGCAAGGAATTCTGCTGTTCTGGGGCGTGATCCTTCTGACAGCAGCCGGCTGCGCGACGCTCCCGAGCGTGCCCACCACGCACATCGTGATGGTGAACGGGCGCGGCAACCCGGTCGATCCAACCGGGAACATCGGGTGCCGCGAGAAGCCCGAGTCTTGCAAGGACTCCCGCAAAGAAAGCCGGCACCTCTGGATCCTGCCCGTCGAATACCGCCAGATGGATCGCGGATCCCCCGCGGCCTCTTCGCCTCCCCTGTCCCCGATGGATTCCGCTGCGGCCTCCTCGAACACCTACGACGACTACCTGAAGGCGTTGTTCGAGGACCTCGTCAAGACCGCCCCGACGAAACACAGCAAACGGCAGATTCTCATCTTCGCCCACGGCGGGCTGAACATGCAGGTCGGCACGGTCGAGCGGGCCTACGAGCTGATGCAGGCGATTCCCAGGGAGGACTACTACCCGATCTTCATCAACTGGCAGTCGTCGCTCTTCTCGAGCTATTTCGATCATCTTCTCCACGTCCGGCAGGGCGAATCGTGGGATGGCTGGGGGCTGCTCACCACTCCACTGTTCGTGCCGGTCTACTTCGGAGCCGACGTGGCCCGGGCCGTAGCCCGGGCTCCGATCGTGTGGTATTTCATGGTGCAAAATTGGG
>Ga0326597_10007237_pt1 | contig 15107 bp, 12 predicted proteins | sample RVTome_12_FD_203789 | JGI IMG/M metagenome (GOLD analysis project Ga0326597, IMG submission 203789) | Soil microbial communities from uranium-contaminated site in the Upper Colorado River Basin, Wyoming, United States - RVT100D185 | ecosystem: Environmental > Terrestrial > Soil > Contaminated >... | reverse complement strand
GCCTGCTCGATTGACCTCTCCACGTCAGGTGGGAGCAGGTTCAGGTCCTCAAAGTGTGACTGACCATCCGTGCCGGTATAGCATCTGACAAACGCCATGGGCATTCCTCCTGGGGTCCCGGTGACCGCAGCGAAAGTCTAGAGAACCTTGCGCCCGTATTGTCGCGCGGATTATCCAGGCACACAACGGCCAGCACACCCTCGGGGGCATGCCCGGGCGTACCGGCGGCGTGGCTCCGGGCAGCCGCACTGCGCTCATACGGAAAGTACTCTTCATCTGAGACGGACGTGCTGCGGTCGCCGAATGACGCAAATGGCAGATCGAGCGGTTCCTGCCGCCCGTGATCTGAGTCCGCTCGCGATCAGATAGGAGACCCTCGCCAAGCCACAGCCGACGGGCGAGACGCGCCGGTTGAGGACCCCTCGCGTGAAAGTCTCGGGCAACGCCATTGCGCCGTTAGCGGACCCGTCGGCTTATCCAGGCAGGCAAAGCGGCGCATTTCAGCGCGGTGCGGTCAACGGCCAGCCGTCGCGCCTGCCGGGTATGCAACGCGCGATTTGCCGTTGCTCAAATCGCTCAAGATCGCGACCGTAAACCCGTCGCCGCTGGCAATCTGGTGACTGTCGGATAAGACCGGGTTGGGAAAGGTCCCATTCAATGGAATTAGGTATCTATCACGAGTTTCCAGTGCTGCCCGGGCGCAGCCAGGCCGAATGCTTCGCCGCTGGGTTCGACATCGTCGACGCCGGCGAGGAATACGGCCTGGACGTGATGTGGCTCGCGGAACTGCATTTCGCCAAACAGCGCGCCCTCGCCGCCAGCCCGCTGATCCTCGGCACCGCGATCGCGGCCCGCACCGAGAGGATCAAAATCGGGACCAGCGTGCAGGTGCTTCCGCTGGCGAATCCGCTGCGAATCGCCGAGGAAGCAGCGATCTTGGACCACGTCTCCAAGGGCCGGCTGATCTTCGGCGTCGGGCGTAGCGGGGTCGTGAAGACCTACGAGGCGATGAACATCGCGTATTCCGAAAGCAAGGACCGCGAGATCGAGTGTCTCGAGATCATCCAGCGCGCCTGGCGGGAGGATAATTTCTCCTACAAGGGCAAGTTTTACGACATCCAGGACGTCACGGTCGTTCCGCAGCCGGTGCAACGACCGACGCCCGAAATCCGTCTCGCGGCGGCGAGCGTCGAAACATTCCCCGTGGCCGGCAAAGCGGGCCAAGGCCTGTTCCTGTCGGCGCGGCACGAGGATGCGCGGATGTTCAAGCAGCACATCGACGTCTATCGCAAAGCCTGGACCGACGCCGGACACCCCGGGGAGGCGCCCGTCTATCTCCGCTGCCCCGGTTTCGTCGCCAAAACCGATGCGGCGGCCAAGGAGGCCTACGGGCCCACGCTGATGCAGCACTTCCAGAACCAAAGCCGCCTGCTCGCCGACTCCGCTCGGCGGCAAAACACCCCGCCGGACCACGCGCGCTGGAAAACCTCGCGGCGTCTGACTGAAATCACGCTCGAGGAAACTTTGCGCGGTTCGGTGTTCATTGGCTCCCCCGATACGGTGGTGGAGAAGTTAAAAGACCTACAACGCGACATCGGGCTGTCGGGCGTGCAGTTGGAAACGAATTGCGCGGGCTTGGCAGCTCACGCGGCGGAGCGAGAGGCGATCCGGCTGCTGGCGAGGGAGGTTAAGTCGGCGTTCCGTTGAACGCCGCTTCTAGCCTCCGCGGCGACGATCGTGATGGCCGGAGTGGGGCATGAAGAGTAGCACCATCGGCCAAATCCGAGCGTCTGCTACCCGCTCAGTGAGCCGACCCCAACCGAGCAGGGTGTCAGGTGCGCCGAAAAGCGACCATCCATGCTCACCGATAACAACGTGCGCAATCCGTGATTGGTGTCCGCCTTAGCGTTGTGGCTCAACGACGACGGTGCCCACCTTTCCTCCCCGTTCGACTTCCTTATGCGCTGCAGCCGTTTCATACAGGGGGAAACGGGCAGCCACCGACAGGATGCGGCCCGGCGACTTGATCCACGCGGCGATATCGGCTTGGGCTCGCCGCCGGTCCGCGTGCGGTACGCCGGCGAGCGACATTGCATAGACCGCGAGGTTCTTCTGCATCAGGTCGCGCACGGGCACTTTCGGTTCGCGGTCGCCGTTGGTCGCGTAGATCATGATGCTGCCGTTAATCCGGAGGCAACGCAGGGTCGCGGCAAGGTTGCCGCCGAAATCGACTTCGGCGATATGATCGACACCGATACCCTCTGTGATGTCTAGCACCCTCGCGGCGACGTCTTCGCGCCGATAGTCGATGACATACTCAGCGCCACCGGCCCGAGCGCGTTCCGCTTTTTCGGCCGAACTGACTGTCGTAATTACGCGCGCCCCGGCCCAGGTGGCCAGTTGCACAGCGTAATGACCCACCGCTCCGGCGCCACCAGTCACTAGCAAGGTTTTGCCTTGGACCGGTCCGGCGACGAAAACGCTGCGATGTGCAGTCATCCCTGGCACACCCAGGGTCGCTCCTTCCGCGAAGGAGACGGAGTCGGGCAACTCCGTCACCAGGTCGACGGAAAGCGCGATATATTCCGCCGCGGTTCCCTGCCAACGACCGTTGCGCTGACCGTTGTAGAGCCAGACGCGCTTGCCCAACCAGCGCTCGGGCACGCCGGAGCCGACTTGGTCGACAACGCCAGCGCCGTCGCTATTGGTCACGACCCGAGGATACTCCATCGCGGGTGGGCCGCGTCTCCGATACGTATCCGATGGGTTCACGCCCGAGGCCTCCAGCCGCACACGCACCTCTCCGTGACCGGCTTCCGGCGTCGGTAGCTCGCCGCAGACCAAGACCTCGTCCGCAGCCCCTTGCCGATCGTACCAAACCGCGCGCATTGCGGACTCCTTATTCCTGCCGAAGCCCCTTTCTAGCATGTTCCCTAGGCAGTTTCACCGCGATATGGCTCCCCAAGCCGGCGGGGCGGGGCCTTCAGTTGATGCGCTGGATCTCGCACAGGTAGGCGCGGTGCGAGGCGGTGGCGCTAACCGGATCGAGCGCGGCGGCGCCGATGATCCGGTTTGAGATTGGCACCCGTCGGCCCGAACGGATCGTATTCGGGTTGTCGCCAAGCTCGGGGCAGGCCTGCCACCAACCGTGCTCGCCAAAAACGACGCGCGGGTCGAGGTTCTCATTGAGCCGGGCGCGTGCGCGGACCGCGCCGGCAAGCGAGGCGCATTTCCTTCGAACCCGTCGATTGGGTCGGGTAATCGCCGGCCCACCAGCCGACTGATCGGACTCTATTGGGCGGCGTCCGAGTTCCGGTCCGAGCCCGCGTAGCGGCTTGCCGGACGTTTGAGCCCAAGATTCTCGCGCAGTGTCTTGCCCTCATATTCGGCACGGAATAGCTCACGCCGCTGCAACTCGGGCACGACGAGCTCCACGAAGTCCTCGCACCCGCCCGGTAGATGCGTTGGTGTAATGTTGAAGCCGTCGCAGGCGCCGTTCTCGAACCACTCCTGCATGGCGTCGGCGATGTCAGACGGCGTTCCGATCTTTGCCGATCCGGTAATACCGGAACGGAGGTACAACTCACGAATAGTGGGCTTTTCCTGTCTCACCCGCTCGCGGAGTTGAGCGCTGATACTGCGGATCTCCAGCTTGCCGATTGCATCGTCGGGTACCGGACCGTCGAGCGGATAGCCGGAAAGATCACCAAACGTGGTGTAGAGCGAACCAAGACCGGCCAGCGGGTCGACCAGCTCCTGCAATTGATCGAACTTCGCCTGGGCTGCCGCGCGCGTGCCGCCCACAACCGGACAGAACGCCGGCATGATCTTCAGGTCGTCCGGCTCGCGGCCGTATTTCGCCATCCGCCCTTTCACATCGGTGTAGTAGACGCGCGCGGCATCGAGCGAGCCGCTGATCGCGTAAATGACATCGGCGGTCGCCGCGCCCAGTTCCCGGCCTTGCTCGGAGGCGCCGGCCTGTACGATCACCGGATGGCCTTGCGGCATGCAGGCCACATTCAGGGGCCCGCGCACCTTGAAGAACCGCCCATGGTGATTGAGGACATGCATCTTTGCTTCATCGAAATAACGGCCGCTCGCCTTGTCGAGCAGCAGGGCGCCGTCATCCCAACCGTCCCACAGGCCCTTGACCACGTCGACGAACTCGGCCGAGCGCGCGTAACGGGTGTCGTAGTCCAGCGTTGTTTCCAGCCCGAAGTTTTGGGCTTCGTGCTCGGACCATGACCCGACCACGTTCCAGCCGGCGCGGCCCTTGCTGATCAGATCCAGGGTGGCGAATCTGCGGGCCAGATTGTAGGGCTCGTTGTACGAGGTGGATGCTGTCGCCACCAGTCCGATACGGCTGGTGACCATAGCCAGCGCCGGCAGCAACATTGTGGGTTCCAGCTCGACCATGTCCCGGCCCGTGCGGGCCAGTGCGCCGGGCGGATTGTCGCCCTGGCGAATTCCGGCGCCATCGGCGAAGAAAATCATATCGAGCTTGCCGCGTTCGGCAGTCTGTGCGCTGCGCACGTAGTGCTCGACATGCAGCGTACAATCGGCCGGAACTTCCGGATGGCGCCAGGCGGCTGGATGGTAACCGTGGCCTCGGATCGACATGCCGATCCGCATCTTGCGCTGGTTCATGGCGGCCCCTCGCTTTTACGGTTCGATTGAAGCACGCGGCCTTGCACGACGCGATACTGTAGACAATCGAGCGAGCGTGTAATCCCAAAGGACCCGAAATCGTGACTGAAGCCTTTCCCATCAGCCGCTTCTCCGTCCCGGATCTGGCCAACATGCCGGAGGACATCCGAAACCGTATCCTCGCCGTGCAGGAGAAGTCGGGATTTATCCCAAACGTCTTTCTCGTGCTCGCCCACCGGCCGGACGAGTTCCGGGCCTTTTTTGCCTATCATGACGCGCTGATGGAGAGGCCGGGGAACCTGACCAAGGCCGAGCGCGAGATGATCGTCGTCGCGACCTCAAGCTCAAACCAGTGCCAATATTGCGTCGTCGCCCACGGGGCGATCCTACGGATCCGGGCCAAGAACCCTCTGATCTCCGACCAGGTGGCAATCAACTACCGAAAGGCCGACATCACGGAGCGCCAGAAGGCGATGCTCGACTTGGCGCTCAAGGTGTCCCGCTCGGCCGAGACCGTGGGCGAAGCGGATTTCGATGTGCTTAAATCCCATGGCTTGGACGAGGAGGACATCTGGGACATCGCCGCGATCGCCGCCTTCTTCGGGCTGTCGAACCGCATGGCGAACGTAACTACCATGCGCCCGAACGCTGAATTCTACACCATGGGCCGCAGCTGATACGGACGATCGCAACTCGTTTAAGGACTGGAAGGTCGGCGGACGATCAATTCGGTCTGGAGTTTGACCGCGAGCTCGATGAGTTGTCGTCAGGTTCGCGGCGCTGCCTCTGTCATTGAATACCGCGGTCCAGCCGAGGGAAAGATCATGGATGCTGCCCTTACTGGGGTCGCAAACAACGCCAGCATGAGACGGTTATGACAGATGCCAAACGCAAGATGCACCTCGCCATCCAGGCCGCGGCGCCGGGACATCCCACGGGATGGCGTGTGCCCGGCGGCGAGCGAGAGGCCGGTGATGACGTCGCCCATTATCAAAACGTGGCCCGAATTTGTGAACGCGCTCTGCTCGACGTGCTGTTTCTGGCCGACTCGCCGTCCTTTACGGATGACGGCGGATCTCCGACGCGCTCGCTCGATCCCGTCGTCCTCATTACCGCATGCGCTCTCGCGACTGAGTATTTGGGGCTCGTTCTCACCGCCTCGACCACGTTCAGCCAGCCGTACAACCTTGCCCGATCGATTCTGACGCTCGACCAAGTCAGTCGAGGACGCGTGGGTTGGAATATCGTGACGACCGCAGATGCCGTTGCGAGCTTGAATTTCGGTATGACGGAAATGCCGTCAAGCGATCTGCGATACGAGATGGCGGCGGACTTTACCGCGGCCGTTCGCGCCTTGTGGGATAGCTGGGACGACGGCGCCCTGGTCGGCGACGTCGACACCGGCGTGTGGGCCGACATCAACCGCATCCATGCCGTGAACTATGCCGGCCGTCACTACACCACCGCCGGGCCGCTTCAAGTATGGCGGTCTCCGCAAGGGCAGCCGGTCCTGGTGCAAGCGGGCAGTTCTCCTCAGGGACGCGACTTTGCGGCGCGCGTTGCCGAGATCGTATTCTCCATACAGACGAGATTTGAAGACGCGGTCGCTTACTACGCCGATATCAAAAACCGCGCACGGCAGCATGGGCGCGATCATCGGCATCTCGCCATTCTGCCGGGTCTGTCGTTGGTGATAGGCAGCACGGAAGCCGAAGCCTTTGCCCGCCTCAGCGCGCTCGATGAGCTCGCGACAGGACGCTCCAGCATCGAAGCGTTCGCTGCACGGCTCGGTGTCGATCCGGCGGACCTCGATCCCGACGAGCCATTTCCAGAACAACTCCTGGCGAAATTGGAAGGCGCGCAGTTCAAGCAACGGTCTGCCGGCGTATCATCCGGACACAGGGCAGCGCGATACCGTCTGCTGCAGGACCGATCCGTCACCGTTCGTCAGATTGTCGCCCGAGGCGGCGGCGGACATTATCGGTTCGTCGGCACACCGGAGCAGATCGTCGACTTTATGGAGAAGTGGGTCGACGAGGGTGCCGCCGACGGCTTCAACCTGTTTATGGATGTTTATCCCGAGGGTCTTGAGACCTTCGCGGATCAGGTGATTCCGCTTCTCCAGAAGCGCGGGCGTTTCCGTCGAAGCTACGAAGAAAAAACTCTTCGGGAACGGTTTGGTTTCCCGCGCCCGGAAAGAGTGCTGTCCCCCGGTGCGCGGTCCGTTGCCTCCCTTTTGCAGAAACAGCCGGGCTGACGGAAAATTCATCCTATCGCGGCTGTGCTTGATGCAGCGACCATAGCGAGGTGCGCTTGGTCGAGACCGATGCGCTTCTGTCACCGCAATCCGGCAACCTCCGCATAGGCCCTCAACTCCCGTTCCACATCGTAACCGCTGGTCCCGAAGATGATACCAGTGGCGCCGCGGGCCTTGAGCTGGGCGAGACGTTCGCGCAACTCCTCGCGAGTGCCTGTGAAGGTCATCTGTTTGGCGGCGGATACGTCGACAAGCGCATCATGGCCGTTCGAAATGTCGAGTGAATGACCGCGGTGAATGGAGAGGTGGCGGACGTTCTCGTCCACACGTTCGACGCTGGCCAGCCACGCTTCTCCGTTCGGCAGCGTTTTCACGCTTTCCGGATCGGTCGTGTACCTGAAGTGATAGGCGAGCGCGATGAGCGGTTTGACGGCGGTCGAGGCGCGCGGCGAGGTGACGTCCTCTCCATCATCGAGGACCGTGCCGTTGGTCGACACGAGGCAAGTCTCGAACCCTTCGGCCGGGCCGCGGAGGGAAATCAGGCCGTCGGCAATCTCTTTGGCGAGCGCGCGGGCCTTGGGGCCTTGGCCTGCCATGTAGACTGGCACGTTGATCGGACGGTCGGGCAACCAGCCGTCGGACGCGAGGATCTGGGCGAGACCGCCGTCGATATCGACAATGTCGCCGCGCAGCAATGCCTTAACCTGCGCGATATGTGTGCGCATGCTCGCGAGGCTCAAGGGCTTCTTGCCCATCCCCGCACGGCCGGTGAAGCCGGTGCCGAACCCGACCATCAGGCGTCCCGGCGCGATTTGCTCGAGTGTCGCGATGGCCGAGGCCTGTGCCATCGGATGGCGATAGCTCGGGATCAGCACGGAGGGGCCAAATTTGATGCGCTTCGTCTTTTCGGCGATGCGGGCGAGGGTGACCCATATGTCGTGACCGAAAGCGGGAATCTCGGGACACCAGACGGCGCGAAAGCCTAGCTCTTCGGCAAGAAGCGCGTACTCGACGGTTCGCGGGCCGGGCGGTAGGCGAAAGTCATAGGTCAGCACGGGGCTTCCAGGGATTAGCGATTTTAACCAACGTTCGGCCGATTTTCGATGGTTTCGGGGTTTGGGCAATCGCAAATCGTAGAGCCTGCCAAGGTTATGGGCGCTTCCGACAGCTGACAAAACCGGTGCAGGCTCCTATCCGTGCAGGAAGCGTCGCAGCGCCTCGCGATTGTCTTGCTCGGCCTGCTTGGTCACGCGGGCATTCGGTACCCGATAGAAGCCGTGATACGCCCCCGGATACATGTGAAGCTCGACCGGCACCCCGGCGCGGCTCAATCGATCCGCATAGATCATGTTTTCCTCGAGGAAGAGATCAAGACCGCCGACCGAAATGTAGGTCGGAGGCAAACCCGACACATCGGCTGCTCGTGCAGCTGCCGCATAAGGCGACACATCGGCTGACCCCGGCTCTTTGCCAAGCAGCGAACGCCAGCCGAAATAGTTGTTCTCCTGCGTCCAGACAAACTCGCCTACGTAAGGATGTAGGTCCTTCCGCACCGCAGTGCGGTCGTCGATCATCGGATAGATCAGATGCTGAAAGGCGAATTTTGGTCCGGGCCGGTCGCGGGCGTAGAGTGCGGCGGCGGCCGCGAAACCGCCGCCTCCGCTTTCGCCCTTGATACCGATGCGGGCGCGATCAAGCCCGAGCCGGCCTGCATTCGCGTGCAGCCAAACGAAGACCGAGTAGATGTCCTCCACTGGCGCCGGGTGCGGTGATTCCGGCGCGAGGCGATGATCCACGGAATAGATCGCGCATCTCAGCCCTGACGCGAAGAGCCTATTTTCCACATCCTTCATTTCCGGCGCACCCATCACGAAGCCGCCGCCATGGATGTGTACGATGACCGGCAGTGGGTCGTTGGGCGTGGCCGGGCGATAGGTCAGAACGCGGATCGGCTTTGCGCCAAACGCACTCTCGACATGGATCTCGTCGGTGGCGATATCGGGCAGGTGCGGTTTTGGAACGGCGGCTATCAGCTCGAGCGCATTGGCGCGCCGCCGCATCAAAGTTTCCGCGGTCAGCGGCAGCAGTGGCTGCGCGAGCGCATCGCGCAATTCGGGATCGACAAGTTCGAGTGTGCTCATGAGTGGAGCCGCGTCCGTTTGTGGCTAAGCAAAACCATAAGTCAGTAACTGGCTGACAAGGCCTGTGCATTTGGGCATTCTTCTTTGTTTTTGCTGGCTGGTCTCCAAAGTGCTGATAGCAGGAATTTTCAACACTTGGTTTGTTGCTCGGACCTCGCGTTCTGCTTCTGTACAAGGTCCGCAGGAAGTGGAATACGCGTAGCGAGGAGATTTCAGGCTAGCAGGTTTTCGCGTCGCTGTTCAGACCAAGGAGGCCGGGTTGCGAACGTAGTCCTTGATCGCATCGGCCGCCCAACAGGCCAGCATGCCGATCGTCTCGGTGGGGCCGTTCGCGGGGTTCTGCGGGAATGCGCTGCCGCCCACCACGAACAGATTCGAAACGTCCCACGACTGGAGGTATTTATTGACGACGCTGGTTGACGGATCGCTGCCCATCACGGCGCCCCCGACGTTGTGCGTGCTCTGGTATCCCGTGATACCGAAATGCGTGCCCTTGTTCGTGCCGCCCAGGCGCGAACCGTTGAGCGCCCGGCCGATCTCGATGCAGCGCTCGTTCAGGTACTTCATCATACGCAGCTCGTTGTCGTTCCAGTCGAACGTCATGCGCAGCAGCGGCAGGCCGTAAGCGTCTTTGTAGGTCGGATCCAGATCGAGGTAGTTGTGCCGATAGCTCAGACAGGATGCGTGAATACTGATTGTCATGTTCCGGCGATAGTAATGGGCTACGGCTTTCTTCCATTCGCCTCCCCAACGCGGCGTGCCGGGCGGCACCCTCTTGCCCTTGATCGGCGTCGCGCCGCTCGTCGAGGTGTTGACATAGGCGCCCCCGATAAAGCCGAGCGGGCCGCGGTCGATCAGGTCACCGTTGAATTCGTCGATCGACGTGTTGACCTGGCCGCCGCCGATGAACGGATTGAACTCGCGATTGTCGAAGAACACCTGCACCGAGCCGCCTTGCTGATAAGAGTAGTTGCGGCCGACCACCCCTTTGCCGGTGAGCGGATCGTAGGGCGTGCCGATGCCCGACAGCAGCAGCAGCCGCGTGTTGCTAAAGCAATAGGCGCCCAGGATCACGATGTCGGCCGGCTGCTCGACTTCGTTGCCGCGTGCGTCGATGTAGGTGACGCCGGTGGCCTTCTTGCCGGTGGAATCCGTGTTGACGCGCAATACGTTGCACAGCGGGCGCAACTCGAAGTTAGGCTGCCGGGTGAGCGCGGGTAGCACCGACGTGAGGGGATTGGCCTTGGCGCCTTGCGCGCAGACATGGCTCGAGCAGAAGCCGCCGCGCGCGCATTCGAGCATCTGTACGCGGTACAGGTTGCGGTAGTCCTGGGTCATCGCCGCGGTCGGGCCCTGGAACGGCACGTAGCCCAGCGAGCTCACTGCCTCGGCGAACAGGACGCCCTCATACGTGCGCCGCGTGGGCGGGTTTGGATACTCGCGCGAGCGCGGCCCTTCGTGCGGATTGCCGCCTGCCTGGATCTCGCCGTCGAGATTGCCGGCCTTGCCGCCGACGCCGAAGATTTCCTCGAACTGGTCGTAGTAGGGTTCGATCTCGTCCCAGGTGACGCCCCAGTCCTGCAGATTGCAGTCCTCGGGAATGAACGATTGGCCGTAGCGTTCGGCAATGCGCGAGCGCATTTCGAAGTCATGCGGCAAGAAGCGGCGCGCATTGCCGCCCCAATGTGCCGACGTGCCACCGACCATCTCGCCCGGCTTGAACGCCCCCATCTCGCGCATCGGCAGCGCCGTCTGCCCGTCGTTGTTGCGAAACGTAATGGTGTCGCGCGCCAGGTTCTGGAAGATGTCGCTATGGCGATCGAACTTCAGTTCGTCGTACACGTTGGGTTTCTGAAAGTCGGTGTTTATATCGAACTGCTTGCCGCGCTCCAGGCACACGACGCTCATCCCGGCGCTGGCCAGTTCCATGGACATGATCGAGCCGACCACGCCGCTGCCCACGACGACGACATCGACGGATTTCAATTTTGTAGCCGACATCTCAGCGTTCCCCGTTGCCGTTGCGCTTGATGATGACGTGCTTCGGGAAGCCTTCCGCATCGACCGCCACCTTGCCGGTCTGGATGTCGAGCACGCTGACGGCTTCGGCGTGGTACGGCTCACTGCTGGTGACCAGTTCGCGGTATTGGCCGCTGGGCACGCCGGGGAAGCCGAGCAGCTTCCAACCCACTTTGTCGCGGTTGCCGCCGTAGAGCGGATCGGCGAAGTAGCCCTCTTCCGCATTGCGCCACAGCATATCGAAAAAGAATTTCGATGACAGCGACGGCAGCGCGATCTCGTCCTTCTCCAACTGCTCGAGCAGGCGCAATTGTCTGTCGCCCGCAAGCTGCGGGAAAAGCCGGTCGAACTCGATTTTGCAATGTTCGTTGATCTCGCGAATTGCGATGCGATACACCTCTTGCGGCGTGAAGCGCGATTGATAGCCCTGCTGCGGCGTGCCCTCCGTCCATGGGCCGCCGCGATATTGACGGCCGTGTACGCCCCAGGTGCTGGCCAATGCGCGGTCGATATAGACCACCACACCAGCATCGCGAGCCCCAGGGCCCAGCTCATCGGTTGGGATCAGATGCTCGACGGCGGCCTCCAGAAAGCGAATCTCCGGCTCCAGCAAATAGACATAGGAAGCCCCGATCGGGTTGTCGCTCAAGGTCATCTCCTCCGTTCCCCAACGACCGCCGTGTCGAACCGAAAGTCGCCTCTATCACCGCGATGCCCAGCCGTCGCACCATCCGCGGCGGCGTACAGTCCTGCGACGGCGTAGTCCCGCGCCAGGATCGTCGGTTGCGCGCCGGCAAGGAAACCGGCGATCGCCTCAGCCCCTTGCGACGGGCGGATCGTCCAGGAGAATGCCAGCAGGTCGCGATATGTGGCATTCCGGCGCAAACAGCGTTGCCAGCTGGGCGGCGTCGCATGACCGACAGCGGCCTCGAAGCGTTGCAGCCACCGGTTCGACGCGGCGAGCGCCTCAGCTGAGCCATCCAGAACAGCGGCTACATCTTTCATGTGCATCTCCGCGAAGGGGGACGCATTTACGAGCGAGGCGCCGGTCCGGGCCAGCGGCATCACGCGCGGAATGTGCCGCGCACCGACACCATAACGGCAATCGCGGCGGCGCGTGTAATCGCGAAATTCAGGTTCAGGTCTGCAAATCTCAACCTGCGGCTTGCCCGCGCCTCCGGCGCGACAATCCGTCCGGCCCGCTCCCGTCCGGACACGGCAATATGGTCAGGTCGGGACTACATGGACGGCCCGCCGGAATGAAAAGCACGTTGGGCGACACCGGGATCGAGGTGCCGCCGCTGATCTTTGGCGGCAACGTCTTCGGCTGGACGGCAAATGAGGCAACCTCCTTTGCGCTGCTCGACGAAATGGTCGCGGCCGGCTTCAACGCCATCGACACGGCGGATGCGTACACGCATTGGGCGCCTGGCAACCGGGGTGGCGAATCCGAAACCATCATCGGCAACTGGCTGAGCCGGCGCGGCGGCCGTGACCGCGTGGTGATCTTCACCAAGGTCGGCTTGCTGCCCAACCCGGACGGCCAGCCGCTGTCGCGCAGCAATATCATCCGGGCGGCGGAGAATTCGCTGCGCCGGCTGCGCACCGATTTCATCGATCTCTACCAGGTGCACCGCGACGATTCGACGACACCGCTGGCGGAGACGCTGGAAGCGTTCTCTCGGCTGGTGACAGCCGGAAAGGTGCGGGCGATCGGGGCCTCGAACTACAGCGCCGCGCGTCTCGGCGAGGCGTTGGCGACCAGCCGGCGGCTCGGCGTGCCGGAATTCGTGAGCCTGCAGACCCACTACAACCTGATCGAGCGAAGCGAGTACGAACAATCGCTCGAACCGCTGTGCCGGGTGGCAGGGCTTGGCGTTTTCACCTATTTTTCGCTCGCGGCCGGCTTCCTGACCGGCAAATACCGCTCCGCGGCCGACATGGCGCAGAGCGCCCGCGGCCCGCGCTATATCGGCAAATACCTCAACGAGCGCTGCCTGCGCATCCTAGCCGCCCTCGACGCGGCGGCCGGCCAGTACGGCGTCAGCCAGGCGGAGATCGCGATCGCCTGGCTGATAGCCCGGCCCAGCGTGACCGCGCCAATCGCGAGCGCGACCAGTCTCGAACAACTGCGCACGCTGTTCGCGGCGACCCGCATACGCCTGGACGACGCTTCTGTTGCGGCGCTCAATGAGGCGGGTGCGTGACGCCAGTTCTGCGCCAGAATCGAGCCAAACTCATGCCAGCCGCTCGATCCGCGCCAACGGCCGCTCCTCAAATAGCCGGGCGTGTATTCCACTTGGCGCACCCCAAATCGCCGATGGTAAAGGTGCGCCAGATGGCTTCTCCGGCCTCGCCGGGATGCACGGTCGGCGCGCGACCGCGGCCTCATAGCTACACCAGCGCCCAGCGGCGCGCCATTCGGAGGGTTCTCATGAAAATCACGCGCTTTGCTACCGCACCCGATGGCGGCTCGCAATTTGTCGAGGTCAATCTCCCGATCGACAGCGCCTCGACCGATGCATGGGGCAATATTTCCCGCCGCTCCGCAACGTTGCCGGCGCAGAGCGCGATGGTGACCGAAATGCCCGAAGGCCTCTACCAGGACTGGCATCCCGCGTCCCGGCGCCAGCTTCTCTTCGTGCTTTCCGGCACGCTCGAAATCGAAACAAGCGACGGCACGAAGCACCGCTGCGGCAGCGGCGAGGTGTTTCTCGCCGACGATGTCGGCAGCCGCGGCCATCGCAGCCGCACGATCGGCGGCCCGGCCCGCGTGCTGTTCGTGCATCTGCCGCCCGAAGCCGATCTCGGCGGCTGATTGCGCACGACGCTAGGCACGATTGCGAACGGGACCAGCCGAGGAGGGCCGCATGCCGAAAGCAGGGAATTTGCCTGAATCGCGTGCCGCCGATCTGCTCGCCGAACTGCCGGAAGACCAGGCGACGGGCGAACTCGCGGTCATCTATGACGAAATCCGCCGCTTCTCCGCGGTGCCGTACGTATCGTCGTTGCAGCGGCACCTCGCCACGATGCCGGGTGTTCTCGAATGGGCCTGGAAAGCCGTTCGGCCGGCTATGGTATCCGGCGCCATCCCCGAGACGGGCTGGCGGCTCGCCCGTGCGGTGCGCATCGCACCGCTGCCTCCGGTGACGATGCCGGTGCTGCGGCTGTTGGGTGTCGATGCGGACGGGCTCGGAGCGATCCGCAACATCGCCGATAATTTCGCCCGCGTCTCGCCGGTCAACCTGATGACCGGCGGCTGTCTACGTTTGCTGCTGACCGGCGCCATCCCGCGTGGCGCCGGCTTCACAGAGGCCTGGAACCCGCCGCCGATGCTTGCGCCGATGCCGGGGAACGTCGACCCGGCATCGGTATCGGCCGATGTTCGCGCCGTACTCGCGCAACTCGCCACCGAGGTGGACGGGAAACCGTTCGTGCCGGCGCTCTACCGGCAGCTCGCGCATTGGCCGCGCTTCCTGGCCTGGCTGGCGACGGAACTCGGCCCGCGCTTCGGCGCGGCGGAGACGAGCGCCGCTCGCGCCGCCTTTCGCGAGGCGGCCTGGCAAGCTGCTCCGGCGATTGTCGCCCGGCTGCCGGGTCTCCCGACAGACGCGCCAAACGCGGAAGCGGCACGTCGTGTCCTCGCAACGATCGACCGCTACGCCGAGACCAGCCCGGAGATGGTGATGTTCGGGCAACTCCTGTTGGAAGCGCTGCCCGAGGCGGGATAATCAAGACAAAGACAAGCGGGCGCCAAGCCTTCGGCGCCGACCGCGTGATGTCTTCGATCGGCAGCTGGGTTATAGATCGGCAATGGAATACATCAAGTTCGGCCGCACCGGCCTCGACGTGTCGCGGATATGCCTCGGCTGCATGAGTTACGGCGGCGGCAACCGCGGCAATCACGCCTGGAGCCTCGGCGAAGAGGAGAGCCGTCCGTTCATCAAGCGCGCGCTCGAAGCCGGGATCAATTTCTTCGATACCGCGAACCGCTATTCGCTCGGCAGCAGCGAGGAGATTCTCGGGCGTGCGATCAAGGATTT
>Ga0326597_10007236_pt1 | contig 15108 bp, 18 predicted proteins | sample RVTome_12_FD_203789 | JGI IMG/M metagenome (GOLD analysis project Ga0326597, IMG submission 203789) | Soil microbial communities from uranium-contaminated site in the Upper Colorado River Basin, Wyoming, United States - RVT100D185 | ecosystem: Environmental > Terrestrial > Soil > Contaminated >... | reverse complement strand
CTTCGCCCCGCACACCGGCTACGCGACCGAAGGCGGGGACCCTGTGACCGAGTTCAAGTCGATGGTCAAGGCCATGCACCGCGCGGGCATCGAGGTCATCCTCGACGTGGTCTACAACCACACCGCCGAGGGGGGCCATCTCGGCCCGACGCTTTCGTTCCGGGGCATCGACAACGCCGTGTACTACCGCCTCGACCCCGGCAACCCACGGTTCGCCTGGGACGTCACCGGCACGGGGAACACCGTGAACATGGCCGAGCATCGCCCCGTCCAGCTGGTGATGGACAGCCTTCGGTACTGGGCCGAGGAGATGCACGTCGACGGCTTCCGGTTCGACCTCGCCACGGCCCTGGCCAGAGACGAGAAGGGCGTCAGCTGGACGGGACCCTTCATCTCCGCGTGCCGGCAGGATCCGGTGCTTGGCCGCACGAAGCTGATCGCCGAGCCCTGGGACCTCGGCCCCGACGGGTACCAGCTCGGAGGCTTCCCGCCGGCCTGGGCCGAGTGGAACGACCGGTACCGGGACTCGGTCCGGCGCTTCTGGAGAGGAGACGCCGGCCAGCTCCCGGAGCTGGCGTCACGGCTCACGGGCTCGGCCGATATCTTCGCCGCGTCCGGACGGCGGACCTACGCGAGCGTCAACTACGTCACCGCACACGATGGCTTCACGCTGCACGACCTCGTTAGCTACGAGCTGAAACGCAACGAGGCCAACGGCGAGGACAACCGCGACGGCCCCGAGAACGAGCACAGCCGGAACTGGGGCCATGAGGGCCCGGCGGACTCGCCGCGAGTTCGCCGGATGCGCGAGCGCATGAAGCGGAACCTGCTCTCGACGCTCCTTCTCTCGCAGGGCGTGCCCATGCTCGTCGCCGGCGACGAGATGGGAAGGACCCAGCTCGGCAACAACAACGCGTACTGCCAGGACAACGAGGTGAGCTGGGTCCGATGGGACCTCGAGCCCGAGGATCGCGAGCTCCTGCGCTTCACGCGCCGGGTCCTCGAGCTCTTCCGTTCGACGCCCGTGCTCCGCCGGCGCGGCTTCTTCTCCGGCCGGGCCGAAGGCGGTGCAAAGGACCTCACGTGGATCCGCCCCGACGGCGAGGAGACGACCCCGGAGGACTGGGACGATCCGGATCGGCACGTCATCGGCATGCTCGTCCAGGGGCGCGCCGGCGACGAGGCGGACGAGCGCGGCCGCCCGATCGTCGGGGACACCATGCTCCTGCTCCTCAACGGCGCGTGGCGGTCGCGACGATTCGTCCTCCCCCAGGTGCCCGGGGGGCCCGGCCTCTGGAGCGAGGCGCTGAACACCGCCCAGCCGGGGTCGGCGCGCGTGCTCCGCAAGGCCGCGCTGAACCTGCAGGCCCACTCGCTGATGCTGCTGCGCTTCGCGGAACGCGCGTAGGGTCGCTCGGTCAGGCCGCCGCCAGGTGGCTAGCCCACCTCAACCGCGGACCCGTCGAGACCGCGGACGAGCCCTCGCACGGGGAGCTCGGCCCACACCTTCGTGCCGACACCGCCGACCGCCACGCCCCAGCGCTCGGCAAGCCGGTCGACGAGGCAAAGGCCCCATCCCGAGCGCTCGCCCGGCTCGGGTGGATACACGGGAACGAAGCCGGGCCCGCCGTCCTCGACCTCGACCAGGACCAGGGTCGCCCGGGCATCGACGCGCAGGAGCAGGTCGCTCACGCGGCCGCCGTGGCGGACCGCGTTGGTCACGAGCTCGCTGGTCACCAGACGGAGGTCCTCGAGCAGTTGGGGATCGAGCACACCTTCGAGCTGCGAGATCGCGTCCCGAGCCATCGCCGGGGCGTCGGGACGCACCTGAAGGAGAGCCTCGAGGGAAGCGCTCATGCCGGGTGTTTACCCGGCCGAGGCCGTCCTAGTCCTGAGCTGAGGGGGACGCCGAGGGGAGGCTGAACGCCACCCGCGACCCGCCGGCGGTGCCTGGGTCGATGCTTGCTTCGTCGAACAGCGCCTCGAGCACCTCGCCGGCGACGCTCCGCGCGAAGCTCTGCGGCGTCCGCGCGTCACCGGACCCCCCGAGCCCGACCTCGGCCATCCCCGCGCCTCCGAGCACCTCGAGCTCGAGACCGCCGTCCTGCTCCCACACGCGCAGGACGAGGCCCCCCGAGCCCTCTCGCATCACCACCGCGCACGCCTCGGAGATGCCAAGCTTCAGGTCCTCCACCGCCTCCTCGCCCAAGCCGAAGTGCCTGGCGATGGCGGAGCCGAACATCCGGGCGGTCGCGACGTAGGCGGGGTCCGCCGGCAGGTCGAGGCTGAACGCGTGCGCCTCGTCGCTCATCAGCCCGCGGTCGCCTCCTCGACGGACGCGTGCAGTGGGAACACCTTGTCGAGGCCGGTGATCGAGAGCACCTTCAGCACCGGCTCCCGCGTGCAGACGAGGGCAAGCACGCCGTCGTGCTCCTTGATGCGCTTGAGACCGGCGACGAGGCTGCCGAGCCCCGTGGAATCCATGAACCCGACGCCCTCGAGGCTCACGATGATGCGGTGGTTGCCCCCCGAGATCAGCTCGACGAGGCGCTCCCTGAGCTTCGGAGCCGTGTAGACGTCGACCTCGCCCTCGACCTCGAGCACGGTCCAGGAGTCGACGGGGCGGTCCTCCAAGCGCAGTTCGATCCTTCGCCTCCTGGTCTCGACGGGGTATCGACGGGCTAGTATAGGCGACCCGTGGAACCCGCCACCCGCGACATCGTCGTCTCCACCCCCGCCGGGTCGGACTACGTCCACGTCCTGCGAGCGGTGGTCGCCTCGCTCGCGGCGCGGCTCGACTTCCCCTACGACGCGATCGAGGACCTGAAGCTCGCCGTCGACGAGGCATGCGGACACCTCCTGCACGCAGCCCCCGGCTCACGGTCCCTCGTCGTGCGGATCAGCGCAGATGCGGACGAGCTCGCGGTCGCCGTGACCGCCGAAGGAGATCCGTCACCGAGCTCCGCCGGCGGGCTCGAGGGATCGCTGGCCTGGGAGATCCTCAAGGCGCTCACCGAGCACCCGTCGTTCGAGCTGAGCACGGAAGGACCGACGATCAGCTTCACCCTCCGGCCACGATGAGCGAGCAGGACGACGATCTCGAGCGGAGCGACGAGCTCTTCGCACGGCTCCCGGATGAGCCGTCGGCCCGCAACGACCTCGTCGAGCTCTACCGTCCCCTCGCCGACTACCTCGCGCGGCGGTTCATGGGCAGAGGCGAGGCGATCGAGGACCTGAGCCAGGTGGCCACGATCGGGCTGCTGAAGGCGATCGACCGGTTCGACACCGAGCGCGGCGTGAAGTTCTCGACCTACGCGACGGCCACCATCGTCGGCGAGCTGAAGCGCCACCTGCGGGACAAGGGCTGGGCGGTTCGGGTGCCACGGCGGCTCCAAGAGGCGAGCCTCAAGGTCGGCCGCGCCCTGGCGGACCTCTCGCAGCAGCACGGACGGTCTCCCACCGTGGCCGAGATCGCCGAGCGCACCGGCCTGTCTCAGGAGGAGGTCCTCGAGGGGATGGAGACCAGCAGCGCCTACTCGGCGAGCTCCCTCGACGCGCCGGTCGACGAGGACGGGACGACGCACCTCCAGCGTCTCGGCTCCGAGGACGAGTCGCTCGCCATGGTCGAGACGTGGATGAGCGTGGCGCCCGCGGTCCGCGACCTGTCCCCGAGAGAGCGGCAGATCCTCTACCTGCGCTTCTTCCGCAGCCAGACCCAGACACAGATCGCGAACGAGGTTGGGATCTCCCAGATGCACGTGTCGCGGCTGCTCACCCGCACGCTCCGGCGACTGCGGGAGACCGTGAACGACGCCGGGCCTCGCTGAGCGAGATCGGACAACCGCCGGGATCTGAGCTGGCGGCGGGATTCGAACCCGCGACCTAGCGATTACAAATCGCTTGCGCTACCGGACTGCGCCACGCCAGCGATCGGATTCTAGCTTGGGAGGAACGCGACCTCGGGACGGGGCTACGCCGGGCTGGGTGTTCGGGGCTTCCGCCCCGCTTCCGCGTCCTCGCGGGCCTTGAGATGGAGCTCGATCTTGCGCTTGATCCGCTGGAGGGCGTTGTCGATGGACTTGACGTGTCGCTTCAGGAGCTTCCCGATCTCCTGATAGGACTTGCCCTCCACGTAGAGGTGGAGCACCTCGGCCTCGAAGTCGGACAGGATCTCGGCGAACGCCATCTTGATGCCGCGCAGCTCCTCGCTGGAGATCACCATGTCGGCCGGATCGCTGACGTGTGGCTGGCGCAGCACGTCCATGAGTACTCGGTCGGGATCGTCGTCGGTCGCGAGCGGCTTGGAGAGGGAGACGTACTGGTTGAGAGGGACGTGCTTCTGGCGGGTCGCCGTCTTGATGGCGGTGATGATCTGCCTCGTGATGCAGATCTCGGCGAATGCGCGGAACGACGCCTGCTTGTCGTCGCTGAAGTCTCGGATCGCCTTGTAGAGGCCGATCATGCCCTCCTGGACGATGTCGTCCTTGTCGGCCCCGACCAGGAAGTAGGAACGTGCCTTCATGCGGGCGAAGTTCCGGTAGCGCGCCAAGAGGGTCTCCATGGCGACCGGTTCGCCTTCACGGTAGAGATGGATAAGCTCCTCGTCGGAGCCATCACTCAGATCTGCGACAACCCTCATCCTCGCGCCAGCAGCGGCCATATGTCGGCTCCCATCGTCCCCGTCATCGCTGCGGGCATTGCGAGGGCGCGCCCTGATTATGCGCCGGGACGATGCAGGTGGCAAGAGGCGATTTCCTCTTCGAAGGCGGATGAAGCGGCCTAAGTCTGTCAGATAGACCCTCTTTATTAGGCCTCAAGACCCCTGAGCAAACGGATCCCTCCTGCTTTCCAGCACGAAGAGGCCGACGGCCGCGGCGGCGGCGACGTTCAGCGAGCCGACCCGACCGCGCATCGGGATCGACGCGAGCTCGTCGCACGCCCTGGCGACGAGACGGGAGAGGCCCGTTCCCTCCGACCCCATCACCACCGCCAGCCGTCCGGGCGGTGGCGAAAGCTCGTGGATGGTTGCCGGAGCATCCCCCTCGAGCCCCACCACCCAGAACCCGGCCCGCTGGAGCCGACCGAGGCCACGCGCGATGTTGGCTACCCTGGCGACGGGCAGGTGCAGGAGCGCCCCCGCGGACGCCTTCACCGCCGCGGGCGTGATGCCGGCGCCGCGATGACGACGGATCACAAGCGCCTCGGCCCCCGCCGCCTCCGCCACACGTGCGGCTGCGCCGAGGTTCTGGGGGTCGGTCACGCCATCGAGGACCAGGGCAAGGGCCCCGCCGCCCCAGGGGCCATGCTCGAGGTCGGCCTCGGTGAGCTCGCGGCGCGGTGCGATGCGCGCTGCGACCCCCTGATGTCGGGTCCCCCCGGACGCGAGGGCAACGATCTCCTCGGGAACGCGCCGGACCGGCACCCCGGCGGACGCCGCCGCGTCGAGCAGCTCGCGGAGGCCTTCGGTCGGGCGGGCCGTCCGAGCAACGAGCACCTCGCTGGCCGACCCCGCGCGCACCGCCTCCAGCGCCGGGCGGCGGCCGACCACCATCGCCTCGCCGCTCACGACGGCGGGGAACCGTTGGGGGGCGAGACCAGCGCGACCGCGAAGCATCCGATGCCGTCGCCGCTCAGACCGAGGCCCTCCGGCCGCGTGGCCTTCACCGACACGGCGTCGGCGGGGAGCCCGAGCGCACCCGCCAGTGCGGCGCGCATCCGATCGCGGGCTTCGGCGAGGCGCGGGCGCTCCGCCAGCACGACGAGGTCGCACGACCGGGGCTCGTGTCCCGCTTCCCGGAGCATCGCCGCCACCCTTCCGAGCAGGTCGATCCCGGAGATGCCCCTGACCGCCGGATCGGTGTCGGGGAAGTGGTCCCCGATGTCCACGAGGCCCGCTGCCCCCAGCAGGGCGTCGGCCAGGGCGTGGCAGACGACGTCGGCGTCGGAGTGGCCGGCCAGCCCCGGCTCGCCCTCGAACCGGACCCCGCCGAGGAACAGGGGACGGGGATCGTCCCGCGGGTGCACATCGACGCCCAGCCCAACCCGCACGGGCGCCTCACCCATCGCGGGGCTCGACGAGGCTGCGCGCGCGGAGCGTCGCTTCAGCCACCGCCAGATCCCCGGGGGTCGTGATCTTCAGGTTCGCCGGGTCGCCCGCGACCACGGCCACCGAGAAACCGGCGCGCTCGAGGAGGGCGGCGTCGTCGGTGCCATGGAAGCCCTCGCGCTCCGCCGCGCGGTGCGCCTCCTCCAGCGCAGCCCGCCGGAACGCCTGCGGCGTCTGGGCCAGCCCGAGGCGGTCCCGGTCGATCGTGGCCGTCACCATCCCACCCTCGACCACCTTGACGGTGTCGGGAACCGGGACCACCGGGACGACGCCGTCGGCAGGGCCCAGCGACTCGAGAACCAGGGAGAAGAGGAACGGCGCCGCCAAAGGGCGGGCGACGTCGTGGCACACCACGGCCTCGACTCCCTCGGGGACCGCGCGCAGCGCGGAAAGGACCGAGCGCTGGCGGGTCTCACCCCCCACCACGACGGCGATAAGGCCCTCCGCCACGACGGCACGGACCTCCTCCTGCATGTCCTCAGGCGCGGCGACCACCAGGCCGTCGATGGCCGGGCAGGCCAGGGCCGCCTCAGCCGCATACGCGAGGAGCGGACGCCCGGCGAGCTCCACGAACGCCTTGGGGATCGGTCGGCCGAGGCGCTCGCCCCTCCCCGCGGCGACGAGGAGCGCGACCGCGTTCATCGGCCGGCGAGCTTGGCGAACAGCAGGCGGCCCGTCGCGGTCTGGAGGACGTTCGTGACCGTGACCTCGACCACGGACCCGAGCAGCTCCTTGCCGTCCTGGACCACAACCATCGTGCCGTCCTCGAGGTAGCCGACCCCCTGCCCGTGCTCGCGGCCCTCCTTGCTGAGGTGCACCGTGACGCCCTCGCCCGTGACGAACGGCTGGCGAACAGCGGAGGCGAGCTCGTGCAGGGATCGGACGGGGACGTCGAGTGCCTGCGCCACCTTCGCCATGTTGGCGTCGCAGGTGATGACCACGCCCCCGCGCTCGCGTGCCACCCGGATCACGCGAGCATCCACGTCGCCCTCGCCGTCCTCATCGATCAGAGCCACGTCGGCCGACCGCTGGAGGCTGTGCAGGATCTCGAGCCCCCGACGGCCGCGCTCGCGTCGGGAGGGATCTGAGGAGTCGGCGATGGTCTGCAGCTCGTCGAGCACCCCGCGAAGGACCAGGAACGTCCCACCGAGGAAGCCGGTCCGGAGCACCTCGAGGAGGCGGCCGTCGATGAGCGCGCTCGTGTCGACCACGCTGACCTCCTCGGACCGGTTGCCGATCGTCCGGGGCTTCAGCCCGAAGATCCCGAAGAAGTCGTCTCGCTTGCTGCGTCCGAGCCGGTAGCCGAAGAACGCCATGAAGATGAAGACGAAGGCGGCCGTCGGGCCGGCCGCGAGAGGGGGCAGCTTGAAGATGACGATCGACAGGAGGGACGCGACGATCAGGCCGAGGATCATCCCGATCGTCCCGGCCAGCAGCTCGGCCGCCGGCACCTGCCGAAACTCCCGCTCGATCGCGCCGACCGCGGAGACGGTCCCGCGCCCGATGACGCCGCCCAGGACGTACCCGATCGCGGAACCCAGCACGATGCCGAGGAGACTGCTGGTGTCGGCGTTCGTCACCTGCTCGGCGATCTGCCATCCGGCGACCGCGCATACGGCGACCAGAACGAGGCGGATCAGCTCGACGACCACGCCCCGGAACGGCTCGTTGCGAGTTCGCTTTTCCGTCACGGCTTTAGCGCGCGCCTCATCGGACGCTCTCGGCAAGTATGGGGGATGCGGAGCCTGCGCGCGCGCAGGCCGGTCCATCCGATGGATCGGAGCTCAGACGACCTCTTCGTTCGCCGGGGTGACGTTGTGGGAGTCCTGGAGGACCTTGTCGAGCATGGCCTCCGCCTTGTCCTCGGTGGAGCCGACGGCGTAGGTCAGCTCGGAGACGAGGATCTGGCGGGCCTTGGCCAGCATCCGCTTCTCGCCGGCGGAGAGGCCCTTCTCGGCCTCTCGGATGGAGAGGTTCCGCACCACCTCGGCGACCTGGAAGATGTCGCCCGAGCGGATCTTCTCGATGTTGGTCTTGTAGCGCCGGCTCCAGTTCGCCGGCATCTTGGACTCACCCTCCTTGAGGATGTCCCAGACCTTCTTGACCTCCCGCTTGTTCACGACCTCGCGGAGGCCGATCTCCTCGGTGTTGTCCACCGGAACCATGAGGGTCAGATCGCCGTGGGAGAGCTTGAGGACGAAGTACTTCTTCTCTTCTCCGAGCAGCTCCCTGGTGGTGAGATCTTCGATGACTGCGGCCCCGTGATGGGGATAAACTACCGTATCTCCCTTTCGGAACAATGTGACCCCCGAGGTCGGCGACTGGGTTGCGAGCCACCTCATTGTAGCAGAAGCGGCCTCCGCCCGCAAGACAAAATCGCAGGTCAAAGGCCCTTTTCTTGGATTTCGACCGGGGCAACTGCCGCGAAGCCCCCCTGCGCACCATTCGCCCCATCGCGCCCTTTTGCCTTGACTCGGGCCCAGGCAAGGGCCTCCGCGACGGTGGCCACCGGGACGATCCTGGCACCCCCCGACCGCCCTCGCACCGGCGTTCCCGGCGGCGCGTAGACGACCTCGATGCCTGCGGTGGCGGCAGCGGCCACCCGGGCGGGCAGATTGGGGACGGACCGAACGGCCCCCGTGAGGCTGACCTCCCCGATGAAGGCCGAGCCCGGCGGCGGGGGCCGGTTTGAGGCGCTCGAAGCCAGCGCCGCCGCGACGGCGAGGTCGGTACCGGGATCGGTGATCCGAAGCCCGCCGGCGGAAGCGCCGTAGAGCTCCATCCGGCCGACCCCGAGATCCGTGGCCCGGTCGACGACGGCGGCGACCAGCCCGAAGCGGCGGGGGTCGAGGCCCGAGGCGTGGCGGCGGGGAGGGCCGGTGGTGGTGACGCCGAGCGCCTGGATCTCGACCGCCAGCGCACGGCGCCCGGCGGAAAGGATCGCCGTCGCGGCGCCCGCCTCGCGCGCCCCGGGGGCCAGCAGCGCCGACGGATCGGCCTCGTGGAGCCCGTCGGCCCCCATCTCGAACCAGGCCAGCTCACCCTCGGGACCGAACCGGTTCTTGCCGCCGGCCAGGAGACGCAGCCCCGTGCGGGGGTCGCCCTCGAACGAGCAGACGACGTCGACCGCGTGCTCGAGCGTGCGGGGCCCGGCGAGGTCGCCGTCCTTGGTGACCTGTCCCGCGAGCACCACGGCGATGCCCTCCTGCTTGGCGAGCCCGACGAGGGCGTCGGCGCACACGCGCACCTGGGCGGTGCCGCCGGGGAGCCCCGTGTGGTCCGGGTCACGGATCGATTGGATGGAATCGACGACGACGACCTCGGGGCGGGCCCCCCTGGCCGCGCCGACCACGCCGTCGAGCTCTCTTCCCGGCACGTAGGTGACCGAGTCGTGCGAGAGGCCGAGACGCGCGGCCCGGGCCGCCACCTGGGCGTGGGTCTCCTCGCCCGAGGCGAGCAGGCACGCGTGCCCCGCCCGGGCCAGGCCGCTCATGGCCTGCAGCAGCAGGGTGGACTTACCGACACCCGGCTCTCCCGCGAGGAGCACGACCGAGCCGGGGACGAGACCCCCTCCGAGCACGCGGTCGAGCCCGCCGAAGCCGGTGCGCAGTCGCGCCGCGTCGGGCGGACCGCCGTTCGTGAGGGCAACGGGGGCCACCCCCGCCCCGGGGCGCGCGGGCGGCGGGCCCTCCTCGATCGTTCCCCACGCCTCGCACGCCGGGCAGCGGCCCGCCCACTGCGAGGCCGGCGACCCACAGGCGGTGCAGGTGAGCTGTGTTCGCGCCCTTCCCATCTGCCGAACGCTAGCAGGAGGGTCTGACAAGGTCCCCGGGAAGGATTCGGCGGGCGCCGCGTCGAAGCACCCGACATGCCCCGGTTGTCCGCTCGCCCCGTTGCGGTCCTCACGCTGCTCTGCGCATCCGTCGCGGCCCCGAGCCCCGCCACGGGCGAGGTCGCGGGTCCCGTCTGGATCGCCCGTCGCCACAACGCGCTCGACGCGGCCGCCGCGCCGGGCTCTGGGATCCCCGTCCAGGCGGCCACGGCGTCCGAGCTCGACGCCGACGGCAACCTCTACCTCACCGGCTCGATCTCGAACGGGACGAACGAGGACTACCTGACGCTGAAGTACGACCCGAGCGGGGCGCTGCTCTGGTGGCGGACGCACGACGGGGGCGCCAACGACTATGGCTACGTCCTCGACCTCCACCCGGACGGCGGCGTTGTGGTGACCGGCTCCTCGCAGGGAGCGGCCGACACCGATCTCCTGACCATCGCCTACGACGCCGACGGTGAGGAGCGGTGGGCCGAGCGCTGGGACGGCGGGGGGCGCGACTTCGCGGCCGGCCTGGTCGTCGACGACGAGGGTCGCTCCTTCATCACGGCGTCGACCGCGACGGAGACCCGGGATGACGACATCCTCACGCTCGCCTACACGGGCGAGGGTGAGCTGCTCTGGACCCGGACCTACGACCAGAACCTGACGACCGACTACCCGCGGCGGATCGCGCTCGACTCCGAGGGGGTCGTCGTGGTCGGAAGCTCCCGCTTCGAGGGGCTCGACTACGACATCGTGACCCTCGCCTACGCCCCCGACGGGACCGAGCGCTGGACTCGCCTCCACGGCGGCGACCAGCAGGACGACGCGTACGACGTGACGACGGACGGCGACGGGAACATCTACGTGGCCGGGATCGTGGACAACGGCACGAACGACGATGCCGCTGTCGTGAGCTACGCGCCCGACGGCAGCGAGCGCTGGACCTTCCAGCACGACGGCGGCATCCAGGACCACCTGTTCGCGGTGCGGCTCGATGAGAACGGCGACATCGTCGTCGCCGGCCAGGCCTACCGCCTGAAGGACGGCCGCGGCGACTACGACTTCCTGGCCCTGCGCATCGATCCGACCGGAGCCCTGAAGTGGGAGGCCACCTACGACGGCGGGCCCGTCCCGCAAGGCACCGGCGACTTCGGGCATGCGCTCGCGCTCGACGAGGACGGCGCGGCCTACGTGACCGGCGCCTCCCACAACGGTCTCAACTACGACTACCTGACCTGGAAGCTGAGCCCCGGCGGGACCGAGGCCTGGACCGCGGTGCACGACGGAGGCGAGTCCGACCACTCCGACGCGGTGCTCATCGACGAGGACGGCAACCCGATCGTGATCGGCTACTCGGCGCTCGGTGCGGGCGCCGACATCGCCGCGATCAAGTACGCGGCCGGCGACGGCGGCGTCCTGTGGTCGGCGAGGGAACCGGCCACGATCCCCGGCGGCGAGGACCGGCCCGGGTCCGGCGTCCCCGCGGGGCGGAACGCGGTCGCCGTCGACGGCGAGGGGAGCACGTACGTGACCGGCCGCGGCTCGACCGCGACGACCGACGGCGTGGTGACCGTGAAGTACGACGAGGACGGGCGCGAGGAGTGGGCGTCGGTCTACGACGGCGGGCTCGAGGATCACGCCTACGCCATCGACGTGGACGACAAGGGGAACACCGCGGTGGCCGGCAGCGTGTTCGTCGACGCCTACGGCGGCCAGCACTGGGACCTGCAGGCGCTCTCGTACGACCGGCACGGCCGGCTCCGCTGGAGCGCGCGCTGGGACGGCTACTACGAGGACCGCGGAACCGACGTCGCGGTCGACGAGCAGGGCAACGTGTACGTGACCGGCAGGACCGACACCGGGTCGTCGTTCGACGTGCTGACCGTGAAGTTCCGGCCGAACGGGAAGCGCGATTGGGTGAAGAAGTGGGACAGCGGGCTCAACGACATGGGGATGGCGGTCGACATCGGCGAGGACGGCAACGTGTACGTGGTCGCGACCGCGGGGGCGCCGGGCCCGGGAAACGCGGTGACGATCTCCTACGACCCGAGCGGCGCGGAGCGGTGGGTGAAGACCTACGACGGCTTCGCCGACGACCGGGCGGTCGACCTCGAGGTCGGTGAGGACGGCAACGTCTACGTGCTGGCCGGGTCGGCCGGGGTCCTCGGCGACCTCGCGACGATCTCGTACGCGCCCGACGGCGCGGAGCGGTGGGTGCGGCGGCACGACGCCGGCGCCGACGAGCGCGCGATCGATCTCGCCGCCGGGCCGGGCGGCACGATCGCGGTGGTCGGGACCACCGGGGTGGCTGCGCCCGACGACCCGCTCGCCCCGCAGGGGACCGTCGAGGGCGCCGCCGTGCTCACCGATGTCGTGACGGTCGCCTACGCGGCCGACGGCACCCAGCGCTGGGCGCGCGAGCACGACGGCGGGGGCGCGGACGTGGCCCGGGGAGTCGTGGTGCTCGCGGATGGGGCCGTGGCGCTGGTCGCGCGCTCGGCCGGCGCCTCGACCGACGACTTCCTCACGCTGCGCTACGACGGAGCCGGTGCGCTGCTGGACGCGCTGCGGTGGGACGGGGCCGGGGGAGACGACCCGGTCGGGATCGCCGCGGGCCCCTCAGGCGATCTCACCGTGACGGGAACCTCAGCCGGCCAGGGCGCCGACTACCTCACGCTGCGCTACGCGTTCGGCTAGACGCTCGGCACGCGGCCCATCGCGAAGGGGGTGGTGCCGATATGGCTCTGGACGTCGGCGCCCGGCACCACGCCGGAGTCGACGCTCGGCGTCACCACCCGGAACTCGGGCGGATCAGTCCTCGCCGGCCTCGATCGCCTCGACACGTTCCCTGCCGGCCTTGCCGCAGAGCTCCTGCAGCTCGACGCCCCCGGCGCGGAGGCGGCGGCGGACGCGGCGGCGGAGGGTGCCGTCCTCCAGCAGGCGGTGGAGCTTCGCCCCCGGGCAGGCGGTCGATGCGTAGTCGCGGTGGCCCGCGATCCGCGAGACGGCGACGTCGAACTCGGCGGTGGCCCAGGCCAGCACGTCGACCAGCGCGGCCTGCTGGGCCTTCGAGGGCTTCTGCTCGTCGAAGTTGCCCTCGCACATCACGAGGAGGTGGCCCTTCGGGTCGTAGTCCGTGGCGGTGTCGCCGCGGAACCTCCAGCGCCGGCCCTCGTACAGGTTGCCGTTCCGGTCGATCAGCAGGTGATAGGCGATGTCGGGCCAGCCGTTGTCGAAGTGCGCCTGCTGATGCGAGCGGAACCGGGCGGGCGCGTCGCGGTTGTCGGTGAGGACCGCGGCGCTGTGGTGCACGGTGATGCGGCGGATGCGGTGGCGCTCGAGGCCGTCACCCGGCGGCTCCGCGCCCCAGGCCCGGCGGCAGATCATCTGCACCGAGGGCGCGGCGAGGGCCGGCGCCCGAGGGACGAGGACGCCGGCGATCGCTCCCAGCGCTCCGGCGAGGAAGCCGCGGCGGGTGACGGGCCGCTGCACCTCGTGATGCTACCCCTCGGCTTGACACCGCAGGTGCGGCTCACGATGCTCGCGTCGCATGCCCGACGACGCGAAGGACTTCGCCGGCTTCGTGCCGCTCGCCGGCACCCTCGGCATCCAGATCTCGACGGCGACGCCGGAGGAGGTCCGGGGGTGGATGGCCTGGGCTCCCGAGCTGTGCACGACCGGCGGCGTGCTCCACGGCGGCGCGATCATGGCGCTCGCCGACACGGTCGCGTCGGCGTGCGCGTTCCTCAACCTCGCCGACGGCACCATCACCAGCACGATCGAGGCGAAGACGAACTTCCTGCGCGCGGTCACGAGTGGATCGGTTGAGGCGGTCGCGCGGCCGCTGCATGTCGGGCGCAGCACGATCGTCCTGCAGACCGAGGTGTTCGACCAGGACGGCCGCCGCGTCGCGCACACCACGCAGACGCAGGCGGTGCGGGCGCCGGCGGGCTGACGCGCCCGCGACGAGCGCCCGCCTTGTTCGCGGGCTCGGGTACGCTGGCACGGTGCGACCGAGCGGACGCCTCTTGGCCGTCCTCGCCGCGACGCTGGCCCTGACGGCCGCGTGCGCGTCTCCCACCCCCAGCGGGCAGCGACGCCCCGGCGCGACGACGCCCGAGACCCCCGGCGGATCGAGCCCCATGGCGAGCCCCCGCGAGACGACCGCCCCGCCGCGTGACGTCGAGGTGCCGCAGGAGCTCCGCTTCTCCGCGCCCGCGCTCAGCGGGGGAACGATCGAGGGCGCTGAGTACGCGGGCCGCGACCTCGTCATCTGGTTCTGGGCGCCGTGGTGAACGCCGTGCAACCGGGAGGCCCCCGGTGCCGCTCAGGTCGAGCGGGAGTACGAAGGGAAGGTCGAGTTCCTCGGCGTGGCCTGGAACGACTCGCGCGAGAACATGCAGGAGTTCGTGGACCGAAACGACCTCCTGATGCCGACCGCCGTGGACGAGACGGGCGAGATCTACAGCCGCTTCGGGTTCTTCTACCAGCCGTCCTGGGTCTTCATGAACGAGGACGGTGAGTTCACCGCGCTCCGCCAGGAGCTCGGCGTCGACGGCCTCCGGGCGGAGATCGAGAAGCTGATCGCCGCGTAGCTCCGGCACGCTCTCCTAGCTGGATACCGTGGCGGTACTCAGCGAGGAGAGCGTGGAGAGAGGGTGGCCGTGACGGAATCGAGGAGCCGGCGCGATGAGTCGGCGATCTCGTCGACCGCGGCCTCGAACGCCTCGGCGTGGCGTTGCGACGGCTCCCGGAACCCGCTCACCTTCCGCACGAACTGCACCGCCGCCTCACGGATCTCCTCGTCGGTCACCACGGTCGCACCCTCGCGCAAACGCTTGATGCTTCGGCACATGGGCCCAAGGGTAGCGCGCAGGCCAACCGCCGAGGGGCCGCGCGCGGTTACCCCTCGAGGCTCACCCGGTACACGGCGTTGTGGTTGAGGGAGCCGACCCAGCCGTCGCCGAAGGCCTCGAGGAAGGGGGTGGCGTAGTCGCCCACCTCGAGGCGGTCGGTGATCTCGAGCGTCTCGGGGTCCATCCGCAGGACCTCCTCCTCGCCCGACGCGGTCACCCACATGGTGTCCGCACCCGGCCGCAGCCAGAGGGGGGCCGTCCCGAGGTCGATCGACTCCTCGACCTCCAGGGTCCGAAGGCTGCGCCGCTGGATGACTCCCATGAGCGAG
>Ga0326597_10007235_pt1 | contig 15109 bp, 12 predicted proteins | sample RVTome_12_FD_203789 | JGI IMG/M metagenome (GOLD analysis project Ga0326597, IMG submission 203789) | Soil microbial communities from uranium-contaminated site in the Upper Colorado River Basin, Wyoming, United States - RVT100D185 | ecosystem: Environmental > Terrestrial > Soil > Contaminated >... | reverse complement strand
ACCTCATCGTCATCGAGAAGAACCCTCTCGAGGACATTCGCGTCATCCAGGACATCATCCTGGTGATCTCGAACGGCCGGCTCGGTCTGAAGCGCCTACCCTTCGGGAGGAAATAACCCGCACTTCCCGAGCCAGAGCCGCTGCGCGAGAGCGGCTTCATAGTCCTCGTCGGTGAGTCGTCCGGCGCGGTGCAGGTAGCGCAGGATGCGCTCCTGGCGCGTACGGACCGACTTCGGCCGTTCGCAAGGCTGAAGCCGCAGCGGGCTCGGGATCATGGCCGCGAGGAGCGCTCCTTCCGCGGCGTCGAGGGTGGCGGCGGACTTGCCGAAGACGTCACGGGACGCGGCCTCGACGCCATAGATTCCGTCTCCCCATTCGATGAGGTTCAGGTAGATCTCGAGGATGCGCTTCTTCGAGAGCGTCTTTTCCAGCCGGCGGGCGAGGAGCGCTTCCTCCAGCTTCCGTCCGTAGCTCCGCTTGGTGGAAAGGAACAGGTTCTTCGCGAGCTGCTGGGTGATGGTCGAAGCCCCTCGCACGGTACGGCCCTCCTCCCAGTTGCGCTCGAACGCCCGCCGGATCTCGTGGAGGTCGAAACCCTCGTGGCCGAAAAAGTCCGCGTCCTCGCCCATGAGCACGGCGTCGACCAGCCGTTCGGAGATTCGGTCGAGCGGGACCCATTCCTGGACGCGCTTTTTTCCGCGCTCCCGCATGAGCGAGGTCTCCTTGGGGTTCTGGTGCCGCAGGAATTCCACCTCGGGAAGTCGGTACCAGACCCACGCGGCATAGGCCAAAACGGCAATGGTGAGGGCGACGAAGGCCAGAGCCGCGAGCTTCTTGTTGCTCATGAACCGACCGTTTGGTAAGCCGCGACGGCGGAGAAAAGCACGACGCGGCGCTCCCCAGATACTACAATTGAACATGGAGATTTTGGAACGAGGAGCCATGGATTTCGAATATACCGATGACCAGAAGGAGCTGCGCCGGGCCCTGCGGGATTTCGCAGAGAAGGAGATCGTCCCTTTCGCTTCGGAATGGGACGAGAAGGAGCAGTTCCCCGCCGAAGTGATCCGGAAGCTGGGAGAGCTTGGATTTCTCGGCGTCATCTTTCCCGAGCGCTATGGCGGCGCCGGCATGCGCTACGCCGAGTACGCGATGGTCATCGAGGAGCTCGCGCGGGCGGACGCGTCCGTGGGCATTACGGTCTCGGGACACATTTCGCTGTGCTCGAACCACATTTACGAGCAAGGCACGGAAGCGCAGAAACAGCAGTACCTGAAGCCCCTCGCTTCGGGAAAATCGATCGGAGGCTGGAGCCTCACCGAGCCCAACGCCGGAAGCGACGCCGGGGGAACGGAAACCACGGCGGTTCTCGACGGCGACGAGTGGGTCATCAACGGCAGCAAGACCTTCACCACCAACGGCACCGTTTGCGACGTCGCCGTGGCCATGGCGGTCACCGACAAGGGAATGGCGAAGCACGGTATCTCGGCGTTCATCGTCCCCAAGGGAACGCCGGGCTTCCGGCCGGGAAAGAAGGAGAAGAAGCTCGGCCACCGGGCTTCGGATACGTCCGAGATGGTGTTCGAGAACTGCCGCGTCCCGAGATCCCACCTCCTGGGCGAGCAGGGCGAGGGGTTCGTCGCGGCCCTGAAGATCCTCGACGGCGGACGGATCGGCATCGCGTCCCTCGCTCTCGGAATCGCGCAGGCGAGCTTCGAGTGCGCGCGGGACTACGCCAAGGAGAGAAAACAGTTCGGGAAGCCCATCTCCTCCTTCCAGGCGATCCAGTTCAAGCTGTCCGACATGGCGACCGGCATCGAAGCCGCCCGGCTCCTGATCCAGCGCGCGGCGTTCCTGAAGGATCGGGGAGAGCGGGTGACGAAAGAGGCCGCGATGGCGAAGCTCTTCGCGAGCGAGGTCGCGGTGCGGGCCGCCGAAGAGGCGGTGCAGATCCTCGGCGGCTACGGCTACACCCGCGACTACCCGGCGGAGCGTTACTACCGGGACGCCAAGCTCACCACCATCGGGGAGGGCACGTCCGAGATCCAGCGCATGGTCATCGCGCGGCAGTTGCTCGAAGGGTAACAAGCCGAGTATCTTCCTGGGCGTTGTTGGACATCGAGGATCTCCTCACGCGCCTTCGAAGCGGAGACGATCGCGCCCTCGCGCGCGCGCTCACTCTGGTCGAGAACCGGGACCCCGAAGCGCGGGAGATCCTGCGGCGCGTTTCCTCCCCTACGGTTCCGGCGGTGATCGTCGGGATCACCGGCCCCCCGGGGGTAGGCAAGAGCACCCTCGCCGATGCTCTGGCGCGGAAGGCCCGCGCCGCGGGAAAGACGGTGGCGATCCTCGCCATTGACCCCACCTCACCCCTCTCCGGAGGGGCCCTTCTCGGCGATCGCGCGCGGATGGACCTCGATTCGTCGATCTTCATCCGGAGCATGGCGACTCGCGGCCACGTTGGAGGTCTCGCGGGCGCGGCGTTCGAGGCCCTGATCCTGCTCGAGGCGGCGGGGAAGGACTTCATCCTGCTCGAAACCGTCGGCGCCGGCCAGGACGAAGTCGAGGTCGCGGCGACGGCCGACGCGACCCTCCTCGTTCTCGCACCAGGCTTCGGAGACGAGATCCAGGCCGCCAAGTCGGGAATCGTCGAGATCGCCGACGCTCTGGTGGTGAACAAGTCGGACCGCGAGGGCGCGGACCTCCTGGAAAAGGACCTCCTCGCAGTCGCGGGGCAGAGGCCAGTCCGACGAACGACCGCGACCCGCGGCGAGGGTATTTCCGAGGTCCTTGCCGACGCCCTGCGAATCGGTGCCGAGCGCGCCGCCCTCGGACAGCGGCGGCTCAGGCAAAGCCGGCTCTCGCGGGTCGACGTGAAGATCCACCACGTCGGCATCGCCGTCAGGAGCCTTGAAGAGGCGGCGAATCGCTTCGGGGGGCTCCTCGGACTCGAGAGGGGCCCCCAGTACGATCTCCCGGAGTTCGGAGTGAAGGCGTTGTTCCTCCGCGTGGGTGAGGGAAACCTCGAGCTTCTGGAGCCCATGGGGGCGGGCTCGACCGTCGCGTCGTTTCTCGAAAAGCGCGGGGAGGGGATGCACCATGTCTGTTTCGAGGTCGAGGACATCGAAAAATCCCTCGCGGACTTCGCGGCTTCGGGGGCGAAGCTCATCGACCAGAAGCCGCGGCGGGGCGCCGGAGGCCACCTCGTCGCGTTCGTCCATCCGAAGTCGACCCACGGAGTGCTGGTCGAGCTGATACAGAAGTGACCTTGCAAGCTGCGACAGCGGCGGTATAGAGTACCGCGTTTGTGCGTGCGACGGGCGCAGGAGTCGTAACAGGATGGCCGAAGCGAAAATAGGCGTCATCGGCGGAAGCGGTCTCTACCAGATGGAGGGTCTCGCGGACGTCGAGGAGGTTCGCCTCGAAACTCCCTTCGGAGATCCCTCGGACAAGTACGTCCTCGGGAAGCTCGAAGGAAAACCGGTCGCGTTCCTCGCCCGCCATGGCGTCGGTCACCGGATTCTGCCGAGCGAGCTCAATTTCCGCGCGAATGTCTTCGGCTTCAAGCTCCTCGGAGTGGAGCACATCATCTCCGCCAGCGCCGTCGGCTCTCTCAAGGAAGACATCCACCCCCTGAATGTGGTCATCCCCGATCAGCTCATCGATCGGACCCGCGGGCGGATCTCGACCTTCTTCGGAAACGGCATCGCCGCCCACGTCGAGTTCTCTCATCCGTTCTGCGCGAGACTCTCGAAGCTCCTTTACGAGGCCACCCTGGACGCCGGGCCGCGGGCGCATCGGGGCGGCACCTACGTCTGCATCGAGGGGCCGCAGTTCTCGACGCTGGCGGAGTCCGAGCTCTACCGATCCTGGGGCGCCCACGTCATCGGGATGACGAACCTTCAGGAGGCGAAGCTCGCCCGCGAAGCGGAGATGAGCTACGCGACGATCGCCCTGGTGACCGACTACGATTGCTGGCACGTGAGCCACGCCTCGGTCACGGTGGAGCAAATCATCAGAAACCTGCAGAAGAACGCCGAGGCGGCGCACAAGATCATCGCCCGCACGGTGAAGGCCCTCGATCTGAGCGTGCCTTCGCCCCAGGCGCACTCGCTCAAGAACGCGATCATCACCCAGCCCGACCACATCCCGGCGCGGGTGAAACGCGATCTCGCGCCGATCCTCGGGAAATACCTGAAGTAGGTCCAGCCTGTGCGAGCGGAGCGAGCCCGGAAGGGAGAAGCGAGTCGAGCGGCGCCAGCGGCCCGAGCGCAGGGCGAGCGGAGCGAGTCCCGGAGCGAGAAGCGCTGGGGGTGGGGCCCCACCGCACTGATCGATGAGCGAGGCGAGCATTAAGATGTCGATCCTTGTTGTCGGTTCGGTCGCATTCGACGTTCTCAAAACTCCCACCAAGCAAGCGGATCGGGTCCTCGGAGGGGCCGCGACCTACTTCGCGCTCTCGGCCTCGTTCTTCACCCCGGTTAACGTCGTCGCCGTTGTAGGCGACGATTTCACCGAGGAGGATCGGAAGGTCTTCGAAGGGCGTTCGGTGGATCTCTCGGGGCTCGAGACCGCCCGGGGAAAGACGTTTCGATGGGGAGGGGAGTACAGCCCCGATCTGACCAAGCGGACGACGCTCTTCACCGAGCTCGGTGTGTTCGAGAGCTTTCGGCCGACGATACCCGAGCACTTCCACCGCTCGTCCCTGGTGTTCCTCGCGAACATCCACCCGACGCTCCAGGTGGACGTGATGAAGCAGGTGAGATCCCCGAGACTCCTCGGCGCGGACACCATGAACTACTGGATCGAGAGGACTCCGAACGAGCTTCAGGAGATGCTCTCCAAGATCGACGTCCTGGTCATCAACGACGAGGAAGCGCGGCAGCTCGGAGGGGAGCACAACCTGGTGAAGGCCGCGACCAGGATCCGTGCCATGGGGCCGTCGACCCTCGTCGTCAAGAGGGGCGAGTATGGCGTCCTCTGCTTCCGGGAGAACGAGCGGTTCGCCACCGTCTCCTTTCCACTCGAGATCGTCGTCGATCCGACAGGCGCGGGGGACAGCTTCGCCGGCGGCTTCATGGGCTATCTCTCGACGCGCGAGACCCTGGACGATCAGGCCGTCCGGCAGGCGATCATCTTTGGAAGCGTACTCGGGTCGTTCTGCGTCGAGGACCTGGGTACGGCGCGGCTCGCGCGGCTCACTCGCGACGAGGTCTACCAGCGATACCAGGAGTTCAAGACGCTCACCGACTTCGCGGCGCTCTGACGGGAGCGCGCTATACTACGCCCATGTTTTACGTCGATCCGATGTACTTCGTCATCGTCGGCCCCCCGATGCTTCTCTCCATGTGGGCCGCATTCAAGGTGAAGTCCACGTTCCACCGGTACAACCAGGTTCCCGCCGCAAGTCGTGCGAGCGGGGCGGAAGTCGCTCGCGAGCTCCTGCTCCGGAACGGGCTCGACCTCCCCGTCGAGGAATTCGCGGGCGAGCTCTCGGACCACTACGACCCACGGGTTCGAAAGCTCCGATTGTCGTCGGACGTCTACCGTGGCCGCTCCATCGGCGCCATCGGCGTCGCCGCGCACGAGGCCGGTCACGCGATCCAGCATGCGACCGGTTACCAGCCGCTCCGCCTGCGCCATGCGATCGCACCCATCGCCCAGTTCGGCTCGAGCGCCTGGATCTGGGTCATCATGGCGGGGTTCCTCTTCGGATCGTTGGGTCTGGTGCAAATCGGCATCGTCCTCTTCGTGGGGGTGGTCGCTTTCCAGATCGTGACCCTGCCCGTCGAGCTCAACGCCTCATCGCGGGCCAAGCAGATGGTCTACGATACGGGGTTCATAAGCGATTCGGAGCGCGGCGGAATCTCGAAGGTGTTGACGGCCGCCGCCATGACCTACGTGGCGGGCGCGCTGACTTCGATCGCGACCCTCCTCTATTACTTGATGCGCGCCGGCTTGCTCGGGGGCCGCTCGGACGACTAGCGAAGCGACAGTGTTGACGACATCGGCGCCCGGAGGGCGCCTCCTCCCCGAGCGAGGAGCGAGGCGAACTCCAGGGCCCGGAGGGCCCTTCCTCCCCGAGCGAGGAGCGAGGGGAGCGAGCGCGCGAGGAGCGAGGCGAGCTGCAGGGCCCGGAGGGCCCTTCCTCCCCGAGCGAGGAGTGAGGGGAGCGAGCGCGCGAGGAGCGAGGCGAGCTGCAGGGCCCGGAGGGCCCTTCCTCCCCGAGCGAGGAGCGAGGGGAGCGAGCGCGCGAGGAGCGAGGCGAGCTGCAGGGCCCGGAGGGCCCTTCCTCCCCGAGCGAGGAGCGAGGGGAGCGAGCGCGCGAGGAGCGCGCGAGCAACTAAGATTGGTGGGCGATGCAGGATTTGAACCTGCGACTTCTACCGTGTGAAGGTAGCACTCTCCCACTGAGTTAATCGCCCATCGGGACCCGGCAAATCTACCAAAACCCCGTGAGTTTCCGCAAACTGTGGGTCCTGTTCCTCAACGCGTTCGTCGACATGCTCGGCTACGCGATGGTCTTCCCCCTCCTGCCGCTTTACGCCCTACGGCTTCAGGCGAGCCCCACCGTCATCGGGCTCATGGTGGCATCGTTCTCGGTTGCCCAGGTGGCAGGTTCACCGCTATGGGGACGATTCTCGGACCGGTTCGGCCGGCGGCCGGCTCTGCTCGTCAGCCTCTCGGGCTCTTGCCTGGCCTTCCTGGTCTTCGCGTTCGCGGACTCGATCGCGATGCTGTTCCTTTCGCGCATCGTGCAGGGAGCGAGCGGCGGGACCACCGGGGTCATGCAGGCCTACATCGGAGATTCGGTCGAGCCGAGGGATAGAGCGAAAGCCCTCGGCTGGCTCTCGGCGGCGACCAACACCGGAGTCATGATCGGCCCCGTCGTGGGCTCGGCGGTATGGCTCTTCGGCCCGCATACTCCCGGCCTTCTCGCCGCGGGCCTCTGTTTCGTGAATCTGGTCTTCGCCTGGCGGCTCCTGCCGGAGTCGAAACCTCCCGCCTCGAGAACTCCGGCGACGGCCGAAAGGCGCTCTATCTCCACGATGGTATGGGAGACGGTCCGGCACCCGAGCCGCGAAGCTTCGGAGCTAATCTGGATCTACGCGGTGGCGATGACCGCCTTCAGCTCCATGACCGCAGTCCTCGCGCTGTTTCTGAAGGAGCGCTTCGGGCTCGATGAGGCGCACATCGGCTACATCTTCCCCATCCTGGGCGCGGTCTCGGTCATCATGCGCGCCGGGATCCTGGGACGTCTCGTGAGCCGCTTCGGCGAGGTCCGACTCATGAGGGCCGGGGCCCTCCTTCTCGCCCTCGGCCTCGCCGCGTTTCCCCTGCCGCGGCACCTCACGTCATTCATCCCGGTGATGCTTCTCGTGCCGATCGGCACCGCGCTTCTCTTCCCCGCGACCAGCGCCCTCCTCACTCAGCGCTGCGAGCGATCGGAGCTCGGCCAGGTCCTGGGAGTGCAGCAGGCCTTCGGCGGAATCGCACGGATCTTCGGTCCGATCTGGGCTGGCGCCGCGTTCGAGAATCTGGGCCCGAGCGTTCCCTTCGAGGTCGCCGGTGTCGTGGTCTTCGGGGTATCCCTTCTCGCCGCCCGCGTCCGCGCAGTACCCGAGCTCGTCCCGGAAGCTACACGATGATACGGCGCTCGGCGAGCCAGCCCGGCCGGTGACCCACGGGCATTGACTTCGATATACGGTCGCGAAGGAACGCGACGACGAAGTCGTCGAGCTGATCCGCGGCTTCGGGGAACAGATCGTGGAAACGAACTCCCATCCCTCGATGAGCCGCCCGGCTGTCACGTGCGGCCCAGACGACGTCGACCGTGGTCTCGAAGAGGCTCTCGTAGCCCCGACCGAGATTGGGCATGTAGAGCGTCATGCGATCTCCTCGCCGGAGGGTCACGTCCGAGCCGAGGAAGATCCCGCCGCGGCTCAGGTTGACCGAGCGCGCCGGAGCGTAAGCGTCGTCGTGACAGAAGAAGAGGCCCATTTCTGACGGAATCCGCAGCCGCGAGCGTCCGGTGACCGCGCTCCTGATCTCGAAGGTCTCATGGCGATCGAGGAGGGAGATGCGCTCGCTCGACCTCCGGGCCATCAGATCGTCGAAGTAGGCCTTCAGCTCCCGGAAACGCTTTTCCGACGCGACCGGAAGCGTGCCCCAGGAGTCGACCTTCGCCTCGTTCAGTTCAGAGAACTCCCGCACCAGGTCGAGCTCGCTCTTCATGGTGATTCCATTCTGAGGCGGGCTCGGTCAACGGGCGGTGATCCCGGCTGTGGGCGTTCCCCCGAGGACGCTGTAGTATGTATCCCCACGGACGGGCAGGGTGCGGGAAAAACCATCCGCAGCCTGCGCGAGCCGAGCGCAGCCATGAGCCGGAGCGGAGGGCGAGCGCAGCGAGTCCCGGCCCGCCTTCGCGAACCTTCGGCGGGTCCGCCGAAGCCCGAAGGGCGGAGGCGGAAGCGACAGCGCCGGGGGTGGGGCCCCGGCGCACTAATTGATGAACGAGGCGAGCACTGGGGAGAGGAGAATCAGACATGGCGAAGCTCAAAGTCGGCGTATGCGAATCCCATCCGGAGCTGCTGCCCGCCTCTGCGGAATGGGGCCCGCTCTGTCGGACGGTGACCCGCGAGTCCCCGGACATCTTTCTTCTCAACGAAATGCCTTTCGGGCGATGGATCGCCGCGGGCGCGATCTTCGACAAGGGGACCTGGAAGCAGGCCTGCGCGATTCACGAAGAGGCGCTCGCGCGGCTCGGCGAGCTTGGCGCCGCGGTGGTCCTGGGCTCACGCCCGCGCGAGCTCGGCGGCAAGCGGGTCAATGAAGCCTTCATCTGGACGAAGGCGGACGGCGCCTCCGGCGTCCACACCAAGCAGTACCTTCCCGACGAGGAAGGCTATTACGAGGCGCGCTGGTTCGAGACCGGGGAGAGGCATTTCCAAGTCGCCCCGGCGGGAAAGCTGCGAGGCGGCTTTCTCATCTGCACCGAGCTGATGTTCAACGAGCGGGCGCGCGAGTACGGGCGGGGCGGCGCTCAGATCATCTGGGTTCCCCGCGCCACCGGGAAAGCGTCCGTCCCCCGGTGGACGGTCGCCATGCGAATGGCGGCGATCGTCTCCGGCTGCTACGTCCTCTCCTCGAACCGCGGCGGCACCGACTCGCGCGGGCAGCTCTTCGGAGGCGCGGGAATGGTGGTGACCCCCGAGGGAGACGTCGCGGTTCAGACTTCGGAAGCAACTCCTGTCGCATTCTACGAAATCGATACCCAGGCTGTCGCTCGGGCGCAGCGGGACTACCCCTGCTATGTGAAAGAGTGACGTGTTGCCTTCCCCCCCAAGCGGGCAACCGCAAGCAGGGCCAGATTCCCCATAATCGCCGCTTCTGAGGCTCTTTAGTTCGACCTTCGTCCTCGGGTTGGAACGGCACTAGCCGTGGAGGGGACAGACCTCCCGCGGCGCGGTCTCCTTCCGAAAGACTTCTCGTACGCGCCGAGGGCAGCTCTTCGTCGCCCTCTTTCCCGTCGCGGGGTCGATCTCCGCGGCGACGATTCCCCCGGGAGGAAGGAACGAGTTCTTATCGCCTCCGGCGAGAGCGGCCTTCATGAAGCGGGCCCAGATAGGTAAAGCGGCCTCGGCGCCCGACAGACCGAGCTCGCGGTTGTCGTCGTAGCCCACCCACACGACCGCGAGGAGCTCCGGGGTGTAGCCCACGAACCAGGCGTCTTTGGTGTCATTGGTGGTGCCGGTCTTTCCCGCGACGTCGACGGTGAGGCCCCGCGACCGGACCTCTCTTCCGGTGCCGGCGTCGATCACGGTACGGAGCATGTCGGTGACGAGATAGGCGCTCTCGGGTGAGACCACGCTCCGGGAGCGCGGTCGATTCTCGGCGACCTTCTTGCCCGAGGCGTCCTCGACGGAGGTGAAGAAGCGGGGCTCGACTCTCTTCCCGCCGCCCGCGAGAACCGCGTAGGCGGTCGCGAGCTCGAGGGGCGTCACTTCGAACGAGCCGAGCACCAGGGAAGGGTAGGGCTCGATCCGGCTCTCCATCCCCATGGAATGCCAAAGGTCGACGACCCGTCCGAATCCGACCTTCTCTCCCACGCTCGCAGTCGCGACGTTGAGCGAGAGCGCGAGAGCCCTGCGGTAGCTCACCGTGCCCTCGAACCGGCCCGTGTAGTTCGAAGGGGTCCACGAGCGGTCCCCCTGACGAAACGTTCTGGGCTCGTCTTTGACTGTCGTCGTGGGACCGAGGGCCGGATCGTGCTCGAAGGCCGCGAGGTAGACGAAGGGTTTGAAGGCGCTCCCCGGCTGGCGGCGGGCCTCGGTCGCCCGGTCGAACTGGCTCGCGCCGTAACTCCGTGCTCCCACGAGGGCGAGGACGTCGCCGGTCGCGGGCCGCATCGCTACCAGCGCCGCTTGAGGCGGCCCCGAAGCCCCGCGGGGGAGCTTGCCTTCGATCTCCTCGAGCCCCGCAACGAGAGCCTTCTGGGCTGCGCTCTGGAGGTGGCGATCCATCGTCGACTGGATGCGAAGGCCGAGGGAGGGGATCCGGGCGGCGTCGTAGATCGCGAGGAGCTCTCCCCGGAGCGCGTCGATGAAATACGGAGCCTCACCCTGGTCGACCGCGCCTTCCACGATGCCGAGCGGCGCTTGCCTCTCGTTTGCAGCCTCGGCCTCGGTAAGAAGCCCCGCCTTCTGCATCTGGTCGATCACCACGTTCCGGCGGCCGAGGGCGGCCTTGGGGTGGTGGAAGGGGTTCGAGGAGTTGGGAGAGCGGATGAGGGCGGCGATGAGCGCGGCCTCCGACACCGTGAGGTTCTTCAAGTCCTTGCCGAAGAAGATCTGCGCCGCCTGACCGACGCCGTGAATGCCGAACGAACCTCTTTGCCCGAGGTACACGTCGTTCAGGTAGAGCTCGAGGATGTCGTTCTTGCGGGTGCGGCTCTCGAGGATGACCGCGAGGTAGGCTTCGAGGAGCTTCCTGCGGAAAGTCCTCTCCGGGGTGAGAAAGTAGTTCTTCACCAGCTGCTGGGTCAGGGTGCTGGCGCCTTGCTCTACTTCTCCGCGCCTGAGGTCGGTCACGAGAGCGCGGGCAATTCCGATGGGATCGAAGCCGGTGTGATTGAAAAAGCGTCGATCCTCGGTCGTGAGCACCGCGTCTCTCACGTACTCGGGAATCGCCTCGAGCGCGACCCAGCGCTTCTTCGCGCGGTCCTGCCCGAAAAGAGTTGCCACGGGCACGGGCTCGAAGGGCACGCGATCGAGGGCTTCGTCTTCTCGAAGGGTGCGGATCTCCGAAATCCAGGGCTTCTCGAAGGTGACGGAGATGGGAGCGGGGAAGGCGCCGCGGCGCCGGAGGTGTACTCCTCCCGCAACGAGGGCGAAGCTACCCGGCTCCTCTGAGAGAGACGGCTTCTGCCGATAGCCGAGGTCGTTCAGAAGCGAAACGAGCTCGTCTCTAGACAGGCGTTGGCCGCGGCGGAGCTCGAACGGCCGCGCGTACACCCACGTGGGCCGCTCCGCCTCCTCGCCGCGGAGGCGCATGTCGATGAGCGCGGTGAACCGGAGCGTGTGGTATACGAGAAAGCCGGCGATACCCAGGAGGAGGACGCTCAGGAGCGAGAGAGAGAAGACGACGATCCGGAACCGCCGCCGGGAGTACCTCTTGGTCTTTTTGCGTCTCAAGAGCTTTTGATCAGATCTTGAGGACTTTCATCATGTTGGTCGCGCCGGGAAGCGTCGTATGGCCGCAGACCGTCACCACGATGTCCCCGGTGTCGATGATGCCTTTCTTCCTCAAGTACTTGAGCGCGACCTCCAACATGGTGTCCGCGGTCTCGAAGTGGTCCAGGAGCATCGGCACCACACCCCACCTCAGAGCGAGCCTGCGATAAACCCGCTCCGAGGGAGTAAAACCCAGGATGTGGCTCTGGGGACGGAAGTGGCTCACCAGCCGCACCGTGGCTCCGGACTCGGTGAATGCGATGATGTACTTCGCGTGCAGCTCCTCGGCAGCGCGGCGGGCGGCACCCGCGATCGCGCGGGCCACGGGAGAGCCGTCGAGGGGAGGGTAGTCCGACTGCCGTCGATGCGGCGGGCTCGCGTCCACGTGCTTCTCGGTGTGCTCGGCGATCCGGGCCATGTGCTTCACCGCCTCGATCGGGTACTTCCCGCTCGCGGTCTCCGCAGACAGCATGACGGCGTCGGTCCCATCGAAGATGGCGTTCGCGACATCCGAGGCTTCCGCACGGGTGGGAACGGGGTGGCTCACCATGGACTCCAGCATTTGAGTCGCGGTGATGACCGGCCGCCCGCGCCGATTGGCCTCCCGGATGATCTCCTTTTGGAGCGTCGGCACCGTTTCTGGCGCGAGCTCGACTCCGAGATCCCCCCTCGCCACCATCACTCCGTCGGCGACGCCGAGGATGTCAATCAGGTTATCCACCGCCTCGGGGCGCTCGATCTTGGCGATGATGTGGAGGTCCTCTCGGCCGTGTTGCTGGAGAAGGGAGCGGAGCTCGCGGATGTCTTCCTTCTTGCGCACGAAGGACATGGCCATGAAATCGACATCGAGCTCGAGGCCTAGGATCGCGTCTCGCTTGTCCTTCTCGGTCAGGGCCGGCGCCGAGATCTTGGCTCCGGGAAGGTTGATTCCTTTATTCGAAGTCAGAATCCCGCCGCTCACCACCTGGGTGATAACGGTTTCGCCCTCGATCTTCTCGACCCGGAGCTCGATGAGCCCGTCGTCGATGAGGACGCGATCCCCGGAAGAGACGTCGCGCGGGAGCTGCTTGTAGGTGGTGGAGACGCGCCCCGCATCTCCCGGGACCTCCTCCGTGGTGATCGCGAATCGGGCGCCGTTGACGAGGTCGACCCCGCCCACCTGGGCGATGGGACCGGTGCGGATCTTGGGGCCAGAGAGATCCTGCACGCACGCCACCGCGCGGCCGAGCTTCGCGCTGATGTCGCGCACGATGCGAATCCGCTCCCGGTGCTCCTCCGGAGTCCCGTGGGAGAAGTTCATCCGGGCAACGTCCATTCCGGCGACGATCAACCGTTCGATCATCTCCGGGCTCGACGTGACTGGACCCAGAGTCGCGACGATTTTGGTCCTACGCATGGATCTTCTGCTCGCCGGAGCTTGGCCCGAGGGTGCCTTCGACGCGTACCCGGAGTATGGTCGTGAGAATCTTGTAGCCTGCCATCACCGTTCCCTTCACCGTGCCCGTGATCTTGGACTTGCCGATCCGTCGATGGTAGCTGACGGGAACCTCGGTCGACCGTACGCCGCAGCGGGCGGCCTTCGCCTGCATCTCCGCCGTCCAGCCATAGTCGCGGTCCTGCATGTCGAGCGTGAGAAGCGTCTCGTAGCGGATGGCGCGGAACGGGCCGAGATCCGTGAATCGGTAGCCGTAGAGGGCGTGAAGCAGGCGGGTGGCGAGCCAGTTTCCCCAGCGGGCCTGAGGTGCTAGAGCGCCCCGTTCCCTTTGGCCCAGAACGCGCGAGCCGACCACGAAGTCGGCTCGACCCTCGAGGATGGGCTCCAAAAGGCCGGTCATTTCGGCGGCGCGGTCGCTGTAATCTCCGTCCACGAACACCACGACCTCGGGAGGCTCCTCCGCCAGGTAGGCGATTCCGGTGAGGCAAGCTTGCCCGTAGCCCTCGCGGGGCTCGGAGAGCACCGTGGCGCCGGCGGCCTTCGCGACTTCGGACGTCCGGTCGCGGCTCCCGTTATCGACGACGACGACCTCGCTTGCCAGACTTCGCGGTATCTCGGCGAGAACCTTGGGGAGGGAGCGCTCTTCGTCGAGGGCGGGAATGATGACGACAATCCGCATTGGGCCTGCTGAGGTAAGTATAGCTGAAAATCGGCGTTTACCCCTGGAGGCTGGACCGGAGGTGAAACCGCAGGAACGCCAGAATCTGCCGAACGATCTCGCGTGACGTCTCGGTGTCTTGAAAGAGATCGAACGCGTGCGGCGCCGAGGAGAAAACTTCTTCGTGTCGATGCCATGCGTCCTCCACACTTCGCTCGATGAGCTCCACCTATGGGAACGAAACGAGTATAGGGCATCTAGTGTCTGTTTCGATGATAGGCTCTCCCGTCGAAAGGACCTCAGGATGTATCGACTGGCGATTGCTCTCGCTCTCTCGACCGCGGCCGCGGCGGGGGCCCAGGAGCGCTTCGACGTCCTCATCCGCGGCGGGCGCGTTCTCGACGGGACGGGGAATCCCTGGTACCGGGCCGACATTGGAGTCCGCGGCAGACGTATCGTGGCGATGGGTCGGTTGGGAGGTGCTCCGGCGGGGCTCGTCATCGACGCGGGCGATCTCTATGTCGCGCCGGGTTTCATCGATGTGCACTCCCACGCGGACGAGGGGCTGGACCGGGAGGAACTGAAAGGGGCCGTGCCCATCCTCCTCCAGGGGGTGACGACCGCGGTACTCAATCCCGACGGCGGCGGGCCGTGGCCTCTTTCCGCGCAGCGGGCGCGGTACGAGGGTCATGGGATCGGAGTGAACGCGGCGCTCATGGTGGGGCACGGAACCGTGCGCCAAGAAGTCATGGGGATGGAGGATCGGCCTCCTACGGAAGAAGAGCTCGAGCGGATGAAGACCCTGGTGCGCGAGGGGATGGCGGCGGGGGCGTTCGGGCTGTCGAGCGGCCTCTACTACGCGCCCGGGAGCTACGCGGCGACCGAGGAGGTGGTAGCACTCGCGAAGGAAGTGCATCCGGTCGGCGTCTACACCAGTCACATCCGCGACGAGAGCGACTACACGGTCGGGCTCCTCGCGGCGGTCGAGGAAGTGGTCCGGATATCCGAGGAGGCCGACATTCCCGGGATCGTGACGCACTTCAAGGCGCTGGGGCCGGATAGCTGGGGCCTGTCGGTGGCGGCCACTCAGCGGATCGAAAGGGCGCGGGCGCGCGGAGTCCAGGTGTGGGCGGATCAGTATCCTTATGAAGCTTCGGGGACGAGCATCGAGGGGGCTCTCGTGCCGCGCTGGGCCCTCGCCGGGGAGACGATGGAAGGGCAGCCTTCGCCCCTGGAGGGCCGCCTCAAGGATCCAAAAGAACGGGCACGGCTCCGAGCCGACAT
>Ga0326597_10007234_pt1 | contig 15112 bp, 11 predicted proteins | sample RVTome_12_FD_203789 | JGI IMG/M metagenome (GOLD analysis project Ga0326597, IMG submission 203789) | Soil microbial communities from uranium-contaminated site in the Upper Colorado River Basin, Wyoming, United States - RVT100D185 | ecosystem: Environmental > Terrestrial > Soil > Contaminated >... | reverse complement strand
CTATCTCACGTTCTACGCGTTCGACCTGTCGGTGCTTTATCTCGTGCCGATATGCTTCATGAACTGGACGCTCGGCAGAACCAGCGGCATCGCGTTTTCCGTGCTCGCGCTGGCGGCATGGTTCACCAGTAACCAGGTCATCAGCCATCTCCTGCCGCATTCGTTCCTGCTCTACCCTTACGCGTTTCCCCACCTGTGGAAAGCACTGGTCCTGCTGGCGACGTGGATCATTTTTGTCATCGTACTGGACAAGCTGAAAGTCGCCCTGGCGCATGCCGACGAGCGTTTCGTGACCGTGCTCGAGGGACTTCAGGAAGCAGTCTATGTGGTTGACCCGGACAGCGGCGAACTCCTGTATCTGAACGACCAGTGCCGAAATACATTCGGCGCGGCAGAGCCGCTTACCAGCTCGCGGCAAATCGAAGCGCAACTGCAACCGCCGCCGCACGATGACGGACGCGGCGGCGAAGTCCATGATGCGGCTCGCGAGCGGTGGTATCTGTACCACACCCGTCCGCTGCGCTGGGTCGACGGCCGTGACGTACGTCTCGTTGCCCTCACCGACATTACCGATCGCAGGCAAGCGGAGGAGTTGAGCCGCCAGCAGCAGGAGAGGTTGCAGCAGACCTCGCATTTGATTACCGTTGGCCATATGGCGTCCACGCTCGCCCATGAATTGAACCAGCCGCTGGCAGCGATTGCCAACTACGCGACGGGTTGCGCGCGGCGTCTGCGCGCGGGCAACTGGGACGCGCAGGAATTGCTGGCGGCGATGGAAAAGGCCGGCGCGCAGGCCGAGCGCGCGGGGCGCATCATTCAGCGCGTGCGCGAACTGGTACGCAAGCGCGAACCGCATTTGGTTGACTGCGACGTCAACGGCGTGATCGTAAACGCCGCTGGCCTGATTGAAATCAACGCCGAGAAGAACCACGTGCGGATCAAGCTCGAGCTCGCCGCTGAACTTCCGGTGGCGCTCGCGGACGCAGTAATGATCGAGCAGGTCATCCTCAATGTCACGCGCAACGGAATCGAGTCCATGCGCGAGACGCCGCCGCACGAACGCGAGCTGACGATACGTTCGCGCCTCAATCAGGGTGGCGCGATCGAAATCGAGATCGCGGACACCGGCTGCGGGATTCCCGCGGCTATGACCGGAACTTCGTTCGAGCCGTTCTTCACCACCAAACCCGACGGCCTGGGCATGGGACTCAACATCTGCCGCTCGATCATGGAACTGCATCACGGCCAACTGTGGGCGGCCCGCAATTCCGGGCGCGGGAGTACTTTCCACCTGACGCTGCCGGTAACGCAGACGTGACCGATCTCGACGGACCGCTGGTGTATGTGGTGGATGACGACGCGGCGCTGCGCGATTCGCTGCGCTGGCTGCTCGAGTCCGCCGGACACCGGGTTGCGGCTTGCGCGGGCGCCGAAGCGTTTCTTGCAACCTATACAGCGGAACAGGGCGGATGCCTGTTGCTCGATATCCGCATGCCCGGGATGAGCGGGCTCGAATTGCAGGATGAACTCAAGCGCCGCGGCCACGCGATCCCGATTATTTTCATCACCGGACACGGGGATGTGCCGATGGCGGTGAACGCGGTAAAAAAGGGCGCGTTCGAGTTCATTGAAAAACCATTCAACGCGCAGGCGTTGCTCGTGCTGATCGACAACGCGCTTGCCATCGACGCTGAAACGCGGCGCCGCGCTGCGCGTTTTGAAAGACTGACATCGCGTGAACGCGAAGTCATGGAACTTATCGTCGCAGGCAAGCGCAACCAGGACATTGCCGCCGAGCTCTCCATCACCATCAAGACCGTCGAAGCGCACCGCTCCGGCGTAATGCGGAAACTGGGCGTGGATTCAATCGCCGCACTGGTGAAACTCGTCCAGAACATGGGCGCGCCGCGCCGCAAGTAGCTAAGCCAAACGCGTTAACCGGCGACGCGCGTTTTCGCTGAGGCCGGGCCATCGCAAGTCGCGTCCTGCGGCCGGTAAGTGCTTGTGCCAGAACCTCGTGTTGCAGAAAAGGCACAATCTCGCATTGCCGCATTGAGAATTCTTCTCATCAATCCCCCCATTGTTTGATCTATCGCAAACAGTAGCCAATCAGACTGATAAGCAACGTTTTTGACTCTTGTTAAGGGTAAACCCCAATGGTAAAAATTCACATATAGCAAGGGTAAACCCTAGGAAAATCGTCTCACGAACCAGTGTTCCAGGTAATTTTTTGCAGCGCAGCACGTGAGGCTTACGCAGTAGTTGTAAGAGGCGGGCGCCGACGCAGCGGTGGCGCCCAAAGTAAGGTGATAGCCCGTCATTCAAAGGGGGTTGCTGTGAGGCTGTATAACCTGTTCAGACGTATAGGCGGCATTGGCATCGCCGGGCTGATTTTTGGCCTGGCGGGATTGAATAACGTCCACGCGGCGGCACCGGCGGGTGGCCCGCCGGGTCCGGAAGTCTGCAAGGCTTGTCATGAAAATCAGGTCAACAGCTATGCTGCTTCTGTACACGGTCAAAAGGGCAATCTGAAAGGCCCGGCCAATGCCGGTGAGTGCGCGACGTGTCATGGCGATGGCACTGCGCACATACAAGCGGGCGGCGGCAAGGGCGCCGGCGGGATCGTTAACCCGGGATCGAAATCCGTTCCCGCCAAAGACAGAAGCGCAAGCTGCCTGGCCTGCCATGAAGATAACCGCAATCTCGCCTTCTGGGATGCCGGCAAGCACAAGAAGAGCGACGTCTCCTGCAGCAACTGCCATAGCATCCACGGCGGCAATATTCTGAAGAAGTCCGATCCTTCGATCAGCCCCTACGTGACCACGTCGAAGCAGTTGCAGTATGAAACCTGCGCGTCCTGCCACAAGGACATCATCTCGCAGATCAGAAAGCCCTCGCATCACCCGATCATCGAGGGCAAGCTCAAGTGCTCCGATTGCCATAATCCCCACGGCGCGCTGAGCAAGGGGATGATCAAGAGCGAGTCGGTCAACACGCTGTGCACCAGCTGCCATGCCGACAAGCGCGGCCCGTACATACACGAGCACCCGCCGGTCGAGGCCAACTGCCTCACTTGTCACGACGTGCATGGCTCGCAGCACAACAAGCTGCTCTCGCAGAAAGTGCCGAACCTGTGCCAGGACTGCCATGACTGGACCCGCCATCCCGGCACCCCGTATGGCGCCCAGCGCGGGTTCCCGCCGGCAGGAAATACAGGCAGACAGTTCGTCGCGCGTGGCTGCCTGAGCTGCCACAACCTGATTCACGGCAGCAACGCGTCGACCGCCGGCCGCGGACAGTTCTTCACGCGATAAGGGATGAAAATCATGAAACGCAAACTGCTATCGGTTCTCATTGCAAACCTTTTCGCGGCCTCGGCTGCGGTCGCCGCCGAGGGCGATTTCCAGCTCTCCGGCTCGATCGGGCTCGGCGTGCGCGGAATCAGCGAAACCAGCGGTGATCGCTACAAGCTCAACGAATACCGCGACCTCAACCAGGACGGGGTGATCAGCGAGATCGACGTCAAGGGCCGCGGCGGCAAATACCACCTGGATATGTTCGGTGAAAACCTGGGCCTTGACGATCAGTACATCGATCTCAAAGGCGGCCAGTACGGGGTCTTCAAGTACCGCTTGTACGACAACAAGCTGCGCCACAACCTGACGTTCGGCGCGATCACGCCCTACACCGGCGTGGGCAGCGACACGCTCAGGGGAGTTGTGCCTTTCCCCAACACTAACCTTGCCACTTTCACCCGCTTCGATTATGGCTACAAGCGCGAAGACATCGGCGGCATGTTCGAGTTTTCGAACAACTCGCCCTGGTACGTGCGGACGGAAGTGAACGAAGTCACCAACAAAGGCGTGCGGCCTGTCGGTTACGCGCAGGGCTCGAGCCCGGGTCAAGGGGGAGTCGAGTTGCCGACGCCGGTCGATTACAAGACCACCAATTTCACGCTCGAAGGCGGCTACTCCTCCAGGAAAGGGCACGCCTCGTTGAGCTGGACGCAAAGCAAGTTCTCGGAAGGCGTGAACCAGTTGAATTGGCAGAACGGCTACTTCGGAAATGCCATGGACGCCGCCCTGTTGCCCCCCAGCAACGATATGACCAAGATCGCCGCCAACGGCGTGTTGAAACAGCTGCCCATGAGTTCAACGTTGGCGGCACGCTATACCTACAGCAAGGTCACCAACAGCTTCACGGTGCAGACCGCAGCCCTGAACGGGACCGGCGGCGGAATCACTACCGCCGCTGCAACGCCCGCAACGTTCAACGGCAACGTCAAGTACGAGACGGTGTCATTGTCGCTGAGTTCAAGCCCGACCAGGGCGCTCGACACCAAGGCCTACTTTAACTGGAACAAGAAAGACAATAATTCGACGCCGATAGCGTATGCCGCGGGCGTTTTCGCGGGACCCGGCGCACAGGCTCAGGTCATCGCCGCCCGCGCGGCTGACGAACATAACAACAGCTACCGCAAGACCAACTTCGGCCTCGATCTCGGCTACCGCATCAGCAAGCAGAACAAACTTTCGGGCGGCTATGATTGGCTGGAGACCAAACGCGACCGGGCTGACTACGATAAAAGCGAAGACCAGAAGGTTTTTGCCCAGTTGAAGAACAGCGCGCTCGCCAATCTGGATGTGCGGCTCAAGTACCAGTACCTGCAACGGCGCTCGGACTTCAAGGAACCCTTCGTTGCCCCGACCGATCCCAGCAATGGATATTTCCTTTATGCCGTCAGGAGATACGACGTCTCCAGCTTCGACCAGAACCTGTTCAAGTTAATCCTTGACTGGAATCCCGCACCGCTGCTCGATCTGGGTTTCGAAACCATTTACAAGGACAACAAATACAAGGATGTGATCCTTGGCCGGACCAAGGACGACCGCCAGGAATTCTTCGTAAACGTGAGCTACGGGGACCCCAAGAAGTTCCGGATGTCGGCGTTCGGCACCCTGGAATACGTCCAGTACGATGCGACTCATCGCTACGTAGGCCAGGCCACTTGTACCGCCGCCGTTAGTTGCGACCCGGCGGCGCCCGCCGTGTCACCGCCACCGACAACCGCCTACACTTGGAATACCAAGAACAAGGACAAAAGCTATGCGCTGGGTGTCGGCGCTGACTGGCCGGTCCTGGCGAAGCTGATGTTGAAGGGTTCGTACCTGTATTCGGTGACCGAAGGTGCTGTCGATTTCACGACGCTGGCCGCTGCCGCGGCTGCCAACTACCCGCGGAACATCGTGAACTTCGATAATACGAAGAGCCACGCCCTCAACCTGAGGGGCGTCTACAGTCTCGACAAGCAATGGGAACTCACGGGTGGTTTCGCGTATGAGCGGTATCGTTACACTGATGATGCGACAACCGGCTACTCCAACAGATACGTGGACGGCACTACCACTACGGCGGCTTATCTGAGCGGCGCCTACGCCAACCCGGACTACACGGCCAGGATCCTCTACCTGATGGGCAAGTACAAGTTCTAGCCGGCGCCCGGTTTTTTCGCAGGCCTTGCGGCGATGCTGCAAGGCCTTTTTTATGGGAGGCATTCCGTCCGGCCCCGCGCTGCGCGGGAATCGCTCCGCCCCGCGGCGGCAACCGCGCCAGTGCTGGTTTGACACCCTGCAGCCGCTAGATTATAAATAGCGTTGGATTCCCAACTTCCCGCGTTGGACGCGGACGGCGTTGCACGCCGCCGGTCAACGCGGAATCAGTCCTGATCGCGCGTGTCGGTGCGGTTGAATCTGGAGAATTTTCTTGAGCCGTATCGGTCTGCTCGTGCCTTCATCGAACACCACGGTAGAGCCCGAGTTCTATCGCGCGCTGCCGCCGGGAGTCACGCTGCACGTCGCGCGCCTGTTCCTCACGCAGATCTCGACTGATGCGATCCTCGGCATCGTGCAGGACCTCGAAACCCAAAGCCGCGGGCTGGCTTCAGCCGACGTGGACGTGATCGTGCTCGGTGCGACCGCGCCGAGCTTTCTCAAAGGCCTCGGCTACGACCGCGAGCTGATCGCCAGAATCGAGGCGGCAACGGGCAAGCGCGCGACCACGACTTCGACTGCGCTGATTGCGGCGCTGCGCCACCTGGGCGTATCGCGCGTCGTGCTCGGGGCGGCCTACGACGACAAGGTCAACGCAATCGCCAAGGCGTTTCTCGAAGCGAACGGCATCGAAGTACTCGCGGCGCAGGGACTCGGCATGGTCGACAACCTGGCGGTTGGGCGCCTGGGAAGCGACAGCGCTTACGAACTTGCGCGCCGGATCGACCGACCCGACGCCGAAGCAATCGTGCTTGCCTGCACCAACTGGAAAACCATGGATGCCATCGAGCGGCTCGAACGCGAACTCGGCAAGCCGGTGATTTCAACGACCCAGGCGAGCCTGTGGGCGGCGCTCAGGATCATCGGCCGCATCGAAGGCGTGGCGGGTTACGGGCGTCTGCTGCGCGACCTGACCGCGCCGAGCAAGCAAACGCAAGTGGCATAAGGGAAGCTTATCGTTTGGTGGATTCCGGCACGAAACGCGCCTGCATCCACCCTACCAGACGAGGTGATCGACGATTCAACGGCATATGGTAGGGTGGATGGAGCGCAGCGGAATCCACCAAACTCGGCACACGCGGTGGCTTAAGCTAGTGCCATTGAACGCTAACGCTAAGGAGACAAACATGTACGGATGGCGGGGACGAATCGGGCTGCTGGTGCCTTCGATCAACACCACGATGGAAACCGAGTTCTGGCGCATCGCGCCGCAAGGCGTGTCGGTGCACAGTGCGCGCATCGCGGGCGGGCGCCACGGCACGCCGGAGGAATTGCGCGGCATGGAGAACGCGAGCAAGCAGGCCGCCCAGGAAGTCGCGATGGTCGAGCCCGACGTGGTCGTCTACGGCTGCACCAGCGGCAGTTTTTTCGAGGGCCCGGCGTGGAACCGGAAAATCAGCGAGCAGTTGACCGCAATCACCAAGGCGCCGACGGTGACCACCGCCGGCGCGATGGCGGCGTGCCTGCTGGCGGGCGCTCACAAGAAAGTCGACATCGTCACGCCCTACGTCGACGTCACCAACGAACGCCTCCGGCATTTCCTCAAGGCGCACGGCATCGAGGTGGTCAAGCTCGGCACGTTCGACATGCTCGACATGTTCGACCACGCCAAGATCGAGCCGGGCGAGATTTACCGCAAAGTAAAGGCCATCACCTCGCCGAAAGCCGAAGCCGTGTTTGTCGCCTGCACCCAGCTGCGCGCGCTCGAAGTCGTCGACATGCTCGAGCGCGACCTCGGCAAGCCGATCTACTCGGCGGTGCAGGCTTCGGCGTGGCAGGCCTATGAGGCGATGAACGTCGATCCGAAGATCGCGGACTGCGGCAGCCTGCTCAGAAAGCTCTCCGAGCCCGGCGCACAGAAAAAAGCAGTCAAGAAACTGCGCTCGGCGTAGCTGCTACCTGGCATCAGACAATCCGGCATGATTTTCATCAGCCAGACGGGAGTCACCGACACCACGCGCGAAGCGCAGTTGGACCAGTGGTATGTCGAGCATTTGCGTATCATGGCCACCGTGCCGAGGGTCTCGTCGGCGCAGCGCTTCAAGACGGCCACGCCCGGATTCGCGCCGTCGCTCGCGATCTACAGCGTCGCATCCGCCGCCGTATTCGACGATCCGTATTACCTCAGCGTGCGCGGCATGGGAGAATGGCTGCCTTTGATCGACCGGCGATATTACCAGCGCAATCTGTTCGAAGGTCTGGAGCACGCCCCGCTGGTGGCCGATGACGCGCGCCTGCTGGTCGCGGATCGCGCGCAACCCCAAGGCGCCATTGCCGGCATAGAATTCATCTGGCTCAAAAGCGTCGGGCTCGACCGCTCGACGCCGTACCGCGGCATCGCGGTGGCCGACGCGGCGCGATTGCCGTCGTTGGACGCGACGGTCGCGGTCTACCGGCCGGTGACGCCGCGCATCGCTGGAACCGCGCACTGAACCGAAAAACCATTTCACGAGAGGAGAACAGTCATGCGTATATTAAGGACAGCAACCGCCATTGTGTTTGCCGCATGCGCCGCCGGCGCATTTGCCCAGAGCTATCCCAACAAGCTGATCCGTCTCATCGTGCCGTGGCCGCAAGGGAGGTGCACCGGATCTCGGCGAAGGGGTTGGTGTTGGGGCGGAGACGGGGCACGTCCGCCCGGATTATGGCACCGCGTCCTGCAATGGCATGCCGCTGCGTTATTCGCGGTGGCATCGCTATGGACGGCAGCGGTTGTTGCGCAACCTTATCCATCGAAGCTGATCCGTCTCATCGTGCCGTGGCCGCCGGGTGGAGGCGCCGACGTGCTCTCGCGTATCCTGGGCCCGTACCTGTCGGAGAACCTCGGCCAGCAGGTCGTGATCGACAACCGTGGAGGTGCTGCCGGCAACATCGGCGCCGAGCTGGCGGCGAAGTCGCCGCCCGACGGCTACACCATCCTGTTCGCCTATTCGGGCACGCACGCGGTCAACCCGAGCATCTACAGCAAGATGCCGTTCAAGGAGAGTGACTTCGCCCCCATCATCTGGCTGGCGGAAGTGCCGCAAGTGCTGATCGTGCACCCATCGCTTCCCGTGAAAAGCGTGAAGGACATGATTGCGCTCGCCAAGTCGAAGCCCGGTGAGCTGACCTACGGCTCGAGCGGTAATGGGGCGATCAACCATCTCGCGGGTGCGCTGTTTGCGACGATGGCAAACATCCGGATGGTGCACATTCCGTACAAGGGCGGCGGGCCGGCGGCGATTGCGCTGATGTCGGGCGAAATCACCACGATCCTCGGCGAACCGGCTTCGGTGGTTCCGCACATCAAGAGCGGCAAGTTGCGCGCGATCGCGGTCACGAGCGGCCGCCGCGCGCTTGCCATGCCTGAGCTGCCGACCGTCGCGGAGGCCGGCGTTCCCGGTTACGAGGTGACGTCGTGGAACGGAATGCTCGCGCCGGCCGCCACCCCCGCGGACATCATCGCGCGGCTTAACACCGAGTTCAACAAGATCATCGCCACCCCGGCCATGAGACAGAAAATGCTCGACAATGGGTATGAGCCGATGGGCGGACCCCCCGAGAAATTCGGCGCGAAGATCCGCGCGGAAATCGCAAAATGGGCGCCGGTGGTGAAAGCGGCCGGCGTCAGGGTGGACTAGGAAAACAACTCACAGGAGACAGATATGGCAAGACCCTATGGACTGCTGGTCGCGGGATTCAATTATTCGAACGCCGCGGAAGACGACTTCAACGCCTGGTACGATACCGAGCACGTGCCGGAGCGCGAGCGCACTCCCGGTTTCATCAACGCGCAGCGCTGGCTCGGCGCCGACGATCCGAAAATTTCGATCGCGACCTACGATCTCGAAAGCCTCGACGTGCTGCAAAGCCCTGCGTACCGCGCGATCGGCGGCGTCAATCTGTCGCCCTGGTCGAAGCACATGACGGCCAAATGCCAGCGCATCTGCCGTTTTGAGGCGGAGCAGACGCTGCCGGGGCAGCAGGCGGCGCCGGCCGATGCCGGTGCGATGATGATGTTCGCGATGAATATTCCGGCGGAAGTCGAGGCCGAATTCAATGCCTGGTACACCGAGGAGCACCTGCCGGCGCTGGTGGGCGTGCCGGGCTGCCTGATGGGACGGCGCTTCAAAATGGCGGGCGGCACGCACCGCTACCTCTCAATGTTTCACCTGAGCGCGCCCGAGGTGCAGGCGTCGGACGCGTGGAAGAAGGCGGCCGGGACACCATGGACGGCCAAAATGCGTCCGCATTACCGCGATCCGTTGCGGCTCGTGCTGCGGCGTTACACGCGAAAAACCTGATAGTCAATCTGATCGGAGGAATTCATGGCAAGCGAACTTTTCAACCAGGGACTCGAAGTGAGGAAGGCCGTGCTCGGCAAGGAATACGTCGAGAAATCGATTGCGGGGGCGGACGACTTCGCGATGGCGATGCAGGAATACGCGACCGAAGCGTGCTGGGGTACGATCTGGACGCGGCCCGGACTGCCGCGCAAGACGCGCAGCCTGCTCAACATCGCAATGATCACCGTGCTCAATCGCCCGCACGAGCTCAAGCTTCACATCAAGAGCGCGTTCACCAACGGCGTCACCAGGGAAGAGATCAAGGAGGCGCTGCTGCAGGTCGCGTGTTACGCGGGTGTGCCGGCCGGCATCGACGGCTTCAGGCTCGCGCGCGAAGCATTCGCCGAAATGGAAGCGGCGAAAAAGTGACGCTCGTCGGAGCGTCATTCCGGCGCACGCCGCGGTTATCATCGCGCGCCATGGTTGTATTGTAGGGTGCGCTTGCGCACCGATTACCGGATGGTGCGCAAGCGCACCCTACACCTGGCGGCCCCTGGCGCACGCCGGGAGGACGCGTGAGGACAATGATGAAAGCACTGGTCGTGAAACAGTTCGGCGCGCTTGCGGTCGAAGAACATCCGGCGCCGCTGCCAGGTGTGGGCGAGGTGCGGGTCGACGTGCGTTCCGCGGGCGTTAATTTTCCCGATCTGATGGTGATCGCCGGCACGTATCAACATCTACGCCCGCTGCCGTTCATTCCGGGCAAGGAGTGCGCCGGCGTTGTCACGGCCGTCGGGCCGTGCGTCACGCTGGTGAAACCGGGCGACCGCGTGATGGTTCAGCTCGAGTACGGTGCGTTCGCCGAGCAAATTGTGGCCAAGCAGATGAACTGCCATGTGATTCCCGACGCGATGAGTTTCACCGAAGCGGCAGCGATGGGTTTGAGTTACATGACCGCGTATTTCGCGCTGGTCGAGCGCGCGCAGCTCAAGCCGGGCGAGACGGTGCTGGTGACCGGCGCGGCGGGTGGTGTGGGACTTGCCGCCGTGCAGATTGCGAAGGCGCTCGGCGCGACCGTGATTGCCGCGGTCGATTCACCGGAAAAGGCGGCGGTGGCCAAGGCCAACGGCGCCGAGCATGTCATCGATACGACGGTCGCCGACTTGCGCAACGCGCTGCGCGAGGAGGTGTTCGCGGCCACGGCAAAACGCGGCGCCGACGTGATCCTCGACCAGGTCGGCGGCGACGTCTTCGATGCGTGCCTGCGCGCGATCGCGTGGTGCGGCCGTATGGTGGTGGTCGGTTTTGCCTCGGGGCGCATCCCCGACATCAAAGCCGGCTATATCCTCGTCAAGAACATAGCGGTGATCGGTTTGCAGGTTTCCGACTACCGCGATCGCCAGCCCGAGAAGTTCCGCGCGATGGGGCAGCAGTTGTTTGAGCTCTACAGCGCCGGCAAAATCAAGCCGCACGTAATGGCGACCTATGCACTCGATAACGCCGCTTTGGCGCTGAAAGCCGTGCAGGACGGCAAGGTAATCGGGAAAGTCGTGCTGACGATGGCCTGACGCGCCGCCGATTACGCCGTAGGGCGCAGCTTTAGCGCGCCGGACAACGCACGCTTCAAGTGGCGCGATGAATCCGCGCCCTACCGCCATGGCGTTGGTCAGTTTACGTAATACTCAATAATTTGGCTGTGGAAATGCAGTCACAATCGCTGCGGCCGCGTCCGCCGCGGTGTCGATGCTCATCACCGCATCGGCCAGCCGGTCGGCATCGGCGCGCTTTGCGCCGAGCCCGAACTCGAGGCAGCCGCGAAATTTCGCGAGCAGCTCGTCTTCGCTCATCGGTTCCTGCGGGCTGCCCTTGATCGTGTCGCTTTTAACTTCGATCACGCGCCCGTCGTTCAGCGTGACCTTGACCCGCGCCGGCTCGATCGCGGTGGGATCGATTGCCGGATCGTCGAGCACGCGTATTTTTGCGGCGAGCGCGACCACGGCGGGATCGCTGATTGCGGTCTGCTGGTAGCTGCGCAGATCGACGCGCGCGTCGGTCAGCGCGCGCGCAAAACCGTAAGCGGTGTTGAACTGCGCGTGTACGACTGAGGCGCGTCGCGCGTCGTACGGCTCGCCGACGGTGAGCCAGTTGACGTTGCCCATGCCGATTTCGACCGCTTTGACGTCGGAGGGCTTCACGCCCTCGCCGCGCAGCTTGATGCCGAGCCCGATCGCAGTGTGGTTGCAGCGGCAGCACGGATACGGCTTGAAGCTGTATTCGCGGATGCGCCAGTGACTGCCGAGCTCGCCGGTCAGGATTTCCGGTTTCACTTCGCCGCGCTCGTAGAGCGCAAATAGTCCCGCGCTGCCTTCGAGCGGGCGGCGCGTGCCGGTCAATCCGTCGGCGCCGAGAAACGCGCCGAGTACCGCCGCGCGTGCGGCGAATCCCGCGCCGAGGCGCTTGGAGAGCACGCCGTCGCGCATGCTTTGTGCCGAGCCGCTCGCCTGGTGAAACGCCATGCCGAGCGCGTTGCGCAATCCTTCCGCGTCGAGCTTGAGAAGCCGCCCGGCCGCAAGGCTCGCCGCAAGCGTGCCGAAAATCATCGTCGGATGCCAGCCTTTGCCGAGGCTGTTGTAGCACGCAAGCCCGAGGCGCGCGTGCAGCTCAGTGCCGATCGCGTGCGCGAGCAGGAAATCCCTGCCTGACACGCTGCGGATATCTTCGGCGGTCGCGAGCAGCGTCGGCAGCACCACGCAATTGGCATGCACGCGCGCCGGATCATGCTGGTCGTCGAAGTCGAGCGCATGCGCGGCTGCGCCATTCGCAAGCGCTGCGCTCGGCGGCGAATAGCGGCGCTTGCCGATGAGCCCGGTCGCAGCACCCGCCGCTTCCCACTTCGCCAGACGCTGGTTCAATTCGCGGATGCCGGGCGCGTGGGCCGCGCCGCCGATTACGCCGAGCGTGTCGATCAGGAACAGCTTGAGCGTGTGCACGACGTCGGCCGGAATATCCTCGTAGCGCCAGCGCGCGAGCCGCTCGCACAGCCGCAGGGTGTAATTGTCGTCAAAGGGCGGCGCGTTTGACGCGGGGCGTGGCGGATTGAGTTGTGCGCTGGCCATCACGGATTCCTCACGAAGACGTATATGCCATCATAAACCCAACCCGCGTTTGGCGCGGTTTTGACGTGCGTGTTATTCTTCGGGTCGCAACAATTCCTGTTCGACACCGTGCACAAGATCTGGATAGGCATAGACACCGGCGGTACGTTCACCGATCTGGTGCTGTGCGAGCCCGAGACCGGCAAATACGTTTATCACAAGCTGCCGACCACGACCGGCGATCCGGCCCAGGCGGTGCTCGACGGCATTTCCGAGCTTCTCGATCCCGCCCTGATACCGCGCGATCAGGTCGAGTTTCTGGTGCTCGGCACCACGCTTGCGACCAATGCGGTGCTGGAGGGCAAGTGCGCGCGCACCGGCATGATTACGACCGCCGGCTTTCGCGACGTCCTCGAGCTCGCGCGCCAGCGCCGTCCGCATTACTTCAACCTTGACATACCGAAGCCGTCGCCCCCGGCGGCGCGCGACTGCCGCATCGAAGTCACGGAACGCATCGCGCACGACGGCACGGTGGTCACGCCGCTCGCCGAGGACGAAGTGCGCAACGCGGTGCTGACGCTGCACGGCGAAAAAATCGAGGCGATCGCGATCTGCATGCTGCATTCCTACGCGAATCCCGCGCACGAGCGCCGCACGCGGGAAATCGCCCGGCAGATGTGGCCCGCAGCTTACCTGTGCGCATCGTCTGACGTGCTGCCGGAGTTCCGCGAATTCGAACGCTTCGCGACGACCGCCGTCAACGCGAGCCTGATGCCGGTCATGGACCGTTACCTCGAGCGCTTCGAGCGCGGCGTTGCCGATCTCGGCATCAAGGTCGCGCCGCGCGTGATGCAGTCGAACGGCGGGGCGGTGACCCCGGGCGCGGTGCGGCGCGTGCCGGTCAATACTTTCTTCTCCGGCCCCGCGGGCGGAGTCGTGGGCTGCGTCGGCCTGGGCGCCGAGCTTGGCATCGGGAACCTGATCACGTTCGACATGGGCGGCACGTCGACCGACGTGTGCCTGATCCGCGACGGCGAGCCGGCGAAAAAGGATTTGCGCGAGATCGCGGGTTTTCCGGTGCGCACGCGCGCGATTGACATCCACACCATCGGCGCCGGCGGCGGCAGCATTGCGTGGGTGGATGCGGGCGGGTTGCTCAAAGTCGGACCGCAAAGCGCGGGCGCGTATCCGGGCCCTGCTGCCTACGGCCGCGGCGGGAAAGGGCCCACGGTGACCGACGCCAACGTGGTGCTCGGCCGGCTCAATCCCAAAGCATTGCTCGGCGGCCGCATGGCGATGTATCCCGAGCGCGCACACCTAGTGATTGCGGACGAGCTCGCGCCCAGGCTCGACGTCGATGTGATGCGCGCCGCCGCCGGCGTAATCGAAATCATCAACGTCAACATGATGGGCGCGGTGCGCGTGATTTCGGTCGAACGTGGCGAGGACCCGCGCGACTTCACGCTGGTCGCATTCGGCGGCGCCGGCCCGCTGCACGCGGCGGATATCGCGCGCAACATGGGCATACGCAACGTGCTCGTGCCACCGCGGCCGGGCCTGTTATCGGCGCTCGGCCTGCTGCATGCGGATGTGCGCGGCGACTTCAGCCTGACGCGGCTCGTTACCGCCACGCCGCAGACCTTGAGCGCGATCAATTCGGGGTTCGACGAATTGCGCGGGCGCGGCACTGAATGGCTGCGCGGCGAAGCGGAGGCGACTGCGCGCGCGAAGTACGGCTACCTGATCGACATGCGCTACGCCGGCCAGAACTACGAGCTTTCGCTCGAAGCAAAAGGCGGCAAGCTCGACGCCAACTCGCTCGCGCGCCTGATCGGGCGTTATCACCGGCGCCATCAGGTCACTTACGGCTACGACCTGCGCGGACACCCGGTCGAGGTCGTAAACCTGCGGCTGGTGGTCACCGTCGAACGCGCATCGCCGCCGCACGAGAAGCACCACGCCGTGCGCGGGACGGTGAAGGACGCGGTGCGCGGGAGGCGCAAGGTCTGGTTTCCGGAAACCGGTTTCGTCGCAACACCGGTATATGACCGCGAACGGCTGCCGGCGGGTTGCCGCATTACCGGTCCCGCGATCGTCGAGCAGATGGACACGACGACCGTGGTGCCGCCGCGCGCGAAGCTCCGGAGCGACAAGCTCGGCTACCTGCACCTCGAACTCGAGCCGCTGCGCATGAAAGCAGGAG
>Ga0326597_10007233_pt1 | contig 15112 bp, 12 predicted proteins | sample RVTome_12_FD_203789 | JGI IMG/M metagenome (GOLD analysis project Ga0326597, IMG submission 203789) | Soil microbial communities from uranium-contaminated site in the Upper Colorado River Basin, Wyoming, United States - RVT100D185 | ecosystem: Environmental > Terrestrial > Soil > Contaminated >... | reverse complement strand
CCCGGCGCCGCCTGCGTGTAGGAGTGCACCTGGCGATGCTGCTGATCGAGCAACCAGCGGCGCAGCTCCCGCCGGTCGTCCGCCGGCAGCGCGCGCGAGGGATCTTCATGAGCGAGTGCGTTGACGGCGAGCGTCGTCGTCCACGTTGCGAGGTTCGTGTCGATTGGCCAGCTCCCGTCCGGGCGCATCGACCGTGCGAGGAAGTCGGCGCCCCGCGCGACCGTGGGGTGATGCCGCTGGCCGCCGGCCACGAGGCTCATGACCACGAACGCGGTCAGCGGCACTGCCTCGAGAAATCCGCCGCTCGGTGGCTGAATCTGTCCCATTACTTCGAGCGTTCTGCCGTGCGCCAGACGGCGCACGAGCCGGGCGACTGGATTGCGAGACGGTCGCTGACCGTGCCGCGCGTGGCCAATCGCGATGAGCGCGGGAAGCGCGTAGCTGACCACCGGCAGCCGGAGCCATTCGAACCATTCGCGCGGGCAGGCGGCCAGCTCGTACGGCAGCTGCGGCACGAATCGCCAGCCGTCGGCTCCAAGCCGGCCGGTCAGGGCGCAGACCAGAAGAATCGGCGCCGAGAACGTGCGGTCCTTGCCGTAGCGCGCACCGATGGCGGCGGCCAGGGCGGAAGGCTCGAGGCCGCCGCCCGCCTGTTCGAGCCATCGCCGAGCCCGGTCGTCGGCGTGACGGACGTCCTCGTCGCCTCGCCCGAGGCCGCACGCCGCCCAGCCGAGCGCCGTCGTGCTGAGGTTGCTCGGGCTGTCGGGCGTATCGCCCCAGCCGCCGTCGGCGTTCTGGTGCGCGGCCAGCCACAGGAGACCGCCGCGCGTCAGGGCGGCGCGATCGGGCGCCTTGCCGCCCTCGGCCTGGTCCAATGTGTGGAACGCAACGGCCGCCGTCGCGGTCGCGAGGGCGCTGCTCGACAGGCATCCCGACCAGTGGCCGTCCGCGCGGCGAGCCAGCAGCGTCTGCCGCGCCTTGTCGAACGCTTCTCGCACCGCCACGCTCCACGCGGTTCGCCGCTCGCCGGTGGTGGGGAAGGAGTCGAGGGAAGACATGGGGGCCTACAGGCTCAGATGGCCGAGCGCGAGCAGGCCGTAGTAGGTGTACTCGCAGTCGAGCACGTCGTCCGCCCAGCTTCCGTAGAAGCTGCCCTTGCTGGTCCAGAGCGTGTCGATGAAGTTGAGGCAGGGCTCCTTGATGTCGTCGATCGACTCCCGCAGGCCAACCAGCGCATGGATCGCGGTGGCCGTCGAGAGGAGGTCGGGAATTGGCGCCGCCGGCGATGCGAAGAAGCCGCCCTCCGCATGACAGCGCGAGCGCAGCCACGCGGCGATGGACGGCGCCGGCGCGGCGCCGAGATACCGGCGCAGCGTGACGGCGGCTGCCGTCGCGGGCGTCGATCCCACGGCCGCCCGCGGGCGGTTGCTGAACCCGCCGTCGTCCGCGCGCAGCGATTCGAGCGTGGCGAGAACCTCGGAGGGCTCCGGCAGCGCCGAGCCGAGGTCCTGATACGCGCCCGCGATCAGAAAGCAGGTGTAGGCTGAGGCCGGCGAGTCGGCGCCGTCGGGCGATGGGGCGCTCAGCAGGGCGTGGAAGCCCGTGAGCCTGCGCACCATGCGGTCGCGGCGATCGTCGTCCAGGCTGGCCTGCGGCAGGTTGGCCCAGCAGCGCGCGAGACATGCCAGATGCACGAGATCGAGCGAGGCGCCGTCCTCGAAGGCGCTCAGGTAGTCGAGCGTCGAGGCTGTCGGGATGGGGGAGCCGAGGGCCGCCAGAGATTCGAGGCCAAAGACCGTGTAGTACAGGTCCGGGTCGCCCGCGCGGTTCTTGAACCCTCCATTTACGTGCGCCTGAGTCTCGAGGAACGCCACGACGAGATCGGTCGCATCAGACAGCAGCCTCGGCGCCAGCCTCGCGACCTGCAGCATTTCGAGCCTCAAACTCACTGCACCAGCCCTTCAGTTCGATGTCGTTGAAGATCTTCCCGACGACGCGGCGCAGCAGTCCCTTGAGGCTCGCGTTGTCGAGGGCCGCCAGCGATCGCACCGCTTCTTCCTTGTACGACTCGAGCAGCTGCCGGCACCGGTCGGCCGCCGCCAGCCGCGTCACGACGTCGTCGAGCCGCTCGCGGCCGACGCCCGCGTGGAGACCGCCGCGCCAGACGGCCTCGAGCAGCGCCGCCGCCTCGGCGTCGCGCGTGCGGGCCCGCTCCAGCGCCACCGCGAGCATCAGCGACGGCCGGGCGGCCGCCCGCGTGTCGGCGGGCGGGTCGCCGGTCCAGTCCTCGAGGTCGTCGCGGACTTGATACGCGATTCCGAGCGCTTCGCTGTACTTGCAGACCACGTCGTGGACCGCCGGATCGGCGCCGGCGAGCGCCGCGCCGATGCGCAGGGCGACCTCGAAGGCGGGCGCCGTCTTGCGGCGGAAGATGTCCAGCACCTGCAGCGACGACAGCGCGCGCGGCGCGGCGGTCCACCACAGTTCGGCGCCCTGGCCATCGCTCAGCGTCCGGTGGCCGAGCGCGGCGTACCGCAGCGCCTCGGCGCGGACCTCCGCCGGCACGTCGGCTTCGGCGAGCAGCCGGTACCCTTCGCCCAGCAGGAAGTCGCCGGCATTGAGCGCGATCGGCACGCCGTACCGCTCGTGCAACGTGTCGTCGCCGTAACGCATGCGGTCGCCGTCCTCGATGTCGTCGTGCACGAGCGAGGCCTTGTGGAAGCACTCGACCCCGATCGCAATCCGCCGCACGCTATCGGGAATCGGCTGGTCCGAGTCGGCCCGCAACGCGATGTACGCGCACGCCGTGAGGAACGGCCGCCAGCGTTTGCCCGACTTCGTCAGCCACTCGCGCGCGATCCGATCGGTCTCGGTCGCGGCGGGCCCGAGCAGCCGATCGAGCTCGTCGGGCGCGAACCAGGAGTCCACCTGCGAGCGGATGCCGTCGAGATCCAGCCGGTACGTGCGGTCGTCGCTGGTCAGGTGAATGATGTCCCATACCGAGTCGAGATCGACGTTTGTGTCGATGCAATCGTCCTGCAGCAGCGGGATCGCGATGCCGGGAATAGCCGCCGCCTCCATGTGGGGAAATGCGCGCTCGAGCACCGAGAGGCAGCTGACGCCGACGATGGCCTCGATTTTTCCGGTTTGGATGATGGCGGTGACGATAGCCGATCCTTCGGCCACGAGCACGGCGTACCCCAGGCGCTCCGCCTCGTCCTGAAGGTCCTGGATCGAGCACAGGCCGCAGCGCTTGCACAGCAGGCCGAACTCGTCGAAGGGTGCGGGGCACTTGGCCTCGACGCGCAGGCACTTGGGCAGCAGCAGGAGCCGGCGGTCGTACGGGATGCCGGCGAGGCTGTCGCGCCACGCCTCGTTGTTGATGAGGACGCCGATGTAGTCGCGGTGCGCTGCATCGAGCGCCATCATGTCGACCAGCCGGTCGGCGTGGGCGCGGAGCTCTTCCACCGGGAGCGGTGGGACCGGCTTGTCACGGTCGACGTACGCGCGCACGAGCGCCGCGACGCGATCGCGCTCGATCTTCGTCTGCGGGATGCCCGCCTGCGGCGGCCGCATCCGCTGGTCGGGTACCGCCCGGGGCAGGGTCAGGATCGGGACCTGCATGTCGCTCCTCATGGGTCTACGTGTACGCGCCGAAGCCGAAGAACCAGTGCCGCTTGGCGAACCGGTACATCCAGTTCTCCTCCGGGATCTCCTGCCCGGCCTGGTGCTGGCTGTGGCGGCTCCGCATCGCGTCGAGCTCGGCGAGCCCGGCGCCCGGCTCGCGGTGCGTCGTGTCCGCCGCGTCGTGCTTCAGGACCAGCTCGCGCACCAGGTCGGGGCGCTCGAGCACGATGCAGCCGCGCGTCGTCCGCGCCGCCACCTCGCGGAAGTCGCGGATGTACGGCGACTCGTTGATCACCTCGAACAGGTCGCGGTCCTGGTGCACGCTCTCCTTGGCGAACTGGATGATCGGGCACGGCTCGATGTCGCCCCACGGGTTGATGTGGTGGCTGATGCCGGTCGCCATCGGGCACAGCGCCTGGCCGTCGGCATCCCAGTACGCGTCCACGAGCGCCAGCGGCAGGCGGCTCCGCATGCGCACGACGAAGCGCCGCACCTGAACCACCTGATCGGGCGTCAACGCCAGCTCGGGCGAGGCGTTGGCGCCGACGGGACGGTAGGTGTGGTACCACGCGTAGTGCACGCCGCGCCGGATGAGCGAGCGGAGCCATTCCTCGGTCAGCAGGTCGTCGATGTTGGTCTGGCAGACGCTGGTCGCCACGCCGACGATCAGCTTGTTCCGCCGGCAGTGCTCGAGCCCCTCGAGCGTGTGGTTCAGCACGTTCAGGCGCCCGCGGCGCTGGTCGCTCACCGCCGCGGTGCCTTCGATGCTGATGAGGGGCGTGGCGTTGCCGATCCGGCGCAGCTCGCGCGCGATCTCGTCGGTGATCAGCTGCCCGTTCGTGAAGATCTGGAAGTAGCAGTCGGGGTGGCGCGCCAGCACCTCGAGCAGGCCGGGGTGCATGAACGGCTCGCCGCCCAGGATGCCGAAGAAGCTGTTCCCGCGGCGCTTGGCGTCCCCGATGATCCGGTCCAGCCGATCCGGTTCGATGAGGTGCTGGGGGCCGTCCACCTTCACCCAGCAGCCCTGACACCGCAGGTTGCAGCTGTTGATGATCGAGATGTAGAGGAACGGCGGGAAGTGTTCGCCGCGCGCGAGCCGCTTCTTGAACTGCTGCACCGAGCGCACGCCCTTGTACCCGAAGTTGTAGGTGAACTTCCACAACAGCCGGGGGTCGGTCTCGACGAGCAGACGCCTGGTGAACTCAGCCAGCATGATGGACCGTCGTCAGCTCCCCTGCGTTTCCGCCACGGCGCGCTCCGTCCTGGCGCGGATCTCGTCGGCCGACGGAAGCGAGGCAAGCACCTCCGGCGGAATGTCGAGATCCTGCTGCAGCTTCGCCAGACACCTCTTCCGCTCGTCGAGCGCGCGCTTGTCGTCGCGCTCCTTGCCGAACCGCGTGCGCGCGTGCTCGCTGCGCTGGCGGAGCGCCGCGTAGATGTCGCCGCCCAGGAGCGCCGAAATGTCGACTTTCAGCTTCTCCCGCTCGACGTCGGCCTGGCTGATCTCGTCGCCGTTGATCGGGCCGGCCTTGTACTTCGGAAACAGGATGGCGACCTCGGGGCAGACGCGCGAGCAGGCCGGGCAGTCGGTCTTGCACTTGACGGCGTTCTTCACCTCGATCTTGTGCTCCTTCGAGACGCCGTACACGTCGAAGAGGCAGAAAGTGAGGCACTGCATGCAGTTGGTGCAGCGGCTGTAGTCGATGACCGGGAACCACGGCTTCCACCCTCCCGGTCTGGCCGCGGCGGTCTCGGCGCGCGCCGCCTCGACGACCTGCACGATCGCGTCGCGATCGAGGCCGTCGACGTCGCGGAAGAGCACCGTGCAGCCGGCCTCCGGCGCCTCGGCCTCGCGCGGCTTCTCCTCGGTGAACCGCCCCAGCACGAGGAGCGTGCCCGCGGGCGGCCCGCTCGCCTCGCGCCCCTTGCCGCGCGCTCCCGTCACGGCGTACCCCTGCTCGAGCAGCGCCCGCGTCACCTCGAAGCGGTCCGCCAACGGCCGGCTGCCGAGACCCTCGTACAGCACGATGCGGAGGGGAGTGGATGCCGTCATGCCGTGTCCACCGCCCGCGGCCCGGCTGGCAGCAGCTCCCGTACGATCTCGTCGGCCGGCTGGACGCGCATGTTGAGGACGTGGACGCCGGCGTCCGGCAGCGGGGCGTCGGCCGCGTGAAAGAGCCACTTGACCGCGCGCGGATAGCAGGCCGCAATCGTCACGGTCCCGCCGCCCGCAATCTGCTTGAGGGCCGGGTCGCGCCGCGCCGACATCTCGCACAGGTCGGGCACCGCCTCGAAGCTCGCATCGGCTTCCGTGAGCGCGCGCAGCACGTCGTTCTTGACCTCCACGGGGACGACCCGCGCATACGCGCAATGACAATACAGAATGCGCATTTGTTGGTGTTTCCTGCGCCGGGCCCCGGGGGCCCGGCCCACGACGCCGCCTCCGCGCGCCGGGCGGGTCCCTGGAGGTCCACCTCGGCGTCAGACGCCGGCGAGACGATGCGTCGGCGTCGGCTGTGCCGGCCGGAACGACTCGACGTGCGCGAGTTGCAGCTGTGGCGCGCCCGCCGCCGCCTCGTACGACCCCACGGTTTCAAGCAACCGGCGCCGCAGCAGGTCGGGATCGGCTTCCGCTCGCAGGTTCACGAGCATCTCGCCCTCGCCGATTGGCGCCCCGAGCGCATGCGACAACTCCGCCGTCCGGTCGGTGCCCACAAGGTTCGCGACGGCGAGATCGGCGCCGTCGTCGCCTTCCGTGAGCGTGAGCTTCAAGTGCGCCACTTCCACGCCGTCCGCCGCCAGTTGGCGCTGCACCCGGCGCGCGAAGTCGAGCAGGAAGGCGTTGCCGTCGATCTCGGCCCCGGCGCCCGAGACGCGGACGAGCCCGTTCAGCCAGCCGAGCAACGCTTCCCCTTCGCCGTACCGGCCGTAGTCCAGCTCCGGGGCGGCCGTCCGTTCTGCCGGAGAGCTCAGCATACGCGCAAACCAGCTCTCGAGGCCAATGCCGTCGCGGGCGGAAATCTCGAAGATTTCGGCCCGGTGGTACCTCTCCGCCACCGCCGCCCGCAGGGCGGCTCCCCGCGCCCGATCGACCAGGTCCTGCTTGTTCAGCACGATCAGGTCGGCCTCCTCGAGCTGCTTGCCGTAGATATAGAGCACCTTGCTCGAGAACGACCGGCCGGGCTCGAGGCCGAGCACTCGCAAGGCTCTCAGCGGGTCGACGACCACGCTCAGGGGCGCGATGGTGTAGTCGTCTCCGTACATGCGGCGCAGCGGGTATGCGACGGTCGCCTTCAGGTCCGTGCAGCTGCCCACCGGCTCCGCGATGAAGACGTCGGGGAGCGCGGCGGCCGTCAGCCGCTCCGCCGCCTCGACCAGCGAGTTGAACCGGCAGCAGAAACAGCCGCCGGCCACTTCCTCCACGCTGAAGCCGCCGGCGGCCGCCATGGCGGTATCGACGAGGCCGCTGCTTTGATCGTTGGTGATGACGCCGGCGCGGCGCCCATCGCGCGCGAGATGCGCCGCGAGCGCGAGGGCGGCGGTCGTCTTGCCCGCGCCCAGGAAGCCGCCGATCATCACGTAGTGCGCTTTCATTCCTTCGTGCCGGTCTCGCGTCCCTTGCAGCGGCGGCGGCTCGCGGCGCGCGTCATTTCAACTGTCCACGCATCCGGTCGATCGTGGCGTCGAGCACCTTCACGTAGCCGTGCACGTCGGAGGCGTCGGCATCGGGCCGCCCCGCGACAGCATACAGCCACCCCTCGCCGTAGCGGTCGGTGTCGATGAGATCGATGTCGGCGTCGAGCGCCGGATTGCCTTCGACGAAGCGGCCGGCGATGACCGTGTAGAGGTCGGTCCGCGCCTTGAAGCCCTCCAGCCACCCCACGGCTTCCCCCAACTCGACCTCGTCGCCGGCGCGCGCGTCGAACCCGAGGTCGACGACGTCGCCGAGCATGCGCGAGGCGAATTTCGTCAGCCCGACGCGCCAGATGCCGCCCTCGCGCTCGGCAATCCAGAAGTGCGACGCTGTGTACAGCCGGTCCGCCGGCAGGCGGGTCGAGAAGCGGGAGCGCCGGTACTGGATGTCAGGATTCATCGCCCGGCGCACGGCGCGCGTCGAAGAAACCGCGGCGCGATCATCGTTCGACAGACGTCGGCATGGATGCGGCAGTCGGCCGATCGGCCGTCCACACGTCGAACCGGGCGCTGATGTCATCGGGCATGTCGGTCGCCGCCACCGGCTCGCCCGGCCGCCGGCGGACGCAGATGATCGTCAGCGACCCTTCGGCGACAAGCTCCCCGCCCTTCCGCAGGCTGGCGGTGTAGCGCATCGTCTTGCGCGTCTTCTCCACGATCCGCAGGTGGACGTCGAACTCGTCCTCGAAGCGCAGCGGCTTCCGGTACTCGAACGAGGCGGCGACGCGCGGCCACCCGATCTCCCGGTCGCGGTCGGCGATGCTCAGCCCGGCGGCGCGCCACATCGCGTGCTCGGCTTCCTCGACGTACTTGAAGAAGTTGGTGAAGTGCACGATCCCCGAAGCGTCGGTTTCCGGGTACTGGACGCGCCGGCGGTAGGTGAACTCGGTCACTCTAGGTATAGCGGACCGTGCTGTGTTCAGGCTTGAAGAAGCGGGGCAGCAGGCTGTCGACGCGCAGCAGCCCGTCGCGGGTGAGGGCGACCTTGTCGCGGCCGGAGGTGAGCAGCCCCTCCTCGGCGAGCGAGGCGAGCGGCCCGCGGAAGCGGGCGAGCACGTCGACGCCGTACTTGCGGTCGAAGTACGCCGGCTGGATCGCGCCGAGCTTGAGCTGCAGGACGAACTCGCGAATCAGCTTCTCTTCGTCGGTCGGCCGCAGCGCGCGGGCGAGCGGGATCACGCCGCGCTCGATGCTCTCGCTGTACGCCTCGAACGTGTCGATGTTCTGCATGTGCACGCCGTTCACGTAGCCGAACGACGCCACGCCGAGGCCCGCCATGTCGGCGCCCTGCCAGAGCCGGTCGCGATACACGAACTTCGTGGACGCGTTCCGGACCGCGGTGTACGCCGAGCCGATCGTGTACCCCGCCGCTTCGAGCGCCGCGAACGCCTCCCCGACCCACCGCCGCTTGGTGGACCAGCTCGCCACGCTTCCCTGCCCGCCGGCGGCGCCGGCCAGCAGGTTCTTGCTGATCGTCGTGTTGAACGGCAGCTCCATCTGATAGACGGTCACGCTGTCGGGCGCCATGTCGATTGTCTTCTGGACGCACGCGCGCCAGTTCTCGGGGGTCTCGCCCAGCATGCCGGCAATCAAGTCGATGTTGATCTGCGGGAAATCGAGCGACCGCGCGAAGGCGTACGCCTGGCCGATCTCCGGCGACCGGTGCGCCCGCCCGTTCGCCTCGAGAATGGCATCGTCGAAGTTCTCGACGCCGAGGCTGAGCCGCGTGACGCCGAGGCGGCGGATCGCCGCCAGCTTGCTCTCGGTGAGGGTGCCCGGCTCGCACTCGAACGTGATCTCTTCGGCCGAGCGCCAGGAGCTGACCGCATCCATCCGCTTGACCAGGCTCTGCAGCTGCCTCGTCGACAGGTACGACGGCGTGCCGCCGCCGAAGTACACGAAGTTGAGCGGCCGCCCGGCAATCGCGCGCTGCTCGTTGTAGAGCTCCCATTCGCGCGCCAGCACGTCGAGGTAGCCCTGCACCTCGCCGGCGTTCTTGTCGGTGTATACGCGGAAATAGCAGAAGTGGCAGCGCTTCCGGCAGAACGGAATGTGCAGGTACAGACCGAGCGGCGCGTCGCCCGGCGCGGACGCCAGCGCGGGGCGGGCGTCGGCGTCGATCGCTTCCTTGTTCCATACGGAGAACGGAGGGTAGTTGGCGATGAAATAGTTGCCGACTTCCGTCCGGTCTGGAGTCGCGGCTGTGCTCATGGGTTTCACCTTTATACTAGCATCTGGTCATGCTTCATCTGCCCGTGCTCCGCTGGGGCCAGCCGTATACGAGCATGGACGTGGACGAGGTGGTCCACTTCCAGACAGGCGAGCCGATCGCCCGCGTGAGCCGCGCCAACGGCGGCCTCATTCAGCGCGACATGCGCAAGGCGCCGCGCGCCCGCGACGTGCTGCGCGAGATCCCGACCGGCGAGCTGATCGCCCGCGTGAACCGCGCCGGCGAGCTCTACGCGAGCGCCGCGCTTCCGATGGGCGACGGCACGCAGACGCCCGACGAGTTCGTCCGCGCGCAGTCGGGGTCGACCGGCCTGCCCGAGCGCCTGTGCCGCGCGAACATGAAGAAGAACAGCTTCGTGCTCGCCGAGATGGGCCGCGTCCTCACGTCGCTCACCCGCGGCCTCGATCTCGACGTGCTGTCGCGCGGCTACGGCGAGGAGCGCGGCGTGCCGATCAGCTATCAAGCCGAGAGCCCGGTGCTCGGGCTCGTGCTCCCGTCGAATTCACCCGGCGTGCACACGCTCTGGCTGCCGGTGATCCCGCTGCAGATCGGCCTGGTGCTCAAGCCCGGCCCGCAGGAGCCGTGGACGCCCTTCCGGATGGCCGAGGCGTTCTTCCAGGCCGGCATTCCGCGCGAGGCGATCGCCGTCTATCCGGGGGAAGGCGACGTCGGGGCCGCCGTGCTCGAGGGATGCGGCCGCAGCCTGATCTTCGGCGGCACGCCGACCGTCGATCGCTACCGCGGCAACCCGCGCGTCCAGGCGCACGGCCCGGGGTTCTCGAAGATCCTGCTGGGCGACGACCAGGTGGACGAGTGGGAGAAGCATCTCGACCTGATGGTGGACAGCGTCTTCGCGAACAGCGGCCGCGGCTGCATCAACTGCTCGGGCATCTGGGCCGGCCGCCATGGCCGGGAGATCGCCGACGCCATCGCGCGGCGGCTCGCGAGCGTCGGACCGCTGCCGCCCGAGCATCCCGACGCGAGCCTGGCGGCGTTCACGGTGCCCGGCACGGCCGACGCGATTTCCCGGGCCATCGACGCGGACCTGCAGGCGCCGGTCGTCACCGACATGACGGCGGCCTACCGCGCCGGATCGCGCGTCGTGAAAGAGGGGCGCGCCGAGTACCTGCTGCCCACCGTGGTGCACTGCGCGTCGCCGGAGGCCGCGATCGCGAAGAAGGAATACATGTTCCCGTTCGTCACGGTCGTCGACTGCCCCGAGGCGAAGATGATCGATCAGATCGGGCCGACGCTGGTCTGCAGCGCCATTACCTGCAAGCCCGAGCTCCGCCGGGCGCTGGTCGACGCCGTGCACATCGACCGGCTGAACCTCGGCCCGGTGCCGACGATTCAGCTCAACTGGCTCCAGCCGCACGAAGGCAACATCGTCGAGTTCCTGTTCCGGGCGCGGGCGTTCCAATCGGCGCCCGTTTAGCAGGACCTTGTCGCTGCAACGATTTCAGGCCAGAAGCATGCTGCTCTGCGAACCGTGAAGGTCCTCTCCATCGCGGCCGGCGCCGCCTCCATGTACTGTGGAAGCTGCCTGCGCGACAACGCGCTCGCCGCCGAGCTGATCGCCCGCGGGCACGACGTCACGCTCCTGCCGCTCTACACGCCGCTCCGCACCGACGAGATCAACGTGAGCCGGCCGACGGTCCTCTTCGGCGGCATCAATATCTACCTGCAGCAGCAGTCCGCGCTCTTCCGCCGCATGCCGCGGTTCGTCGACCGACTGCTCGATTCGCCGCGGCTCATCAAGACGATGGCCAACCGGGCGACGTCGACTGATCCGCGGACGCTCGGCGACCTCACCGTCTCCATGCTCGAAGGCGCCGACGGGGTCCTGCGCAGGGAATTCGACAAGCTGTTGGCATGGGTCGCCGCCGAGCCCGCTCCCGATGTCGTCAGCCTGCCGAACTCCCTGCTGATCGGCTTGGCGCGCCCCCTCTCGACCGCGCTCGGCCGCCCGGTCTGCTGCACGCTGCAGGGCGAGGAGCTCTTTATCGAGGGGCTGGTCGAACCGTATCGCGGGCGCGCGCTGGAGCTGATCCGGCGGCAGGCGGCCGGCGTGGACCGCTTCGTGGCGGTGAGCGAGCATTGCGCGCGGTTCATGACCGAGTACTTGCGGCTCCCGGCCGATCGGGTCTCCGTCGTGCCGCTCGGCATCGACATGGCGGGCTACCAGCGCCCGGCGAGCGGTCCGACCCGTGCGGACCGGGCCGACGAGCGCGGGTCGGACGAGGTGTTCCGCATCGGCTACTTCGCGCGCGTCGCGCCGGAGAAGGGGTTGCAGGTCCTGGCCGACGCGTTCCTGCGCCTGAGGCGGCGCGCGCCCGGCGCGCGGCTGCGCCTCGAGGCGGCGGGCTACCTCGCGCCGGCGCACAAGCCGTACCTCGCCGAGGTGGAGCGATCGATCGAGCGTGGCGGGGCCGCCGGCGACTTCGCGTACCGGGGCGAGCTCGACCGCGGCGGCAAGCAGGACTTCCTGCGCGGCGTGGACGTGCTGTCGGTGCCGGCGACCTACGACGAACCGAAGGGACTGTTCCTCCTCGAAGCGATGGCGGCCGGCGTGCCCGTCGTGCAGCCGCGCCGGGGCGCGTTCACCGAGATCGTCGACAGGACCGGCGGCGGGCTGCTCGTCGAGCCCGACGATGCCGACAGCCTCGCCGAGGGGCTGCACACGCTGTGGCGCGACCGGGCGCTCCGGGCACGGCTCGCGCGGCGCGGCCACGACGGCGTGCGGGAGCACTACACGATTCAGCGCTCGGCCGATCGGCTGCTGGAAGTGTACGAAGATGTCGCGGCCAGGAAGCCGTCGCCGGTGACGCGCGAAGCGGCCTCGTAGGACACGTCGTGCTTACCGTCAGCCATGTCGGCAAGGACTATCCGACCGCGCGCGGCCCGCTGACCGTGCTGGCCGACGTGTCGCTGTCGATGGCCGCCGGCGAGGCCGCCGCGATCATGGGTCCGTCGGGGAGCGGCAAGAGCACCCTGCTCTACATGATCGGCGCGCTCGAGCCGCCGACCACCGGCACGATCGCGCTCGACGGCCGCAATCCGTTCGAGCTCGACGCGCGCGCGCTGGCCGCCTTCCGCAACGAGCAGATCGGGTTCGTGTTCCAGGATCACTGCCTGCTGCCGCAGTGCTCGGTCCTCGAGAACGTCCTGATTCCGACGCTGGTGGCCCGCGGCGGAGACGACGACACCCGCCGGGCGATGGCGCTCGTCGAGCAGGTCGGCCTGGCCGATCGCGCCGACCATCGGCCGGCGGCGCTGTCGGGCGGCGAGCGTCAGCGCGCGGCCATCGCCCGCGCGCTCATTCGCAAGCCGCGGCTGCTGCTGTGCGACGAGCCCACCGGCAACCTCGATCGCGCCTCGGCCGACAACGTCGCGTCGGTGCTGCTCGACCTGCACCGCCTGCAGCAGACGATGCTCGTCATCGTGACGCACAGTCCGCAGCTGGCGGCGCGCTGTCCGTTGCGGTTCGAGCTGATCGACAAGACGCTGAAGCGGACGACGTCGTAGCCCCGCGGCGTGTTGAAACGTGGCCGGGGCCGGGTGAGTCCACCCGGCCTCGGTCGCGCGGCCTCGTCAGAAGGTGACCCGGAGCCCCAGCTGCAGCATGCGCGGCAGATACGCGACGTTCAGGTTCTGGGCGGGTTGACCATAAAGCGCACTCGCCTCAACCGTGGTGTAACTTCCATAGTTGACATGATTGAAGACGTTGAACACCTCGAGCGAGCCCTCGGCTCGAAGCCGGCCCACGATGGGGAATCGCCGGACCATCCGGAGGTCGACCCGGTGGATCGGGTTCCCTCGCAGGGCATCGCGCGGCACGATCGTGCCGTTCGGACGCAATCGGTTGAAACGGTTGCCGCTGTTTCGAAGATCTGCACCGTAGTTGGTGGGATGGATCTGCCCTGAACCGTACAGGTACAGGCCGCTCACCTGAAAGTCGTACGGCAGGTCCCAGATGCCGTTGAACACCGCCCGGTGACGCTGGTCCCCCTGCGCGTACGCCCAGTTGTCGCCAATATCGTCGGGGACGGGGAAGGTCACGACGGCCGCGCCCGACACCGGCGGCGGCTCGTAGTCCCGGAACCTGGCCAGCGTGTAGGTGGCGGAGGCCTGCCACCGCTGGCTGAAGCGTTTCGTGAAGGCGGTCTCGAGGCCGTGGTAGTCCGACTGCGCCATGGTGAAGTACTGGCCGGTAATTCCCAAGTTCGGGAACGGGCGCTTGCTGACGTCGTTGAACGGGTAGTTCACGCCGGTCGCGGGATCGTAGGACAGGTTCGTGTTGTTGACGTTTTGCTCCCGTCGCCCCGCGGTCCAGACGTAGTCGGCCTGGAACGACATCGTGTCGCCCAGCTGGCGCTGCAAACCGATCGACGTTTGGTGACTGTAGGGCAGTCGAGCAGAATTGCTGATGATATTGCCGTTGGTATCCACGGAGACTGACAAGCCCCGACTCCGCGCTTCTTCGAGGCTCGTCGGAGCGGGACCGTTCCAGGGATTGGAGGCGAAGTCCGGCCGCCCGTCGTTGAGCGCCGACACGGTGAACAACTGGAGGTTGGCGGGGATGTGATGGGTCCACTGATCCTTCGCCCCGATGAAGTACAAGCCCCACCCGCCGCGAAGCACCGTGCGCCGGTCGGGAAGGGAATAGGCAAACCCCAGCCGCGGCCCGAAGTTGGTCCACTCCTGTCCTGACCTGGTGCGGAGCGGCGGGAAATCGTATTCCTGGCCCGCCCAGTCCAGGGCGAGGTCCCAGCGCACGCCCATGTTCAGCGTCAGATCCGAGTTGATCGTCCAGTTGTCCTGCACATACGCCGACGCCTCGGTCGGCTTGTCCACCCAGCTGAATCCACACCCCCCGGTGATGTCCGAACAGACTGGAAAGCTCTGCGTCCACCGCACGCTGATGGGGGAGAGGGGGGCGAGGTTCCACGTCGAGGGGTCGTTCCACACCGGGAAGAGGTCCTCGATATTCGCGGGGACCGGACCGGCATTGGCCTGGAGCGAGCCGTAGCGTCGGATATTCCACTCCAAGGGGTTGATATTGCGAACGAAGTCCCCGCCGAACTTGAGCTCGTGCTGACCGGCCCCCGATAGAACGGTCGTGAAGTCGTCCCGGAACGAATAGGTGCGACCGGTCAGTCGAAGGGGCCAGGACGCAATTGACCCGATGGTGTACCCGCGGAGCACCACTTGTGGTGCCGCCTCAAGTCCTGGCCAGGCCGTCTCCAGCGAGTCGGCGTGGAAGAAGCCGACCCGCACCTCGTTGACCGTCCTCGAGCCGAACACCTGGGTGAAGGTCGTGAAGATCTGATTGTTCTCGTACCGGTGGTCGGTGAGCGCCCGCCCGGGATCGAAGGTGGCGGAGTCGAATCGTACCGGGTCGACCGGCAGGTCGTTCGTCCAGCGGTTCATGCGCATCATCAGGCGCCGGTTCTGGCCAAGCTGATAGTCCAGCCGAGCGCCCATCTTGTACTCCTCCCGCACGACCGCGATATCGGGAATGTTGAACCGCGGGTAGATGCTCCTGAAGAAGAAGGTCTGCGG
>Ga0326597_10007232_pt1 | contig 15112 bp, 11 predicted proteins | sample RVTome_12_FD_203789 | JGI IMG/M metagenome (GOLD analysis project Ga0326597, IMG submission 203789) | Soil microbial communities from uranium-contaminated site in the Upper Colorado River Basin, Wyoming, United States - RVT100D185 | ecosystem: Environmental > Terrestrial > Soil > Contaminated >... | reverse complement strand
GGCGACGAGCGGCGCGAGCGCCCGCGGCAAGGCGCGATTGAGCCGCTGCGCGCCCTGGCTGCCGCCGAGCACGAGCAGGCGCGGCGGCGCCGCGGCGGCCAACGCCGGCACGGCGAAGAAGACGGCGCGCACGGGCACGCCGGCGACGAAGCTCGCGCAGCGCAGCTCGAGCGCCGTCTCCGGGTAGGCGACCGCCGCCGCCGCGGCGAGGCGCGACAGCCAGCGGTTGGCAGCGCCGGCGCGCGCGTTGGGCTCGACGAGCAGGACCGGCCGCCGCGCCCAGCGGCCGCCCACCACCGCCGGCACCGAGGCGTAGCCGCCGGTGCCGACGACGACCGCGACCGCCTCGCGTTTCACCCAGCCGCGCGCCCGCCGCGCCGAGCGCGCCAGCGTCACCGCCGCGCGCAGCCGCGCCGGCGCCGAGCGGCCGACCACCGGCCGCGCCGCGAGCGGCACGAACTCGACGCCGCGCGCCGCGACGAGGGCGCTCTCCATGCCCGCCGGATTGCCCGCGAAGCTCACGCGCCACCCCCGGCGGGCGAGCTCGTCGCCCACCGCCAGCGCCGGGAAGACATGCCCGCCCGACCCTCCGCCGGAGAGCAGCACGTGCGGAGCGGGAACGGGTGCGCCACGCTCATCCGTCATGTTGCGACACGTTGAGCAGCACGCCGCAGGCCGCCAGCGAGACGACCAGCGACGAGCCGCCGTAGGAGATGAACGGCAACGGAATGCCCTTCGTCGGCAGCAGCGCGAGCGCCACCGAAATGTTGATCAGCGCCTGCAGCGCCAGCATCGAGGCGAAGCCCCAGCCGAGGAAGCGGCCGAAGGGGTCCGGTGCCTTCGAGCCGGCGCGCACGCCGCGCCAGAACAGCAGCGCGAAGAGGACGAGGAGCGCCAGGGCGCCGAGCAGTCCCAGCTCCTCGGCGACGATCGAGAAGATGAAGTCGGAGTGCGGATAGGGCAGGAAGTAGAGCTTCTGCACGCTCTCTCCCGGCCCCAGGCCGGTGACGCCGCCCGAGCCGATGGCGATCAGCGACTGCAGCGCCTGGAAGCCGGAGCCGAGCGGATCGCGCTCCGGATCGAGGAAGGCGAACAGCCGCGCCCGCCGGTAGGGCGCCGCCAGCACGAGCGCCGCGCCGAGCGGCACGAGGATCGCGCCCGCGAGCAGGATCGAGCGCCAGGCGAGGCCGCCCAAGAAGAGCAGCGTCGCCACCGTGGCGACGATCAGCACCGCCGTGCCGAGGTCGGGCTGCAGCACGACCAGGCCGGCGACGGCGCCGGTGGCGACGGCGACCGGCAGCAGCGTCTCGCGGCGGTTGACCGTCGCCGCGCCGCGCTCCTCGCGGTCGGGGCGATAGGCGCGGTCGAGCAGGTAGGCGACGAACGGCACCAGCGCCAGCTTGGCGAGCTCGGCGGGCTGGATCGAGACGCCGGCGACGAACAGCCAACGGCGCGTCGAGTTGAGCTCGGGCCCGAAGAGCACGACGACGAGGAGGACGAGCACGGTCCCGAGCAGCGCCATCACCACGCCGCGGCGCTTGAGCTGGCGATAGTCGACGTGCATGACGACGAACATCGCCCCGAGTCCGACCGCCGCAGCCATCAGCTGGCGGACGAGGAAGGGATTGAAGGCGCGCCCCTGCGCGCGCGCCATCGGCGCCGAGGCCGAGTAGACCATCACCAGACCGAGCAGCACGAGCAGCACGATGACGGTGAACAGCACGCGGTCGAAGGCGAGCTTCCTAGCCATCGCGCCTCCCCGCCGCCGTCGCGCCGGCGACTTCGCGCACCAGGCGCTGGAAGGTGCGGCCGCGGTCGGCGAAATCGCGGAACTGGTCGAAGCTGGCGCAGGCCGGCGACAGCACCACCGACTCGCCGGCGTGCGCGCGCGAGGCCGCCTCCTCGACCGCCGCCGCGAGCGTGCCGCTCGCCACCAGGTCGGCGCTGCCGGCGAGCGCCTGGGCCAGCTCCGGCGCCGCTTCGCCGATCAGGTAGACGCGCTTCGCCTTGCGCCCCACCACCTCGCGCAGGAACCGGAAGTCCGCTCCCTTGTTGCGGCCGCCGAGCACGAGATGAACGCTCGCGTCAGCGAAGCTTTCGAGCGAGCGCGCCGTGGCGGCGACGTTGGTGCCCTTCGAATCGTCGTAGAAAGCGACGCCGTCGCGCTCGCCGACGCGCTCGAGCCGGTGCGGCAGGCCGCGGAAGCCGCGCAGCGACGCCGGGATGGTGGCGCGCGAGACGCCGAGTGCCAGCGCCAGGAGCGCCGCCGCCATGGCGTTCTCGAGGTTGTGCGGGCCGGGCAGGGCGACGTCGGAGGCGCGGAAGAGCTCGCCCTCGCCCCGAGCGTCGCGCTCGCGCACGACGTCGCCGTCGAGCCAGCAGCCGTCGTCGACCGCGCCGCGCCACGAGAACAGACGCGCGTCGTCGGCGTTGAGCACCGCCACGTCGTCGGTCTGCTGGCCGGAGAAGATGCGGCGCTTGGCGGCGAGATAGCCGGCGAGATCGCGGTGGCGATCGAGGTGGTCGGGCGAGAGGTTGAGCAGCGCCGCCGCTCGCGGCCGCAGGTGCCGCAGGCTCTCGAGCTGGAAGCTCGACAGCTCGACGACGAAGAAGCGGCCTGGGGCGCCCTCGACGACGCTCGCCAGCGGCTTGCCGATGTTGCCGCACACCTCGACCGGCAGGCCGGCGCCGGCGACGAGCGCGCCGGTCATCGCCGTCGTCGTCGACTTGCCGTTCGAGCCCGTGATCGCCGCCACCGGTCCGTCGACGACGAGAGCGGCGAGATCGACCTCGCCGAGCACCTCGACGCCGGCCGCGCGCGCCGCGACGAGCAACGGATGCGTGGGCGCGACACCCGGGCTGGCCACGACGAGGTCGACCGCCGGCGGCAGCACGCGCTCGTCGTGGCCGAGGCGCAGCTCGACGGCGGCATCCGTCGCCAGCTCGCCCAAGTCGAGCTCGCTCGCCGCGCGCCGATCCGACGCCACCACCGCGACGCCGTGCCGACGCAGCAGGCGCGCCGCCGCCGTGCCCGAGAGCCCGAGGCCGAGGACGTAGACGCGCCGCCAACGGGAAAGCGGAGAGAGCGGACTCATCGCAGCTTGAGGGTCGATAGCGCGACCAGCGAGAAGAGGATGGCGAGGATCCAGAAGCGCACGATGATCTTGGGCTCGGCCCAGCCCGAGAGCTCGAAGTGGTGGTGCAGCGGCGCCATGCGCAGGACGCGCCGGCCGCGCAGCTTGAACGAGCCGACCTGCACGATCACCGACAGCGCCTCGAGCACGAAGAGGCCGCCGACGACAGCCAGCAGTAGCTCCTGCTTGGTCATCAGCGCCACGATCGTGATGCCGCCGCCCAACGCCAGCGAGCCGACGTCGCCCATGAAGACCTCGGCCGGGTGGGCGTTGAACCACAGGAAGCCGAGCGCGGCGCCGACCAGCGCGCCACAGAAGACCGTCACCTCGCCGACGCCCGGCACCGAGGGGATCTGCAGGTAGCCGGCGACGATGCGGTTGCCGGCGGCGTAGCAGAAGACGGCGTAGGTGCCGGCGGCGATGCCGGCGGCGCCGATCGCCAAGCCGTCGAGACCGTCGGTCAGATTGACCGCGTTCGAGGCGCCGACGAGCACGAAGACGACGAACGGCACGTAGAGCGTGCCCAGATCGACGATCAGGTCCTTGAAGAACGGGAAGGCGAGGGTCGGCGAGAACGGCTGCGCCGCTGGCAGGCGCGGCAGCAGCAGCCCGGCGGCGAGCGCCACCGCCACGAGCGAGAGGAACTTGGCGCGCGCCGTCAGGCCGAGATTGCGGCGGCGGCGCACCTTGAGGAAGTCGTCGAGGAAGCCGATGCCGCCGAAGCCGACGGTGACTCCGATCGCCATCCACACGAAGGCGTTCGAGAGGTTGGCCCACAGCAGCGTCGAGGCGAGCCAGGCGAAGAGGATGAGGAGACCGCCCATCGTCGGCGTGCCGGCCTTGACCTGGTGGGTCTGCGGGCCCACCTCGCGGATGTTCTGCCCGATCGCGAGCTGGCGCAGCTTGCTCACGAACCAGGGACCGCAGAGCAGCGACAGCACGAGCGCCGTCACCACCGCCGCCGCGGTGCGAAAAGTCAGGTAGCGCACGACGTTGAACGGCGCGAAGAGCTCGCGGAGCGGGAAGAGCAGGTGGTAGAGCACCGGTCAGCGTCCCGCCGCCGCGGCGGCGCGCTCGACGAGCACGCGCTCGAGCTCCTCGCGGTCCGAGAACGGCAGCCGCCGGTCGCCGACGATCTGCTCGCGCTCGTGGCCCTTGCCGGCCACCAACACCGCCCAGCCCTCGCCGGCGCCGATCGCCACGGCGCGGCGGATCGCCTCGCGGCGGTCGGGAACGACGCGGTAGCGCGTGTTGCCGGAGGCGCGCAGGCCCTCTTCGATGGCGGCGATGATTGCCAGCGGATCCTCGCTGCGCGGATTGTCGGAGGTGACGATCGGCAGCTCGGCGAGCGCGCCCGCCACCCGGCCCATGTGCGCGCGCTTGCCCGGATCGCGATCGCCGCCGCAGCCGAAGACGACGACGACGCGCGTCCCCGCGAGCTCCTTGACGGCGCGGATCGCCGCCTCGAGCGCGGCGTCGGTGTGCGCGTAGTCGACCATCACCGGAAAGCCCTGGCCGACCTCGACCGGCTCCATGCGGCCGGGCAGCGGCCGGGTGCGCGCGATGCCCTCGACGATCGCCGCCGGCGCCAGCTCGAGCGCCTCGCCCACCGCCACCGCCGCGAGCAGGTTGTCGAGGTTGTAGCGGCCGAGCAGCGGCGAGTCGAAGGCGAGCGTCCCGCGCGGCGTCACGATCTCGCCGCGGATGCCGCGCCGGTCGAGCCGCACGTCGGCGGCGGCGACCTCGCCGCCGCGCCCGAAGCCGAGTGCGGCGGGCAGCCGCGCGCGCAGCTCGCGTCCGTGCTCGTCGGCGACATTGACGACAGCGCGGCCACCCGCCTTGAGCTGCTCGAAGAGCTTCGCCTTGGCGGCGAAGTAGTCGTCGAAGCCGGCGTGGAAGTCGAAGTGGTCACGCGACAGGTTGGTGAAGACGGCGACGTCGTACTCGACGCCGGCGACGCGCCCCTGCGCCAGGGCATGCGACGAGACCTCCATCGCCACCGCCGCGGCGCCGGCGCCGCGCAGCTCGACGAGCAGGCGGTAGAGGTCCGACGCCTCGGGCGTCGTGCGCTCGCTCGCCGCGCCGGTGAAGCCGGGAAAGCGCGCGCCGAGCGTGCCGAGCCGCGCACAGGCGACGCCGGCCGCGTCGAGCATCGCGGCGACGAGCTCGACCGTCGTCGACTTGCCGTTGGTGCCGGTGACGCCGACCACGCGCAGCTCGCGATCGGGCCGGCCGTAGAGGCGCGCCGCGAGCGCTGCGAGCAGCGCGCGCGGCGCCGCGGCGACGAGCCAGGGCGCAGCGGCCGCGGGCGTCGCCGCGAGCTCCGCCGGCCGCGCACGATCGGCGACGACAGCGACGGCGCCGCGGGCGAGCGCCTCGCCGGCGAAGGCCGCGCCGTCGTGCCGGGCGCCCCGCCAGGCGACGAACAGATCCCCGGGCGCGACCGCGCGCGAGTCGTGCCGAACGGCGAAGACCTCGGGGTCGGTCCCGAGGTCTCCGGTGAGCGGCAGGCCGCCGACGAGCGAGGAGAGCTTCATCCCCCGGCCCCGGTGTCGAGCTCGAGCAAGACGCGGCCACCGGGCGCGGGCACGGCGCTGCCGGGCGGTGGATTCTGCCGCACCACCACGCCGCGCCCGCGCAGCACCGGAACGAGCTCGAGGCGCGTCGCCACCGCCACCGCCTCGCGCGCCGTGCGCCCGGCGAAATCCGGCAGCGTGCCCGGCGGCGGCGGCTCCGGCGCAGCGACGGGAGCCTCGTCGATGGCGGCGACCTGCCCGCCCTCGCTGCGCTCGCGCTCGGGCTCGGGCTCGAACGGCCAGCGCTCCGGACGCTCGCGATGCGGCCGCACGTGGCGCGCCACCAGGACGCGGCGCGCGATGGCGCCGAAGACGGGCGCCGCCACTTCGCCGCCGTGGTAGCCGCCTTGCGGATCGTCGAGCACGACGACGCCGACGAAGACGGGCTGCGCGACCGGCGCCCAGCCGACGAAACTGGCGACGAACTCGTCGGCAAGGTAGCCGCGGCCGGGCATCGCCTTCTGCGCCGTGCCGGTCTTGCCGGCGACCGAGTAGCCGGGCACCGCCGCCGCCCGTCCGGTGCCGCCCTCGACGGTGACGCCGGCGAGCAGCTCGCGCAGCGTCGCGACGGTGCGCGGCGAGACCGGCTCGCCGCGCACCACCGGCGCCGGATGCGGGCGCGTCGTGCCCTCCGGCGAGCGGATCTCGTCGACGATGTAGGGCTCGACCAGGCGGCCGCCGTTCGCCACCGCCGCGAACGCCGAAGCGAGCTGCAACGGCGTCACCGCGATGCCCTGTCCGAAGGCGATGTAAGCCTTGGCGAGCGCCGGCCAGCGCTCGAGCGGCATGAGCAGGCCCGCGCTCTCGCCCGGCAGATCGACGCCGGTCGCGCGGCCGAAGCCGAAGGCACGGATGGTGTCGTGGAAGTCCTTCGTCGGCACGCGCAGCGCCGTCTTGATGGTACCGACGTTCGAGCTCTTGGCGATGATCTCGCGAAAGGAGAGATTGCCGAACGACTTGTGGTCGGCGATGCGCACGCCGGCGAGCACGATGGCGCCGTGCTCGCAGTCGAAGCGATCGGCAGGCGACACGACGCCCTGCTCGAGTGCCGCCGCCGCGGTCACCATCTTGAAGGTCGAGCCGGGCTCGTAGGCGTCCTGGATCGGCCGATTGCGCAGCGCCGCCTCGTCGGCGTCGCGGAAGGCGTTGGGGTCGAACGTCGGGCGCGAGGCCATCGCCAGCACGGCGCCGGTCGCCGGGTCGAGCAGCACGACGCTGCCGCTCTGGGCGCGCCGCGTCGCTACGGCGCGCTCGAGCTCCTCCTCGGCGATCTGCTGCAGGGCCGAGTCGAGGGTGAGCACGAGGTCGGCGCCGGGCACCGGCTCGGCGGCGGGCAGCCCTGGCGGCAGCGCCGAGCCGCGGCGGGCGTCGCGCAGCACGGTGCGCCGGCCCGGCTTGCCGGCCACCACGCGCTCGTAGTTGGCCTCCAGGCCGGCGAGGCCGTGGTTGTCGGTGCCGACGAAGCCGAGCACCTGCGCGCCGAGCTGCCGCATCGGGTAGTAGCGCTTGCTCTCCTCGAGGAAGTAGACGCCGGGCAGCGCCAGCATCTTCACCGCGCGCGCCACCGGCGGATCGAGCTTGCGCGCGATCCACACGAACTCGCGGTCCTGGCCGAGCGCGCGCTCGAGCCGGACACGATCGACGTCGAGCAGCCGGGCGAGCCGTGCCGCGGTACCGGTGCGGTCGACGATCTCGCGCGGCACGGCGAAGGCGGATTCGACCTCCACCGACACCGCCAGCTCGCGGCCGCGCGCGTCGAAGATCGTGCCGCGCGGTGGATCGAGCTCGATGACTCGCTGCTGCTGGCGCTCGGCGCGGCGCACGAACTCGTCGTGCTGCGCGACCTGCAGGCTCCACAGGCGGGCGCCGATGGCGGCGACCCAGAGAACGAACAGCGCGGCGAGCCAGGCGACCCGGCGCTTCACCGCGTCTCCTCGAGGAAGATCACCTGCTCGACCGCCGGCGGTGCGAGGCCGAGCTCGCGCTCGGCGCGCGCGGCGAGCCGCTCCGGGTGCGCCAGGTGCGCCGCCTCCAGCCGCAGCTGGCGCTCGATCTGCACGAGCTTGTGAGCGCGCTGCTCGAGCGCCTCGACGCGGTAGCCGACGCGCAGCGTCTCGAGCTGCAGCCAGGTGTAGCCGAGCAGCGCCACCGCCAGCGGCACGACCGCAGCGACCACCGCCGCCAGCTCGCGCAGGCGGCGGCGGTCCCGCTGGCGCACGAGATAGGCGTTGACGACCGGACGCCGGACGGCGTAGGCGCCGGGCAAGGGCTCAGAGCCTCCTCGCCGCGCGCAAGCGGGCGGAGCGGGCCCGCGGGTTGGCGGCGATCTCGCCGGCCGAGGGCGCGACCGGCTTGCGCGTGAGCAGCTCGAGCACGCGCGTCTCCGAGCGCGTGCGGCCGGTCACCGGATCGGACTCGCCGCGCGCGAGATCGCGCAGGCGGTTCTTGACGATGCGGTCCTCGAGCGAGTGGTAGGAGATGACCACCAGGCGCCCGTCGCGGTCGAGCAAGTCGACGGCGCAGTCGAGCAACTCGGCGAGCGAATCGAGCTCGCGGTTGACGGCGATGCGCAGCGCCTGGAAGACGCGCGTCGCGGGATCGATGCGTGCCGGCCGCGCGCGTTTGGCGTGGCGCACGACCTCGGCCAGCTCGCCGGTGGTCTCGATCGGCCCGTCACGGCGCGCTGCGACGACGGCGCGGGCGACGCGCCTCGCCTCCGGCTCCTCTCCCAGCTGACGAAAGATCGTCGTCAATTCCGCCTCCGTGCTGCGGTTCAAGAGCTCGGCTGCCGACTCGCCGCTGTCCGCCATGCGCATGTCGAGGGGCCCGTCGCGTCGGAACGAGAAGCCGCGCTCGGCGCGGTCGAGCTGCAGCGACGAGACGCCGAGATCGGCGAGCACGCCCGCCGCGCTCCTGCCCGCCAGGACGTCGCCGAGCGCGGCGAAGTCGCCAGCGTGGATCTCGACGCGGTCGCCGAAGCGCTCGAGGCGCCGCGCGGCGAGCGAGCGCGCCTGCGGATCGCGGTCGATGCCGACGACGCGCGTCGCGCTCGCAGCGTCGAGGATCGCCTCGGCGTGGCCGCCGAGGCCGAGCGTCGCGTCGACATAGAGCCCGCCGCGCTCGACGGCGAGCCAGTCGAGCGCTTCGCGGCGGAGGACCGGCAGATGGACGGCATCCAAGCGCTCACCGAGATCAGATGCCGCGCTCGGCGAGGGCGCGGAAGTCGTCGTCGTCGAACGGGTTCTCGTCGAAGCGGTGCTCGAGGCGCTCGCGGTTCCACACTTCGAGGTGATCGATGTGCGCGCTGACCACGACCTCGCCGGTCATCGCGGCGCGCTCGCGCAGGATCGGCGGCAGGAGCAGCCGCCCCTGCGCGTCGAGGCTCACCTGCGCGCCGAAGTAGTTGACGCGCTCGAGGAAGCGCTGGCGCGTGGGATCGGTCGATGGCATCGCCGCCAGTCGCGCTTCGATCTCCTCCCAGACGGGCAGCGGGTAGACGAGCGCCTTGTCGCCGCGTACCGAGGTGGCGAAGAACTCCGCGCCGTAGCGCTCCTCGAGCAGACGGCGGAACTCCGTCGGCACCTTGAGGCGCCCCTTGTCGTCGATGGTGGCAACCCTGCTCCCCCGGAACATCCTTCGCTCCTGTCAAACCGGTCAGGAATGCGGCGAGTGTAGAGAGAATTTCCACTTTTGTCCATTTTTTCCCACCACTTCGAAACACTCCGGGATCGGCGTGAAATCAGGGCTTCACGGCGGCGGCGCGGGAGGGGATCCGGGAGGCGCCGAGGCCCGCTTCGTTTGCGCTCGGTTTACGCCGAAGGAGGCGGCGCGCCCGCAGCGTCCTCGGGCGCCTCCGCGGGCGTCTGCGGCCGCTCCTCCGGCGCCGCGCCGCGCAGCAGCTCGCGCAGCGGATCGCGCTCCACAGGAGCCACGTCGCGGTAGCCGACGGCGTCCTCGGGCAGGCGCTCGACGACGTAGGCGCTGCGCGCCAGCTCGTCGAGGAATTCGCGGCTCTTGGCCTCGAACCGCACCTCGCGCAGACGGGCGAGGACCTGCTCTCGCACGCTCTCGAGCGGTTTCTGGCCGGCCGGCTCGACCGCGACGAGGTGCAGCACGTGCAGCCCACCGCGCGCCGGCAGCGGGCCGGCGACGCCGCCGGCGGCAAGCTCCCAAACAGCCGCTTCGAGCGTCGCGTCGAGCGTCCCGCGCTCGATCCACTCGTGATCGAGCACCAGCACGTCGCCCTCGCCGGCGCCTGCTTCGGCGACGGCCTCCGCGAGCGATCTTCCGGCGACGAGCGCGTCGCGGATGCGCCGCGCCAGCTCCGCGCGCTCGGCCGGCGGTCGCCCGCCGTCGTCGCGCACCACCGCCTCGCGCACCTGGCGCCGCTCGGGCACGGCGAACTCCTCCGGGTGGTCGCGCCAGTAGCGCGCGACCTCCTCGTCGTCGACCTCGACGTGCGGCGTGACCTCCTTCTGCACCACTTCGGAAAAGAGAATGTTGCGTGCCATGCGGTCGCGGAACTCCGTCATCGTGCCGCCCGAGCGGGAAAGCGCTTCGGCGAGCTCCTCGTCGGACTCGAAGCCGAAGCGACGGCGCGCTTGGTCGACGGCGCGGTCGACCTTGGCGGGCGTCGCCTCGACGTGCAGCTGCTGCGCGCGAGAGAGAATGAGGAGCTCCTCGAAGAGCTCGCGCATCGTGGCTCTGCCGGCCTCGGCGGCGAGACGACGGCGCTCCTCGACCGCGAGCTCCGAGGCGGAGGCGAGCGCCGCGAGCCGCGACTCCCGGCGCTCCTCGTATTCGTGCAGGGTGGCGATGCGGTCGTTGACGCGCAGCACGACGCGGTTGATCTCCTCGCCCGCCGCGGCGGCGCCGACGAGGAGGGCGAGCGCGGGCGCGAGCGCGCTAGCGATTCTCATACGGCCTCGAGACGGGGAATTGCCCGCTGTAGACGAAGGGAAGGTTGCGGTCGAACACCTGCACAGCATACCGGCTCCGCGCCTCGGCGACGAAGCGCTCGAGCGCGCGGTCGGCGCGCGCGCCCACCAGCCGGCGGCGGATCTCGTCGCGCACTTCGTCGAGTGCCGGCACCCTTTCGGGCAGACGCTCGTCGACGCGCAGGAGGTAGAAGCCGGAGGGCGTCGAGAGGATTTCCGACACGCGGTCCGGTGCCAGCCGGAAGGCCGCGTCGGCCAGAGCCGTCGGCAGATCGTCGCGCCCGAGTGCGCCTTGCGCACCGCCCTGCGCGGCGGCCGGGTCGATCGACAACCGCCGCGCCACCACCGCGAAATCGGCGCCCGCGGCGAGCTCGCGGCGCGCGCGCTCGGCCGCCGCCCGCTCCTCGGTGCGGATGACGCGCAGCACGACCTTCTCGGGCTCGCGCAGCTCGTCGGCGTGCGCGGCGAAGTAGGAGACGATCGCGGTTTCCGTGATTGGCGGCGCGGGATCGGAGCGCAACAGGGCCTCGACCGCCTCGGCCGCCGACGGCACCCCGGCCACCAGAGCGCGGTCGCCGGCCAGGCGCACGAGCAACAGCTCGTCGAGGAAGCGGTCGAGCAGGCTCGACAGCGCCTCGCTCTCGAGCGCGCCCCCGGGCTCGCCGAGGTTCGACTGCAGATAGCTGCTGAACCGGGCGTGCGCGATCTCCTCCGCGTCGATGCGCGCGATGACGTCGGGGCCGACGAGGTGCGGCTCGCCGCCGCACGCGAGCGCCGCGCCGAGCAGCACCGCCGCGCACGCTCGGCGCCGCCTCACGGCGCGATCCCCCGCAGCGTCGAGGACGCCGCGTCGAGCACGCTCTCGCCGGCGGCGAGCGGCAGGGTCAGCACGCCCGATGGGCTGAAGCTGGAGCCGCGGCGCTCGGAGACGAAGCGGATGAGCTGGTCGACGTCGACGCGCGAGTCGCGCCGCAGCCGGAAGGTGAGCCGGCCGGCGCCGGCCGAGATCGACTGGATGCGCAGCCGCTCGGCGTCGCGCTTCAGGGCCGCGAGATCGAGCAGCATCTCGACCGCCGCCGGCGGCCGGCCGAAGCGGTCGGCGAGCTCGGCGAGGAGCTCCTCGCGCGGCGCCTCGGCGGCGGCGAGCTTGCGGTAGATCTCGAGGCGCAGGTTCTCGTCGGCGATGTAGCTGCGCGGGATGGCCACCGGCACCGGCAGGTCGAGCGCCGTCGACGGCCCCTCCGCCGCCGCCTCGCCCTTGAGCTCGCGCACCGTCTCCTCGAGCATGCGCAGGTAGGTCTCGATGCCGAGCTCGGCGATGTGCCCGCTCTGCTCGGCGCCGAGGAGATTCCCCGCGCCGCGGATCTCGAGGTCGCGCGCCGCGATGCGGAAGCCGGCGCCGAGCTCGGTGAAGTCGCGCAGCGCCTCGAGCCGCTTGCGCGCGTCGGGCGCCAGCGTGCGGTCGGATGGCACCAGCAGGTAGCAGTAGCCGAGCTCGCGGCTCCGCCCGACGCGGCCGCGCAGCTGGTAGAGCTGGGCCAGCCCGAAGCGGTCGGCGCGGTGCACGATCATGGTGTTGACCGACGGGATGTCGATGCCGTTCTCGATGATGGTCGTGGCCAGCAGCAAGTCGTGCTCGCGCGCCGTGAAGGCGTGCATGCGGCGGTAGAGCTCGTGCTCGTCGAGCTGGCCGTGGCCGACCGTGATGCGCAGCCCGGGCACCAGCTCGCGCAGGTGCACGGCACGCTCCTCGATCGACTCGACGCGGTTGTCGACGTAGTAGACCTGGCCGCCGCGCGAGAGCTCGAACTCGATCGCCTCGCGCACGAGCTCGTCCGAGTACGGCAGCACGGCAGTCTCCACCGCCATGCGGTCCTTGGGCGGCGTCTCGATCACCGAGATGTCGCGCACGCCGGCGAGCGAGAGCTGGAGCGTGCGCGGCAGCGGCGTCGCTGTCATCGCCAGCACGTGGACGTCGCGCTTGAACTGCTTCAGGCGCTCCTTCTGGGCGACGCCGAAGCGCTGCTCCTCGTCGACGACGAGCAGCCCGAGGCGCCGGAAGCCGATGTCGCGCGAGAGCACGCGGTGGGTGCCGATCAGAATGTCGATCTTGCCCTGCGCGACGCGCTCCCTGAGCTCGGCCAGGTCCTTGCCGGTGCGCAGCCGCGAGATGCGCTCGACGATGACGGCGAAGCCTTCGAAGCGCTCGGCGAAGGTCTCGAGGTGTTGGTCGGCGAGGATCGTCGTCGGCGCCAGCACCGCCACCTGGTAGCCGGAGTCGACGGCGCGAAAAGCCGCCCGCATCGCCACTTCGGTCTTGCCGAAGCCGACGTCGCCGACGAGCAGGCGATCCATCGGCCGGCTCTTCTCGAGGTCGGCGAGGATGGTGGCGATCGCCTCGGCCTGGTCCGGCGTCTCCTCGTAGGGGAAGGCCGCGGCGAACTGGCGCTCGAGATCGGTGTCGCCGGCGAGGATTGGCGCGCGCGCCAGCTGGCGCTCGGCGTAGAGCTTGAGCAGCTCGTCGGCCATCTCCTCGAGCGCGCGCTTGACCCGCGATTTGGTGCGGTTCCACGACGTGCCGCCGAGCTGGTCGAGGCGCGGCGCGATGCCTTCAATGCCGCCGTACTTCTGCACCAGATGCAGGCGATCGATGGGCACGAAGAGCCGCCTGGCGCCGGCGTAGGCGATCTCGACCGCCTCGCTCTCGGGCGCCGCCGGCGGCGCGCCGCCGCGCAGGATCGGCGGCAGCTCGACCTCGGGGGCCACGGCGGCCACCGTGCGCAGCCCGACGAACTGGCCGATGCCGTGATCGGCGTGCACGACGTAGTCGCCGAGACGCAGGTCGCGCAGGCCGGAGACGAAGGGGCCGAACCTGCTGCGCGCCCGCCGCGTCTCGCCGCGCGCGCGCGTCAGCAGCTGCGCCTCGCCGTAGATCACGGCGCCCGCGGCCGGCAGCCGGAAGCCGCGCTCGAGCTCGCCGGCGACGAGCTCGACGCCGCGCGCGTCGGGCGCGACGCCGCGCGCCGCGAGCAGCTCGCCCAGGGCGGCGAAGCGCTCCTCGGCGGCGACCAGCAGCACGCGCTCGCCGCGCCAGCGCGCCCCCGCAACCTCCTGCGGAAAGCGGGGCAGCTGGCCGTGGAAGAGCTCGCTCGGGGCGGCTCCGAAATCGACGGCGTCGCGCCCGGCGAGCGGCTCGACCAGCCACTCGGCGCGGGCGAGCAGCGCGCGCACCGCCGCGACGGGGTGCTCGACGAGCTCCGGCGCCACGGCGAAGCGGCCGTGCGCGCGCCGCGCGGCGAGCTCGTCGGCGAGACGCGCCGCGTGCTGCTCGACCTCCGCCGCCACCGCTCCCGGGTCGTAGACGGCGACGAGCGCGCCGGGCATCACCTCGGCGAGTGTCCGCGTCGCCGGCTCGGCGAGCGGCAGGAAGTTCTCCCAGCCGGGGAAACCCCGCCCCTCCTCGAGCGCGGCGACGAGCTCGGCGCTCTCGCCCTCGTCGCTCTCGTCGACGAGCGCCATCAGCGCTCGTGCCAGACGGCGCGCCGCTCCGGCGTCGGCGGGGAAGAGCGCCAGGGGCAGGACGCGCGCCGTCGCGAGCTCCTCCGCCGAGCGCTGCGTCTCGACATCGAACTGCCGCAGGCTCTCGATCTCGTCGCCGAAGCGGTCGAGCCGCACGGGAGCGCTCTCGCCCGCCGGCCACAGATCGACGACCTCGCCGCGCACCGCGAAATCGCCCGGCTCGTCGACGAGATCGACGCGCCGATAACCGAGGGCGGCGAGTCGGTGCGCCAGCTCGTCGGCGTCGATCTCGCCGCCGCGCACGAGCTCGATCCCGGCCAAGCGCGCCGGCTCGGGCAACCGCCGGAAGAGCGCGCGCGGCGTCGCCACCAGCGACGTGGCCACGCCGGCCGCCGCCCGCGCGAGTGCCACCACCTCCTCGGCGCGCACGCCGAGGGAGGCATCGATCTCCTGGTACGGCGAGAGCGACGGGGCCGGGAAGTGAACCGTCGTCTCACTGCCCGCGACGAGGCGCGCTCCCTCGAGCCAGGCACGCGCCTCCGACTCGTGCGGCACGACGACGAGCAGCGGCCGCCCGAGCTCGGCCCGCAGCTGCTCGCCGACCCACGCCGCCGCGCCCGGGGGAAGTCGCGTGGCGACGCCGCGGCCGCGCGCGACCGCCGTCGAGAGGGCGCGGAACGGAACGCTCCCGGCGAGGGCACGGGCGATCTCGACCAGGGGCGGCGCCGCGTCCATCCGGCGGAGTCTACGCACTCGCCGGCCGGCCGCGCTGCGTTTGCTAGGCTGGCCGCCGCCTCGCCGGGGTCGCCGTGACGTCCACTGCCACCGCTTCGACTGCCGGCCTCGATCTGCTCATTCGCCTCGGCCGCGCCCTCCACGAGACCGGCTATCCGACGCCGCAGCTCGAGGAGGCGCTCGGCCGCGTCGCGGCACGCCTCGGGCTCGC
>Ga0326597_10007231_pt1 | contig 15112 bp, 12 predicted proteins | sample RVTome_12_FD_203789 | JGI IMG/M metagenome (GOLD analysis project Ga0326597, IMG submission 203789) | Soil microbial communities from uranium-contaminated site in the Upper Colorado River Basin, Wyoming, United States - RVT100D185 | ecosystem: Environmental > Terrestrial > Soil > Contaminated >... | reverse complement strand
TGGCCGCGAAGTCGGGGGAGATGCGGCCTTCCAGACGGTCTTCGTAAACCAGGTCTTGCTGACGCCCTAGCTTCTCGATTTCTGCCTGCAGCCGCGAGCGGACTTCAGCGGCCCCGTTGATGAGACTTTCGATGTCAGGCTCGATGAGTGCCAAATAGCGCTGAAAGAGGGTCTTTCGCTCCCCTTTGATGCTCTGAGCGGGGAAGCATTCGCCCATCTGCGCGTCGAGGGCTTCTTCGACTAGGCGGTAAGGAACCCGCCTCTGGTCGCATGTCCCAAAGCGGTGACGAGCGCCGCAGACGTAGTAGTAGTAGCGGCGGGGCTTCTTCCCGCCGGGGATACGATACATGCGGGAGCCGCACCGCCCGCAGGACATCAGCCCGTCGTAGGGCCGCGACTCTGCCCGCGCTATGGACTGCGGCGCCTGGAAGCGCGCCTGGATGCGCTCGAAGACCGCGCGGTCTATCAGCGCGGGGTGGGCGTCTCGGGAGACGATGACGTCCTCTGCGCCCCGCTTGAACTTTCCTTCGTGCCGACGGTTGTAGAAGACATCTCCCGCGTAGCAGGGGTTGGTTAGGCGACGCTTCAGCCAGCCCACATCCACTACCAACCCATGCTCTTGCCGCAGCCAGGCGCGGATGTCGGTGGGGGTCTGGCCAGAATCGAAACGAGTTGCGACCTCGGGGATGATAGCGCCCTGGGCATTCGGACTGAGCTTCTTGCCCTTGCCACAGTCGGGGCATGGAATCAAGTCATAACCGAAAGGCGGCAAGGCAACCCAATGCCCGCCCTCGGCGCGATACATGGAGGCCCGAGAGACTCTAGCCGATAGCTGGCGGCTGAAGTCCGCAGCGACAGCGAGGCGCATGTCTCGGAGAAGGCCGTTTTCCACCAGCCCGCCATCGGTGACCGAATGGATTTCGCAGCCAGCCACCTCGAAGCCCTGAAGCTCGGTGAGCGCGCTCAACATGTCTCCGCGCCCGAAGCGGTCAAGGGAATAGACGACCAGCTTAGCGATGGCTCCCTGCTTCGCCGCGTCCGCGAGCTTGCGGAAGCCTGCACGGTCGAAGGACGTGCCAGAGGCGTGGTCTTCTTCGACCATCGCGACCTGCCAGCCCAGGGCCACGGGCGCTCATCCCGCCACCCTCATTTTGGCCGTTATCATGTGTACGATAACGCCCATTCTGTTACTCATCGCGCCCTGGCCCCAGTCCCCTTCCACACCAGCGGGGACGAGGGGACCACGGGCGCACAGTTGCCGGGTGCGTGTTCATTGACGCCCACGGAGTGCCAAGCGACTTCAGCGCGACGGACCGGTTCCTAGAGGACACGGAGCATCCTCGAAAGCTGCTTCGCGGCCAGTGGACCACACCAATTGCCGAATGGACAGAGGTGGACGGACGCCCGTTACCCGCCGGTGCCAAGGCCATTTGGCGTTTGCCGAAGGGCGATTTCAAGTATGCAGACCTGCGCCTTATCGCGGATGCCGCAGCCTTCAACATCCCGCCGGGCATTTGGGGTTAGCATCCCCACAGACACTACGAAGTCGTAGTGTCCGGACCATGGTGGCCCTATCGCCGTCCAACCGCTAGACTGGCTCCGCGGGAGATGAAGAAGGCGGGCACGGGCGGGCAGAGAGGAACGTAACCATCGCCGACCGGGGCTTCCGCCTGACGAAGGCGGGCTTTCTGATCCTGGGCCTGGCGGCGCTGTTCGCCGGCATCGGCGCCCATCTCGCCGGAGTGGAAGGCTTCGCTCACGCGGCCTGGGCGCTCACGGCGCTGGCTGGCTTCGTGCCGCTGGCCACCACCGTCGTCCGGGGACTCCTGCGCCGCGAGACCGGCGTCGACATCATTGCCCTCCTGGCGATCGCCGGAGCCCTGGCGTTGCAAGAGTACTTGGCAGGCGCCGTCATCAGCGTGATGCTTGCCAGTGGCTGGACCCTAGAGGACTACGCGCAGGCCCGCGCCCGGAGCGAGTTAAGTGCTCTCCTGGAACGCGCCCCTCGTGTCGTCCACCGCTACGAAGACGGAGCCATATCCTCGCCCCCGCTCGAAGACCTGCGGCCGGGAGACCTGCTGCTCGTTAAGCCGGGGGAGATCGTGCCGGTGGACGGGTTCGTGGTCGGCAACGCCGCTGTCCTAGACGAGTCCACCCTCACGGGGGAGGCTGCCCCCGTCGAGCGCGTTTCCGGTGACCAGGTCAGCAGCGGCACCGTGAACGTGGCCACGCCGTTCGATATGCGGGCGACCACCACGGCCGAGGAGAGTGCCTACGCCGGCATCGTGCGGCTCGTGCGCGAAGCCCAGGAGTCGAAGGCGCCCTCCGTCCGCCTCGCCGACCGCTACGCGCTCTTTTTCGTGCCCCTGACCCTTGTACTCGCCGGTGGTGCGTGGCTGTTCTCCGGCGACCCCGTGCGCGCCCTCGCCGTAGTCGTCGTGGCGACACCCTGCCCCCTGATCCTCGCCGTCCCCATAGCCATCGTCTCGGGCATCTCCACCGCCGCCCGGCGGGGGATAATCATCAAGGGCGGCGGCGCCCTGGAGACGCTCGCCCGCGCCCGGGTACTCCTCTTCGACAAGACGGGCACGCTCACCGCCGGGAGGCCCACAGTGTCAGAGGTGGAGGCGCCTGAGTTCCCCGACGCGAACGAGATGCTCCGTCTTGCCGCCTCTGTGGAGCAGATGTCCCCGCACGTCCTGGCCGCGGCCATCGTCCGCGCCGCACGGGAACGCGCGTTGCAGCTCTCGTTCCCCTCCGACGTCGACGAGGAAACCGGCCAGGGTATCCGCGGCAGCGTGGACGGCCGGCTCGTCGCAGTCGGCCGACTGGAGTGGGTCACGACCCACAAGCCGGCGCCGGACTGGGTGCGCAGGCTACGGCGTCGTATCGTCTTCGACGGGTTCGCCAACGCCTTCATCGCCGTGGACGGCTCGCTGGCCGGCGCCCTCGTCCTGGAAGACCCCATCCGCGCGGATACCCCGCGGACGATCCGTGCCCTGCGCCGGGCGGGCATCAAACGGATCATCATGGTCACCGGCGACCGCGCCGAGGTCGCGGAGACGATGGGTGCCGCGGTCGGCGTCGACCTGGTCCTCGCCGAACGCACCCCCGCCGAGAAGGTGGACGCGGTGCGCGAGGAGATGCCCAACGGTCCCACGATCATGGTCGGCGACGGCATCAACGACGCCCCGGCCCTCGCCGCCGCCGACGTCGGTGTGGCGATGGGGGCGCGCGGCGCCACCGCCTCATCGGAGGCTGCCGACGTCGTCCTAGTCGTCGATCGCCTGGACCGTCTCGCCGACGCGCTGCGCATCGCGCGCCGCGCCCGAGGCATCGCGTTGCAGAGCGTGATCGTCGGCATGGGGCTCTCGGCGGCGGCCATGGTCGCCGCTGCCGCAGGCTACCTGGCTCCGGTGGCCGGCGCCTTCTTGCAGGAAGGCATAGACGTCGTCGTTATCCTCAACGCCCTGCGGGCGCTCGGTGGCTACGGCCCGGCACGGCCGCGCACCGCCCTGGAGGCCGCGCTGACGCAGCGCTACCAGGCCGAGCACTCGGAGCTGCTCCCCTGGGTCAACCAGATACGCATCGTCGCCGACAGGCTCGACATCCTCGACCCCGCGACCGCGCTGACGGAGGTCCGCAACGTCCACAAGTTCCTCGTCGAGCGCCTCCTGCCGCACGAGGAAGAGGAGGAAGCCACCTTCTACCCGAGGGTCGCCACGCTGATGGGCGGCGACGACCCCACGGGCACGATGATCCGCGCCCATGTCGAGATCGCGCATCTGACCCGCCTCCTCGGCCGGTTGCTGGAGGACATGAAGCCTAGCACAGTTGTCGAGGACCTGCCGGAACTGCGCCGGGTTCTGTACGGCCTGCATGCCATCCTCCGACTGCACTTCGCCCAGGAAGAGGAGGCCTACCTCTCCCTCGTCGAAGTGCCCGCTGCCGAGGAGGCGCTATCGCGTCCCGCCTGAGACACCCGCCGGGTCTCGCACGTGGCTCTCGCTGCCGCCTAGGCCGATGCCCAGTTGCTCTGAGAACAACCCTCCGTGAGTGGCGAGCAGCGAGCGAAGCTCGTGGGGACCGACGGTCATCCCCCTGCACCCCGGCTCGGGGGCCCCTCTGCCGACAATTTGGTCGGCAAATGGTCGGCAACCAGCACCGGGGGAGGTGGCGCCGAGGCGGGACGCTTGGTCGGAACCCTGCCCCTCGGTAGGTGTTGACACCGTAGCGGCGGCTTCGAGTATCATTGTCGGTCGGGCCTACGAGGAAGCCCATGCCAGCGGAAGAGCCCACAGCACCGGCTGAGTCACGGACCTTTCGGCGTCTGCGCCTGTTCAACGCCGCGATGGTGCCGGTCCATGTCGCCCAGGGGATCGCCATACTCGCGCTCAGCACCTCCTTCTCCCTGCCCGTCACCACGTCCTTCCTGAAGTTCGACGAGGCGGCGCGGAAGCTCGTCACCGAAGACAACACCCTCTTCGACCTGCGGCTCGCGCCCCTCGTCGCCTCGTTTCTCTTCATCTCCGCCTTCGACCACCTCCTCCTGGCCCTGCCAGGGGTCTACCCATGGTACGTCCGCAACCTGCAGCGCGGCATCAACTACGCCCGCTGGTGGGAGTACGCGGTCAGCGCCTCCATCATGATCGTCGTCATCGCCATGCTCGCGGGCGTGTACGACCTCCCCAGCCTCGTGCTGCTCTTCGCGATCACCGCGATGATGATCTTCTGGGGCCTGATGATGGAGGTGCACAACCAGACGACGGACCGGGTGAACTGGACGGCGTTGCGCTTCGGCTCGCTAGCCGGCATCGTTCCCTGGATCGTGATCGGGCTGTATCTGCTGGCGCCCGCCTCCCGCTCCATCGGCGACGTCCCCACATTCGTCTACGCCATCTACGTCTCGCTGTTCCTCTGGTTCAACTGCTTCGCCGTGAATATGTTCCTCCAGTACAAGCGGGTCGGCCCCTGGAGGGACTACCTGTTCGGGGAGCGGATGTACATCATCCTCAGCCTCACCGCGAAGTCCGCGCTCGCCTGGCAGGTGTTCGCCGGCACCCTCCGCGATGTCTGAACGAGTCCAGCCGGAGCGGCTGATCCTCATCGCCGGGGCGAGCGGTTACGTCGGGGGACGCCTCCTCAAGGCGCTGGAGGACGCCGGCCACCGGGTGCGATGCCTGGCGCGGCGGCCCGAGTTCCTCCGACCCCGCGTCGCCGCCTCCACCGAGGTGGTGCAGGGCGACGTGCTGGACCCGTCCTCGCTGGCCCCGGCGATGGACGGGGTCGACACCACCTACTACCTGGTGCACTCGATGGGCTCCGGCCGCTCCTTCGAGGAGGAGGACCGCCGCGCCGCCACGAACTTCGCCGAGGCGGCCCGCGCCGCCGGCGTGCGACGGATCGTCTACTTGGGTGCCCTCGGCAGCGGGCCCCGGCTGTCGCCCCACCTGGCCAGCCGGCAGGAGGTCGGCCGCATCCTGGGGGAGTCCGGCGTTCCCACCGTCGAGTTCCGGGCCTCGATCATCATCGGCTCCGGCAGCCTCTCTTTCGAGATGATCCGTGCCCTGGTCGACAGACTGCCGGTGATGGTGACGCCGCGCTGGGTGCGGATACGCGCCCAGCCCATCGCCATCGAGGACGTCATCGCCTACCTCGTGGCGGCGCTGGACGTCCAGGTCGACGGCAGCCCGGTTGTGGAGATCGGCGGCGCGGATCAGGTCTCGTATCGCGAGATCATGCGGGAGTACGGGTGCCAGCGGGGGCTCAGGCGGCTGATGGTCCCCGTGCCGGTGCTCACGCCGTGGCTTTCCAGCCTCTGGCTGGCCCTCGTAACGCCCGTGTACGCCGGCGTCGGCCGCGCGCTCATCGACAGCATCCCTCACGAGACGGTGGTCCGGGACGACCTCGCCCAGCGGTTGTTCGACGTCGGGCCTCGGGGCATCCGCGAGGCAATCGAGCGGGCGCTGCGGAACGAGGATCAGGAGATGGCCGCGACTCGCTGGTCGGACGCCCTGTCGTCACGGGCCGCGACGCGCACGTGGGGCGGCGTGAGGTTTGGGTCTCGGCTGGTGGACTCGCGTTCGGCGCGCGTCCCCTGCCACCCGGCGGAGGCTTTCGGGCCGATCCGCCGCATCGGTGGTGAGACCGGCTGGTACTATGCCAACTGCCTGTGGCGCCTGCGGGGCTTCCTCGACCTGCTGGTGGGCGGGGCCGGAATGCGGCGCGGCCGGCGCGATCCTGACCGGCTGCTCCTCGGCGACACCGTGGACTTCTGGCGGGTCGAGGCGTTGGAGCCGGACCGTCTGCTGCGACTCTTCGCGGAGATGAAGGTGCCGGGGCGCGCCTGGCTCCAGTTTGAGGTCGAGGAAGACGGCGCGGGGTCGATGATCAGACAGACGTCTATATTCGACCCGGTCGGGCTGCTAGGCCTGCTCTACTGGTACGCGCTGTACCCGGCGCATTCGCTCGTGTTCAGGGGCATGCTCCGGGGTATCGTCAGGGCGCTGGAGAAGGAAGGAGCGCTCCGAGAAGTCTGATGTCCGTGCGGGCGCGGAGAAGGCTATCCGTCTGGCTCATGACCCGCGCCTAGCAGCCTTGCTGGCGTTCAACGTGGATTGGGCGACGACGACTCTTCGACGACCTTGCTGGAGCTGAGCCCCATGTCCGCAAAGTCCAGACCCCCGTCACGCTGCCAAGGTATATCTCACCCATCCGCCTGTCTTCGCGGTATTATCGACACATGGAATACCTGCCTTGGCGAGCCATACGAGTCCTCGAGAAATGGGGGCACAGCCCACCTGATAGACCTGACTTCACTCAGAATTACTTGACCGCTCATCTGGAGACGAACGAACATCTTGAGGACCGTCCGCCACTCGCGCGTGCCGTCCTGTCGGCGGTGCCAAATGCGAGAACAATCAATCGACTAACAGACCTAGACGCCATCGATGAATGGCTCAGTCACGAGGACTGGAACTACGAGCCGAAGGGCTTACGTGAACAACTCGACTGAGCAGACGCGAAGCCAAGAGCCGCCGACGCCGCGTGCTGCGTCGGGCCCGGAGGTCATTTTGCGCACGGTGAGGCTGACGAAGCGCTTCGGTGCCATCGTGGCGGTGGATGGGCTGGATCTCGAGGTAAGAAGGGGAGAGGTCCTCGGCTTTCTGGGGCCGAACGGTGCCGGGAAATCGACGACGGTGGGGATGATCCTGGGCCTGATCGCGCCGACGGCCGGACGAGTAGAGTATACGGGCGTTCCGCGGAGACGAATCGGCGCGATTATCGAGTGGCCGGCATTCTATCCATACCTCTCCGGGCGCGACAACCTTCACGCGCTGGCGCTCGCCGCCGGCGGCGTCCCACCCGCCCGGATCGATGCGCTCCTCAAATATGTTGGCCTAGCGGATCGTGCGAAGAGTCCGTACAGGACATACTCAATGGGCATGAAGCAGCGCTTGGGCATCGCGTCAACACTGCTTTGCGATCCTGAACTGGTCATCCTCGATGAGCCGACGAACGGCCTGGACCCGGCGGGGCAGCGTGAGGTGCGCGACCTGATTCCGGAGCTGGCGCGGGAGGGCCGGAGCGTTGTCCTGGCCAGCCACCTCTTGCACGAAGTCGAACACGTCTGTGACCGCGTGGCCATCCTGCGGCGGGGGAAGCTCCTTCACGTCGGGGCCGTGAGCGACCTTCTGAGTCGGGGCAGTTTCCTGGAGATCAAGGTCTCAGAGCCGGAGCAAGCGGCGGCGATCATCAGGGCGCTTCCGTTTGTCCGTCAGGTCAGTGTCCGGGATGAAATGCTAGCCGTCATCGCGCCGGAGGGTCGTGGCGCCGACATTAGCCGTGCCCTCGGCGATGCGGGTCTGTACGTCACAGCGATGGTCCCGCGCCACAGCTCGCTGGAGGACGTGTTCCTGGAGCTGACCGACAGAGAGTCGGACACCGAAGGGGCGGGCGACTAGTGCTGCCGCTGCTGCGCTGCGAGCTGTTCAAGCTGACTCATCGCGCGATGCCGCGCGTGTTGCTGCTAATCGTGGTTACCGGGCTTCTGGCAGCCTATCTCCTGTTGGGGTCCACCGCGGGAACCAACGAAGGTGACACCGGCCTGAACGACCTGCGGATCCGAGCCGTCTACGATAACGGGATGTTCCTCGTGTACCAAGTGGGCGTGATTCTCGCCGTGACCCTGGCTGCGAGTACCATAGCCACCGAGTTCGGTTGGGGCACAATCCGGACGTTGCTGCCGCGAACGGCCGGCCGGTCGGCGTTCCTGACGGCGAAGCTGATTTCGCTCGGTCTGTTCGTAGCCGTGGCCGTGCTCCTTGGTTTCGTGGCGGCCCTCCTTGGGAGCGCCCTGGTGACGGCGCTCAGGGATCTGGACAGCAGCCTCGGGCCCGGTTTCGTCGGGCATTCGTTGACATCTGTGGTGAAGACCGCCTACGTCATACTGCCCTACGCCGCGCTGGCCTTCGTTATCGCCCTTTGGTCTCGTTCATCCGCCGCCGGGATTGCGATTCCTATCGTTGCCTTCTACGCCGAGGTGCTGCTGACGCCGCTCTTCAACTCGACCGGAGCGCTGGATTGGCTGCCGCACGCGTTGATCTACAACAACATCAGCTCCATCATGGATTCCCACGCTGTCGTGCCCAAGGAAGACCTTCCCGGCCGCTGGCAGGCCGCGGGCGTGCTCACCGCCTACGTGATGGCGTTCATCTCGCTGGCCTTCGGCCGCTTCCTGACGCGCGACGTCACTTAGGGCTGGGCGACCCCATAGACGAGGAGGCGGCGCGGCCTCATGCGCTGCTGCGAGAAGCTGGGCGATCTGAACGGCACCCGCAGGGTGTAGAAGGTGCTGACCGAGTCTCTACGACGAGAGCTGGAGGACGAGAGGGCGGAGCCGCTGCCGGAGTCGGAGGGGACCCGGGCGACGCGTCTTGCACCTGCTGCGGGCTTACCGTCATCGCTCAACGGGGATAATGTGGTATGGTTCCAGCCTCTGTAGGCACGGCATCCCGCGTCCTCTGGCAGAGGTCCTGCGCAAGTTATCGAGGGAGATGAACGAATGAAGGGCTGGCTGGTGCCGCCGCCGCATGAGACCGTAAAGAGCGAAGAGGACTTCAAGCGAGAGAGGGAAGCGAAGGTCCGTCGGCTCATGCGCGAGGGCTATCTGCGCTCGCCGCGCATACGGAACGCCATGCTAAAGGTCAGGAGGGAGGACTTCATCCCCAGACCCTACAGGGACTACGCCTACCAAGAGGTTCCGCTCCCGCTTCCCGGCGCGGAGGCTACCATCTCCTGCCCCCACAGCTACCCCCTGTTCTATGAGCCCCTGGGCCTGGACGAGGGTGACCGGTTCTTGGAGATCGGCTTGGGTTCCGGCTACGGGACGGCGCTGGCGCGGGAGGTCGTGGGCGATGACGGGCTCGTCGTCTCGCTGGAGATCGACCCCGCCACTTTCGAGTTCGCGAAGGGCAACCTTGGGCGCGCAGGGTATCGAGATATCGTCCTTGTGCTGGCGGATGGGGGCGCGGGCTACCCACCCCTGGCACCGTATGACAGGATCTGCATCACGGCAGCCTGCCACGAGGTGCCGCCGCCGCTGACCGACCAGCTGAGAGTCGGCGGGACGCTGATCGCGCCCATCGAGGTACGGGACGTCCAGACGCTCACGCTCCTGGAGAAAACTGAGGGGGGCCTGACCGTCCGACCCATCTGCGAGGTCCGGTACGTCTCCCTGCGCGGGGCGTACGGCGTGCGCGGACCGTAGCCCATCACTTCGCTTTCAGAGCACCGCTGCCGGCAATCGAATGCTCTGAATTGCCCGCCGGGCTAACGCCTGAGGCTCTTCGCCAGCTCCAGGAAGCGGTCCCAGGGGGTCGCCAGCCATGTCTCCGTCGTGGCGTGGCCGAAGGAGCGCACCAGTAGCGCGACCTTGGTGGCCGTGTCGGCGTCGGGCGCCTCAAACACGTCCAGGTAGTCGCACGGGCCCAGCACCGCGTAGTTGGCGGACCACTTAACATCTGGGCACTCCTTCTGGATGCGTTCCTCCACTTGCCGGTTCAGCTCCTCCACTGAATCGGGGCGGCTGAGCGCCTCTGGTGACAGCTTGGTGAGCATCACGTAGGTCGCCATGAAGCACCTCCGTTCTTGGCTGGCCGTCAGACGCTTATCGCGGTCTTTTGCTGATGCGCCTGTAAGATGTCCGGAGAATGACGCAGCGGCGCCTTCGCGCAGCGGCCGCGCCGGCAGTAGTCTCTGCCGACGCGGCTAAGAGCCGCCTCGAAATGACGAAAATCGTAGCCGGGGACAGCGTTGTCGCGCCAGAATCCTCTCGGATCGGTGATCCCGAGATGTTCGGCGGCTAACAGAGCGAGTCCGCCGATGGGCGGAGCCGCCTTCGGCCACTGGCCTCTAAGCTCGCGGAGAAAGATACTTGCGGTAACCCGACCGACACCCCAGAAGCTCATCAGACGTTGCACGAGGTCGTCTGGACCCGTGGCCTCAGCGTGGAGCCGGCTCAGGTCGCCGCCGTACTCCTCCAGCAGCTTGCGGGCGGCGTCTTTCACCTCGCGGCTGGTTATCCCGTCGTAGCGCGTGTAGCCGCCCTCGCCCATGATCCGGACCAGCTCCCCAAAGTCCGCCGCCGCCAGGGTCGCAGGCGACACCAGCCGGTGGGCCTCGAATGCCCGATACGTCCGCTGGGCGGCGGACCCACGTATGCGAGCCCCGAACAGGAGGGAAGCCAGGAACCACTTGAACAGCTGCGCCGGCTCCGAGCTGCCGAGATCGATACCCAGCTGCTCGGAGAACAACTGCCCGTGGCCTTCCAGCAGGCGCCTCAGGTCGTGGGACCTCAATATTCCTGTTCGCTCACTAGGCCTACGATCTCGCGGTACAGCCGTAGGTAGCCCTCCACCATGACGGGCACATCGAATTTCGCCTCGACGTGGCTGCGGCAGCGCGCCGGATCGATGGAGTCGATGCGGTACAGCGCAGCCACCATGGAGTCGACATCCTGGACGAGAAAGCCCGTTTCGCCGTCTACGATCAGCTCCGGCATCGCCCCGCGGGAGAAGGCCACGACCGGCGTGCCGCAGGCCATCGCCTCCACGGGCACTAGGCCGAAAGGCTCCTCCCAACAGATCGGGTTCACCAGGCAGGCGGCGCGGGCGAACAGCTCTCGCTTGAGGCGATAGTCGGCCTCCCCTACGTAGGTGACGTTGTGTCCATCAAGTAGCGGCTTCACCATCGCCTCGTAGTAGTCTTGGTCCGCCCGGTCCACCTTGCCGGCGATGACCAGCTTGATGTCCGCCCTTCGGGCTACTTCGACGGCCAGATGGGTGCCCTTCTTCGGGGCTATCCGGTTGAGGCACAGCAGATAGTCGTCCTTGGACTGGCCAAAGGGGAAGCTCGCTACGTCGATGGCGTTGTACACGGCGCCGGAGTAGCGAGGCCGCTCCAACAGCGGCACCATCCTGAGCTGAGCCCGGCTCACAGTGTTGTAATAGCCATCGTAGCGCTCCCACACGATCTTCGTGTCCGGCGTGATCAGGCAGTGCATCGTCGTCAACATTGGCGTCTTGGTGAGGCTAGCCAGAGCCATGACCGGCTCGCCTGCGTGGTTATGGATCACGTCAAAATCACGGCTGGCCGCGATGGCTTCGGCGGCATGCACCCAGTCGCAGGGCGTGCCGTCCCTGATTCCATCGGCGGTGCGCAGGCTGCGCGGGTATATCCAAGAGACCGGCGCCAGGCTGAGGGAATCACCCGATGCGCAGAGGACTACGTCGTATCCCTCCTGGATCAGGGCGTCAGCAAGAACGCCAACTACGGCTTCAGTGCCGCCGTAGGCGGGCGGAGGGATCCTCTCCCACAGTGGGGCGACCTGCAGGATCTTCATGCGGAGACCTCCTTCTGTACAATAGAAGAGAAAGCGCCTTCGGGCGGTATCGCCGATGTTTCGTGCGGCGATCTTCCAAGCTTGCGATGCCCGCTACAGGCTCATACCGGCTACCAGCCTGCCCAACTCGACGTAGCGTAGAGGGAGCCAACCCGCCAGGCTGCCATCTAACCAGGAGACCTTCAGCCACCGCTCCCCGGCTAGGTTCTCCGGTCCTTCCAGTATCCGAACAGGCTCTCCAGTTTTGAGCGCGCCGATGGTTCGTCCTTCCAGACCTGGTGTGGCTCTGATCCTGACGCCGCCCCAAGCGTCCACGATGACGGCCTCGGTGCCTGGCGCCCAGCGGGGCTGCCACGCAGGGTCCTCGTTCTCATGAACGACTGTCGCCACGGTGGCCAACGATGTGAGCAACCCAAGTATGACCAGCCCCAACAGAGCTCTGGGCACTGGGAGAGAAGGCGACTTCCGCGCGATCGGCGCCGCCTCAGCCACGGCGCGGGTGCTTACGGCGCTCACGAAAGCATCAACACCCCGGGTTTGCGCCCAGGCTATTTGGCATCTCCTGCCGCAGAACCGCAACGCCGACGGACCGCCGGAGGCGCTCAAGATGCCACTCTTCGTATCCGGACAGTCTGGACCGGAACGCCTCAGGAGCCAGGCGACCGCAGTGGGTGCACGCCATTGACCGGCCGATGGGGGTCTCTACTGGCCGCAGGTCGCCGCAGCACCAGGAGCAGCTCGCGTGGGCGATCACCTCCACTGCCTCCTGAGGGCCGAGAGGCACAGTCTGTCTTCGATCGGCCCGCTCTCATCCAGCTTCGATTTCATGGTAATTGCTCCCATTGGAGCGACCCTGTGTGCCGTATGGCCTGATTATGGCTTGACTTCTGGAACACAGATCGGACAATTGACGTCCGCTGGTACGATCCGGCCAAGCTTCCTGTGGCTCTCGATCAGCACTATCACTCTCGGTAGTTCGTCCAATAACGTGCCGAAGACGGAGGCCACTTCGGCGACGAAATCAGGCCCGGCAGCTGGACGTCCTTTGACCCAGCCTATGGCGAATGGGAGGAGTTGCTCCTCCCATCCCGGTCCATCCTCGAATTGAGGCGCGAGACGAGGCTCACCCTCGGCTTCCACCCCCGCTTTTTCGTTTGGACGCGCTTCCACGGCGGTTAGCTTCAGAACCATCGCTCCCCCTCTGTGCGGACCCGGTCACGCCACCCTGGTGGGGAGTCGCTGCGGGTCTGCTTTCCTGCCGCGTCCCGGGCTCCCGACGCTAACAGCGGAAAGTTCGAAGATCGGCCGCGGTGGCATCCCCTCGAGAGCACGCTCCCCGGCACTGCTGAGTATCCCTCCGCATTGAAGGCAGCTCACGAAGCTCCCGTGCACGTCCGACTCGAGGATAAGGTCGCCGCGGCAGCGGGGGCAGGACTTTGTCCAAATCACTGAGGCTTCTCCTTCCCCAGGGTCTCCCGATGATCGTTCACCTTAGCCGAGGGGTCGCTGTCGACCCTCCTCAATCAGGTCCTCCAAGATCCTGACGAGAGCCCAGGGATCGAAGGGCTTGGCCAGGAAGTGACCGAGGCTCCCGTGCCGCCTGCCAGCCTCCTCCTTTTCGAGGGCAGATATCACGACCCAGGGTGGACCGTTACCGCCAGGAGGCTGGCGAAGCCAGCACAGCACCTCTCCACCCAGACGGTCCGGCAGGCCGAGGTCTAGCACCACTGCATCCTGGGACTCCAGCTGCATGAGCTCGAGGGCCGCTTCTCCCGTATTCACGCGCTGAACCTCGAATCCGGCCTCCACAAGGCACATGCCCACAACTCTGGCCACATCATCGTCGTCCTCGATCACGAGCACCCGCGCGGGGTTGCCAGCCACGCGGCTACTTCACCTGGACCCTGACTTTCTTGGCCTCAGCAGGCGCCGGGCGCTTGATCTTCACCTCCAGAACGCCGTTATCGTAGTGCGCCTCGACGGAGTCAGGGTCGACTCCCTCCGGCAGGGAGATGGCCCGGGCGAACTCGCCGGCCGTCCGCTCACAGCAGTAGTAATCCTCCTCCTTGACTTCCTTCTCCGCCTCCCGTCGACCCCGGATGACGAGCGCGTCGGCCTCCACGGATACTTCGATCTCCTCCGGCTTCATCCCGGGCAAGTCGGCTCGGACGACGATCTGGCCTTCACGCTCGAAGGCATCGATGTCCGGTGGCCACTGTTCCTCCCGCCCCAGCCTGGGCCAGCGCCGCCACATGTGCCGCCAGGGTCCAAATCCTCTGAAAGGCCAGTCAAAGAACCGCTCAAACTCCTCTGGCCGCGGCAGCAGTCTTCCCGGCCCTCTCCGCAGTGTGATCCCCTTTTCCTGTTTGCGTTCGTCGCTCATGGATGCCTCCTGTCTAGCGATATCTTGCCGCAGGGGCCTGATGTAGGCGTGAAAGCCCTCACGCGGCGACATGAAGACTGTGAACAATCACCGCCTGAGAGGGCCGACCGCCTGTTTCAGGCCTCCACCGGGTGCCGGTGATCGTGTATGTGGGCCTCGTGGTTGTGTTCGCTTTCCGGGTTCTCGTGAGGCGCGTGGGCGTGCTCCACTGGGGCGTGATCATGCTCGTGAGTGTGCGTTGACATGAGGTGCTCGACGTCAGCCGGCGAGCCGTGATGGACGTAGTGGGTCAAGAAATCGAGAACCTCCTCCAGCCCCATCCCCTTAGCCTGAGCGAGCTTGCAAGCCTCGGTGATGGCGGTGTGGCGCAGCCCGTGTGGGCGAACTTTCAGCCCGACCTGCTCCCCCAGGCGGCGGACTATCCGGTAGAGGCTCGTGCCAGTCAGTCGGCAGCCCTTCCCCGCCCTGTCAACGTTGATGAAGAGCGGCCCAGGTTCCGTGCCCCGTGCCTCCAGCCATTGTCGGATGGCCTCTCCTGTGGGGGCTGGGAGAGTCAGCTTCGTCTTCTGGGTGTGGCCCTTGCCCAGAACGGCGACCGTGCCAGCGTCCAAGTCCAAGTCGCCCACGTCGAGGGCCACGAGTTCGCTGCGGCGGAGGCCAAGATCATACAGGAGATGGAGAGCAGCGCGGTCCCGAATGGCCTTCTTGTCCCCGCGTCGGTCGATTTCGTCAAGGAGAAGGCGGACGCCGCGACGGCCAGGGCCACGCGTGTCGCGGTAGGATTCCGCCCTTAGGTTACGCACTTCCAGCGTCCAGGGGACGATTCC
>Ga0326597_10007230_pt1 | contig 15114 bp, 10 predicted proteins | sample RVTome_12_FD_203789 | JGI IMG/M metagenome (GOLD analysis project Ga0326597, IMG submission 203789) | Soil microbial communities from uranium-contaminated site in the Upper Colorado River Basin, Wyoming, United States - RVT100D185 | ecosystem: Environmental > Terrestrial > Soil > Contaminated >... | reverse complement strand
AGGGTGTGTGGCAAATGACTCTCTGCGATTCCGTGCTCGAAACATTTGGCGGAACACAGGAGGAAGTGTCGAAGTGGCAATGGACGATCAAGGGAGACGAGATCCTCTGGAACCGCCGGGGCGAGGTATGGAAGCTGAAGCTCGACGTGGACCCGACCAAATCGCCAAACGAGATTGACCTCACTTACCTCAGCGGGCCGCTCCAGGGCGAGAAGTGCCTGGGGATGTATGAGTTCGGCGGAGTGGATGGGCAAAGTCTCATGATCGCCATTCAGGATCCGGGATCAGACGCCCCGCGTCCGACGAGATTCTTTATGAGTGGTGACATGAAGACCGGGCTGATGGAGCTGCGACCGACGAGGCCGAGCGAATCCGAAAGGCAGATCGGTGCGTTCCACGGAACCTGGACACTCAGAAACTTCGATACCGCTTCGTGGCCGCTGCCTGGTGGAAAAGGGCCGGACAAATCCGGTGAAGGAAGTGAACTCCGGTGGACGGTCAAAGGGAATGAGATTACGTGGACCAACCCTGCCGGCCAGGGAATCAAGGCTTCCTTCACGATTGACCCGCGGAAGCGTCCGAAGCAGATTGACCTCACTTTTCTGAGCGGACATGGCGTGCCACGCATCTCGCACCTGCGCGAGGCAAGCCCCTCAACGGCGTTCCTGTCCATTGAACCTCTCCTGGAAGGCCTTGGCGATGTCGACTTCACTGGAATCGCCTGGGTGATTGTCGGCGGTGAGAGCGGTGCCGGTGCGCGACCGATGGACAAATCGTGGGTTGTGAACATCCGACGGCAGTGCCGCAAGGCAAAGGTGCCATTCGTCTTCAAGCAGTGGGGAGGAGTCCGCAAGAGCCAGAACGGACGCGAACTTGACGGGCGAACGTATGACGAGTTCCCACGCGTACAACGCAGTGGCGTGCCTGATGCGGCAGCGCGGAAACAGCTTGCGGCATCGTTTGCCGACACTTGGCCTTTGACGCCAGCCCTTCCGAATCGGCAATCAGCATAGGACGTGGGCAGCGATGGCAGAAAGCGTGGTTGGGCCATGGGCCGCTGATAAACTCGACCGACTGGGAAAATACCTGAGCGCCTACACCACGATCATGAAGGATCAAGACTGGTGTGAGAGGTTTTATTACATCGACGCGATGGCGGGACGACTGCCGGAAGACTTGCCGGAGATCATTCAGAGACGCGCGTCGGAAATGCCAAAGCTGCTGCGCGAGGCAAGCGGACTGACGCCGGCACAATTGGAGAAGGTGCAAGAACAGATTCGCAAACTGAAGGAGAAAGGGGATAAGTGATGGCGCGTCGAGTTGCCGCACCGCGCGGCGGGGTTCCATTTCTCCATGAAAAGCAGATTGAGGCCGAGGCGGAATTGTTGCTCGGTGAGTATGCCGAGTAGTTCGGACCTGTCACGGCTCCTCCGATTCCGATCGAGCAGATTGCGGAGGTGCTCTTGCAACTCGCGCTTGAATTCAAGGACATGAAGGCGCTGTTTCCTTTCGCCGACGTGCATGGGGCGATCTGGTTCACGGAAGGCAAGATCGGGATCGAGCAGCGGTTGGAACCGGAGGCGAATCCCTCGCGACGCGGCCGATATCACTTCACGCTCGCGCATGAAGTCGGGCACCGGCGACTGCACCGACCGCACTACCACAGCGATCCTTCCGAACGCCCGACAAGAGGCTGGGATGCTGCTGCGGCTGCTCCAAGAAGGGGAGCGATTGGGCATGCCGCAAGCCGAACCGCCGCCAGACGTCGGGACTCGATGCGGAGCGTTGCGGGTTCGCGACGCCCAGCATAATTGGCGACTCATGTACCGTATCATTTTCTGGAGATGAGTGACGAGGAACGCCAGTTGCTGGACGCGCGCGTGAGCCTTGCTTTGGCGATCCGACAGCAGCGAGAATCGCTGGAACTGTCGCAGAAGGAACTGGGCGCCAAGTTGATAACCAGCCAGCCGCGCGTCGCTAAGATCGAACGCGCCGCATCGGACGTGTCACTGGATCAGCTTGTGCGGGCGTTTACGGCAGCCGGAGGCAGAATCGTCATCAAGTCGGCAAAATCGAAACGCTCCAAGGGGAGGCCGGCCAAGGGCAAGAAGGCCCACAATGCGGCTGATTCCCCTGCGGCACGCACGGCTGTGGGAACCGCCCGAACCGCCTGCCGCGCCAGCCGTAGTCTACCTCGACGGCCATACGGACATCGTCCGCGCCGTTAGCGCGTCGCCGGACGGTAAGTACCTCGTCTCGGCGGGGACCGATGGCCGCGTCATCATCCGGCCGGTCGAGCGGCCGAACGAAGCTCGCGTGATCGGACCGAGTGCGAACATGCGCTATGAGTGCCTCGCCATCAGTCGCGACAGCCAGTTCGCACTGGCGTCGGGTCACCTCAACTTCGTGGGGAGCAACTCGCCGATCGAAAAGATCAGTCTGGCCGACGGACGCGTCGAGCAGCTCAAGCTGCCGGAGGCGTCCCACGTCTGGCATCTCTTTCTTTGCGACAACGACAGCAAGGTGGCGTACGTCGGCAGGTTCGCGAACGAAGAAACGATCCGGCTCGCGGAGCTGGCTACCGGGCGGGACCTGGGCAGGTGGCCGGTTTTCGTCGGCGCAGTTCCCGCGGGCAAAGTGGTGTTCTACTCGCACACGTATGCGTTATCGCCCGATGGTCGCCACGTCGCCATCGCGGCTGGAAAATCGCCGGTCTCCCGCTTGGTCCCCTACAAGCTCAGTGTCCTGGAAATGGACGGCAACCGGCGGCTGATCTCGGAGCGCGACCCGTTCCAGCAGGGTCGTGCCGTGCTGCCACACTTCCCGGACGCCAACACGCTGGACTTCTATCTGCCCAGCGGCACGGTGCGCCGCTGGACCTACTCGCCGGACGGCGGCGTCTGGCTGGAGCATGACACGCGCCCGTTTCCGCCGCTTCGCATTGGCGAGCCCTTTACGCGACCACTCACGCCGACCGGCGACACCATCTGGCTGGGCCTCGACCACCTGCTGATCGGCCTCGACGCCGCCACCGGCCGCGCCACGACGACCATCCTGCTCCGCCCACCCCCCGGCAGCGAATCCAACGCCGCACAGCCCATCACCGCCGTCACCCCGATCCCGCACACAACCCAACTCGCCGTCGGCCTTTGGAACGGCCGAGTGGCGATCGTCGACACGGCCCGGAGACAGCCGTGACAGTTGCTCGGGGTGCGGAAGCCGTCCAGATCAGCCGCACTCGGCTATAATGCGGCGGATGTCAACGGGTGATCGAGACGAACAGAACGTGGAGCACTTTGCCACGACGCAATGGAGCCTCGTGTTGGCGGCGGGCCATCGCAGCTCGCCGGATTCGCGTGACGCACTGGCGGCGCTGTGCCAGGCGAGTGAGCTGACGCAACGTTGATCGAGTCCGAATCGCCGGACGACAAGAAACACTAAGTATGCTCTCCGTGCCTCTTTGTGTTTCAACGGAAGCGGACTGGGAAACTCCGGCGGCGTATATCGTTCAGACCATTTGGCGCAGCTCGCGTTGGAAGGGATAATCAAACGGCAATCACGAGCATCTGATCGCCGATGAACGAAGCCACTTCCCTCAGCCTGTTGCAGCGTGCCGCGTCCGCCGGGGATGCTGATTCCTGGGAGCGTCTGGCCGCGTTGTACGAGCCGCTGATGCGACGTTGGTTGCTCCAATATGAGGTCCAGGCCGCCGACGCGGACGACTTGCTACAAGAAGTGTTCTCCGTCGTCGCGCAAGAATTGCCGCGATTCGATCACAACGGCCAGCCTGGGGCGTTTCGCAGTTGGCTACGGAAGACTCTGGTCCATCGGCTCCACAACTTCTGGCGGGCGCAGAAATACGGCCAGCGAGGCCGGGGCACGAGCAGCTTCCTGGAGCAGCTGCACCAGCTCGAAGATGATGCCAGCGACGCCAGCCGCGTCTGGAACGCCGAACACGATCAGTACGTTATCACGCGGCTGATGGAAGTCGTTCGGCCGTTGTTCCAAGAGAAAACCTGGGAAGCTTTTCGTCGTCAGATGTTCGACGGGCACAAGGCCGAGGTTGTGGCCGCGGAGCTCGAGATGTCGCTTGGCGCGGTCTATATGGCTCGCCACCGCGTGCTGAACGCGCTGCGCCGCGAAGGCGCCGGGCTGATCGACTTACGTTAGCACACACAGGGCGGCCGGCTGCTTCCATGCGGCGGTGCCCGCCGAGACAAATCTCGCTCTCATCGCCACTTACAGGTCTTTTTGAAAAACGGCGGTCTGGGCCGTGAGGATTTCGCCGTTCGTGCTCTTTCCATGTAATAGAAGCCAAAGCTAATAGCAGCCTCCCCAATCCCCGCGAGTGACCAATGGACGACACATTAACAACTCATCCGCCCAAAGATCGCCTTCGAGCGTTTGGCCTCGGACAACTTGACTCCGCCGAAGCAGAAGAGGTCGCGGAACACCTCGACCGGTGTCGCGACTGCAGCGAAACGATGGCGGGCTTGGAGGATGACACGTTCGTGTCGCTGGTCCGCAAGTCTCCGGGACCGCTCGCCGATCAGCAAGCCGAAATCCAGGCGACGATTGACAGCCAGTCCGGTGTGACCGGCGAAGCGAACACGTTGGCCGAGCTGCCCCCCGAATTGCGCCGGCATCCGCGTTACGAGATCGTGGAACTGATCGGCCGCGGCGGCATGGGGGATGTGTACAAGGCTCAGCACAAAGTGATGAACCGCACCGTGGCCCTGAAGGTTATCCGGCCGGAGCTTGTCAGGAACGCGGCGGCGGTGGATCGGTTCCGACGCGAAGTGCAAGCCGCCGCGCGCCTGCATCACGCCAATATCGTGACGGCTCACGACGCCGAGCAGGCCGGCAATTTGCACTTTCTCGTGATGGAATTCGTAGACGGAGTTGACTTGAGCCAGGTGGTGCGCGACCGTGGCTTCTTGCCGGTTTCCGAGGCTTGCGACTATATCCGGCAAGCTGCCATCGGTCTCGAACATGCGCGCCAATTAGGCATGGTGCATCGCGACATTAAACCGCACAACTTGATGCTGACCGGCAACGAGGAGATCAAGATCCTGGATTTCGGGTTGGCCAACTTCGCCAGCGAAGTAGTGGCAGATCAGGCTCTTGATGACGCGGCATCAGACTCGAGAGGAACTCCTCGCTCGCATCAGCAATTGACGCAACTGGGGACGATGATGGGGACGCCGGATTACATCGCACCCGAGCAAGCCGCCGACGCCCGCACGGCCGATATCCGCAGTGACATCTACAGCCTGGGCTGCACGCTGACTTTTCTGCTCACCGCCAAACCCTTGTTTGAAACCGGCTCGATCACCGACAAGCTCAAGGCACATGCCGAGCAACCGCCGCCGAAACTGACCGATACACGCCGCGACATCCCACCCGAGTTGCAACAGATCGTTGATCGAATGCTGGCCAAGAGCCCGGCCGACCGCTTCCAAACACCGGCCGAAGTCGCCAATGCGTTGGCTGACTTTGTAGACCGTCACCGAACCGATGGCGGTGGACGGGGTCGCGGATCTGGCGATGGTCTCCCGGCTACGTCCGATCCGATGCGCTTCGGACAACGCCTCGTCGCTATGACAGGCGTGCTAACACTCATTGCGGCATTGATGGCAATCGGCAATCGTGGCTGGATCACATTTCAGTATCCGGAATGGTTGGCTCCTTGGCTGACCATCGGCGGGATGGTGTCACTTCCATTCGGTGTTGCGGCGATCATAACGTCACTCCAGATGCTTCGTCGCAGGTGGTACGGTTTTGTCATGGCCACGGTCGGCTTGTTGCTGCTGCCGCTTAATCCCGCGCAGATCGCCATGCTGCCTCTGACGGTGTGGCTATTGCGGCATCTACGGCGTCCGGACATCCGGGCGGAATTTGACGCCGATGGCCTCTACCCGTTGCCCTCTTATTCTGCTCCGCCAGCCGGTGGCCGTCGCCTTTGTCTTGGACTCTCGGCTTTGATCGGAGCGGGACTGTTGGGAGTCATCATTCACTTCGACACGGATCACGGCGATCTGACGATCGAATTGAACGATCCGTCTCTGACCGTGCGTATCGAACGCGATGGACGAGTCATGCGACTGCTCGAAAATGGCGACACGCGCGTCACGTTTCTGCCGAGCGGCCAGTACGACATCACCGTTCCGGGCGCGGAAGATCAAGTGACGATCACACCGAACCGCGTCGCTATTTTCCGCGGCGCGAAGAAATTCGTCACAATCCTCCGCGAACCAGCAACCTTGCAACAGACAGATCACGATCAAATTCAAGGCATGTGGATCGCCGAGTCCGGCCAGCGGAACGGCGAGCCGACGCCGCTCGACAAGATCGACATGCAGCGGATGTTCTTTGACGGAGACAAGTTGTACGTCGAAGGCCCAGGCGGAAAGCAAGGCGACGGGCATTTTCAGCTCACCGAGACGACCAGCCCGAAGCGGATCGGAGTTTCTGTCACCGCCGACACCCGCGGCTTGCGCGGCATCTACAAGCTGGAAGGCAACCGCCTCACGATCTGTCTGGACAAGGACCAGTCCGCCGACGTTCCCAAAACGTTCGACGCCCCCGCACGGACGACGCTCGACCTGATCGTCCTGAGGCGAGCGGCAGCCATCACGGGCGACCTGCCCGCCGGGGCGATGAGCGAGACGGTCACCACCGGCTACAACGGCAGTTTTGAGGTTACAAAATCGGGTCTCCCCGTGGGCTGGTCGTTCTACACTCCCAGGACCGTGCCGAACGGCGACTTTGACATCGTGATGGACCGAACGGACTTCAAGGAGGGAGAGCAGTCGTTGAAATTCGTTGTTCGCAAATGCGAATCGACGGGCGGGAGACTATCGCCGGGATTCTTCACTGATTTTCGCATTGCGAACTTCACCCCGCCGGGCGCTTTCGAGAGCAGGCCGGGCGAGACCTACAGGATCAGCTTCTGGGCCAAGAACACCGGGAGCGAATTTGTCTTCAAGGCCCGTGGTGTGTCCGCGAAAGAGGGCGATCCGGGGGTCGTCATCAGGTCGAAAGAGACGATCAATGCATGGCGTCAGTTTGAGTGTACCTACACCATCCCGCCCAAAATGTGGCTGCGGCTCGAACTGAATGTGGTGCAGCCTGGCACGTTCTGGATTGATCATCTTCAAATCGTGAGAGTGAACGACAAGGCCCCTGCAACGCCAAGCGGAAGCGATGAAGCTCGCTTGCAAGGCAAGTGGGTGCCGACCGGCGCGATCATGGGCGGAAAGACGGTGCTGCGCGAGCAACTGGGGTTCTTCGCATTCGAGTTTGACGGCGACCGCGCAAAGATTCCGTCCGGCAATCCCGGCCAGCCGCTGGCCGTCAAGTTCAAGATCGACTCGAGCAACGATCCCGCGCACATTGACTTTCTGAATCCGGATCCGGCGGCCAAGACGCCGCTGACGCACGGCATCTACAAACTCGATGGCGATCGGCTGCGAATGACGCTGATCGACGGCGATCAGCCGCGTCCAGCCGAATGGGCGATTATCCCGCCGCCGCCGAGCTTGATGGTTCTGAACCTGACGAGAGGTCCCACCGACTACAGCGCGGAACGTGACGCCGAGTCGAAGAAGCTGGCAACGGCCGCGGCGCTGGAGTGGCTCAAGTTGCTCGATGCCGGCGACTACGGCGCGTGCTGGGACACGATGGCGGCTGCGTCGAAAGGTTTGCTCACACGAGAGCAGGCCATCACCGCATCGGAAAAGAACATCAAGCCATTAGGCAAAGCAGAATCGCGCGCCGTGCGCTCGGTCGAGATCACAGGACCGACGAACGACAAACAATCCGAACTCGTGGTCGTCACGTTCGACACGCGTTTTGCCGACGGCGGCTCGCAACGCGAACGAATTTCGCTGATTCGTGACGCAGACGAACAATGGCGGGTCGCCGGGCACGGTGTCACGCCCGTACCGCCAGCGGCGAATCAAGGCACTCCAACTCGTACGGGCCTGCTGACCAACCCGCCGAACCTGCCCCACAATGGGCTGCCGGTCGGACGTAATCGGATCGACGACCCGTCGCTCGAAGAAACGGCGACCGGCCATTCGCCGCAAGGCTGGTTCGCGTGGCTCAACGACGGGCCGGACTTCAAATGCGAAGTCTCTGTCTCTGTGTTTCAAGCTCTCTTGCACAGAAAGGCGATCGACTAATGAAACGAATCGCGCGATTGCGGATCATCCTGCTTCTCGTGGCGCTCGGACTGCCCGGTTGCGGCGGTCGGCCTCAATGGCAAATCTGTGTCGAGAACAAGGGTGCGTCGCCCTGTTCGGTCTACGTCACGATGGGACACATCAGCGCGGGCGTGAAAGGCACCAGCGAGGTGCACGTCAACGACGTGAAACCCGGTGGCTCTGTCGTGCTGGTCGTTGGCGAAGTGGAGCAGACAATTCGCCATGTCAAAGTCGTGCGTGGCGGCGAGGAGGAATTGCTGGAGGTCAATTCGCCGCTCCGTCCAGGCCAGCGCTGCCGCATCGTGATTTCTGAGACACGGAACGTAAAAGCGTTAATCCAATAGTTTTTTCAAAGGAGCATCGCGTTTCACGTTGCGAAATGCGACAATCTTCCGGCGACACAAGTAACATGTGCCATCCAGACTCTCGTCTGCCAGAAAGAACTTGTGGCGTCCGAAGAACAACCCAACGAACAATGGCCAGAGCGTTTCCGCAGCTACCTGAGGCTGTTGGCTCGGATGCAACTTGACGAACGCTTGCGCAGCAAACTCGATCCATCGGACATCGTGCAACAGACATTGTTCCAGGCGCACCGCGCGCTCGGAGAGTTTCGCGGGAAGTCGGACGCCGAGATGGCCGCCTGGCTGCGGCAGATTCTCGCCCGAAACCTATCGCATGCGGTTCGCGACTTTGGGCGGGACAAACGGAACCTGAATCGGGAACGCTCACTGCAGGCGGCAGTCGATGGCTCGTCGGCACGGTTGGAAGCGTGGTTGGCGGCGGAACAATCGTCGCCCAGTCAGCAGGCTCAGCGCAATGAACAAGTCTTGGAGCTTTGCAACGCCCTGGAACAACTCCCCGAAGCGCAGCGCGAAGCGGTGCAGCTGCATTATTGGCAAGGCTGCACGCTGAACGAGATCGCCGATCGGCTGGAGCGTACGCCTGCCGCCGCTGCGGGATTGCTCAAACGCGGAATGCGGAAGTTGTGAGAACTGATGCAGGAAGGAGATTGAAGGTATTTGGTCACAGCGCGCCCTAATGTGGCAGCATTGGGCTCCTTGATGGTTATTGCCATGCTTTCAGCCGAGGGAACTGCCACATGTCATCGACAGAACCGGAAAGTTCGCAAGACGACTCGCGTCTGAATGAACTCCTCGCCCGCTACCTGCAGGCAGTGGAATCCGGCCAACCGATCGAACGGGAACAATTTATCCGCGAGCATGCGGAGTTCGCCGACGAGCTGCGGGAGTTCTTTGCGGACAAGAGCCGGCTGGACGAGTTGGCTGGACGCGGCGAGCCTGACTTGCCCGTCGCGGCATGCCATATCGATGCCCCGACGCTTCCGCCCGAAAGCATCACACGGCTCGACGCTCCAACGCTCGATTCGGTTGCACCGCGCGACGCTGCACCGCGCCCCGGAGCGATCATCCGCTACTTCGGCGATTACGAACTGCTCGAGGAGATCGCGCGCGGTGGGATGGGGGTGGTGTACAAGGCGCGGCAGGTCAAGCTGAACCGCATCGTGGCGATCAAGATGATCCTGTCCGGTCAGTTAGCTTCGAAAGAGGACGTGCAGCGATTTTATACCGAAGCGGAAGCGGCGGCGGGCTTGGATCATCCGGGCATCGTGCCGATCTATGAGGTCGGCGAGCACGACGGCCAGCATTATTTTTCCATGGGCTTCGTTGATGGCCAGTCGTTGTCGTCGCGGATCGCCGATGGACCATTGCCGCCGCGCGAGGCTGCCGACCTACTCCACCGGGTTTCCGACGCCGTGCAATACGCACACGATCGCGGCGTGATTCACCGCGACCTGAAACCGGCGAATATTCTGTTGCAGAGGTCAGCGGTCAGAAGTCAGAAGTCAGCATTGGGACGAACGGAATCTTCGACTGACCTCTGTTCTCTGACCTCTGACCTCTCTTCTCCGAAGGTCACCGACTTCGGCCTCGCAAAGCAGCTGAAAGGCGATTCGAACCTCACCGGCACCGGCCAGATCCTCGGCACGCCCAGCTACATGCCGCCCGAGCAGGCGGCGGGACGTCTGAACGAGATCCGCGAAACGGCGGACGTCTATTCGTTGGGTGCGATCCTCTATGCCACGCTGACCGGGCGGCCTCCCTTTCAGGCCGACAATCCGCTCGACACGCTGATGCAGGTGCTGGAGCGCGAGCCCGTCTCTCCGCGCACGCTGAATCCAAAGATACCGCGAGATTTGGAGACCATCTGCCTGAAGTGCCTGAACAAGGACCGCCGTCATCGTTACCAGACGGCGGCTGAATTGCGAGACGAGCTGCAGCGGTTTCTCGACGGCCGCCCGATTCACGCCCGCCCGATCAGCCGTTCGGCGCGTGCCTGGCGCTGGTGCCAACGGAATCCGGTCGTGGCAACACTGACGGCGGCGGTACTTGTTTGCCTCGTCGCGGGGACCGTGGTGTCGACGATGTTTGCGATCGAGGCACGCCAGCGCGCGATCGGCGAAGCAGAGCAAAGGCGCGAAGCGGAACGCCAGACCGGAATCGCTCAGCAGCAACTCACACGAGCGGAATGGCTGCTGTACGCCAACGCGATCGCCGCGGCACAGCGCGAAAGTGAGCTGAACAATCCGACGCGCGCCCTCGCGCACCTCGACAGCACCACACCCGAACAACGTAGTTGGGAGTATTACTACCTGCGGCGACAGAACGACCGCTCGCTGCGGGCGACGATCCGTGGGCACGCACAGCAAGTAATCTCGTTGGCCTTGCATCCCGATCAGCAAATGCTGGCCAGCGCCAGCCGCGACAGGACCGTCAAGCTGTGGGATTGCGCCACACAAAGGCAGCTGCATTCGTTGAACTGCGACAGCCAGCTTGTCACGCGGTTGGCATTCGACGCTTCCGCCAGGCGCCTGGCAGGGATTTCGACGGACGGCAAGCTGCGTGTTTGGGATGTGGCAACGGGAAAGGTCGTGCAGGTTCTGGCGACCCACGCAGTCTCTGCTCTGGCGGCATCCAATCTCGCTTTCGCCGGCGAGGGAGATATCATCGCTACCGCCAATCGCGACGGCACGCTGCGGCTGTGGGACGTATCGTCCGGTCAGGAGCGACGATCGATTTCCCTTCCCAATCCGACTCCATCGGTTCCGCTGGCCGTCAGTCGCGATGGTCAGCGGCTGTTCTGTGGCGTGCCTCGCTCGACCGCGGAAAGCGAAATACGATTGATCGATTTGTCAATCGATGAGCCGTCGGATGGCCGGGTCGTTGTCGGCCCGATCGACGGCATCGTGACCGACGTTGCGCTGGACGAGGTAGGTAATCGGGTTGCCGGCTCGACTCTGTCACAAAGCAACACGTCACAAGGATCGATTGGCGTGTGGGACGCGGCGACGGGGCAGGAAATCGTACGTGTGTCGTTTCGTGCGCGAGCCGTAGCGTTTGACACCGACGGCCAGCGGTTGATCGGCGTTGGCGTCGATGGCACGCTCAAGACTTGGGACGCGCGGAGCGGCTCTCCGCTCAGCTCGTTCACCGCCCAGGCACAAACCAGCGACGCGGTCGCGTTCAGCCGCGATGGCGGATTGCTCGTCGTGGGCAACGCGGGCGGCAACATCGATTTGTGGGAGACCGGCCGCGGCGACCCGCCACTCGAACTGCCGCTGAGCGAATGGGGCTACACGGTCGATTTCAGTCCGGACGGGAATCAGCTTGCTGCCGGCAGCAGCAAAGTGGTCACGATCTGGAACACACACAATGGCGAGCAGGTCCGCACGATCGACGCGCATAACGGGACGGTTCACACGGTGGCCTTTCACCCGAAGGGCCGTCAGATTCTGAGCGCAAGCTGGGACGCCACGACCAAACTGTGGGACGCGGCAACAGGAGAATTGTTGGCACAAGTCGGGGGTGGCGGCAGGGAATACGACAGTATCGCGTTTTGTCCTGCTGGAGACCGTTTTGCCATCGGAAACCGAATCTTCGACGCGGCCACCGCCCAACCGCTCTCAGTACTACCTGTTTCCAATGACATGATCATCACGGTCGCCTTCGGTCCCAATGACTTGCGACTGGCAGGCGGCGGCAAGGAAGGCGGCGTCCTATTGTGGGACTCGCAGCAACAGTCGGTCATCTGGGCGACACAGGATCCAGGAGGAAAGATTCGCAGCATCGCATTCAGCCGCGACGGAAAATGGATTGCGACGGCCGGAAAAACGCTTTCGGTTTGGGACGCAGCGACTGGCCAACGGCGATTCACGCTGCAGGACCCGGCCAACGCGTCTTGTGTGCGATTCACGCCCGACAGCCGCCGGCTGGTTGCGGGCGGCGGATCTACGATCACGTTCTGGTCCACTGAGTCGGGCCAGCTTGTTTTCACGCTTACCGGACACAAGGGAAGTGTTGACTCGCTGGCGTTCAGTCCGGACGGCCAGCGGCTGGCCTGCACCGGCGACGGCGGCGCGGTGTATGTCTGGGACTGCGGCTACTTTCAGCATTGAAGAAAAACGATGAAAACACAGAGGCACAGAGGACACGGAGATTTGAGGACGCATCATGCTCACGCTGGCTGCCGCAGCTCTGTGCTCTCTGTGCCTCTGTGTTTCTTTTTCGAATAAACCATGTACCAATTCACCAGATTGATAAGGAACCCTCCAATGTCATCCCGAATATTCGCACTGCTTGCCACCGTGCTACTGTGTGCCGGTTGCCAAAAATCAAGGCCGCCAAGTTCACCTTCTGCGACGCCGCAAACCTCACAGGCGGCAAGTCCCGCTGCTTCAGCAACCGTGCCAGCCGATCCGGCTGCGGTGGCGACGTTGCTGGGCAGGCCGGTCCATCGCAGCGATTGCCTGAGCCGCAGCGACGGGATCGGTTCACCGGAAGTGGGCATTCAGCGGCTGATCCTGATGGCGCTGATGGATGACTTCTGCCGGCGCGAAGTGGCGGCCCTCACGCAAGACGAAATCGACGCCTTCTGGCAAACCTTGCAGTCGGCGGCCGAACGCAGTTCGGGGAAGAAGCCACCGGTGGGAGAGTTTGACGAAGCCAAGATTCAAGCCCAACTCGACGAGACGCGGGAGAAGCTTGCAAACAAGGACGCGCCCTGGCTGGAACGGCTGCAACTCGAAGGGCAGGAGCGGTCGCTTACCTTTGCCCTCGAACACAAAACGCTCGCCGCCCACGAAGCCTACAACCAGTTGATGCCGCTGCGCTGCCAGAAGGCTCTTTACGAAAAGTACGGGGGCAAGGTGGTCGGGATGCAGATTTCGATCGAGCCAGTCGGCGCGTACCAGAAGTTGATCGAAGACGCCGAGACATCGGGGCAACTCACGTTTCACGACCCGACGCTCGAACAATCGTTCCGCAATCGAATGAACGAGTACGCCCAGCGAACGGAAGTGCCGCCGGAGTTCGTCGACTTCAGCTTGCCGGCGTGGCTGCAAATCTCGCTGCGGCGACCTGCACCAACCGGCACGACGCCAGCCGGTCAACCACTCGGCACGGCGACCACCACCAACCAGAACAATGCAGCGACAAAGCCGAACGATCCCGATCTAACTCGTCGTCTCGAAAAGCCCACAGAGCTCGAAGCGCTCGCTCAATACGTCGGCGACTGGACTTCGGATGTCACGAGCAAGCAGGCCGTCTGGACGCCGAAGGAAGTCAAATACCGCACGTCGAACCACGCGGAGTTTGTCTTGACCGGCAGGTATCTGCAGCACATCGAAGTGAATCACATCGTCGGTGAACCCGAAAAGGTCACGAAGGCGATCTGGTTCCAGACGTTTGACGCGGCGTCGTCCAAATACGTCACTTGGTTTTTCCAATCAACGGGAATCATCGCTCATTTGACGGGGACTTGGGACGCGGCGACCCAGTCGTTTCACTACACGGATGTGGAACCGCCGCCGGATACAACCAACAAATTCTCGGAACGATCTCGCGATGCGGCGACGATCGACGGCTCACTCGTCTTCTCCGGTAACGACGGCCGCAAGATGTTCGATATGGTTTGGACTCGGAAGCGGCAAGCGGGCGTGGCCGGCAAGCCGCTGGCTGAACAATGGTCCGAAATCGGCACGCCGATCGAGCCGATCCCCGACGAAATGAAAAAGCTGGATCTGTTCATCGGGCAAAAGGACGTGGAGTTCATTCATCGCCCGTCCGTTCTCGTGCCGCAGGGAAGCACCGCGAAAGGGACCGCGTCGGGCCAGTGGATTCTCGATGGCCGCTTCCTGCTCGGCCAGACGACGCTACCCAATTTCCAGTCGATGTGGGTCATGGGCTACGACACGAACAAGAAGGCGTTTCGTTACGTTCTGTTCGGCAGCAACGGCCGGATCGAAGAGAACATCGGCCAATGGAACGAAGCCGAGCGTGTCTTCGATTGGAAACAAGTCAACGGCCCGCCTGATCTCACCCGAACGTCCACCACGCGCCGGCTGGACAACGGCACCGTCGAGTCCCACATCATCGCCAACACCCAGGACGGCAAGACGCACGTGGACCTGACGATCAAAGCGACCCGGCGGAAATGAAATGGAAAAAATGAAAACACAGAGGCACAGAGGGCACAGAGACGGACGGAAGTAAAACACTGTGCTCTCCGTGCCTCTGTGTTTCAAAACAATCCTTTGGAATTCATTCGCCGGAAATGACCGGCCTGATGGAGGATCTGATGGGAATTACATTCGTCGTTGTTGCGCTGGTGGCCGTGCTCGGATTGACGGCAGTGTTCGCTGCGCTCGTCAATCGGCGTCGCTCGATTGCGCTCGCGGTCGCCGCAATCGTGACTGCTGGCGGTGCGTGGTATGCCTGGACCGAATCACATTCGACTCTCTGGACGCTGGGATACGGTGCGGTGGCTGTCGTTTCGCTTGTTGCATCCATTCGCCAGTGTGTTATTGGCAGAAAACCGTCGACGGCACAGG
>Ga0326597_10007229_pt1 | contig 15115 bp, 13 predicted proteins | sample RVTome_12_FD_203789 | JGI IMG/M metagenome (GOLD analysis project Ga0326597, IMG submission 203789) | Soil microbial communities from uranium-contaminated site in the Upper Colorado River Basin, Wyoming, United States - RVT100D185 | ecosystem: Environmental > Terrestrial > Soil > Contaminated >... | reverse complement strand
GGCGAGCAGTCAGCACGTGTACGACGCAGACCTCGAGCCGCTGACCCGCGGGCTGTGGAGAGCGACGGGCGGGCGCGGCCCGTTGACGATGTTTGCGGGGTTCCAGTAGCATGGGCTGTTCAGTGGGCGCCGCGGGCGCCACTGTGCAGCGCTCCCGCCCTGTTCCTCAGTAGCTCAACGGCAGAGCATCCGGCTGTTAACCGGAGGGTTGCTGGTTCGAATCCAGCCTGAGGAGCCATTTTCCCGAGGGTCTATTCCGGTCACGTGGGGACAGTTCATTCCAAGGACATAGTTGTTAGAGAGGCGAAGTAAGGCCAGGAATCCAGCGATCGAGTGGCAAGGCCGCACCTACAACCGTCCGGTAGTGACCTGCGCTTTCCTGCCGTCGTCCATCGGCACACGTATCCCGTATCAGCAGGTGTCGCGCTGCTGTTGTCGGTGTTGAGGACGGGGGAACGAACTCCACTGGAAGACGTCGAACCATTCGGTCGCCGCCTTTGCGCTGTACGTCACCACCTCCCCGCTGAATCCGAGCACGATGTCGACCGTTGGCGAGGATCGCCGGAAACGCGGACAGCCCTGCGACGACGTAGCGGCGACGCGCGCCGGCCGTGGCGGTCATGAGACGTGCCCGACGGCCGGTTGAACGGGCCGGCGTGGCAGGGTATCTCTTTCACTCCACGCAGGAGGCCCAGCAGCTCTCCGATGCGTGGCTCGTCGACTACAACGAGTGCCGGCCCCATCACGCGCTGGGCCGGGTGCCCCCGCTCACCTATCTGCCGCGCGTTTCACCGCCGCCGGAGTCCAAGAATTCGTGGTCCGCTTGACGGGGGAGCGTACCAAGACGTTGTACGTCACGGCAGGACGACTGCTGCTCACGATCTGGAACGAGGTGGCCGGGACGCGGAGATGGGTGCGAGATCAGGGAACGCCCTATGCGCGGGAAGGTGTGCGCGGACGGCGCCGACCCGGCGGGAGGGTTCCAGCGACGTGAGTGCTCGCCCGCCCGGAGTCTGCGCGCCCGAGCCCAGCGCGTGCGAGATCTCGGCGGCGGCCTTGCGGAGCACTGGCAGGTGGTCCCTCTTCATGTCACGCATCGATACTCGCGCGGCATGGCCTGCCACGTTGATGGCTGCGATGACGTTGCCCGAGCGATCGGTGATTGGGACGGCAAGCGTTCGCACGCCGACTTCGGACTCCTGATCGTTGGTCGCCCAGCCGCGGCGGCGCACCTGTTCGAGCGTGGCGCGGAGCGCCTGCTCATCCGTGATGGTGTGCTGGGTGAGGGTTCGGAAACGGGTCGTCGAAAAGTAGGCTTCCAGGTGGGGCGCCGGCAGGAAGGCCAGCAGGACTTTGCCCATGGAGGTAGCATGCGCGGGCAGCCGCGATCCAACGACCAGGTTCGTGGTCATGATCCGGTCGGCGGTGACGCGGGCGACATAGACCACGTCGTTGCCGTCGAGCACCCCGACCGAACACGATTCCTTCAGCAGCTCGGCCACCTGGGCCATGAACGGCTGCGACACGTCGGCTACGCTGACGGTCGAGAGATACGCGAACCCCAGTTCGAGCACTCGCGGGGTCAGGGAGAACGCCGAGCCGTCATGAGTGACGTAGCCGAGACTCTTCAAAGTCAGTAGGTAGCGCCGCGCGACAGCTCGCGTCAACCCGGTCTGCGCGGCGACCTCGCTGACCGTTAAGATTGGCGTCCGGGGGCCGAACGCCTTGACCACTGCGAAGCCCCGTTCGAGGCCCTGAACGAACTCGCGGTCCTGGTTGGTGGGCGGATTCTGTCTTCGGAGCAGGCGTTCGGAGGCGTGGGTAGACGCCGTAGCGCTACTCGGACCAGGGACGGCTTTGAGACGGGCCATGTTGACTCTCTGGCCGACGCGTAGCCCCGTCCACAGGGAAGCATCGGCAACGCCGCGGGCAATGTTCGCATATCGACCGCTCCCCTGCAACGCCAGTCGCGCGCCGGGTGTGTACCCTTTGCTCGGCGGGGGCCTGCCCGCCTCCGGAGGATAGACGGCCCCCTGTCACTTGACACCCGTTGGTAGGCAAAGGTAGAGTGCGTGCGCGCGTTTATCGAACTATTGCTCGTTTATCGAGCACCGCTCCTGCCGGCCGATCGTGCGGCCTTCCGCGCTGAAGCGGGACAGCGCGGACTTCTGGTAGACACTGGAGACCGTGCACTGGGCCGGTCTGCCGGGCCGGCGCGTACCGGTAGCTGCCATGGAGGACATCAGTGATCGCGATCGAGATTCGAGAGCCGGGGGGACCTGAGGTGCTGATACCCGTGGAGCGGCCCCGCCCCCTGGCGGGCAGCCAGGAAGTCCTGATCAGGGTGGCCGCGGCAGGCGTGAATCGTCCCGACGTCATGCAGAGGAAGGGGTGGTACCCGCCGCCGCCCGGCGCGTCGAAGATTCCGGGTCTGGAGATCGCCGGCACGGTCGAGTCGATCGGTCCGCAGGTCACGCAGTGGCAGGTTGGTGATCAGGTCTGTGCGCTGGTCTCGGGCGGCGGCTATGCGGAGTACTGTGCCGTACCGGCGGCCCAGTGTCTGACGCCGCCCCGCGGGCTCGACCTGCAGCACGCAGCAGCGTTACCCGAGACGACGTTCACCGTCTGGACGAACGTGTTCGAGCGCGGCCGGCTCGCGGCCGGCGAGACCATTCTCGTCCATGGGGGGACCAGCGGTATCGGCGCCACGGCTATTCAGCTGGCCCGCGCGTACCGGGCGCGGGTCTTCACCACGGCGGGATCTGACGAGAAGTGCGCAGCCTGCGAGCAGCTTGGCGCTGAGCGCGCGTTCAATTACCGGAACGTCGATTTTGTCGCCGCAACCCGCGAGGCCACTGAGGGGCGTGGCGTCGACATGGTGCTCGACATCGTGGGTGCCGACTACTTTCAGCGCAACCTCGACGTGCTCGCCGTGGACGGCCGTCTCGTCCTGATCGGTCAGCTGGGGGGGCCGAAAGCCCTGATCAATACGACCCCCATATTTCTCAAGCGCCTCACCATCACCGGCTCGGTTCTGCGATCGCGCTCGATTGCGGAAAAGAGCGCAATCGCCGCGGCGGTCAGGGAGCACGTGTGGCCCCTGATTGAAAGCGGTGCGGTCAGGATCCCGGTCCATGCCACCTTTCCGCTGCGTTTGGCTGCTGACGCGCACCGGATGATGGAGGAGAGCAGCCATATCGGCAAGATTGTCCTGGTCGTCTGATGGAAGGGCCGCGGAATGAAATGCCTCGGCACATGCAGCGGCCCGGAGCCGTCCCGGTGGCCGTGACCCTCGCGCCGCCGCTGCCGGTGCAAGCCGTCGGCGGGACGCTCAGTATTTGGCGCGGCGCTGGGCTCATAGCCGGTGTCGCGCTCCTGATAGTCCTGCACGTCGTGCCGGCCCCCGAGCCCATCACGTCCGTCGGGATGGGGCGGCTGGGACTGCTGGCGTTCGCGATCATCTGGTGGATGAGTGCACCCTTCCCGCTCGCGGTGACCACCTTGGCGGCGCTCGCGCTGGGGGTCGGCTCAGGTGTGCTCTCGCTGGACGATGCCTTCGCGGCGAGCACGAACTGGGTGATGTGGTTCGCTGTGGGCGCCTTCGGCCTGAGCGCGGCGCTCGAGGTCAATGGATTCAATCGCCGCTTTGCCCTCTGGTTCGTGAACCTGGCGTGGCTCAGGGGACGGCCGTACGCGTTGCTCTTCATGTTCCTCCTGTCAGCCGGGCTCATGAGCACGGTGATGTCGAATACGGTCGTCACGGTGGTGTGGTTGTCGCTCGCGACGACGGTGTACACGTCGCTCGGCCTGCGCCCGAAGGACCCCTTCCCCGAGATCAACACGCTAGGCATCGCCTGGCTCGCGAACATCGGCGGAATCGTGACACCGATTGCCACGCCCGGAAATGCGGTCACCATCGGGATGATCGCCGCCGCCGGATCCACTGTGGGCTTTGCCTCGTGGACGCTGATCGGGACGTGCGCGGCCGTCCTTCTGGTGGGCTCGAGCTTTCTCGTGATTCGCTACATCGCGCAACCGGACGTCTCAGTGGTCGCTCGCCGCGAGATGATCGAGTTGCTGCAGTCCGAGCAGGCCAATCTCGGACCGACATCGCCTGCCGAGCGTCTGTCGATCGCCTGGTTTGGTGTCGCGATTCTCCTATGGTTTGTTCCCGACCTCATTCGCATGACGTTCGGCCGTGAGGCCGTGCCGTCATTGATTGGCAACCTCGGACTGACGGTGCCGGCCCTGCTTGTCCCGGTTGCCATGTGTCTGACCCCGGTTCGTCAGCCCAAGCGGACACGTGTCCTGACGTGGGATGAGTGGTCGAAGGGCGTGGACTGGGGGATGGCGCTGTTCCTCGGCGGCGTGCTGGCGCTCGGTACCGCCGTGGAGGCCGGAGAGAGTGGTGTCTCCGCCTACCTTCAGACCCGTCTGGAACCCATGATCGTCGGACTGCCCGAGTACGCGTTCGTCTTCGTGCTCATAACAGCCGTCATCCTGGTAACGAATCTGATGTCGAATCTGGTCTCGACCGCCATCTTTGTGCCCCTGGGCATCACGTTGTCAGCAAGCCTCCGTATTGGAGATCCCGTAGCCATCGGTGTTCTCCTGGGCATGTCGGCATCACTGGCATATGCGCTCCCGTCGGGGACGACAACTAACGCAATCGTCGCAGGAAGCGGGTGGCTCCGGATCGACCTGATGCTTCGCTTCGGCGTCCTGCTCATGGTGCTGCACGCCCTGCTCATGGCGGCGGTTGTCTATCCCGTCGCGAAGCTGGTGTTGTCCTAGTTTGTCGGTAAGGTCGGACCTCTGAGGAAGACGATGTCGGAGTGGGTACACTACCTCGTCAGAGACAGGATCGCGATCCTCACGATCGACAACCCACCGGTCAACGCGCTCGGCCCGGGCGTGTGGGAAGCGCTCGATGCGGCGGTCGCGCGTGCGAATGCCGATGCCGCGGTGGACGCCATTGTGCTGACCGGCGCCGGTTGGACCTTCGTGGCGGGCGCGGACATCAAGGTGTTCGACACCCTGAAGACCCGCGGCGACTCCCTCGCGCGATCGGGCCGTAACCATGCCGTTCTCAGGCGAATGGAGGACGTCACGAAGCCGCTGGTCGCCGCGATCCATGGCAACGCGTTTGGCGGCGGGCTGGAAGTCGCCATGGGCTGTCACTACCGCGTGGCCACAAGCGACGCGAAACTCGGACAACCGGAGGTTCGGCTGGGGCTCATTCCCGGCGCCGGGGGCACGCAGCGCCTGCCGCGGCTCTGCGGTATCCCGATGGCCATCGAGATGTGTACCAGCGGTCGACCCATCCCGGCGCCGGAGGCTCTCGAGGCTGGGCTCGTCGATGCCATCGCCGCCGGCGACGTCGTAGAGACCGCCATGACGCTCGCGCTGGCGCGTGCAGCCGTGGGAGCCACCCGCCGTGCCCGTGACATCGCCCTCACTGAGGAAGCCGTGAATTCGGGTGTTGCCGCCTGCGAACAGGCTGAGGCGAGGCTGGCCGAGGCGCACGTGCTGGCGCCATGGCGGGCCGTACGCGCCATCCACACAGGGCTGGTTAGGGGCTTCGACGAGGGGTCGCTCCATGAGCGGGAGCTGTTCGCGGACTGCGTCGTCTCGACGGAGTCGCGGGCGTTGCGCCACCTGTTCTTTGCCGAGCGCGCCGCGGCCAAGCTCCCCAGCGTGTTCACGCCGGGGAGGACGCCGGAGGTGCGTCGGGCGGCGATTGTTGGCGCAGGCACGATGGGAGTCGGCATCGCCATGACATACGCGAGCGCCGGCATCCCGGTCCTCCTGAAGGACGTTGACGAGAAGCCGGTCCAGCAAGGCGTCGCGGCAATGCGGCGAAACTTCCAGTCTGCCGTGGACAAGGGACGCATGACGGCGGAGGCGCTCGAGTGCACGATGGCGCTTGTGACGCCCACCGTCAACTACGACGGCTTCGGGGAGGCGGACATCATCGTCGAAGCGGTGTTTGAGAATCTGGACCTGAAGAAGTCCATCTTCGAGGAGATCGGCCGCGTGGCGCGGCCCGACTGCATCCTCGCGTCGAATACATCGACCCTCGATATCGACGCGTTTGCCACCGCGACCCTATACCCGGAGCAGGTCGTTGGTCATCACTTCTTCAGCCCGGCGCACGTCATGAAGCTGCTGGAGATCGTGCGGGGGAAGCGGACGAGTGCTCAGGTGCTTGCTTCGTCCGTTGCGCTCGGTAAGCGCCTCGGCAAGGTGCCGGTCGTCGTCGGGAACTGCTTCGGGTTCGTGGCCAACCGGATGCTTGCCTACTACATGCGTGAGGCGTACCTCCTGCTGGAAGAGGGTGCGAGCGTCGCGCAAATTGACGGCGCGCTGATTGAGTTCGGTATGCCCGTGGGGCCATTCGGGATGCAGGACATCGCCGGCCTTGACGTCGGCGCGCGCATCCGCCAGCATCTCCGGGCGCTCGGCAGGACGCGCGCTGAGGGTCCGGAGTCGGCGGTGCCGGATCGCTTGTTCGAGATGGGCCGGTACGGGCAGAAGACCGGAGCGGGGTGGTACCGATACGAGAGCGGCAGCCGACAGGGCACCCCCGACCCGCTGGTGGAAACGATCGCGGCGCAGGAAGCGGCGAAACGGGGGACCAACCGCCGGGCGATCACGTCGGACGAGATCGTGGCGCGCACAATGTCGGCAGTCATCAACGAGGGCGCCAGGATTCTTCAGGAGGGTTTCGCCGCGCGCGCGGGCGACATCGATGTGATCTATTGCTACGGGTTCGGGTTTCCGCGCTACCGGGGAGGGCCGATGTTCTACGCCGATGCCATCGGTCTTCCGTCGGTCCTCCAGCGGATCAGGGAGTACCGCGCGACCCTTGGATCTCACTGGACGCCTGCGCCGCTGCTCGAGCGTCTCGTCGTGGACGGGCGGAGGCTCTCAGACGAGGCCGCGCCACTCCAATCAAGCGTACCCAATGCGTGATATCGACGACGTGACGGCGCTCCGCGACTGCCTGGGACAGGCGCTGGCGGTGAGCGATTGGCTCGAGGTGACGCAGGAGCGCATCGCGCAGTTCGCCGAGGCCACCGGTGACATGCAGTGGATTCACCTGGACGAGAAGCGAGCAAGGATTGAGTCGCCATTCGGGACGACGATCGCGCATGGCTTCTTGATATTGTCGCTCATCAGCACCCTGTTCCGCGGCGCGGTGTCCTTCCGCGGGATTCGCATGTCGGTCAACTACGGCCTCAACCGAGTGCGATTCGTGTCGCCCGTGCCGTCTGGCACCCGGATTCGCGGCCGGTTCTCACCGGCAGCCGTGGACGACTTGTCCGGCAGCGTGCAGGTGACCTGGCAGGTGACGATCGAGCGGGAGGGCGCGTCGCGGCCTTCCTGCGTGGCTGAGTGGGTCGTGCGGTACCACCCACAACCCCCGGGCGCTTAGACGAGCAAGTCTCCCGCGAACCGTCCTGCCAGCGCTGGCGATGTTGCGCATGGCCTCAGGAGATGAGGACGACCTTGCCGGTGGCCTGTCGGGACGCCAGCAGGTTGATCGCGTCGGCAGCACGGGACAACGGCAGTAGGGTCGACACGTGTGGCTTGAGTTGTCCCCCGGTGAACCACTTGCCAAGCTGCCTGATCCGGCTGGCGAGCCGTTCCGGCTCCCTGCGTGCGAACTCGCCGTAGAAGACGCCGACGATGGCGCACCCCTTCAGGAGTGGAAGGTTCATCGGGATCCGGGGAATCTCTCCGGTGGCGAAGCCCACGACTAGAAGACGACCGCGCCAGGCGAGTGATCGAAGTGCGGGCTCGGTGAACTCGCCCCCTACCACGTCGTACACGACATCGACACCGCGACCTTCCGTGAGGGAACGGATACGGTCGCGTAGGTCATCGGTCTTGTAGTTGATCGTCTCGTGGGCGCCGTGCGCCACGCAGACGGCCAGCTTGGCGTCCGTCGATGCGCAGGCGATCACGCGGGCGTCCAGCGCGCGGCCGATCTCTATGGCCGCCAGCCCCACCCCGCCTGCGGCGCCAAGCACGAGCAGGGTTTCGCTTGGCTGCAGGGCGCCGCGGTCGCTGAGTGCGTGGTCGGACGTGCCGTACGTGAGGAGGAACGCGGCAGCAGTGGTGAAGTCCATGCCCTCAGGCATCGGCACCACGCGATTCGCCGCGATCAGCACTTCCTCGGCGAAAGCGCCGTAGGTGATGTACGCGAGCACACGGTCGCCGGGCCGTACGTGGGAGACACCTTCGCCGACGGCCTTCACGACGCCCGACATCTCGGCGCCCGGCGTAAACGGCAGCGGCGGTTTCACCTGATACTTGTTCTGGATGATGAGTACGTCCTGGAAGTTGACACTGGCGGCCTTCATAGTGGCGACGACCTCGCCTGGCCCCGGCAACGGCGAGGGCACCTCCTCGAAGACGAGCGATTCAGGCGGGCCGTAGGCCCGGCAGACGATCGCTTTCACTGGCGGTCTCCCTTCTGAATCAACTGCCAGGCTCGCCGGCCGTGACTGGAATGCACTGGCCGGAAATGCTCAGGCCATGGTCGCTGCTGAGGAACACGGCCAGCGCCGCGATATCCTCGGGGGTCGCGAGCCGCCTGAGGGGTGACCGCTCGATGAGACCTCGGCGGACGACATCTGGCGGGACACCACGAACCGTGGCCTGGGCGGCGATGACACGGTCGATGCGGTCGCCGGCCACGGCAGCCGGCAGGATGGCGTTGACTCGGATGCCATGCTGACCCAGCTCCAGAGCTAGGCCATAGGTCAGGCCGATCTGACCCGCCTTGGCCGAGCAGTAGCCGACCCTATACGGAAGCCCGCGCCGGCCGGCCATGGACGAAATGTTGACAATGGCGCCGCCTCCTGCGGCAATCATGGCCGGGACGGCAAATCGCGAGCAGAGGTAGGTGCTCGTGAGACAGGAGTTCAGCGTATATAGCCAGCTGTCCAGCGAGTAATCCTGCACGGGCGTGGTGGTGCCGGAATCGCCCGCGTTGTTGACGAGCGCATCGAGTCGTCCAAAGGTGTCGATGGCGGTCGTGACCAATCGCCGGGCCGAGCACTCCTCCGACAGGTCGGCGGTGACGGCCACTGCCTCGCCGCCGTCGCGTCGGATGGCGGCGGCCGTCTCTTCGACCAGCGCTTCCGAGCGGGCGGCGCAGACCACACGCGCCCCCTCCCGCGCGAACGCTGCGCTGATGGCCCTGCCAATCCCCCGACTCGCCCCAGTGACTATCGCGGTCCGCCCCGCCAGTAGCACCATCCTTGTCTCCTATTCGGCCCCAATTAGATTAAGTGACCTCACTGGGTCCAACACGGCGTCCTCCTCCGATCACGCCGGCACGGCGCAGGCGCTTCAGCGAGTCATCGTCGAGGCCCAGTCGCCCACGAAGGACCCTGTCGGCGTGCTGTCCGAGCAGGTGTGCCGGAATGCGGACGCCTCCGGGCATATGCAGCTGGCGAACCGGCGCCCCGACGACTCGCCCGGAGCCGGTGACAAGATGCTGGTAGGTCACGAGCGCTTCCCGGGCCAGGAGCTTCGGGTGGGAAGCGCGCCCTGGTTCATCGCGTTGATCGCCCCGACTGGGGCACCCGTGTGCACGAACATCCTCTTCCATTTCTCATAAGGCTTCGCGAGGAAGCGCGCCTGTAACGCGTCGATGAGCACAGGGAGCGGTTGACCAATCCAATCGCGACGTCCCACGTCTTGGTGCGGAACGTCTGGACGGCAGGAGGCCGGCGTACGCAGTCCCCACGGCTGGGGATGACCCTGTCCGCCAGGTCGCGCTCGGCCCGCCCTGTAGGAGGCTGAGTTGTCCCTCGAACATCGAGCTGTCGATGGACTGACGCACCTCGGTGCCCTCACGCATGTTGAGGGTGATCATGATCCCGAAGGCGGAACATACCGACCGAGGTGTCGCCGATTGCCATCCCACACTGGACGCCGGGACCCACCCGGCGGGACCGTCACGCTGCTCATGCCGCTCTCAGCCTGGTCAGCGAGGTCGGGGGGGCTATCCCAATAGGGGTCCTCCTGACCGAAGCCAGAGATCGACCAGCAGACGATGCGCGGTTGGCGCTCGCGGACACTGTCGTAGTCTATGCCGAGCTTGCGGGCCGCGCTGCGGCGAAGGTTCTCGAGGACCACGTCGGTGCGGTCGACCAGATCCAGGAGCGTCAGGATGCTTGAGGTGTATCTCGATGCTCTTCCTGTTCCGGTTGACGCTAGGGAGGTAGGCAGAGTCCTCGTCGTAGAAGGGCGTGCGTGACATGTCAGTTAGGCCGGGGGCTCGGGTAGAGCCGGGGAGTAGGCATCGGCTTCGGATGCTGGCCGGAGGTCGGAACTCCGCCACGGGAAACGCCTTCACAGATGGACAAGGGCGAAGGCGTTCGTTTGTCAAGCGACTGGTCGAATAGCGTAGCACAACCGGCCGGCGGCCGGACCGAGTCGATCGAACTCGACACCCGTGGGGCATCGGCGATGCAGATCATGTGGTCGCGGAAGAACTGGAAGGGACTATCGGACAGGACGCCGGGGCGATTGTCGAGCAGACGGTGCGCATTGAGTGAGAACAGCGGGCCCGTCCGGACATCCGCAGCCCAGCCCTTCCATCACTGCGGATCCCCCAGCTCCAGGCCGCCGTACTCCTCCGGGATCGGCATCCTTGGACGCCGAACTCAGCGCATTTCTGCCAGTCCCGTCGATCGAAGCGCTCGAGGCGGTCGCGAGTGCGTATTCCGGCCATGGTGATCACTCAGTCCGGTCATCGTGATCGCCGATTCCGGGCAAGCTGATCACTCGTCGGAGCGAAGCGACGCACAGGTCAGCGCATGCCGGGGGCTCCTTCCATCTGGGACGTCATCTTACTTGCCTTTTCGTCGGTGACAGACGCGACGATTGGGCCTGTGGAGCGTTGTGGGCGGCGCGGTCTGTGCGCCGTCCAAGGACCGGTGGGAAACGCGTCCTTCGCGTTTTCCATGGGTCCGGGTGTGCCGAGCATGTTTGACAGCTTGGAGGTGAAAGTCCTCTGCCCAGGTCTGGTGGAGACAAAGGGCTAGCGAGGCGCAAGGGCGGTGACCGCGAGGCGCCGTCTGAAGGAAGCGCGGAAGCAAAGCCGCGACCTGACGGAGAGAAACCGAATATGAGGCATCTCTGGTCGGACGAGCAGGCCCGAATCTGCGAAGTCCCGTATCCATCAAGGCCAGGGCTGTAGATTCGGCAGGTGTGCGGTGAAGGCGGTCAAGCTTACCTCGGGAGATCTGCATCGTGTCCGCGTGGACTGAGGGACCCGCGAGGGCCCCTGACCGCGGTGCAGAAGTCAGCAGAGGGCATAGTAGGTTCGTCGTCGGCGAAGCTAGTGAGGCACTCCAACGCCGAAAGGCGGAGACAACAGATAGGCCGAGCCGAAACGGAACCGAAGGCCCGAACGGTCCCCGCAAGGGGATAAACGGAGTGGCGACTAGGACGCAGGACTCATGACCGAACAGCGGCTGACCGAACAGCTCCGGCTGGTCTTCACCGCGGCGGAGGACGTGCAGTCGTCCGCTGCCGGTGGAGATGCCGAATCGGTGGTGGCGAAGCGCGAGCCCGAACGCCCGGCAGTCATCAGCTCGTTGATGGAGGCAGTGTGTGAGCGAGAAAACCTGAAGAAGGCGCTGCATCGTGTCAAGGCCAACAAGGGGGCCCCGGGCGTCGACGGGACGACCGTCGAACAACTCCCGGACTACCTGAGGGCGCATTGGCCACAGCATCGGGAGGAGTTGCTGCAAGGCACCTATACACCGTCGCCGGTCAGGCGCGTCGAGATTCCCAAGCCGGATGGTGGCGTGCGCAAACTGGGCGTGCCCACCGCTCTCGACCGCTTCGTCCAGCAAGCGGTGCTGCAGGTGCTGCAGCCCATCTTCGACCCGACGTTCTCCGACCACAGCTATGGGTTTCGGCCGGGTCGGTCGGCACATCAGGCGGTAGCGGCCGCGCAGGAACACTTGGCGAGCGGCTATCGGTGGGTCGTGGACCTCGACCTCGAAAGATTCTTCGACCGAGTGAATCATGACCTCTTGATGGATCGGCTGGCTCAGCGCGTGACGGATGCACGCGTGCTGAAGCTTGCCCGCGCATTCTTGAATGCGGGGGTCCTGGAGAACGGGTTGTTCAGTGCGACGGAGGAGGGCACTCCGCAAGGGGGGCCCCTGTCTCCACTCCTGTCGAACATCGTGCTGCACGCACTCGACTGCGAGCTCGAAGCTCGCGGGCACCGTTTCGTTCGGTATGCGGACGACTGCAACGTGTACGTCCGCTCCGCGCGAGCGGGGCACCGCGTGATGGCCAGCATCACTGGCTTCATCACGACGCGGCTGAAGCTCAAAGTCAATGCGGCGAAAAGCGCGGTGGCGGCCGGACGGGACCGAACGTTTCTGGGATTCAGCTTTACTCATGGCCAACGACCGAAACGGCGACTCGCCGACAAGACGTTGGTCCGGTTTCGAGCACGAGTCCGGACGCTGACCCGACGGGTGCGTGGTGTGAGCCTGCGCCAAATGGTGAAGGAACTGGCTACGTACGTGCTCGGATGGCGGGCGTACTTTGGCTTCTGCCAAACGCCAACGATTCTCCGTCGTCTTGACAAATGGATTCGCCGGCGGCTTCGGGCCGTCGTGTGGAAACAGTGGCAGCGACCCGGCACTCGTTTCCGACAGCTGCGGAAACGAGGCGTCAACGCGAAGGATGCGATTCTCACGGCCCGCAGCAACCGTGGACCGTGGCGCGTGTCCATCACGGCGGCGCTCTGCTGGGCACTGCCCGGTGCTTACTTCGACTCGCTCGGCTTGCCCTACCTCGAGCCGTAGTGACGGCACAACCGGCCGAACCGCCGTGGTACGGACCCGTATGCCCGGTGGTGTGGGAGGGGTGACATCGCGAGATGTCCCCCTATCCCGATCACGCTCCATAGGCCGGTCTCGCGGAGGGTCCTCATGCCTTGGCCTTGGGTCCGCGCCGGGTGCCCGGGTCGCGCATGGTCGGCCCCTTCAGCGTGAGCCGGTGCGCGTGATGGATCAGCCGGTCGCAGATCGCATCCGCGACACTGGGCTCGCCGATGGCGGCGTGCCAGGCGGTCGGCGGGAGTTGGCTGGCGATCAGCGTCGACGTCCGCTCGCTGCGATCTTCGAGGACTTCGAGCAGATCGCGCCGCTCGGCGTCGGTCAGCGGCGCGAGCAGCCAGTCGTCGATGGCCAGGAGGTCGAGCTTGGCGAGCTTGGCGAGCAGGCGGCCATACGAGCCGTCGCCGCGACTGACGGCCAGGTCGTGCAGGAGCCGCGGCGCCCGGACATACGTCGCCGTGAAGCCGTGCCGACACGCGCTTTGGACGAAGGCCGACGCCAGCCACGACTTGCCGATGCCGGTCGGCCCGGTGATCAGCAGATGGTGGTGATCGCGGATCCAGCCGCCCGTGCCGAGACTCAGGACCACCTCGCGCGACAGGCCGCGCGGCGTACTGAAATCGACATCTTCGAGCGACGCCGGATAGCGCAGCTTCGCATGACGTAAGCGCTGCGTCAGCTTCCGGGACTCACGGGCGGTCCATTCGGTGTCGACGAGCAGGCCGAGGCGGTCCTCGAAACTGAGCTCGGCGTGGTGACTCGAGCTCCGTTGTTGCTCAAACGCCGTGGCCATCGCCGTCAGGTGTAGCGCGTGGAGCTTCTCGATCGTCGGATGGGTCAGCATAAACCTCCTCGTAATAGGCGGCACCCCGCAGGTTCTCGTGCGTGAGGGCCGGTCGCGCAGGGCCCGGCTCGTCGAGCGGGAGCCGATCCTGCTGGTGGGTGAGAATGTGCTCGACGGTGCGATAGCTGTAGGAGCGCAGCCGCTCGGCCCGCGCACAGGCCGCGTCGAGTCGGGCGGGCCCGTAGGTACGGCCCAGGCGCATGAGCCCCAGACACGAGCGATAGCCCTGCTCCGGATGGGGACGGCGCTCGAGGATGCCGGCGACCAGCCGCCCGGTGGCCGCGCCGGTCTGCTCGGCCCACCCAATCAGCCGGGAGGGCGTCCATTCCGCGTGGGCGCGATGCGCCCGCGGCATGTGCGCCACGTCCGTCGAGAAGCGCCCACGGCCGGTGCGCCGCGCATGCGACGCGACCCGCCGGCCGGACAAGAAGACTTCGACCGTCGTCGCCGTGGCGCGGGCCTCGACCCGGGCATGCACGAGCTGATACGGCACGCTGTACCAGTTGTGGTCGACCTCGACGTGATAGTCGATGTTCACGCGACAGGGCTTCCACGTCGCCAACTCGTAACGACTGGCCGGCAGCGGGCGTAGCGCCGGCCGATCGAGCTGCTCGAAGAGCGTCCGCCGACTCACGCCGACGACTTGCATCGGTCGGGCATTGACCCCGTCCAGGCAGGTGCGAATAGCGGCATTCAAGTCCGCGAGCGTGAAGAAGGTCCGGTGGCGCAGGACCGCCAGGATCCACCGCTGCGCGATCTGCACGCTGACTTCGACTTTGGGTTTGGCGAAAGCTGTCAACTGCCGTTGATGCGAGTGCTCCGCATCAAGTCTTCCGGGTCACCCACCCGTTTCACCCGCTGACCAGACGCACGTTCGACGTCGTGTCCGTGAACCAAACCTGGGGGGAGTACCGCGTCTTCTACGCCGCTGATGACGGCGCGCTGGCCGCCATGCCCGTCACGTGGACCGATGTCGCCGAGCCCGATCCGTTCGTCACCCTCGCGTGTGGGCGGGCCTACTGTCGGCTGTCTGATCTGCGCCGGTTGTGTGTCGTGATCGCGGAGGTCCAGCGATGACACCCGACGCCTCCACGCGCCTATTCCGGCAGCAGTGTCAGGTAAATTATGCCGAATATGTAAAGGGAAATACGCCGAGACGACGCCGAGCGGTCAAGGCGCTCGGGTCAGGACTGGCGGCGGTAATGGTCGATTCTGCCTCTCATGGATTGCGGAGGGCCGACGGATTCTCGCTTGACATCCAGGGATTGTATGTCGTAATTTACTTAACACATGCCACAGCGTACTCGCCACTCTCGCCCCGATCCCAAGGTCGAGGCGTTGCGCGTAGACGGCGCCCTCAACCGCCACGCCGACCAGATCACGG
>Ga0326597_10007228_pt1 | contig 15116 bp, 11 predicted proteins | sample RVTome_12_FD_203789 | JGI IMG/M metagenome (GOLD analysis project Ga0326597, IMG submission 203789) | Soil microbial communities from uranium-contaminated site in the Upper Colorado River Basin, Wyoming, United States - RVT100D185 | ecosystem: Environmental > Terrestrial > Soil > Contaminated >... | reverse complement strand
CTACGCCGGAGGCAGGCGGCGCGCAACCGCCTGTAATGGCGTCGTTTTCTTACGGGCCAGCGGGCGCCTGCCGTGTTCGAGTGTCGGGCGAGGCGCGCCGGTCTGGACCACGTTGGCCCTGTGCGCGCCCATGTGGCGGCGTGTCGCCGTAGGGGCGACAGCGCGGGCGTCGGCGCGACGGCGGGGCCGGGCGCGCCGTGGGCGCGGTTCTATCGGCCAAGCCCGAGGTTTCTATCGGCCACATCCGCATCTGGCCGATAGAAAAACGTCGCAGTATCCGGCATCTACGCGACGGGTTTCGGCCAGCACCACCCTCGTGGCCGAGAGCCGATCGATTCTATTGGCCACGTTATTGGCCACGCTGCCGAACGTGGCCAATATGATTCCGTCGTGATCTCAGGCGGTTCGGGACATTCTGGCCAGGCGACATTTGGCCACCGCCCTCGTTGTGGCCAGAAAGGCCCGTGCGGCTCGTCCACTCGTCGTGAAGGACCACGGCTCAAGGACATCGGGCGCGAGCTGTCCTTTACAGAAGCGCACGAAGAACAGGCGCTTGGCGCTTGCGCGTAGCGCCAGTACATCGACGCGGCCGTCGCACGCGAAGGTGTCCTTTACGATCCTGGCGCCCGCGACACGACCGTGAGCGACATCGAGACCCGTGTGAATCGTCATGGTTCGCGGGCTCGGTGCGGTCGCAGTCACGGCTTCTTGCCCTTCGGACCTTGCCAGGCTTCCCGGAGCGACGCGCCTTCTCGACCTGCTTCATGTCGCGAACGGCGCCATCGTCACGCAGAACTCTCGGTATGCGCGTGCGCTTTGGCATGCCTTCGGCCACCAACCGCTCTCCCATCGCCACGTACTGGCAGCACAGGCACCTCGACTGTCAGCCCCCACTTCGGCGGATACCACTGCGGGATAGGCGTCGAGCGCGGCGTAAACTTCTGCTTGATGCGCGTTCGCCCCGACTCGCCCTGAATGTCGGGGTGCGCGACGCGCGCGTACTTGCTGACCTCGCAGAACACATTCTGGCAGTCGATGAGCTGAAGGCTGCGGCCCCAGAGGCTCTGGAACTTCATGCCCAACCGTTCGAACTCGTCGCCCGCACGCTCAGCCATGACCTGGATGATCTCGGCCTCGCTCAGGCCGGCCACGTCCTTGAAGCACTTGCCGATGCCGTCCCGAGCGCCGGGTCCCGCCACGACGAACTCCATCTCGGAGAAGTCGGTCAGCGAGCTGTAGTTGAGGTCGATGGCGAACTGGAACGCGAGGAAGACGCCGAGCGACGGATAGCCGCGCAGCAGCTCGAACGCTCCTCGGAGAGAGCCCGCCTTCGCGAGCTTCTTCGGCGCCCCGTCGGCCATCATGTGCTCGATGAGCCGGAGATGGTTTCGGTGCTTGCGCGGACTGCCGAACGCCGGCGACGGCATAATGTATGCGGCCGAGTAGACGCGCTTGCCTTCGTCGAGGAGCCCGTCCAGCACCTTCGAGTAGGCATCGAACGAGAACTCTCGCCAGCTCGGCGCACCGAGCTTTGTGCGCAGGCTCTCCCACGTCTCGATCTTGTTGAAGAGCTTGAACATGATCGTGCGGAAGAAGACCTCCTCAGGCTTCTGCGAGCCCTCGTAGATGACGTGGCGAATCAGGTATTGGCTCACGCGGTCCGACGCTCGGTACGTGTTCGTGAAGCGATGCACGCTGAGGATCGGGTCCTGCGTCCACGGCGGCGTGCTGCCCAGCACGCGGCGCATGAACATCTCTTGGCGCTCCGAGGCGAAGCGCCAGTACGTGTCGAACACGGGCGTCGTCTTGAGCACGCGCCCGCCCGGCAGGCGGATCTCGTAGGCAGCTCGCATGCTCAATCGGTCCACTCAGTGCCCGTGTGGTTTTTGCCGAACCACGATCGGGAGTTGTTGGGCTGCTTCGTGCTCTTCCGCAGGTAGGCGTCGTGAATCCACCCCTGGACCGTCGTGGGATCGTCTGACCAGTTGTAGATGGTCGCGAACTCGCAACTGATGTTGTCGTAGAGCCGCGGCGGGATCGTGTGCGGGTTGTACTTCGTCGGGTCGGCTCGCGGGTACGTCGGCAGCAAGATGCCGAGAAGGCCGGAGCGCGGGTTGTACTCCGTCTGTCGAATCGACGAACCGATCTCCCAGTCGATGTGCTTCCGCTGCCACGTTTCGGCGCCGATCAGGACTACCGTCACCGAGGTGTCGCGGAGGTACTCGTCGCGGATCTTCTGGCGGATAGTCTCAGCAGGCAGGTTCGAGTCGATGTCCCCGTCGTTCACCGAGCCTGAAATTAGGACGTCGAAGATGCTGCCGAATCGCTCGAACTTCGTCTTGTACGCATCGTCGAGCGCGTGGTGGTAGCTGACGAAGACCTTGTGCCTGTTGCTCATGTCGTTCCTCGCGAAGTTGAAAGCGGCCCCTGCTTAGCGCGGTCGTCGCTCGCAGCGTCGGGAGCGTAGGTGAGTCGGCGTTCGCCAAGGTCGAGCGTCACGCGTCCACCGGGACCGGCGCACAACGCACGGAAAACGCGATAGCCATCGAGGATCGCCGTCTCCCACTGCCACAGGGGCACGGCTTCGACCTCAAAGCCCTCGACGAACTCGCTGACCGTCTTCAGCAGGTCGAGGTCGACGTGGTCGAGCCCCGCGAAAAACTTGAGCTGCTTCGCGCGGCTGAAGACGATCGCGGAGACCGCCTCCTCGATGATGCCGGCGCGTGCGCCGTCCTGTGCCTCGTCGATCTTGGAGTTGCTCTTGCGCTTGGCCCGCATGAGCGCGCGCACGACTGGCGACCAGCCAAGATGCACCGCGTAGGCGAAGTGGAAGATGTCGTGGAAGCGGTACCCGTCCGGGTCCTCGATGTTGTCGGTGAGGCGGTCGCCGAAGTTGATGTCATTGCACCTCAGAATGACGGCTCTCTGCGAGCCGCGTGCTCGCTCGAGGAAGTCGACCTGGAGTCGTCGAGGGAGCTGCTCCTCCACCGGGAATGCGTCGTCGAAGAGCGGCGCGTATCGCTTCTCGTCGGGCCAGCGGCTCTTGGTCTTCGCCGTATTGCGCTCGGCGGCGTTGCGCAGGAAGACGTTGGCGTCGTTGCTGATCACCGTCAGCAGCGCCCACGTGCGATGGAGGCGCGTCGCGATGTCGGCGTGCTTCGACGAGCTGATCGCGGCGAGGACGTCGCCCACGGATGCACCGAAGTCGAGGTGCGCCGCAAGCTGGGGACCATCCGCCCCCGGGAGGACACTCTCCTCGGGTGCTTGAAGCTCGTCGAGCACGCCAGGAGCGACGACCGCGGCCAACCGGACGAAGTACCAGAGGAAGTCGCCGACCTCCTCGACCATCCTTTTGTGGTAGACCGGATACGCCTCCCGCTCACGGCGCGCCTTCTTGAGTTCGGCGACGACGCTTCCCGCCTCGCCGAACAGGCCCGCAGCCAACAGCGCTGCATGGTCATCCTTGTTCGAGAAACGGTCGGTCGTCGCCGCGAGCGCCGCGAACTCATGGAGCCAGCGAGCTTCAGTTCCTTTGGTCATCTCGCGCTCCTTCGAGCGGCTCGCTGTCGGGCGCTCCGCGTCGCGCGGGTTGGCGTGTTCTTCTTCTTCTTCTTCTCTGCATCCACCGCGCGCACGTGCTTGTCGAACTCCAGAGGGTCGCCCTGGAAGCCCCACTTGCCCTGCTGCTCCAGCCAGCCCGCGAACGCGGCCGCGAGCTCCTCTCCGAATACGCGGTATCCGCGCGCCTTACAGCAGATGTCCTCCTTGCTCCTGCGGAAGGGGCGGAATTGCTTCGGGATCATCGGCGCGGCCTTCCCCCAGTAGACGAACTTCGTGGCGACGAGCACGCGATCCACCCCGGTGTCCCACGCGATATTGGCCTTGTTGGGGCGGCCGTTCTCCAGGCTGTGGTGCGAGTCTGCCTGGACCCACTTCTTGCCCACGCGGCGATAGATGTTGTCGCCGTAGATAACCTTCAGGCTGCCGTTCAGGTTGGGGCGCTTCCGAAGAAAGCGCGGGTCGTTCCAATAGCTGGCGAAGTCGAGAACCTCGCCCACCTGCATCGCGTAGATCAGTCGGCCTGCGAGGTCGTACCTCGACTTCGCCCCTGTCCCGATGATCCAGTCTCCGACAGTCGCACCGGCGCGAATCTTCGGCTTGCACGTTGCCAACGTGCAGAACCCGAAGAACGGGTTCGGGGCGAAGCCGAAGTCGCGCGCAACGATGTACGAGTAGAGCTTCATCCGCAGCTATACCTCTTGACCACCCACTCCGGGGTGGTGCGCGGGTTTCCGGTGGCAGGGTCGTCCCAGCCCGTGATCTGGCCGTTGATGGCGTCGACGACGCGATCACCTTGCCAACCCACGACCGCTGCGTCGCCGCACTTCCGAAGCTCCTCGGGGATGTCCGCATCCGTCGCTCCATGCGCGAAGACGCCGACGACGTTCTTGCCTTGCTCGACTGCGCACTTGATCTCCCAGTTCACCCAGTCGCTCTGCGCGGTGTCATGCGTGATGAGTACGACGAGAGTGCTGGCCCACTGGATTCGCGGCGCGAGGATCTCGCGCTTGATGTAGTCCTCGTTCTGCGCCTCGTTCGGCTTGTCGCTGTTGATTGAGCCGTCTCGCACCTCCATCCCGGACTTCGAGATGAGGTCCCTCAGCTTCGGCAGAAGGTCGTCGTCCTCGTGAACGTGAGAGATGAAGATGTTCTTCGTGTCCGCCATGCTCGTTTACCCCGCGTTGCCAGCCCCCGCTGGACGGTTGCATTGCTGAATGCCTCGGAGGACCAGCTCCACGATTCGCTCTGCCGATCGCGTCGTGGCGAGTTCGCGGTTCTCGTCCTCCGTGAGCCCGTTCTTGAGCCCCCCGAGACCGCGCTTCTTCAGCTCATCGGCGATGGCGTCGTACTCATCCCACGACTCACCCCTCTGCTGGTACAGCGTCCGTAGATCATCGGAATAGGGCGCCGCCTTCTGATGGTCCCACTGCAGCTCGGGACGTGATCGGCTCTCCAGCACATCGAAAACAAGTCGGGCGCAGCCACCGAACGCGCCGACGAGATAGAGAGGACGTTCAGCTCGCATGGCCAGGAGCGCCTCTTCGAGCACCCCGGGCATTCGTCCTCGATAGCCGTCACCGGCAGGACCAATTCGGCCCCCGACAACGACACGTGCTGCTACTTCTGCAGTCTGCCGTTGCCGCATGATCGTGAGGCCACGAGCCCAGGCGAAACGGTGCATTGCAGAATCAACAGGGATGTCCGTCGAGGGCGCTGTAACGAACGCAGTGTCAACCGTCTCGTCGAGACCGTCTGGCCTTGCGCAGCGGCGCACGTCCACGAGTGCGCTCTTGCTGTTAAGCCGAGCGATGTCGGCAGCGGTGCTCGCGGTTGGCCATGCCAAGTATGAGACCAGCTCAGCCGGCTGCGCGGCGCCCGGCCCGGGCACCGACGCGGGCTCCCCGCGAAGCTGCTCGATGATCGGGTCGTATAGGAGGTCCGCAAGACGGACGGTGTAGCCGACGGAACCGAGGTGGCCGCCGTAGGCAAGGCGAACGCCGGCCACCAACAGGTATCGCGAGATCTCGAGCAGCACGTCGTCGAGATGTGGCTTCCGCAGGCCGAAACGCGGGAGGTCTTCGGCTTCTGAGATCGACAGCGCCACGAGAAGCTGCTGGGCGCGCAGATCGTGGGCCTTGGCATGGCGTTCAAGCGGCGTCTCGACCGTGACGCCAGCGAGAGAAAGCACGGCGAGTTCTTCGGTTCCTAGCGGAGGATCGGGGTACAGCACTGGCTTCGCCTTGTCCCGATGCACCACAGTCACGAGCTCGGGACCCGACGGGAGAATGTCGTCGCCCGGGCGTGCGCGCTGGCGAAGCATCTCCTCCGCATACGCGTGACGGAGTGTCTCCCGTAGCAACGAATCGACGACATCTCGCGAGTCATCCCGCCACCGCAGGACAGGCGCGTTACCGGCGTATGGGAATCGTCGAATCTCCCGTTCCTGAAGCGCGTCAACGATGACGAACGGTCGCTGGTGGCGCTTCGCGAAGAGAACCTCCCTGCGGCACCATGATCGTGACGAGTATGCATCGGTCACGACCGCGAGCAGAGCCGAGTCGGCCACGCCGTCTTCGATCGCCTTGGCGAACCGAGACCCGGACGCGATGTCTCCGCTGTCGAACCACGTCTTCTCCGGCTGGTTCGCCTTTAAGTACTCGAGCAGCGAAGTCACGACGCCGGGCTGCTTACCCACGTCGATCTTGGCGTGACTCAGGAAGATGGTCACCGGAGGGGCGTCTTCGTCCGTCGGATGCGGGCGAAGACGGCGAATCAGAAGGTGCAGCATCCGCCGCGCGACCAGCTTCTTCCGCTCCCCTTCGTCAGGCTCATCGAAGGCGCGAAGGAAGTTCAGCTTGTTGAGACGCGCGTCGACCGGCCACGCGAAACTGCTGAGGCTCACCGGGAGAAAGCGATGGTTGGGCGACGCATCGCAGAGTTCGCGGAGCTTGACCGCATAGTCGCCCCACGTGATGCCGCCGCTCCTGCCCGTTCTCGCGTGGTTGACGAGCTGGTCGTCAGCCAACAGCACGACCAGCACGCGGTCGGCCTCCTCGCTGAGCCTCGGATCAGGCGGCAGGAACGAGTAGTCATCCGGCGTGAAACTGGTCGGAATGCGGAGACCTGGGGAATCAGGGTCGTCGTTGATGACGATGCGCAGGTACTCGGCCATCGCGGCCCCCTCGGCCGACGCTGGGTGGAACTCGAACTGAACGAGAAGAGGGAACTTCACGTCATCCCCCCAGGACCTTCATCGCCGCCGTCTTCGGGTCGCCGAAGAAGATCGGGTCGACGTGCTCCATGATGTCGGCGCTGACGTCGAGGAAGTTCCGCTTGTTCTCGATGGGGATGAGGGCACGCTTCGCGCCGTTGTCCTTCGCGACCTGCAGGGGCTCGGTGAGCGAGCGCAGGGGCTTGATGTTCCCCTGCACGCTCATGTCGCCGAGAATGAGAAGCGCGGGGCTCACGGGCGCCTTGCGGAGTGCGGAGTAGCAGGCGACGAAGAAGGCGACGCCGAGCTCGGCCTCGACGCGGTTCGCGAGCAGGTCGATGACCTCGACATGGACATCCGAGTTGTCGAGATCGCGGGCGATGCCGAGGTCGCCCTTCTTGGACTGGATGTAGCTGAAGGCACGCTGGATCGATTCCTTCATCGAGCCGGACACGCCGCCCGCGAGCTTCAGCTTCCCGGTGCCGGTCGAGATCGAGACTTCGAGGCGGTACAAGCCGACCGTTCCGTCTGACGTGACGCCCGCCGTGTAGACCGTGCCGGGCGCGAGCGGGTCGGTCGAGATCAGGTCGCGCCCGCCCTGCTCGGGGACGCCGACGAACCTCTCCTCGCCGGTCTCCTGCAGCGTGTAGCTGAATGACGTATGGTAATACTCGAACGAGCCCATCTTCTTGAGCTGCTCCTTCACGCGGCGACGCCCTTCGATTGCAAACTCGAGGACCTCGGCGAGCTCGTCCTGGGTCACCTCGCCGTGCGGGAAGAGGATCTTCATCATCCCCGACACCGACTTGCGCACGGCCTTGCGATCGCGAGCGTTGAGGTGAGCGCCCATGGAGAAATGGCGATCGATGACCTCGGTAAAGTTGTGCCTCCGCATCTCGCGGAGCGCCTCGGCGAGGTAATCGACGACGAACCCGTAGTGGTCCGTGAAGAGGTCGTTTCGCATCTTCGGGATCTCCCAGCCGGGGAGATAGAAGTGCAGGCGATCGATGAAAGCCATGTCGTCACGGATGATGTCCGGCATCGGCGCGAAGAGATGTCCGGTCTGGACCATCACGTCGATCGGCTGATTGGTGTTGCCGAACATCGCGATGCTCGCGTCGCCCGACACAGCCTCCTGCCCGCGCTGGAAGGTGCCGGACTCGCAGTAGGTCTTCATCGTCGTGATGACCTCCTTCGGCATCTTTTGGAGGTCGGCGACTTCGTCGAACCCAACGACGTCCCAGATCTGCACCATGCCCTTCTGGCGACCCGACATGTGCCCGAAGAGGTTCGCGACGGTCGTGCCGCCCGTGAGCAGCGCCGAGTACGGCGAGACCTCCTGCACGACGTAGCTCTTGCCCGTGCCTCGCGGCCCCAGCTCGACGAGGTTGTAGTTGCGCTCCGCCAGCGGGATGAGCCGCACCAGGAAAAGCATCTTCAGTCGGCGTGACATTTCGCCTGGCTCGTAACCCATGCTGCGCATCATGAGGTCGAGCCATTCGTCGGTCGTGAACTCGCTGCGGACGCGTCGGTAGTCCTCCAGGTCGAAGGTCGCGATCTGGATCGGCGTCAGCTTGTCGATCCAGAATGGATTCTTCCCGCGGGACTCCTCGTCGTACTCGAAGCGCATGTCCACCTGCGACCAGACACCTCCCATGACGAGGCGCTCGTAGTCGCGGACGTAGTGCTCGGGGACGTGCACGTACTTGTGGCCGAAGTTCGTGACCTCCGCCCAGTAGTCGGAGTCGACGAGGCGCACCTTTACTTTATCGATGAAGGTGTGCCGCCCGCGGTCCTTCACCATCGCCTGGGCCTTCATCGATTCGTCCGAGCGGATGTAGTTGTTCGCAAGCGTGTCGTTGACGACCTGAAGGCCCATCTGGATAGCGACCTCGTCCGACGAGGCGCAGTACTTCCCGAGCAGGAACTCGAGCACGAACACCGGGACGTTCGCGCCGACCTTGACCTTTCGCACCAGGTCCTTGCGGACGACCTTGCCTGCGAAGAGGCGGTTCACCTTGTCGTCTAGTGCGTCGCGTGTCGGGGCTGCTCCGTTGCTCATGGCTTACACTCCAAGTCGAACCGGGATGTCTTTGGGCGATCGGTACAGCTCTGCATCGGTCGCCGGATCCTGCACAACGACGCGAAGCGAGGGCGCGCTCTCGTCGCTGAGCAGGAACGCGACCGTGACCGGCTTGTTCGGTTCGAGCTTCACGCACCCGGTCGTGCGGTCGAGCTGAGCGTCGACGGCCATCCCGACGGCCCCGACCTGCTTTCCCGCGGCCATGAGCAGCGGGCGAACTTGGATGCCCGTTGCACCGAGCATCATCTGCTTCTCGCCGAAGGTGAACGTCACGCTGAAGATGCGATTCGTGACGGCCTCCGGCAGACCGCTCGCAGTGATCGGGTCGGCCGACGGGCGTACTGACTCGCGAACCTTCGTGCGCACCGTGAGCACGGGGATGACGAGCTCCTGGAGCGATGGACCACCGTGATGGAACGCAAGGTCTCCGCCCGCCCGAAAGACACCGGATCCAGTCGGGAACACGAGCTCGAGATCGGACGCGTACCCAAGCGCTGATGCCGAGACGCGCACGCAGCCGGGCGGGGTGACTCCACCGCGGCCTATCCAGCACCGGCGATGAAGCTCGACGGTGTTGCCGCCTGGCGCGTCCGTCCGCATGGACTCGTCGCGATCCGACGCGAAGAAGAGGTGGCCGTGGTCTGCGGTGACTACCGCGTGCTCCACACCTGCGGCCGCGAGCTTGCGAATGGCGCGCGCGAGGTTGTCGATGACCGTGTCCATCACCTGGCGCGCTTGGAAGGTGAACCCCGTCTCTCCGGCGTGATCGATCTCCTGTGACCGGACGACGACGACCTGTGCCCCGACGAGCTTCTTCGCGAGCTTCGAGGGCGAGAGGCTCAAGAGCTCGTCGAGCGCGACATCGACGAGCTTCGGAACGCGAGCGGCGGCGAGCTTCTTTCGGTTGGCGAGATCGGGTAGGAATGCCTCGTCGATCCGCGCTCCAAGCTTGCCGCCCTGTTCGACGACCGAGAAGCTCCTGGCCGCTCCGGGCATGAGCGCGGCCATCCCGATGGGGGTGATGCTCGGCAGAGCGCCGAGGGCGGGACGAACCGATACCTCGGAAGTCTTGGGCAAGCGCTCCGAAAGCTCGATACCCATCTCGAAGCGCATCGCATCGACGAGGAAATAGGCGACGGGCTTCGGGCGCTCGTTCACCACCTCGCTGAAGATGCGCGTCTGATGGAGCGCGCCAGGGACGGTCCAGCCAGCCTTCACGATCGCCTTGGTGAAGCCCTCGGCCATCGCGTGGCAGGTGTCTTCGTAGGCGCGCCGGACGACGCCCAGCGGGCGCTCTTCGGCCTCCTCATCGAGGTTTGCGACCCACGCCTCGAGACCACGCTGGGCTTGGTCCAGCCGGTACCAACCGTCGTTGGCGGTGTACCCGTTCAGCCACGCCGCGGCGTCGCCGTTCACCTTCTTGACGGCCATGCGAACCTGGCTCGCCACGCTGCCGAGCTCAGCCATGCGACGGGACGCCTCCCATTGGGCTTTGCGTCCGACATCCCGGTCGAGCCAGAAGCTGTGCTCGCGTTCGGCGACGAGCGCGAGTGCCTCGTCGAACCGGCTCTTCGCGACGAGCTCGCCGGCGTGATGGAGCAGCGCTCGCTCCTCGAAGCGGAACGTGTCGATGGAGCCGAGCGCCCCGGCGGGGAGCTTGGCATGACGCAAGCTCAGCTCTTCTTCGACGCGATCGGCAAGCTCGGTGTAGGCGTCGGCAAAGCTGGTCCGAAGGCGCCGCGCGATCTCCCGCACGGCCGACTCTTCGTCCTTCGAAGCTGGCTTGGGAACGCTATCGAGCGACGCGGGCGGCTCGCACGAGAGATCCGATCGAAACTCGCCGGCGAGCACGTAGCGCAGGGTGATCGCGCGCAGCTTCGACAGCCCACCATCTTCGGGGAGCTCGAGGCCGAGGCGCGCGCGGACCAGCTTGATCAGCTCCCGCGTCGCGTCCTTGCTGGTGATCTCATCGTCCCGCGCATCGTTCACGATCCACGCCGCAAGCAGCCCGTCGTTGCCGCTCGTGTCGTGGAAGATGCTCTTCAGGATCGATGGGGGCTCGGATCCACCGCTGCCCGCCGCAGCTCGTGCGAGATCTTCGTAGGTCACCTTGCGGTCGAAGGGCAGCATCTCGTCGACCACGCCCAGCGTGTACTTCTGGAGGAGAACGTTTCTGGCGAGCTGCTTGAGCTGTGGCTTCCAAGGCGTGCCGGCCTTCTCCAGCTCCATAAGAACCGAATGCTTCGTGTCGTGTGCGCAGCCCGGAATGTAGAGGACGACCGAGCTCGGTTCATCGCCGCTCACGTGAGGCTCGACGATGGCGCGCAGCTCGAACATGGATCCGGTGTACTCAGCGAGGCGAACGCGTGAACCCCCCAGGGACACCGAGACGGGTTCGCTGACCGCACGCGGACCTCCGCGAACCTCGTTGACGAATGGTACGAACTCGCTGCGCTCGTCGTACCAGACGACGACACGGCGGGACTTGATCTTGTCGGCGAGCTGCTTCGCCACGTAGTCGTGGAGCGGATGCATCAGGTGTCTCCTCTCGCGGCTGCAGCCGTGGCGCGCCGACGGCCACCACGCCCGCGCCCGCCGTTGCGGGTGGCAGCAGGCGCTTCGAGCAGGCTCTTCAGCGCAGATTTCACGGCGGGCGAGGTTCGCTCGCGCACGAGCTCGTCGACGCTGTGCGTTGGCGTCTTGCGCGCGGTCCACTTGCCGTTCGTGCCTTCGACCCAGAACACGTCCTCGAGACCGTGGGCGATGGCAAGGCTCCGGTCCTTCGCGCACTTCGGCACCACGCGCTCGGGCCAGAGGTGCATCGCGAGGTGAGCCCAGTCGTACTTGCCTTCGCAGAGCGCGCCCCAGGCGGACTTCAGCTCCTTCTGCCAGGGCTTGTGGTGGGGCACGAGCCGCCAGAGCGGTGCGAAGTTGATGATCACCCCGTCGTCGAGGGTCGGGTTCCAGAGTGGGGCTACGCGCTTCACTTCTTCGAGGAAGGCGCGCAGCTCTTCGACGACGCTCTCCTGCGCGGCCAGCTCTTTGCGCTGTGCCGCGGTTGCCTTGTCGGCGAGCTCGCGTGTGAGCGACTCGAGGCGTCGCTCTTCGTGCGCGAGCTTCGGTGCGGCGTAGTCGTTCTGGACGCGGAAGAGAGTGTCCTTGCTGAAGGCGTGGATGTAGAGCCACACCGAGTAGCTCGCCGACTCCGTTGCGAGCTGCCAGTAGATCGGCGCCTTGCGACGGCTCTTGCTGTACATCTTGATGTGCAGCGGGAAAAAGTCCTTCGCGAGCCAGGCGCGGAGATTCTCGGGCACGTCGACCTTCACGCGCTCGGCGACGGTATGGGTGCGCGCCACGAGGTCGTCGGCGTGGCCTTCGTCGTCGACGAGGATGTCGGCGCGCTCTGCGGGCTCTTCGCCCTCGGGGTACATGCCCGGCGAGCGCGACGGCAGCGGGTCGAACGGCTCACGCAGCGACGGCTGTGGACGCTCGCCCGTTGCCAAGCGTGGGTCAAAACGACCGAAAGCCACACCGACCAACCAAGAAACGAGCGCCGCTGTGCCAGTGCTCTTGGTCGCAGGGGACGCTGATTCGGCATCAGCCTCATCGCCAAGATCGTCGCACTCGGCGATGTTATCGTCGTCAATTTCACTGATTGCGTTGTGCCCCGAAGCTTCGATCGCGCGCCGATCGTCAGCGCTCATGTCGTAGAGCGAATAGGCTAGGTCATCAACCTCACCCTGAATCCTCGAGAGGTGACGCTCAGCCAGCGCCCGATCGAATCCGAAAATGCGCTCGTTTAGAGGGGACGGGAGAACGAACGTAGTTGACGTCTCGTTCTCGCTGTCGAGGGCTTGGCCGTGCCTCCACGCCTCCCGCGCGAGGTCCGCCATGCGGCGCCGATCCGAGTCGCTTGCGTCCGGAATCGGCAGGTCCTGAATGAGGCCGGCTTCGTATTGGACGCCGCCAACTTTGCCTGCGAACAGACCGATAAGGCTGTCGAACACGGCGGAATTGAACAGCCCCAAGAAGTAGAGCCGATCGTCCGGAGGCACGAACGCCATCTTCCCAGCGACACTGAAAGCGCAGGACGAAGGAACCTCTTGGGCCGAGAATCGCGAGCCTCGCAGTGGCCAAGCAAGGCCGGGCCGGAAGTAGTAGCCCTCCGACTGAATCTTGCGACTCGCGCTACCAACTCGAGCCTCGACGAACGCCTTGAGTTCACGCCCGTCGTCTTTCCAATTCACCTGAAGGAGGAGATCGGCATAGGCAAGAGCGCGCTGCCGAGGTCCGACATAATCAATCCAACGTCCTTCGACCAGAGGAGAACCAACCTCATGACGCGACCGCAGGAAGCGGAAATCGTCCAGAGTGCCCATGCCGCACTTGGCGGTGCGATCGGGCGCCTCAAATCGCGGAAGCCGCCGAAACGTCTCTCGAAGTTGGTCGCTTACCCAATACGCAAACGGGCTACCGGGGATGGCACCGAGGAGCTGCGGGTCGCGCTCGAAGATCCGTTCTGCACCGAGTGCGCACCCACCAGCGAGTGCGGTAAGGCAGTCACGCAATGCCTCGGCTTTGTTCTCGATACTCACATCAAGAACACGAATAAACGTGGTCATGCGCGCGCCTCCAGACAGTATGCTGCCGTCTCGACCATTGCTGCATCGAGCACTCCATGCCCGAGGTCGGCAAAGAGGACAGGTGGTGCGTGCGCGAGAAGGACTTTCTCGCGCCACTTTTGAAACGAGGTGAGAAAGAACCCTGTTCTCGAGGTGATCGCGCCGACTCGACCGCGAGACGTCAGCAGCTCGATGCCTCGTTCCACGAAGGCTGCATAGACATCGTTTTTCGTGTTGGGGTACGCTCTTTCGATATCGGCCTTTGCTCGAATGCTGCCAGCGCCGAATGGCGGATTCATTAGAACCACATCGAACTTTGCCTCGGCGACAGCCAGCAGCCCCATTCCCTGTGCCGCGTCATCGGCGAAGAGGCGTCGCCGCGTGTTCGTCGTGGCAGCTTCGTCGCGGACAAAGCGATCGAGCGCCGCCCGGATGCGCTCCCCTGGTGGCGCGAAGAGATCCCCGGTTTTGCCTCGCTTGGCCTGGCGCACAACGAGCTGCTCGACGCGCAGGAGCAGACCCATGTCACCGGCTAGGTTCAGCGCCTCAACGAGCCCGGTGAACACGCGCCCGAGCTCGACGTCGCCCAGCTTCGCGACGAACTCCTTGGCGATCTGCTCATCCGCGACGAGCGGCTCGGCGACTACAATGTTCGACCGGCGGATTTGCGGGCGCTCGGCACGGCCGACGCCGAAGTCGTGGTAGGCCTTCTGCGCGCGCATCCACAGCGCGAGCTGGGCGATCTGCGCGCAGCGCGGGTCGATGTCCACGCCGTGGAGGTTGTGCGCCAGGATGAGGCCCGGGACGGCCCGGCGAAGCGCATCGAGGCTAGGAGCCTGCGCCGTAGAAATCCACACCACTCTGCGGTAAGGTGCGACGCATGAACACCTCCTTCCGACCGTACCATCCAGACGAACCGTTCCTTCTTCCTCCGGACCCTCGCGAGTGGCTCGCCGAGGACCATCTGGCCTATTTCGTGTCGGACACGGTGGACGCCCTGGACCTGCGTGCGTTCTACGCGCCGTACGAAGGTGATGGGCGCCGGAAGCAGCCGTACGACCCGACGATGATGCTGAAGGTGCTGATCTACGGCTACGCGACGGGTACGTTCTCCTCGCGCAAGCTGGCCAGCAAGCTGCACGAAGACGTGGCGTTTCGGGTGTTGGGAGCGGGGAACTTCCCCGCCCACCGGACGCTCTCGGAGTTCCGCAAGCGCCATTTGGTTGATTTCGAGGCGGTGTTCGTTCAGGTGGTGCGGATCGCCCGCGAGGTGGGTTTGATGCGGTTGGGTATCGTTGGCATCGACGGTTCGAAGGTGAAGGCCAACGCGAGCAAGCACAAGGCGATGAGCTACGATCGGATGCAGGAGGAGCAGAAGCGATTGCGGCGGGAGATTCGGGCATTGACGCAGCAGGCGGAGAAGATCGACGCACAGGAGGATCGTCAGTTCGGCCGTGACCGTACGGGGACGGAGCTCCCCGAGGAGATCGCGCGTCGTCGCGACCGGTTGGCGACGATTCGTGCGGCGAAGGCACGCTTGGAGGAACGTCAGAGAGAAGCAGATCGTGCGGAGGGTCGCAGCGGCGAGGACGACGAGAAGAGGGGTCCGGGCGGCGGCCGGCCGCGCAAGCGAGCGTTC
>Ga0326597_10007226_pt1 | contig 15117 bp, 13 predicted proteins | sample RVTome_12_FD_203789 | JGI IMG/M metagenome (GOLD analysis project Ga0326597, IMG submission 203789) | Soil microbial communities from uranium-contaminated site in the Upper Colorado River Basin, Wyoming, United States - RVT100D185 | ecosystem: Environmental > Terrestrial > Soil > Contaminated >... | reverse complement strand
TCGATGGGGCTTAATGCGTAGGCGACGACGAGAACAACCACAAGCTTCGCCGCGCGAGGCACTCGCGGATCACGCGCGGCCAAATAGAGGGCAAAGGTGTCCTGCTTTAACGCCGCCGCCCAGTTTTTCCAGGCCTGCCACACGCCTGCCTCGCTCCTCAATTCAGCGGGCTCCGTTCCTTTCGTATGTGTGTAATGAGGACTTTATTTCGCCTGCCGGCAGTTGGCAAGGTGCCGTTTGATCGCCCATTGCGCCGCTAAGATACCTGTGCAGATCTGTGCTCTGGAGCTTTATCAACCCAGCGAAAAAAACGTCTTTCGCTGTCGCATTGTTGCAAAAAATAAGAGCAGCCGCCAAGTCGCGCGCGAACGACTCCTAGCGATCTCGTCGTCGAGTAAGTTTAGCCCGAGCCTTTGGTTTTTCCCTAGTTATCGTGCCTTAAAAAAGATTCTTGCGATCTGCACGTAGAATTTATGCCAGGGGATTCTCTGGCATAAGTCATGCTTAATTTGCTGACCGGAGTTCAGGTAAGCCTGGCAACAAAAGAAGTCCCATTCGACAATTCCGGTGCGTGATTTCACGCAGGTCCGGACTTGCAACGTCTGCGACGTAGGAGGTGTTATAGACTATGCGGAAAAAGGTAACTGTCGTTGGTGCGGGTAATGTTGGCGCCACCACGGCCCAGAGGATTTTCGAGTTTGGCTACGCTGACGTCGTTTTGACAGATGTTATTCCGGATCTACCCCAAGGTAAGGCTCTGGATATCTTGGAATCGGGCCCTTTGGTAGCCTCCGATGCAAAGATGATCGGCAGTAATAGCTACGAGGAGGCTGCCGGCTCAGATCTGGTCATCGTGACCGGCGGCGGCAGCCGAACTGTCGCGCGCACTTACATATGAGGTGAGACATGGCAAAAGAGAGCATTACATTGATCGATAACCGCACAGGCAAGAGCTACGAAATAGCTATTTCCTACGGGATATACCCTCTGGATGGAGCGGCGATTCGGGCGTCGGACTTAAGACAAGTTAAGGTCTCAGAGGACGACTTCGGCCTGATGAGCTACGACCCTGCATTTATGAATACGGCCTCCTGTCAAAGCAGGATCACCTTTATCGACGGAGACAAGGGGATTCTGCGTTATCGCGGCTATCCCATCGAGGAGTTAGCGGAAAAGAGCACTTATCTGGAGACCGCCTATCTCGTCCTTTATGGAGAACTCCCGACGAAGGCGCAACTGGATAACTGGACCCATGATATCACCTACCACACCATCATTCACGAGAACATCAAGAAGTTCATGGATGGTTTTCACTACGATGCCCATCCCATGGGGATGTTAGTCAGCACGGTTGCGGCGCTTTCCACCTTTTATCCGGATGCTAAACATATTTTCGATGCCGGATCTCGCAAGCTACAGAGCTATCGGCTTGTCGGCAAGATGCCTACGCTTGCGGCTTTTGCTTACCGTCACAGCCTCGGACTGCCCTATGCCTATCCCGACAACGATCTAAGCTACACGGGAAACTTTCTAAACATGCTCCTTAAGATGACCGAAGGGAAATACCAACCCAATCCAGTTCTGGAGAAAGCACTCGAAGTCCTTTTCATCCTGCATGCGGATCACGAGCAGAACTGCGGCACAAATGCGATGCGCTGTGTCGGCAGTTCCCAGGCAGATCCTTATTGCGCGGTCGCTGCGGCGGCCGCGGCTCTTTACGGGCCTCTTCATGGGGGCGCCAACGAAGCCGTGCTCAGGATGCTGGGGGAGATCGGATCGAAGGGCAAGGTTCCGGAGTTCGTCAAGAAGGTGAAGGCAGGTGAGGGTAAGCTTATGGGGTTTGGCCACCGGGTGTACAAGAACTACGACCCGAGAGCCAAGATCATCAAGCGGATCGCCGACGAGGTATTCGAGGTTACGGGCAGGAATCCTCTACTCGACATCGCGATCGAGCTCGAGCGGATTGCCCTGGAAGATGAGTACTTCATCAAGAGAAAACTCTACCCTAATGTCGACTTTTATTCCGGCATCATTTACCAGGCGATGGGATTCCCGGTGGAAATGTTCCCGGTGCTTTTCGCTATCCCGCGCACGTCCGGTTGGCTTGCGCAGTGGGAGGAGCTGCTTTTGGATGCCGAGCAGAAGATCTCCCGGCCACGCCAGGTATATTTGGGGCAGGACACGCGCAGTTACGTCGCGATGGAGCAAAGGGAAATCCCTAGCAGGCCAACCGAACCCAGCGGGCTACGAAAAGCTGGTTGAGGAGAGGCCGATGACGGAGAAGAGAATTGAACTCACGGAGACGGTTTTGCGCGACGCGCACCAATCGCTGCTGGCCACGCGCATGCGCACGGAGGACATGCTGCCGGTAGCGAATAAATTGGACCAGGTGGGGTTTTGGTCGCTCGAGATGTGGGGTGGGGCAACCTTTGACAGCTGCCTGCGTTATCTCAAAGAGTGTCCGTGGGAACGTTTGCGCTTGCTGCGCAAAGCGATGCCGAAGACACGTTTTCAAATGCTCGTGCGGGGGCAGAACGTTGTCGGCTACCACAACTATCCTGACGACGTGGTCGAGAGGTTTATCGAGAAGGCGGCGGAAAATGGCATCGATGTTTTCAGGATCTTCGACGCCATGAACGACGTGCGCAATATGAAAACCGCGATCGCGGCGGCCCTCAAGGCGGGAAAGATTGTAGAGGGAACCATTTGCTACACGATCAGCCCGGTTCACTCGATCGACTATTTTCTGCGCCTGGGGGAGCGCCTGGCTGAATTGGGGGTTCAGATCATTTGTCTGAAGGACATGGGTGGTTTGCTGGCTCCCTACGCAGCCTACGAGACTATTAAGGGACTCAAATCGCGTATTCCTCTGCCCCTGCACCTTCATTCCCACTGCACTGCCGGTTTGGCTCCCATGAGCTACATGATGGCGATCGAGGCAGGTGCCGATATTCTCGACACAGCTCTCTCACCGCTATCCCAAGGGACTTCGCAGCCTGCAACTGAGGCGGTCGTGGCCGCGCTAAAGGATACCATCCATGATACAGGACTGGATCTAAAGCTCTTGGGAGAGCTTGCGGACCATTTTTACGCGGTGCGGAAAAAGTATGCCGAATTTGAAAGTCCGGTCAATAACCAGGTGAAGGCGGACATATTGATCTCACAGATTCCCGGAGGGATGTTGTCGAATCTGGTGGCGCAATTGCGCCAGCAAAAGGCTGAAGACAAGCTGGAGGCGATCCTGGCCGAGGTGCCGGCAGTGAGGAAGGATCTTGGCTATCCTCCTTTGGTAACGCCGACCAGCCAGATCTGCGGCTCGCAGGCCGCTCTCAATGTGATGACCGGTAAGCGCTACTCGGTCGTCGCCACGGAGACGAAAAATTACGTGATGGGGCTTTACGGGGAGCCGCCCGGACCGATCAGCGAAAAGGTAAAAGAGAAAGTGTTGGGGAAAAAACAGCCGATCACCGGGCGGCCGGCCGATCTGCTCGAGCCGGGGCTGGAGAAAGCTCGCAAAGAGATCGGCTCTCAGGCCCTCAGCGAAGAAGACGTGCTGTCGTATGCCCTATTTCCGGAAATCGCGAAGGAGTTCTTCCTTTCGCGGTCCGGGGAGCATGCCGTCCCCAAGGCGGCGGTCGCGTAAGGCAGATCTGGCCGAGCGATAGACGGTCTCAAGACGAACGGAGCTGGTCTTGAAATGATCAGTGATTTTCCGTTCATGCTGCAGCTTGTCGAAGCATGATCCAATCTTTTTCAACAGTCTGATCAACAATGGCGACCAATCGGTCCACTCTCTTATGGGTCCTGCCCACTCTCCCTTGCACCTTGTCGCCAAACCCTTGCTCGCCTAGAAATCGTTGATCCTCGACTTCGTAGTGTGCCTCTCTCCGCTACATCCGCTTCCGCTCAGGCTCTCGGCGTGATATCCAGGTAAGAAGCTTGAATGAGTGCAAGACCAACCTCGTCTAACGACCAACCCGTTGGAGAAACCGACAAAGCAAAAAGGAGAAATTTATGAAAAGACTGCTACTTGCCTTTGCAATGTGGTTCGCCATTTCCGGGGTCGCGCTGGCCGTGGTCAACATCAATACCGCAACCAAAGAGGAGCTGACGACTTTGAAGGGCGTCGGCGAAAAGCGCGCTCAGGAAATCATCAACTACCGGTCCAAGAACGGCCCGTTCAAAACCGTCGATGACCTCGAAAAGGTCCCCGGCATCGGCCCGGGCATCATGAAGCAGATCCGCTCCGAGGTCACGACCACCGGCAAGACCAACATCGAGAAAGCAACGGCGAAGGATTCCAAAGCCGCCGACGCAAAGAAAACCGAGCCTGCCAAAGGCGCGGTCACAAAAGCGGACGAGAAAAAGGCGGAAAAGAAGTAACCTGTCGTCACCACTTCATCGCGACCCCGCGGCTGGCAGCATGGAATTCGTTCCGACGATGGAGTATTCAATATCCATTGTGCGCGCGCGCTTCAGATACTCTCCGGGGCTTTATTTAGCATCGCTGTTATTACTTATCGGGTCGTTGTCCAGCGCATTCGCCCAAACGCCCACCCTCGAAAAAGCGATCATCGCCGTTCCCTCTCCCGCCTTGAGCATGCTGCCGGTTTTCTTTGCGCAAGACCGCGGGCTGTTTAAGAAGGAAGGCATCGAGCCCGTCATCGTGATAATGAGCGGTCGCTTGCAGGCCATTGCTCTCGGCACGGGGGAAATCGACTACGCCGCGTCGGTTGAGACGATTCTCCGCTCCACTATGCAAGGGATGCCGTTCAAAATCATCCTGTACACGAACTCGAAAATGTCCGTCGTGCTCGTCACATCGCCGGACATAAAATCCGTTGCCGACCTGCGTGGCAAGGCCGTCGGCGTCACGTCGCTCGGCGGCGGTTTGGAGTACGCGCTGCGCGAGATTTTGATTCAACAGGGCAAGTTGAACCCGGACCGAGACGTGCGCGCGGTTTCGCTCGGCATGCCTGAGCAAATGGCCGGCTTGACCACGGGCTCGCTGCAAGGCGCGATGTTGGTGCCGCCCTACGACGGCATCATGGCACGCAAAGGCTACCGGCGTTTGGTTTCGGCGGTCGATCTGCTCGAATATCCTCAAGGGGGAATAGCGACGACCGACAAGAAACTCAAAGAGAAGCCAGCCCAAGTGAAACGGGTCATTCGCGCCATGATCCAGGCTTTGAACGAGATTCGCAGCGAGCGCGAACGAACCGTGACCTATATCGCGACGCGCTGGAAGATCGATCAAGAATTGGCCGCTCAGAGCTACGACATCATGGTGCGCTCCTTCAGCAAGAACGGCAGCGCGAGCACAAAATCCATCCAGAACGTCATCGATTCGACCAAGTCGCGCCTGCAAATCGACCGGGCCATTTCGGTCAATGATGTCGCCGCTTTTTCTCTATTGGGAGAAGTTCAAAGAGAGCTGAGCCTCAGATAGGCCGTGGCAAGCCGAATGGCGCAGGCGGCGCCAGACCCGTGACTTCGCACCAGATCGTCGCGTCGTAAAACCGTTCGATAGGATCGTGGGGCGGCTCGTAAAGTCCCATTTCGATTCTCAGTTGGACGACACGATTGATCTCGCTCGGCTTGATCTCCGCCTTGGAGATCATCTGTCCGAGCTTGATCTCGGCCTGCGGTCGAGAAATCTTTTGATAATCCTGCAAGACCTGCATGGCCTGATCTCGATTCTCAGGCTTTAGCGTCCAATCGGTGGCGTTGACGAAAGCCCGCACGAAGCGGACCATCTTGTCTCGATTCTGTTCGACCCAAATCCTGCGCGCCCAACAGCCGGTCGTCACGTAATCGGGAATGTGATCAGAAGCTTTAGCCAGCAGGTTGAACCCCTCACTCAAAGCCTGGACGTCATAGGGCGGCGCTACCATGCATGCGGCGACCCGCCCCTTGCGCAGCGCGTCCAAACGGAAGGGAGAAGTGCCGATAATTTCCACGTCATATTCGGACTCAGGCACGCCGTGGTCGCGCAGAATCTTGCGCCGGTGCAGATCGTAATTGGAGTCGCCCGGATCGCCCGCCAGCTTTTTCCCCCTGAGTTCCGCCGGCGATTTGATCTCCTTGGCGCCGACCAGTTTCACCTGAAGTCCTCTTTCCGGCACCAGATAAAGGACAAAATCATGACCGTCGCGCGTCGCCCGCGCCAGCATCGTGTCGGGGCTGGTGAGGCTGATATCCCATCGCCCCTCGGCCATGCCGCGGTTGTGCTCGGGCGCGAATGTCGCGATCTCAAAAGTAACGCTCAACCCCTCGCGGGCAAAAAACCCGTTCTTTTCCGCCGCGACGAACGCCGGTAGAGGGTAATAGCCAATGACGCGAAGTGGTTCCATTAGTTAGTCCTGAGTCCTGAGTCCTGTGTAGGGGCGCGATTCATCGCGCCCTGAGTCCTGAGTCCTGAGTTATGAGTGCTGAGTTAAGAAACACCTAAGTTCGATTTAGTTTGTTTTGTTTCTGTTTCGCTACCGCGACTCGTAGGCCACCGACAATTCGACCGACCTCTTCGGACTGAGTCCTCAAATCTTGATAGGCACGAGTATCGATATAACCCACATCGAGTGCCACGTAAAGCTGTGAGCGGAGCTCAGCACAAGAAGCCTTTGCGGTCGAAAGAAACTGATGAAACTCACCCAGCCCGCCCCTTTCAAATCCCTCCGCGATATTAGACATGATCGAAACCGCGGCTCCCTGAATCTGGCCTGACAGACGGTAGTCTTTTCCAAACTCACCTTGCCGGCTGATCCGATAGATCTTCAGCGTCAACTCCCGCGCTTTTTGCCATGCGATCAGGTCTTCAAACCGCCGTATCTTCCCCAATGTCTCAACCGTGGCCATTTTCCGACCCTCCTCGCTCAGTCCTCAGCATTCGTTACTCAGGACTCATTACTCAGGACTTCCCACAACAGTTCCGCAGGGTGCTTTGCCTTCTTGCCGCTGAGATGATCGATCTGCTGGCGGCAAGAAATGCCGGGAGCGACGATCTCCACGTCGGCGCCAGCCGCCTTTACCGCCGGACCCAATCGGCGGTTGCCGATGGTGAGCGACAGGTCATAGTGTTCCTTTTCAAAGCCGAAAGAACCCGCCATGCCGCAGCAGCCGGAATCGACTTCGCTGACTTCGAAGCCGGCGGCTTTGAGCATCGCGACGGTCGGCGCTGTACCGACCAGAGCTTTCTGATGGCAGTGGCCGTGGAGCAGAACTTTTCGGCCCTTGCCACCGCCGTTGATCGACAATCTGCCAGCTGCTTGTTCCCTCTGCACGAATTCTTCCAGCAGAAAACTGTTCGCGGCGACTTTTTTCGCCGTGTTCGTCCGAATGAACTCAGGATACTCGTCGCGCAGTGTCAATAAACACGACGGTTCCAGACCAACGATGGGAATTCCTTTCTCGGCGTAGGGCGCAAGCTTATCGACGTTCCACGTGGCGTTCTCCTTCGCCTGGCCGAGCATGCCTTTGGAGATCATCGGCCGGCCGCAGCAGCGTTTTTCAACCAACAACACGCGGTAGCCGGACCGTTCGAGAAAGCGCGTGGCGGCGATCGCCACGTTGGGCGTGTTGAAGTTGTTGAAGGTATCGTGAAACAAAACAACTTCGCCCTTCGCGCCGTCGCCCTCCGCTTTGTGGCCGCGGAACCAGTCTTCGAAAGTCTCGCCGGCAAATTGCGGCAGCGGCCGCCTGCGGTCGACGCCGACAAGTAGTTCCATAAGCCAGCGATTCAACCCAGAGTTTGCGACCCAATTGGATAGCGGCGCCAATTTAGAACCGATCCGGTTCAATGTCTCAATGCCGCCGAAGATCCGGTTGCGCAGCGGCAGGCCGTTGGCGCGGTGGTAGTGGTCGAGAAATTCATACTTGATCTTCGCCATGTCGACGTTCGACGGGCACTCCGCCTTACAGGCTTTGCACTCGAGACAGAGGTCCATCACTTCATAGAGCCGCTTGCCGGTGAATTCTTCCTTGGGCACCTTGCCTGAAAGGACGGAACGCAGCGCGTTGGCCCGGCCGCGAGTCGAGTGCTCTTCATCGAGCGTGCCCATGTAGGAAGGACACATGGTGCCGTCGAGCTTCTTGCGGCACTCGCCCATGCCGCTGCACATCTCCACCGCCCTGACGAATCCGCCCTGCTCGGCAAAATCGAGCGTCGTCTGCGGCTCCCAGGTTTTGTACTGGGGGCTGATCCTCAGCGACTCGGTCATCGCCGGTGAATCGACGATCTTGCCGGGGTTCATGAGGTTCTTGGGATCGAAGGCGCGTTTCACCTGGCGAAAGGCGTCATAAATTGCCGGGCCGAAAAGCCTCGCGTTGAAGTGGCTGCGCGCCAGGCCGTCGCCATGCTCGCCCGACATCGCGCCGTTAAATTCGAGCACGAGGTCGCAAATCTCGTTGGCTATGGAGACCATCTTTTTCATCTCGCTCGCTTCTTTGAGGTTGATGAGCGGGCGGATGTGCATGCAGCCGACGGAGCAATGGCCATAGTAACCGGCAATCGCGTCGTGGCCGCTAATGATCTCCCTGAATCGTTTGATGAACTGGGGCAGCTTCGCCGGCTCCACCGCCGTGTCCTCCACGAACGCGATGGGCTTCTTGTCGCCTCGGGTTCCGAGCAGCAGGCCGAGTCCGGCCTTGCGCACGCCCCAGATCGTCTTCACTTCTTCCGGTTTGAAAGCGAGGGTGGACGCGTAGCCGATTTTTTCCCGCTTGCGCAATTCTTCGAGTTTATAGACCTGCGCTTTAACCTCCTCTTCGGTCTCGCCAGCAAACTCGACCATCAGCAGCGAATCGGGATTGCCCTGCACGAAGCCGAGTTTCCGCGATTGCTCGATGTTTCCGCGCGCGAGATTGAGAATCATCTTGTCGGTGGACTCCATCGCGTAGGGCGCCGTCTGCAACACGACTTGAGAGCACTCCAGCGCTTCCTGGTCGCTATGGAAGTGGATCACGTCCATCGCCGTCCACTTGGGCTTCGGCACTAGACGCATCTTCGCTTCGACCACCGTCGCCAGGGTTCCCTCAGAGCCGACGACCATACGCGACAGATTGAATGGCTGCGGCTTGATGAACTCGTCCAAATTATAGCCAGACACGCGCCGCATGATTTTCGGATAACGCGCGAGGATCTCGTTTTTATGCTGCTGCGCCAAGCGCTCAATCTCGCGGTACAGCCTGCCCTCCAACGTATCGGCCCTGCTCTTGCTCTCGACGGCGTCCGCGGAGAGATCTTTCAGCACGACTTCGCTGCCGTCGGAGAGCAGCACCGTCAACTCGATGACGTGATCCAGCGTCTTGCCGTAGGTGAGCGAATGGGCGCCCGCGGAGTTGTTGCCGATCATGCCGCCGATGGTGGCGCGATTGGAGGTCGACGTGTCGGGACCGAATTGGAGCCCCATCGGTCTGACGTGAGCATTAAGCTCGTCTTGCACCAAACCTGGCTGCACGCGGCACCACAGTTCCTCTTTGTTGACCTCCAGGACGTTCTGCATGTATTTGGAAAAATCCAAGACGATGGAATGACCCACCGTCTGCCCCGCGAGCGACGTGCCCCCGCCGCGCGGTAATACCGATACGCCCAAACGATTGGCGATTTCGATCACGGCTTGGACATCGCCCTTGTGGCGCGGCACGACGACGCCGATGGGCTCGATCTGGTATATCGACGCGTCGGTGGAATAGAGCAGGCGTGAATAGCGGTCGAAGCGAACGTCGCCGTCGATACGCTTTTTGAGCTCCGCCTCAATCTCAAAATAGTCTCTGCTGCCGCTCATTGCGTCCTCCCGAAATCCTACACATTGAAGTGACAAAATATGTTATCACGCCAAGCAACCAGCGAAGCAATTCCAAAATCCGAATATCGAAAGCGGCCCCGCGGACCGAAACAAACCCCACATGGGTAAATCCGAAATCCGAAGCACGAAATCCGAAACAAACCGGGGCCAAAATAAATTCAAAATCAGAAAATCCAAAACAGTGAATTCGATCTGTCCCGTTTGGAGCATTGTAGTTGTTTTGTTTTTGATCGTTTTGAATTTGTTTCGAGCTTCGTGCTTCGAATTTTTTGTTCTTGGTGCCTTGGCGTCCTGCGACAGAGTTTATCCTGAGTGTAATCGAAGGGGTCAGGGCATGCTTTGCGGGAGTCACGGTAGTTTGGATTCTCTTGCGCGAAAGTCCACTAGAATTTTAAGTATTTTTGGCGCGATTCTTATTTTTCGTTGACCACTCTGCTTGCAGCGTGGAACCACTTAAATGGAGATTCCAAAGGGGGTGAGCAACTCCTTTGGTCCATTGTATTCTACGGCGGGGTCAATACCCCGCTCGCGCGGTGGCTTCGTTTATTGAGGTTAGGAACGAAGGAACTTACTCGAAAATTTCACTAACGGCGCAATCAAAACCGGGCAGAAATTCCGTAGTGAGGACATCGTTGGTTTCTTTGCTCAGCTCTGAGGCGCGTCCGTATCCCTGTTGCGTTAGCTTGAAAATCTTTACGATCTCCAATTCCGGGTCGACAATCCAGTACTCCTGGACGCCAAAACGTTCATAGAGCTTGCGCTTGGTCACTTCGTCCTTTTTGCGGCTCGACTCGGAGAGGATTTCGACCATGATATCCGGCGCGCCCTGGATGTTGTCTTCCGTCACGATGGCAGCGCGTGCAGTGGCGACAAACAAAAGATCGGGCTGGACCACGTTCTCATCCGAGAGGATCACGTCGCATGGCGCGGTAAAAACCAAACCTAGCTTATGTTGTTTGGAAACGGTTATCATAGCCGTTGCTAGGTTGCCCGATATTCTCTGGTGCTTCGTTTTCGGCGCGGGAGTCATGTAGTGATCTCCCTCAATGATTTCATGACGCTTTCCATCGTCGGGAAACTGAAGGTAGTCCTCATATGTAAGCTGGCTGCTATGAATCTCTTGCTTAACCATGGCATCTCCGCCCGCGCATCAATTAAACGAAGCCACTTCGCGGGCGGGGATTTAACCCCGCCCTTGACCAAAGGGGATGCTCGCCCCCTTTGGAAACTCCATTTAATTGTTCCCGCCTCAAGAGGCGGGGTTAACATAGAATGTATGTTCATTCTTACCAAAGCTCTCTGAGTAGCGCAAGGAAACATCCGAAGCGCTTAGCAACTGGACGGCCCCGGCACGGCGGCCGGTTCAGTGCGACGATGCGAACTTTAGGGCGCGTTGGATAGATACCGACGAGCCCCGATCAAAATGATCATTTCAACATGTCCCATAATCCGAAAGCGGCAAGCGGCTCCGCAGACGGCAATCGAAAAATTATTTCTGACCTCTGACTTCTGACCTCTGACTTCTGTCACTGGATCACCTTAGTCGCCTTCATCAGCGTCCACTGTGGGATGGTCAGGCCGATCTGCTTAGCTGTCTTTAGGTTGATCACGAACTCAAACCTCATCGGCCGCTCTACCGGCAGATCGGCAGGCTTGGCTCCCTTCAGGATCCTGTCCACGTAATATGCGACGCGCCGGTAGCTCTCCGCGACGTCCGCCCCGTAGTACATGAGCCCGCCGGCATCTACAGCTTCTCTGTCGTCGTACACCGACGGCAACCGGCTCTTTAACGCAAAGCCCGCGATCCGTTTTCCGTTATTACGCATTAGCGCGCCCGCGGGCACGTAGAGTCCGTCCGGGCGCTGCTTGCTCAGCGCGGCGAATACCCTCTCGAAACCGTCCGCATCTCGTACCTCCCAAGACTGGATAGTCAACCCCAGCGCACGCGCCGCGACTGGAAGAACCTCTTTCACATCGAGTACACTGTCCCGAACGGTCGGATCGTAGAGAACCGCAACACGAGCAACTTTGGGAACGGCTTCTTTGAACAGCTCCAGCCGCTTACCGCCTAGCTCTCTGGAAAGGAGAGTAAGGCCGGTGACGTTGCCGCCGGGACGGGCAAGGCTGTCAACCAGACCTGCCTCGACAGGATCGGACCCAAGGCCCATCATAACGATGGGAATCGTCTTGGTCGCATTCTTGGCCGCCAGGGTCGTCGCGGTCCCTCCTGCTACCACGATGATATCGACCTTGAGACGCACCAACTCGGCGGCAAGCTCAGGGTACCGATCGAGCTTCCCCTCCGCATATCGGTACTCGATGGCGATGTTCTGTCCTTCTATGTAGCCAAGCTCGCGCAGAGCCAGCCGAATTGCCTCGGAACGGGTGAACTCACGAGCTGGATCGAACGCCGATAGATATCCTATCCGAGGGACCTTCTTCGGCTGCTGGGCCTGAGCGAGAGAAGCAGTAGTCAGAAAAAAAGTTGCCATTCGCCGGATGGCGGTTCTTCTGTTCATCTTTCCTCCACAACTATTCACTCTTCACTTCGATTCAGAAAAGGGGACAGGCTACTTTTTGTTTCACGCGCGATTTCGTAGAAGAGTAACGCTGATCACCATAGAAAAAAGTAGCCTGTCCCCTTTTTCCGGTCCATCTCGATCCACTCCGGCTTGCCGGTATCCAAATAACTCTTTCATTGCGCCAGCGGGTTTACACGCCGCAACATACAAGTCCTCTCTAGACCGTTCAAGGCTTGGAAGCGCAGTTTGCGTGGTGGCCTTGTGCTATTTGCGGCTAAATTTTACCGGGCGTACGCGCTCGCAAAGCGCCAGCCCATTCTATGACGCGGTCACGATTTGCCAGAAGGATTGATCTCGCATAGGATAGCATCAACGGTGAAACTTTACCTCGACACTTCGGTTCTAGGTGCTATGTTTGATACGGATCCTGCGGGCCGCAAAGAAATGACCCAGCTTTTTTTCCAAACCGTACGAGCGCATAAGGACACTCTATACGTCTCGGATCTAGTGCTCGAAGAAATCGATCGAGCACCCAATCAAGTACGTTTTCGCCTGATGACTCTTGTCCGGCGGATTCAGCCACACGTACTTTCCGAATCACACGAGAGCTTATCGTTAGCACAAGAGTACATCGCCGCGCACGTGGTTCCAGCGAGTTCACGCGACGACGCTAGGCATATTGCGATCGCTACTCTTGCCGGGAGTGAAGCGCTGGTTTCATGGAATTTTAGGCATTTGGTCAATCTAAGGAGAAAACGACTCGTTCATTCGGTGAACATTCGACTGGGTCATCCGCTGATCGAAATCGTTTCTCCCGAGGAGGTGGTCTATGAGTAAAAAATGGGAAAGCGAGTCATTAAGCTGGATTCATGCTGTGCGCAAACGAAACTATGAGAAGACTAAAGGAAAGTCGTTGGCCGAGCTTTCACCGGGACCCGGTGCCAAGACTGACGCCCTCATCCGAAAACTAAAACTTCAGCGTGTTCCTGTGGGCACGCATAAAAAGACGGCGACCAAGCGGCGAGTGAACTCGTAACCGGTTGCTGTAATGGGACTCAGGGCCCTTTTCGAGATTGTGCCAAAAAATCATTCCGACCACCATGTTGTTCCTCCACGGAGCAGGGGAGTCGAAGGATTGGCAATGAAATTTTCCGTTGCCTATTGCCTGGGGAATTGGAGTGTTGGAGTACTGGAGTAATGCTGATCGCATTGTCCCAACACTCCATGACTCCACTACTCCAACACTCCGTGTTTTTCACTGGATCACCTTAGTCGCCTTCATCAGCGTCCACTGCGGGATGGTCAGGCCGATCTGGTTCGCGGTCTTGAGATTGATAACGAACTCGAACCTCATCGGCTGCTCCACCGGCAGGTCAGCGGGCTTGGCTCCCTTCAGAATCCTGTCCACGAAATATGCGACGCGCCGATAGCTTTCCGCGTCGTCCGCACCGTAGAACATGATCCCGCCAGCCTCTACAGCTCGTCTGTTGCCATACATCGACGGCAACCGGCTCTTTAACGCCAAGCCGATGATCCGTTTTTCGTTAGCATTTATTAGAGCGCCACCGCCGGGCACATAGAGTCCATCCGGGCGCTGCTTATTCAGCGCAGCAAAAACCCTGTCGAAACCGTCCGCATCTCGTACCTCCCAAGGTTGAAGGGTCAACTTCAGCGCACGCGCCGCGACCGGGAGAACCTCTTTTACGTCGAGTACAGTGGCCGAAACGGCCGGATCGTAGATAACCGCGACACGGGCAAGTTTGGGAACGGCTTCTTTGAGCAACTCCAGCCGCTTCCCGCCTAGTTCTGTGGTAAGCATTGAAAGGCCGGTGACGTTGCCGCCGGGATGGGCAAGGCTTTCAACAAAACCTGCCTCGACAGGATCGGGCCCGCTGCCCACCATAACGATGGGAATCGTCTTGGTCGCATTCTTGGCCGCCAGGATCAGCCTGTTCCCTCCTGCTACCACGATAATATCAACCTTGAGGCGCACCAGCTCGGCCACAAGCTCAGGGAACCGATCGAGCTTCCCCTCCGCATATCGGTACTCGATGGCGATGTTCTGCCCTTCTATGTGGCCGCGCTCGCGCAGAGCCAGCCGAATTCCCTCAGCACGGGCGGACTCACGAGCTGTCTCGAGCGACGTTAGATACCCTATCAGCGGGACTTTCTTCGGCTGCTGCGCCCGAGCTGGAAAGGGAAGAGCCAAGAGCATCGAGCAAAAAGCTCGCCGAGTGATTTTTTTGTAATTGTAATTGGGGTCAGTAATTGGGGTCAGAGTCATTTTCGTCAGTAATTGGGGTCAGCAGTAATTGGGGTCAGAGTCATTTTCGGACTCTGCTGAAAACCCTCCGTTCATCCTTCGCGAGCCTCAGAGCCCGTCCTGAGCTTGACGACGGAACGAACGGAAGCGCGGTTGAAACCATTGAAGATTATTCCGTTCATAGATGAGCCCATCGAAGCATTCTTAGGGTTGTTCAGCAGAATTTTTTCGAAATCGTGCTGAAAAATCACTCTGACCCCTTATCGCTCGCCCTGATCCGACCGCTTCCCCCTTTGACGGGGGAAGATTGAGATGGCGTCAAAGAACGAAAACTAAATCACCCCTTCTTCGTTCACCGGATTACCTTATCCGCCCGCACCAACACGTTCGGCTCGATCGTCACCCCGATCTGCTTCGCTGCTATCAGATTGATGACGAACTCGAACTTCATCGGCTGTTCGACTGGAATATTTGCCGGTTTAGTTCCCTTCAAAATCTTGTCTACAAAGTCAGCGGCGCGCCGGATTAA
>Ga0326597_10007224_pt1 | contig 15118 bp, 16 predicted proteins | sample RVTome_12_FD_203789 | JGI IMG/M metagenome (GOLD analysis project Ga0326597, IMG submission 203789) | Soil microbial communities from uranium-contaminated site in the Upper Colorado River Basin, Wyoming, United States - RVT100D185 | ecosystem: Environmental > Terrestrial > Soil > Contaminated >... | reverse complement strand
GCTGCAGGTTCTGGAAATCGGAGCCCGAGCGCGCCCCGCCCATGCCCTCGTTCGGGTCGAGCCCCGGCGGCGACTCGATCCTGATCACGTCGGCGCCGAAGTCGGCGAACTGGCGCACGCAGGTGGGACCGGCGCGCACGCGCGACAGGTCGAGGATGCGCAGGTGCTGCAGCGCGCCGTGGCGTGCGGGACCGGACATGGGGCGCAGTTTAGCCTGAGCGCGGCTGCGACTGCGCGCCCCGCTGCTGCCACGGCGCGCGCCTGAAGCCCGAGCGCCGCGTGGTCCTGCGCGTGGCGAGCTCGCGCACGCGCGCGTGCACCTCGCGCCGCACGCGCTCCGGCAGCCCGGCCCCCGCGCGCTCGAAGCGCTGCAGCAGTTTCGGCAGACCGGGCGCTGCGCCGGGCGCGCCGTCATGGAACAGGCGCTCGTCACCCAGCCAGACCAGCGCGCGCTCGCTGGCGCCGGCGCCGTAGCACAGCTCGAAGCGCGCCACCGCGCCGCCCGCGTCCTGCCAGACGAAGAGGTCGAAATAATCGTCGTGGAACCAGCGCCGGCTGAGCGGCGCCTCGTCGCCAACGCCAAGGATTTCGCGCATTGCTGGCTTCGACTCGCGCGCGCGGCGGCGGTTCCCGCCGCCTAGCGCCCGGAGGTGACGCGCGTGTTGGCGAGAACCAGGCGGTCGACGAGGTTCCTGACCAGCGCGCGCGTCAGCTGCAGCTGCGCGCCGCCGCTCATCTGCGCCAGCGCCGCCGGCTCGAACTCGGCGAGCAGGAGCCTGGTCATCGATTCCACCGTGGCGTGGCGCGGCAGCTCGCCGCCCCAGATGTAGGCCATCTCGCCGAAGCACTCGCTGTGGTTGACCACGTTCAGGAGGCGCCCGCCCTTGGTGACCTTGACCTCGCCCTCGGCGAGAAAGTAGAAGCTCCGCCCCTTGTCGTTCTCGCGCACGATGGTCCTGCCCTTGTCCACGCGCACCCACCGGCCCGCGTTTACGAGCTCCCAGACCTCCGCGTCGGCCAGCTCGCGCAGCATCTCCACGCGCTTGAGCGCGACGTACTTCTCGGTGTCGGGGATGGCGCTGGCGGGCAGCACCTGGCGCACGACCTTCGACAGCTCGAGCGCGAACTCGGCCCAGGTCGGGTAGCGCGCCTCGGGCCGTTTGCGCAGCGCGCGCAGGATCACCGCGTCGAGCGCCGGCGGCAGGTCCTTGCGCACCTCGCTCGGCGGCAGCGGCTCGAGCTCGAGGATCTTCTTGAGCAGCGCCTCCAGGTTCTCGGCTCGCAGCGGCCGCTGCCCGGTGAGCATCTCGTAGAGCACCACGCCAAGCGAGTACATGTCGCTGTGGTGCGTCAGCTCGCGCCCGGCGATCTGCTCGGGCGAGAGGTAGTACGGCGAGCCCATCTCCGCGCTCTGCACCGCCTGCGTCCGTCTCAGGAAGGCGGCGCCGAAATCGGCGATCTTCACGTTGGTGCCGCCGGAGAGCATCAGATTGGCCGGCTTGATGTCGCGATGCACGATGCCCTCGCGGAACGCGTAGTCGAGCGCGCCGCAGCACTTGAAGCCGATCTGCAGCACGTCGGCCACCGGCAGGAGATTGTCCGGGCGCGTGTGGGCGGACAGATCGCCGCCCGTGACCAGCTCCATGGCGATGTAGCCCGAGTCCTCGCCCACCACGGCGTCGAGGATCGAGACGATGTGCGGGTGCTTGAGCTTGCCGGCGAGCGAGGCCTCGTTCTGGAACTGCGAGCGGTAGACCGTGCCGAACTCGGGATCGCGGAACACTTCGGGCTCGATGGTCTTCAGCGCCACGTCGCCGCCGGAAAAGGTGTCGCGCGCCAGGTAGACGGTGCCGGTGGCGCCCTTGCCGAGCATCTTGTGCACGTCGTACTTGCCGACCTGCAGGCTCAGGCCGAGGTCCATGGCTTCCGGCACCGCCGCGTTTCCTTCAGTTTTATGCTCCCGGTCCGCGATGTTACTGCATGCCGCGCTTGCCGAGCGCGCGCGCAGGCACCAGAATCGACTTCTCCGATTGTCCGGTCACGGCGCGCGCATGGCACACAGGGAAGTTCCCGTCGATTCGCTCGAGTTCGGCATGTTCGTCGCCAAGCTCGACCGGCCGTGGACGGAGACGCCGTTCGTCTACCAGGGCTTCGTGCTGCAGACCGAGCAGCAGCTCGACGCGCTGAGGAAGTACTGCAAGGTGGTCTATGTCGACCCGGAAAAGCGCCAGGAGGCGGTGGCGGCCAGGCTCCTGACGCTGCCGCCGGGCTCCACGCGCCGCGCGATCGCCGAGCAGTCGAAGGAGAAGGTGCGCGGTACGGTGGTCTACAGGGAGCTCGCCAGCGTCGAGGACGAGCTGCCGCGCGCGCGCAACGTCGTCACGCAGACCAACGCCATCGTGCACACCATGTCGCGCGCGGTGGTCACCGGCAACGCGCTCGACGGCGGCCGCGCCAAGCAGGCGGTGAACGAGATCACCGACTCGGTGGTGCGCAACCCCGACGCCATGATGCTGCTGGTCACCATGCGCGACAAGGCCGAGGAGACGCTCAACCGCTCGACCCAGGTCTCGGTGTACATGACGGTGTTCGGCCGCTTCCTGCAGCTCGAGCGCGAGCGCCTGGAGATCCTCGGCCTGATCGGGCTGCTGCAGGACGTGGGCATGTTGAAGCTGCCCGCCGGCCTGCCGGCGCGGCGCGCCGATCTGGCGCCGGCCGAGGACGAGATCTTCAAGTCGCACGTCACCCACAGCGTCGAGATCCTCTCGCAGACCGCGGGCCTGCCGGCCGAGCTGCCGGGCCTTGCCTCGCTGCACCACGAGCGCTACGACGGCAGCGGCTACCCGCGCGGCCTGAAGGGCAGCGCCATCTCGCAGACCGGGGCGATCGCCGGCATCGTCGACTCCTTCGACATGCTCACCGCGCCGGCGCCCTACGGCATGCAGATGCCGCCGTCCAACGCGCTCAACGTCCTGTTCCAGAACCGCGGCATGCAGTTCCACGCCGCGCTCGTCGAGCAGTTCATCCAGTGCGTCGGCGCCTTCCCGGTGGGCAGCGTCGTGGAGCTGAACAGCGGCGAGGTCGGCGTGGTGATCACGCAGAATCTGGTGAAGCGCCTGCAGCCGCGCGTCATGGTGGTGCAGGACGCCGGCGGCAACCCGATCCATCCGCACAAGGTCCTCGACCTGGTGCACGAGCCGATGGCGACCCCCGACGAGCCCTACCGCATCCGGCGCACGCTCGACCAGGCCACGGTCAAGATCGACTCGCGCGAGCTGTTTCTGTGAATTCGGCGCTGGACAGCGCCTCGATGCGGCGTGTTATCGAGCAGTTCGGCCTCGGCGCCGACAGCGTCGCCGCGCTCGGCCGTCTCGGCGCCGCGCTCGACCGGCAATTCCCCGAGGCGCTGCAGGCGGCGCGCGGCGAAAGCGCCCTCGCCAGCGCGGCCTCGCCGTTCTTCATGCCGCTCCTGCCCGCCGGCATGTCGGAGCCGCAGCGCGCGCTGGTGAGCGCGCTCGCGCGCGGCACCCTCGACAGCGCGTCGCTGCTGCAGCTGCTGCTGGCGTGGGCGCAAACCCTCAATCCCGAGGAGCCGAGCGAGCGCGCGCTGCGCGACTGCCGTCCGCTGCAGGAGCTGCTGCGCGGGGGGGCGCTGCGCGTATACGCGCAGGAAGCCGCGCCGTGCGCTGCCGCGCTCGCCGCCGCCGAGCGCCTGGGCGCGGTGCAGCTCGCGCTCATCGCCGAGGCGGCGGCGCGCGGCGCGCGCGGCAGCACCGATGCCGCCTCCGGGCTCGCGGATTTCATGGCGCAGGCCGACGCCTGCGTCGCCGCGCGCCTCGCCGACGGCCGGCAGATGGCGCTGCTGTTCGTCGACTGCGGCATCGTCGGCCGCATCGACGGGGTATGGGGCTACGTCGTGGGCGACGGCGTGCGCGAGCGCCTGGGCGCGCGCCTGCGCACCGAGGTGCTGCGCGCGCAGGACTTCGTCGGCCACCCCGGGCGCGACGAGTTCGCCTGCGTGCTCGCCAGCCTGCACAGCAGCGGCGTGGCGACGCTCGCCGCCGAGAAGCTGCTGCGCGCGCTCGACCAGCCGCTGTGGGTGGACGTCGACGAGGTCTACGCGCGCCCGGCGGTGGGCATCGCGGTGTTCCCGGAGCACGGGCGCAGCGCGGTCGAGCTGCTGCAGCGCGCGCGCACCGCGAGCCGCGCGGCGCGCGAGCGGCCCGAGCGCTTCGCCCTCTACAGCGCCGACCAGGAGCGCTCCGAGGTCGAGCTGCTGCTCACCGAGAACCGGCTGCGCGCGGCGATCGCCCAGGACGCCCTCGACATCGTGTTCCAGGCGCAGCGTGACGCGCGCACCGGGCTCATCGTCGGCGCCGAGAGCCAGCTGCGCTGGCGCGACGCGGGCCTGGGCGCCGTGCCGGTGGCGAAGGCCATCGCCGCCGCGGAGTCGGCGGGCCTGGTGAACGAGGTGACGCTGTGGCTGGTGAACGGCGCGCTGCGCAACTGCCGCCAGTTCCGCGACGCCGCCGGGCTCGACCTGCGCGTCGGCGTCACGCTCTCGGCGAAGAGCCTGCGCCAGGCCGACCTGCCCGACTTCGTGCTGAGCGCGCTGAAGACCTGGAACCTGCGCCCGAGCCGGCTCACGCTGCAGATCACCGAGACCGCGGTGCTCGCGGCGAGCCTGGAATCGGTGGAGACCCTGAAGCGCCTGCGCGAGTCGGGCGTGCGCCTGTCGCTCGACGACGCGAACGCCGGCTACGCGTCGCTCGCCTGGCTGGCGACGCTGCCTTTCCACGAATTGCGCATCGACCTCGCCAACGTGGGCGACATCGTCGAGTCGCCGCCGCACCTGGCGCTGGTGCACTCGCTCGTCGAGCTCGCGCACCGTCTGAAGATGGAAGTGCTGGTGGCGGGCGTGGAGAACGAGGAAAGCGTTGCGCGCCTGAAGCCCCTGGGCTGCGACCTGATGCAGGGCGCGGTGATCGGCGCGCCGCTCGAGACGCCCGCGTTCATCGAGAAATTCCGCGAGGACTGATTGTGGCCCGCCACCGCGCCGATGGGTGAGTTCGGCATCGGCCAGCCGGTCGAGCGTTTCGAGGACCCGCGCCTGCTGCGCGGCGAGGGCCGGTTCATCCACGACCTGAATCTTCCCGGGCAGGCACACGTCGTGCTCGTGCGCTCGCCGCACGCGCACGCGCGCATCGTCGCCGCGCGCCTCGCCGCCGCGCGCGCCGCGCCCGGCGTGCTCGGCGCATTCACGGTCGAAGACCTCCTCGCCGACGGCCTGGGCACGAGCCGCGTGTCCCTCGCGCGCCGGCGGCCCGACGGCGCGCCGATGTTCTGGCGCGCGCACCCGGGGCTCGCCGCGGATCGCGTGCGCCACGTCGGCGACCCGGTGGCGGCCGTGGTCGCGAGCAGCCTGATGCAGGCAAAGGACGCCGCCGACCTGGTCGAGATCGATTACGAGGCCTTGCCCTCGGTCACCGAGGCGTCGCGGGCCGCCGCGGCGGGCGCCGCGGCCGTATGGGACGGCTGCCCCGACAACATCTGCAATGTATTCGAGGCGGGCGATGCGGCGGCCGCCGCGGCCGCTTTTGCGCGCGCCGAACGCATCGTGCGCCGCCGCTACGTCGTGCAGCGCGTGCACGCGCAGTATCTCGAGCCGCGCGGCGCGCTGGGCGAGTACGACGCGCGCAGCAGCCGCTACACGCTGCACCTCGACGTCCAGTACCCGCACCGCGTGCGCGACCTGCTCGCCGAGCGCGTCTTCAAGCTGCCCCCGGCGCAGGTGCGCGTGGTCTCCGGCGACGTGGGCGGCGCCTTCGGCGCCAAGGGCTGGGTGTACGTCGAGCACCGTCTCGTGCTCTGGCTGGCGAAGAAGCTCGGCCGGCCGGTGAAGTGGACCTGCGAGCGCAGCGAGGCGGCGCTCGCCGACGAACACGGGCGCGACCTGGTGAGCGAGGCCGAACTGGCGCTCGACGCCGAGGGGCACTTTCTCGCCCTGCGCGTGCGCAACGTCAACAATCTCGGCGCCTACGTGTCTTCCAACCGGCAGCTTCAGCCCACCTTCGCCAATCTGGGCTCGCTGGTCGGCATGTACGCCTTTCGCGCCGCGCACGTGCACGTCACCGGGGTGTTCTCGAATACGAGCCCGACCGCGCCCTACCGCGGCTCGGGCCGGCCCGAGGCCATCTACGTGCTCGAGCGGCTCATCGACGATGCGGCGCGCGAGCTGGGGATCGATCGCGTGGAGCTGCGGCGCAGGAACCTGGTGCCGAGCTCGGCCATGCCCTACAGGACCGCGCTCACCTTCACCTATGACTGCGGCGAGTTCGAGCAGGTCATGGACCAGGCGCTCGCGCTCGGCGACTGGGCCGGCTTCCCGGCACGCCGCGAGGCCGCCCGCGGGCGCGGGCGGCTGCGCGGCATCGGCATCGCCAACGCCATCGAGCGCGCGGCGGCGCCGCCCGGCGGCGAGAGCGTGCGCATCCGCTTCGACGCCAAAGGGCGCCCGGCGCTCTTCATGGGCACCAAGAGCCAGGGGCAGGGCCACGAGACGACCTTCCGCCAAATCGCCGCCGAGAAGCTCGGCCTCGCGCCGCAGGATTTCGAGTACGTCGAGGGCGATACCGACCGGGTGGCGCAGGGCCTGGGCACCTTCGGCTCGCGCTCGGCGGCGCTCGGCGGCAGCGCGCTCGCGCTCGCCGCGGAGCGCATCATCGCCCGTGGCCGGCAAATCGCCGCGCAACTGCTCGAGGCCGCCGAGGCCGATGTCGCCTTCGCCGAGGGGCGCTACGCCATCGCCGGCACCGACCGCTCGATCGCGCTCGCCGACGTGGCGCGCGCGGAAACGCTCGACGAGCAGGCTGCGTTCGTCCCCGCGCAGGAGACCTTCCCCAACAGCTGCCACGTCTGCGAGGTCGAGATCGATCCCGAGACCGGTGCGGTGCAGCTTTGCGGCTACGCGGTGGTGGACGACGTCGGCACGGTGATCAACCCGCTCACCCTCAAGGGGCAGGTGCACGGCGGCGTGGCGCAGGGGCTCGGGCAGGTGCTGATGGAGCGCATGGTGTACGAGCCCGAGAGCGGGCAGCTGCTCACCGCCTCGTTCATGGACTACGCCATGCCGCGCGCCGACGCGCTGTGCGCGATGCGCGTCGACAGCCATCCCGTGCCGACGGCGCTCAATCCGCTGGGGGTGAAGGGCGCGGGCGAGGCGGGCACCGTGGGCGCGCTCGCGGCCTGCATGAATGCGATCCTCGACGCGCTCGCGCCGCTCGGCGTGCGCGAGCTGGACATGCCGGCGACGAGCGAAGCCGTGTGGCGGGCACTGCGGCGCGCCGGCGTGCCGACGTAGTCGCGCTTGCCTGGGACATGGAGAAGGTCATCGCGATTGTGTCCAGGCGGTGGCAAAGCGATGATATTAGCCTCAGGCGCGAACCGCGGCGCCCGGACGCCGGTCGAAACTTCAATCAGCAAGGGAGAACGACACCATGCGCAATATCAGCCTCGCCCTATTGATCGCGTCCGCCCTCGCCGCCTGCAGCGAGGCCGAGCCGCCCAAGCTGGCCGCCGCGCCGCCCAAGCCCGTGACGCAGGCGCCGGCGAGCGCGCCGACGCCGCCGCCCGCGTCCGTCGCCGCGCCGCAGCCCTCCGCCGACGAGCTGCTCGCCGGGCGCGTGAAGCAGGCGCTGCGCGACACGAAGAAAGTGGACGGCCAGGGCGTCGGCGTGCGCGTCGCCGACGGCACCGTCACCCTCTACGGCACCGCGCCCAGCGCCGGCGAAGCGCGCCGCATCGAGCGGTTCGTCGCCGGCGTCGCGGGCGTGCAGGCGGTGCTCAGCAAGCTGGTGATCGTGCGCGGCTCGTAGCCGCGGCGCGAAAGCCCGCGCGGTACGCCGCGCGCCGCTGCTCGGCGCTGCGCCCGAGCGCGCAGTACAGCGCGTGCGGCGTGAGCAGTGCATCGGCCTCGCCGAGCGCGTTGGCGCGATAGCTCGACCAGCGGTAGTGCGCCGGGTGGCGCACGAGGCCCGCGCGCACCGGGTTCAGCTCGATGTAGCGCATGCAGGCGAGGACGTAGCGCCGGGTGTACACCGGCGTGGCGTCGAACTCGCGCGCGCGCACGGCGCGGATCAGGGGCATCGCGCCATCCACCCGCTCCGGCGTCAGCAGCAGATGCACGTGCGTGCCCATGAGAGCGTAGGCGTGCACCGGGCTGCGAGCGGCCGCGCGCAGGTGTTCCAGGCAGGCGCCGGGATCCGCCGCTTCGCTGCGCAGCACAAGATGCAGCGGGACGCCGGGCTGCTGCGGGCAGGGATGCCGTGCCATGCCCTAGCAACGTCCGTGGCGGGGCGACGGTTGACGCCGGACGCGCGCGCTGCCGAGTTAGGATGTCGGCTTCCGCGTCGACGAGGCCCGCCATGAGCGCTCCGGAAAGACCCGCGGCACAGGCGCCGCAAGACCCGATCCAGGACCTGGCCGAGAAAATCTACGTGCAACTGTGCGGCCGCATCTACGGCGCGGGCGGCGAGAAGCCGCAGCCCAAGGCCGTGGCGCAGCTGTGCTTCAAGCTCGCCGAGACCTTCGTCGCCGCGAACTACGAGTTCAATCCGGCCGCCGTCGCCGCGCGCGAGGCGACGAGCAAGGCGTCGGTGAAGCTCGACTCGGTGCAGATCGATTTTGGCGCCGCGGGCAACAGCTGAATCGGCAATCCGCTGTTTTCGCAAGGAAACTCGCGCGGCATTTCGCCTGTCACAGGGCCATGGCCAAGCCCGCACGCAAGATCCTGGAAACGCTCGAGGCACGCGAGCGCAGCCTGCGCGACAAGATCGCCGAGCGCCGCGACGCGCTCGAGGACGCCTCGCGCCCGGCCGACCCGGCGGGCGACGTCGCCGACAAGGCCTTCGAGCGCACGCGCGCCGAGGTCGAGCACGACCTGATCGAGATGTCGCTGCAGGAGCTGGCCGAAATCGCCGCCCTGCGCGAGCGCCTGGCGAACGGCACCTACGGCGAGTGCATCGAGTGCGGCGAGCCGATCCCGCCGGCGCGGCTCGAGGTGAACCCGACGGCGCGCCGCTGCGCCGCCTGCCAGGCGCGGCACGAGAAGCTGGGCGGGGCGCTGTAGCCGAGCCGCATCAGCGTGGCCGCGTACGCCGGCGCGGCCCAGGGCGGCCGCGGACTGAGAATTGTGCAGCGCGTCTATGCACCCTGGCGCATTGGGATTATCGTTCGCGCACCATAAGGAGGAGGCCGCCGCGATGATCCGCCTGAACATCAACGGGAAAGTCCATAACCTCGACGTCGATCCGAACACGCCCCTGCTGTGGGCGATCCGGGAGCAGGCCGGCCTGACCGGCACCAAGTACGGCTGCGGCGTCGCGCAATGCGGCGCCTGCACGGTGCACGTCGACGGCACGCCGCTGCGCGCCTGCGCCATCCCCGCCAGCTCGGTCGCCGGCAGGAAGATCACCACCATCGAGGGCCTGGCCAAGGGCGGCAAGCTGCACAAGGTGCAGCAGGCCTGGATCGCGCATGAAGTGCCGCAGTGCGGCTACTGCCAGAGCGGCATGATCATGGCCGCCGCCGCCCTGCTGCAGGCGAATCCGAAGCCCACCGACGCCGACATCGACGCCGCGATCACCAACATCTGCCGCTGCGGCACGTTCCAGCAAGTGCGCAAGGCGATCCACGCCGCCGCCAAGGCATAGGGGGACGACCATGAGCGCCATTCCGAACATCAGCCGCCGTTCCTTCCTCGTCGGTTCCGCGGCCGTGGGCGGGGGCCTTGCCCTCGGCCTGCGCCTGCCGCCTTTCGGCCCCGCCTTGGTGCGCGCGGCCGACGGCTCGCCCGAGATCAACGCCTGGGTGGTGATCCGCCCCGACGACACGGTCGTCATCCGCATGGCCCGCTCCGAGATGGGACAGGGCACGATCACCGGCCTCGCGCAGCTGGTCGCCGAGGAGCTGGAGTGCAACTGGTCGAAGATCGTCTACGAATACCCCACCCCCGGCGACAGCGTGAAGCGAAAGCGCGTCTGGGGCGACTTCTCCACCGGCGGCAGCCGCGGTATCCGCATGTCGCACGAGTACGTGAGGAAGGGCGGCGCGGCCGCGCGCATGATGCTGGTGCAGGCGGCCGCCAACCAGTGGGGCGTACCCGCCTCCGAGTGCGTCACGGCCAACAGCGTCATCACCCATAGGCCCTCCAAGCGCCGGGTGTCCTACGGCAAAGTGGCGGAGGCTGCAGCGCGCCTCGAGCCGCCGAAGGACGTGAAGCTCAAGGACCCGAAGCAGTGGAAGGTGATCGGCAAGTCGATGAAGCGCCTCGATACGCGCGACAAGGTGAACGGCAAGCAGGTCTACGGCTTCGACCTGAAGCTGCCCGGCATGCTGAACGCTGCGATCCGCGAATGCCCGGTGTTCGGCGGCAAGGTGAAGAGCTTCGACGCCGCGCGCGTGGCGAACCTGAGGGGCGTGAAGAAAGTGCTTCAGGTCGGCGATTCGGCGGTGGCCGTGGTCGCGGATCACTGGTGGAACGCGAAGACTGCGCTCGACCAGCTGCCGGTGGTGTGGGACGAAGGCCCGAACGCCAAGGTCTCCAGCGCCAGCATCGCCGAGATGCTGAAGGAAGGGCTGGATGCCGAGCAGGCGTTCGTCGGCCATAGCGAAGGCGACGCCAAGGCGGCGCTCGCGGGCGCGGCGAGGAAAATCGAAGCGGTCTACAGCTACCCGTTCCAGAACCACGCCTGCATGGAGCCGATGAATGCGACCGCGCGCTACACGCCCGAGAAGTGCGAGGTGTGGGTGCCGACGCAGGATGGCGAGGGGTCGTTCGCAGCCGTGCTGTCGGCCTCCGGGCTGCCGGCGGACAAGTGCGAGGTCTACAAGATCAACCTCGGCGGCGGTTTCGGCCGGCGCGGCGCGTTCCAGGACTACGTGACGCAGGCGGTAAGGATCGCCAAGGAGATGCCCGGCACGCCGGTGAAGCTGCTGTGGTCGCGCGAGGAGGACATGGTGCAGGGGCGCTACCACCCGGTGATGCAGTGCAAGCTGGTGGGCGGCTTCGACGGCGGCAACAACCTGACCGGCCTGCACATGCGCCTGTCGGGCCAGTCGATCCTCGCCGCGGTGCGCCCGGCGATCGTAGAGCAGCAGAAGGGACGCGATCCGCTCGTCTTCCAGGGCGTCTTCGAGTCCGGCGAGCACGCGATCGGCTACAGCTTCCCGAACACGCTGGTCGACCACGCCATGCGCAACACGCACGTGCCCCCCGGCTTCTGGCGCGGCGTCAACATCAACCAGAACGCGATCTTCATCGAGTGCTTCATGGACGAGTTGGCGGAAGCCGCCGGCGAGGACCCGGTCGAGTTCCGGCGCAAGTTCATGGGCAAGTACCCGAGGAACCTCGGGGCGCTGAACGCGGTCGCGGCGGGCATCGGCTGGACCAGGCCCGCGCCCGCCGGCAGGTTCCGCGGCATCGCCCAGATGAAGGCCTTCAACAGCTTCGTCGCGGCAGCCTGCGAGATCTCGGTCAAGGACGGCAGCAAGGTGAAAATCCACCGCATCGTCGCCGCGACCGATTGCGGTTACGCCGTCAACCCGGCGCAGATCGAGCGCCAGGTGTCGGGCTCTTTCGTCTACGGCCTCTCGGCGCTGTTCATGCAGGAGTGCACGGTGAAGGACGGCGCCATCGAGCAGAAGAACTTCGACACCTACCAGTCGATGCGCATCGCGCAGATGCCGAAGGTGGAGGCGATCATCCTGCAAAGCGGCGGCGAGCCCTGGGGCGGCATCGGCGAGCCGACCATCTGCGTGGCGGCGCCGGCGGTGCTCAACGCGATCTACAAGGCGACCGGCAAGCGCCTGCGCTCGGCGCCGCTGAAGAACCACGGGTTCGAGCTGGTGTGAGGAGCCTCGCCTTCGCGCTGCTGTTGACGGCAGTCGCAGGCGACGCCCTTCCGAGCGACGAGAACCCCGCCTCGCTGACCGGCGCCAAGGGCGATCCGGCCAGGGGGCGGGCGCTCGTCGCCAACCGGCAGGTGGGGCTGTGCCTGCTGTGCCACAGCGGCCCGTTCCCGGAGGAGCGCTTCCAGGGCAACCTCGCGCCCGACCTGAAGAGCGGCGTCGCACGCATGACCGAAGGCCAGATCCGCCAGCGCCTCGTCGATCCGTCCAAGGCCAATCCGCAAAGCATCATGCCGGCGTACTACCGCACGGAAGGCCTGACGCGCGTCGCGCCCGCGTTCCGCGGCAAGCCCCTGCTCAGCGCGGAACAAATCGAGGACGTGGTTGCCTACCTGATGACGCTCAGATGACCACGCGACGACGTTTCCTCCTGCTCGCCGGCGGCGCCGCGGTGAGCGCCGCCACCCGGGCCCAGCTGCCGCCCGACATCCAGGCGCGGCGCAAGGCGGCGCTCGCCGAAGCCGTGCAAAAGGTGACGGGCGGCGCCCCGGTGCGCCCCGGCCGCGTGAAGCTCGAGCTGCCGCCGCTGGTCGACAATGGCAACGCGGTGCCGCTCGCGGTGGAGGTCGAAAGCCCGATGACGCCGGCCGATCACGTCGCCGCGATCCACGTGTTCACGGAGAAGAACCCGCAGCCCCGGGTCATCAGCGCGCGGCTCGGGCCGCGTGCGGGGCGCGCGCGCATCGCCACGCGCGCGCGCATCGCCGACTCCGGGGCGGTCCTCGCCATCGCGCGGATGAGCGACGGCAGCTTCTGGTCAGACAGCGTCAGCGTGGTGGTGACGCTCTCGGCCTGCCTGGAAGACGGGCTGATCTAGATGGCGCGCGTCGTCGTCACTGTTCCCAGTCAAGCGCGGCGCGGCGAGATCCTGCAGATCCGCACCCTCGCCGGCCACGACATGGAGACGGGCTTTCGCCATACCCAGGCCGGCGAGCGGATCCCGCGCGACATCATCACGCGCTTCGCCTGCAGCTACAACGGCGTGGAGGTGTTCAGCGCCGAGCTGCACCCGGCGATGGCGGCCAATCCGCTGATCGAATTCACTACGGTCGCTACGGACAGCGGCACGCTGGAGTTCCGCTGGAGCGGCGACAACGGCTACAGCGCGGCGCACAGCGCTTCGATCATCGTCGTTTGAGCGTTCGCGCGTTCCGGGTGCTGCTGTTGCTGGCCTTCGCCGCCGCGGCAAACGCCCAGATTGCGCCCGCCGAGCGGCGCTCCGGCTATGAAGACATGGGGCAGGCGACGCGCGCCATGCAGGACGATGATGCCGTCAACCCAGCGACGCTCTGGGTGCTCGAGGGCGAGTCGCTGTGGCGGAAGAAGACCGGCGCGGCGGCGGTCGCCTGCGCCGACTGCCACCAGGACCTGCGCGGCGCCGCCGCGCGCCATCCGGCGTATGACGCGGCCACGGGAACGCTCGTCAATCTGGAGCAGCGCATCAACCAGTGCCGCACCGTGCGCCAGCAGGCGCCGGCGCTCGCCTACGAGAGCCGCGCGCTGCTCGCGCTCACCGCGTACGTCGGCAGGCAGTCGCGCGGCCTGCCGATCCAGGTGGAAGCGAGCGAGCGCACGAAACCGTTCCTCGACGCGGGACGCGCAACCTTCCTGCGCCGCCAGGGGCAGCTCAACCTCGCCTGCACGCAGTGCCACGACGAGCGCGCGGGCCGCCGCCTGGCCGGCGTCACGATCCCGCAGGGCCATCCCACCGCGTACCCGATCTACCGCCTCGAATGGCAGGGCGTGGGATCGCTGCACCGGCGGCTGCGCAACTGCATGATCGGCATCCGCGCCGAGCCCTATGCGCTCGGCTCGCAGGGGTATGTCGAGCTGGAGATGTACCTGATGTGGCGCGCGCGCGGCATGCCGCTCGAGTCGCCGGGCGTCAGGCCCTGAGCCGGCGCACCTGCGCCCGCGTGAACTCGCCCGCCTGGTAGTCGGCGATCGCCTGCTCGATCTCCTCGCGCGTATTCATGACGAAGGGGCCGTACTGGACCACCGGCTCGCCGAGGGGCTTCGCGGCGAGCAGCAGCACGCGCGCGCCTTTGTCCGCTGCGACGATGGACACCCTGTCGCCTGCCGACAGCAGGCCCGCCGCGCGGTGCGGCAGCGCCTTCTTCTCGGCGCCGACCGCGGCCTCGCCCTCGTAGGCGTAGAGGAAAGCGTTGTGCCCCGCGGGCAGCGCGCCTTCGAACGCCGCGCCGGGCTCGAGCTGCACGTCCCAGTAGTACGGGTCGGTCGAGCCGCCGTGCACCGCGCCTTGCGTCTCGCCGAAGCGCCCGGCGATGACTTTGACGGTGCCCTGGTCGAGGGCGACCGACGGGATCTGCGCCGCCGGGATGTCGCGGTAGGCGGGCGGGCGCATCTTCTCCTTCGCCGGCAGGTTCAGCCAGAGCTGGAAGCCGCGCATGCGGCCCTCGGTCTGCTGCGGCATTTCCGAATGGATGAGGCCGCGCGCGGCGCTCATCCACTGCACGTCGCCGGGCCCGAGGTCGCCGGTGTTGCCGCCCGAGTCCTTGTGCTGCATGTGACCGTCGAGCATGTAGGTCACGGTCTCGAAGCCGCGGTGCGGGTGCGAGGGAAAGCCGGCGAGGTAGTCGCTGGGGTCGTCGGAATAGAACTCGTCCAGCATGAGGAACGGGTCGTGGCGCGCGAGCTGGCTCGCGCCGAGCGAGCGGCGCAGCTTCACGCCGGCGCCGTCGGAGGCCGGGATCGAGGGGATGACTTTCTGCAGGGTGCGCGTGGTCATGGCTGTCCTTTGCTAGGCCGCAATTGTTTCGGGTTGCACGAGCGCGCGCAAGGCGCCGCGCGCTGTTGCGAGCGACTGCGCTTTCGAAGCCTCGCTGATCGCCAGGCCCTCGGCGTAGACGAACTCGACGTCCGTGATGCCGAGAAAGGCGAGGAAGTCGCGCACGTAGGCGGTCTGCGTGTCGCGCGGGGTGCCCTGGTAGAGCCCGCCGCGCGCGGCGAAGACGTAGGCCTTCTTGCCGCCGAGCAGGCCGACGGCGCCCTTCTCGGTGTACATGAAGGTCGCGCCCGCGCGTGCCACGTGGTCGAAATAGGCCTTGAGCTGCGAGGGCACGCCGAAGTTGTACATCGGCAGGCCGAGGACGAGCGTGTCGGCCTGTTTGAGCTCGGCGATCAGCGCGTC
>Ga0326597_10007223_pt1 | contig 15120 bp, 11 predicted proteins | sample RVTome_12_FD_203789 | JGI IMG/M metagenome (GOLD analysis project Ga0326597, IMG submission 203789) | Soil microbial communities from uranium-contaminated site in the Upper Colorado River Basin, Wyoming, United States - RVT100D185 | ecosystem: Environmental > Terrestrial > Soil > Contaminated >... | reverse complement strand
ATGGATTGGGCGGATGAGCTAGCGACTCGGGTCACCGGCCCGCAGGTCGTCAACGACTCGAAGACCCCCTCGGGCACCGTTCACGTCGGCAGCCTGCGCGGCCCCGTTCTGCTCGACGTCATCGTCCGGGCATTGCGGGGCAACGGGATCGCGACGACGTATCTCTACGGCGTCGACGACATGGACCCGATGGACGCCCAGTCGCTCCTGACGCCCGATGCTGTCGAAGGCGCGATGGGCCGACCACTCGCCCAGATCCCGGACCAGGAGCCCGACGGGCATGCCTCTTACGGGCGCCACCACGCGCAGGTCTTCATCGACATCTTCGCCCGTCTCGGGATCCATCCGGACCGCTACTACTGGATGAGCGAGATCTACCCGACGGGCGACCTCGACAGGTACATTCGCCTCGCGCTCGATCGCGCCGACGTTGTCCGGGACATCTACCGCCGGGTCGCGAACGTCCGACATCCCGAGACGTGGCACCCGATCGGCGTCGTGTGCGAGAACTGCGGCAAGGTCGGGACGACGATCGTGACGAAGTGGGACGGCGAGCGGGTCTTCTACGAATGCCGCCCGAACCTCGTGACCTGGGCGAAGGGATGCGGCCACTCCGGCTGGGTCTCGCCGTTCGGCGGCCGGGCGAAGCTGCCCTGGAACCTCGAGTGGGCGGCCCAGTGGTCGCTGTTCGGGGTGACGATCGAGCCGAACGGCAAGGACCTCTCGACGAAGGGCGGGTCACGCGACCGGTCCGACGCCATCGCCCGCGAGGTCTTCGAGCGCGAGCCGCCGCTCAACGTGCCGTACGAGTTCCTCAACATCGGTGGCCAGAAGATGTCGACGTCGAAAGGGCGGGGCGCCGCAGCGCACCTGATCGCGGACGTCCTGCCGCCCGAGCTGCTCCGCTTCCTGTTCATCCGGCCTCGGCCGAACCAGGTCATCGAGTTCGATCCGCAGGGCACGGACGCGGTCCCGCGCCTGTTCGACGACCTCGACAAGTTCGCCGCCGCGACTGCCGGGCGGGACGTTCACGGCGAGCTGCCCGCCGGCCACGAGCAGATCTTCCGGTACTCGCTGCTGTCGCCCGACACTGACGTCGCGGCGGAGGCAGCCGCGTTCCGGCCGCCGTTCGCTCACCTGGCGATGCTCCTCCAGGTGCCGGGAGTCGACATCGAGGAGCGGGTTGCCGCCGAGAAGGGCGAGCCGCTGACCGGGCGCGAGCGCGAGATTCTCGACGAACGGACCGCGTCCGCCCGGGCGTGGCTCGACGAATACGCGCCAGAGGCGGCCCGGCTCGTCGTCCGCCGTGACGGTCTTCCGGCCGAGGCCGCGGACCTCGACGAGGCCCAGCGGCGGTTCCTCGGCGCGCTGGCCGAGGCCGCCGGCGAACCCGGAGCCCCGATGAGCGGCGAGGCATGGCAGGGGCTGATCTTCCTTTCAGCACAGGACAAGGACGTCGCCGCTCGGCGCGCGTTCGAGGCGATCTACCGAGCGTTCCTCGGCCGCCCGAACGGCCCGCGCGCCGGCTGGCTCCTCGCGAGCCTCGAACCCGAATTCGTCCGGGCTCGGCTGCGCGAGGCAGCGGGCTCGGCCGTGAGGGCGTCGTCGTGAGCGTCGGGCTGCAGCGGCTGCGCGACGAGCCGGACGTCATCCGGAAGGGCGCGATCGACAAGGGAGAGGATCCCGCGGTCGTCGACGCGGCACTTGCCGCCGACGAGCGCCGCCGCGCGCTGCTCGGCGAGGGCGACACGCTGAAGGCCGAGCGGAACGCGGCCTCGAAGCGGATCGGCGAGGCGATGAAGGCCGGAGCCGCAGCCGGCGACGCGGAGGTTGCGAGGCTCAAGGCAGCGTCATCGAAGGCCGGCGAGCGGATCGCGACGATCGACGCGGAGCTGGCCGCCGTCGAGGCGGAGCTCGACGACCTGCTGCTCCGGATTCCGAATCCGGCCGATCCGGACGTGCCGGTCGGCGGCCTCGAGGCGAACGTCACCGTCCGGACGTGGGGCGACCAGTTGCCCCGCGAGCAGCCGCTCAGCGGTGAGGTCGGGGCGGACGCGCCGGCGGGCGGCGCCACCTGGACCCGGAAGCCGCACTGGGAGCTGGCCGAGGCACTCGACATCATCGACAACGCCCGCGGCGCGAAGATCGCCGGTTCGGGCTTTCCGGTCTACAAGGGCGCGGGCTCGCGCCTTCAGCGAGCGCTGATCAACTGGTTCCTCGATGTGCACGTCACCGAGAACGGGATGACCGAGGTCTGGCCGCCGGCCGTCGTCAACGCCGACTCCGCCCGGGGCACCGGCCAGATCCCCGACAAGGAAGACCAGATGTACGTCGTGACCCGCGACGACCTCTACCTGGTCCCGACGGCCGAGGTTCCGGTCACGAATCTTCATCGCGACGAGATCTTCGATGCGGCCGCGTTGCCGGTCCGCTACGCGGCCTACTCGCCATGCTTCCGCCGCGAGGCCGGCGCCGCGGGTCGCGACACCCGGGGCATTCTCCGGGTCCACCAGTTCGACAAGGTCGAGATGGTCCTGTTCGAGAAGCCGTCCGAGTCGGAGGCCGCCCTCGAGTGGATGACCGCGCGGGCCGAGTCGCTCCTCCAGCGGCTCGGGCTGGCGTACAGGGTCGTGCTGATGAGCACCCGCGAGCTGGGCTTCGTCCAGGCGAAGAAGTACGACCTCGAGGTCTGGGCGCCGGGCGTGGAGCGCTGGCTCGAGGTGAGCTCGTGCTCGAACTTCCGCGACTACCAGGCCCGCCGCATGGCGATCCGCTACCGGCCGGAGCCCGGCGCGAAGCCGGAGCTGGTCCACACGCTGAACGGGTCCGCGATGGCCCTGGCCCGGACGGTCGCCGCCCTCCTCGAGACGTACCAGGAGCGGGACGGCACGATCCGCCTCCCAGAGGTCCTGAAGCCCGCGATGGGGACGGACGCCATCCGAGCCTGACGGCACCCCGCCGTACAATCGGCCGCGGAGAGGTGGCAGAGCGGTTGAATGCGGCGGTCTTGAAAACCGTTGAGTCGCAGGACTCCGTGGGTTCGAATCCCACCCTCTCCGCCAGCGAGCGCGGTCTCTGCGCCACCTGCCGCCACGCTCGGGAGATCGCGAGCGGCCGCGGCAGCCGGTTCGTCCTGTGCGAACTTTCTCGAACCGATCGGCGATTCCCGCGCTACCCGCAGCTGCCGGTGCTCGCGTGCGCCGGCTACCAGGCCAACGATCCTCCCCAATTCTCACCGGGGGAGCGCTAACGTGGTTCCGGGCCGTCCTGAGGCAACCGGCGGAGCACTCCCGAGCCTGGGCTGAACGGCAGGGAGCGTCCATGAGACGGTCCACCCTTCATAGCGCTCCGGGGGTGAGAGTTAGGGAGATTGGGCGCACCGCGCGGACCGGGCACGCTTGACGCCCCGGAACGCCGCGCCTAGACTCCCGTCCACATCGCGAAGAACGGGCTGTGAACGGGACGAGTACCCGGCGCGCGTCGGCAGAGAGACCCGGTGGCTGGTGGAAACCGGGGCGGCGACGGCGGGGAATGGACCCGGGAGCCTCCGGACCGAACGGATCCCGGCAAGAGTCGGGCCCAAGTAGGCTCCGGCGCAGAGCGCCAGCGATAGAGGGCAGCGCCGATCGGCGACCGCGCAAGCGACCCGTCCGTCGGTCAGGAAAGTGCGGCATCGCCGAATGAGGGTGGCACCGCGGAAGGCTCGGCCTTTCGTCCCGGGGGACGAAGGCCGTTCTTGATTCTCGGGAGTCCACTCCCGGAGGCAGCCGAACCGATGACGACAACCGACCCGCTGAGCCTCAGCCAGGCGAAGCGCCTCACGACCGCCGCCGACACGATCCTCCTGCGCGCCACGCGGTCGGCGGACCTCGAGACGCCGATCGGCGCGTTCCTCCGCCTCGACGACGGCTCGACACCCGCCTACCTGCTCGAGTCGGTCGAAGGAGGGGAGCGGCTGGGCCGCTACTCGTTCCTCAGCGTCGGCCCGCGCCGCCTGCTCGAGGTGCACGACGGCCGTGCCCGCGTACAGACCCGTCCCGTCACGGTGCCCAATTACGCGCCGGACCTCCCGACCGAGACCTCCGACGCGCCCGACCCGCTCGACGCGATCCGCCGCTTTGTCACCCGGCGCAAGGTCCAGCCCGTCGATGGGATGCCGCGCTTCACCGGCGGCGCCGTCGGGGCCATCGCGTACGACGCCGTGTCGCTGTTCGAGCCGTCCGTCCCCACCCCGGAGCGCGACCCGGTCGCCGTCCCGACCGCCGCCTTCATCGAGACCGACCTCGTCCTCGTGTTCGACCACCTCACCCACACGCTGTCGGCGATCGCCTCGCTCCACACCGACGCCCCTGACTTCGAGGGCCGCTACCGGATCGCCGAGGAGGCGATCTTCGAGGCGCTCGAGCGGACCGCCCGGCCGAGCGAGGCGGAGCTGGCCGGCGGAGCCACCACCCACCCCACGGCCACCCCACGGATCGGCAACGGCGTCGAGACAAGCCTCGGCCGGGACGAGTACATCCACGCGGTCGAGATGGCCAAGGACGCGATCGCGGCGGGCGAAGCGATCCAGGTCGTCCTTGCTCGGCGGCAGTCGTTCGACCTGCCGATCGACCCGGCGACCGGCCGGGCTATCGAGGGCGTCGCCCTCTACCGCGCCCTCCGGCGGGTCAACCCGAGCCCGTACCTCTTCTTCGTCCGGACGCCGACGTTCGAGGTCGTAGGGGCCAGCCCGGAGCTCCTGCTCCAGGTCGAGGGCGACAAGCTCACGACCCACCCCATTGCCGGCACCCGCCCGCGGGGCGCCGACCCCCGCGAGGACGCGCTCCTCGCCGAGCAGCTCCAGCGCGACCCGAAGGAGCGGGCGGAGCACGTGATGCTCGTCGACCTCGGCCGCAACGACCTCGGGCGGGTTGCACGACCGGGCACGGTGACCGTGAGCAAGTACATGGAGGTCGAGCGGTACAGCCACGTCCTCCATCTCGTGTCCCACGTCGAGGGTCGTCTTCGCCAGGACTTGGACGCGCTCGACGCGCTGCGAGCCGTGTTCCCGGCCGGCACGTTGTCCGGCGCCCCGAAGGTCCGAGCGATGCAGCTGATCGCCGCGGCCGAGGGCGAGCGGCGCGGGCTGTACGGCGGCGCGGTCGGCTACCTCGGCTACGACGGCAACCTCGACACGGCGATCACGATCCGGAGCGCGGTCCTCCGCGGGGGGCAGGCCCACGTCCACACCGGCGCCGGGATCGTCGCCGGGAGCGTGCCCGAGAAGGAGTTCGAGGAGACCGAGCACAAGGCGGCCGCGCTGCGCCGGGCGATCGAGCTGGCGGCCGGCGTGCCCGAGGCTCCGAAGGCGACCGAGGCCGGCGAGGCGGAAGCCGAAGCCGCCGGAGCGAGGCCATGATTCTCGTCGTCGACAACTACGACTCGTTCACGTTCAACCTCGTCCAGGCGCTCCTCGCCGCGGGTGCGGAGGTTCGGGTCGTCCGGAACGATGCGATCGACCGGGCCGGGGTCGAGGCGCTCGCCGCCGACCCCGACGCGAACCTCCGGGGAATCGTCATCTCGCCCGGACCGGGCGACCCCGACGACGCGGGCGTCTCGGTCGACACGATCCGGGTCGCGGCGGAGCGCAGGATCCCGCTCCTCGGGGTGTGCCTCGGGATGCAGTCGATGGCCGCGGCCTACGGCGCGTCGATCGTTCGCGCGCCGACGCTCGTCCACGGCGAGGCCTCGGAGGTGACCCACGACGGGAGCGGCCTGCTCGAGGGAATGCCGCCATCGTTCATGGCCGCGCGCTACCACTCGCTCGCGATCGATCCGGCGACGCTGCCGGACGAGCTCCGAGTGACTGCGATGAGCGAGGTCGACCGGGTGATCATGGGCATCCGTCACGTCGCGCTGCCGATGGAGGGCGTCCAGTTCCACCCGGAGTCCGTGCTCACGCCGGAGGGTCCGCACCTCCTCGCGAACTTCCTCCGGCTCGCCGGGGAGGGCGAGGGGGACAGACTCGATGCGGTGAGCGGCTCGTTCGCGACATCGGGAATGGCGGAGACCGACCCGGTGGAGCCCGAGGCGGTCCGATGAGCGACCAGGTCCGGGCGGCACTAGCCGCGGTCGTCGACGGCCGAACGCTGACGATGGACGAGGCCCACGCCGCGATGGGCTCGGTGATGGACGGCGAGGCGACGCCGGCCCAGCTCGCCGCGCTGCTCGTCGCGCTCCGGATGCGCGGCGAGACGATCGAGGAACTGGCCGGGTTCGCGCACGCGATGCGCGACCGCGTCGTGCGGGTGGAGGCGCCGGACGGCACGATCGACACGTGCGGGACCGGCGGCGACCGGAGCGGCACGTTCAACATCTCGACCGCGGCCGCGCTCGTCGTCGCGGCGGCCGGGGTGCCGGTGGCGAAGCACGGCAATCGAGCCATCACCTCGCAATCGGGTTCGGCGGACGTGCTCGAGGCGCTCGGGATCCGGACGGACCACGACGCCGCCTCCGCCGCGGCCGCGTTGCGCGAGCACGGTTTCGCGTTCCTCTTCGCACCGAGCTTCCATCCGGCGATGAAGCACGCCGGCCCGACCCGGCGCGAGATCGGCGTCCGGACCGCGTTCAACCTCCTCGGCCCGCTGACGAACCCGGCCGGTGCGCGACGCCAGGTCGTGGGCGTCGCGGATCCGGCGGCGGCCCCGCGCCTGGCCGACGTCCTGCGGCTGCTCGGGGTCGAGCGGGCGTTCGTCGTCCACGGCGACGGCCTCGACGAGCTGCCCCTCGACGGCAGCGGGGTGCTGTACCACGCGTCGCCGGACGAGGTCGTGCGCCACGTCATCGACGCGAAGGCACTCGGGCTGCCTGCCGCACCGACGTCCGCGCTCGCCGGCGGAGACCCGTCGACGAACGCGCGCCTTGTCGAGGCGATCCTCCACGGCGAGAGCGGTGCGCGTCGCGATGTGGTCCTCCTCAACGCGGCCGCGGGGCTCCTCGCCGCGGGTCGGGTCGAGAAGCTCGAGGAGGGCCTCGAGCTGGCGGCCCTGACGATCGACGCGGGACTCGCGACGCAGCTCGTCGAGGCGCTCCGGGCCGAGAAACGGGCGGCCGACGCCGCCAGGCCCGCCCCCGAGCCGCAGGGAATGCCGGCATGACGATCGCCGAGCGGCCTGTCGGGGTGCGAACGCGCCGACCGAGCGTCGTCGCCGAGATCGCCGCTCGGCGCATGGCCGACGTCCGCGCCGTGCTCTCCGGGCTCAGCGCAAGCGACCGGCGTCGCCTCGTCGCGGCCGCCCCGCCGCCACGCCCGATCGCCGAGCGTCTCGCCGCTCCCGGGCTCCACCTGATCGCGGAGGTCAAGCGCCGATCGCCGTCGGCCGGCGCGATCGCCGACCCGGATCGCGATGTCGTCGCGCTCGCCCGCGCCTACGAGGCGGGCGGAGCGGCCGCCCTTTCGGTGCTCTGCGAGCCGCACTGGTTCGGTGGCTCGATCGACGACCTCCGCGCGATCCGGTCGGCAGTCCGTGTGCCGGTCCTCGCCAAGGACTTCGTCGTCGACCCGGGCCAGCTCGACCTGCTGCGTGCCGCCGGCGCGGATCTCGTCCTGCTCCTCGCCTCGCTCCACGCTGCGGGCCGCCTCGGCCGGCTCGTCCACCGCGCTCTCGACATGGGCCTCGAGCCGCTCGTCGAGGCGCACGACGAGCGAGAGCTCGACCGGGCGCTCGCGACGGAGGCGCGGCTCATCGGCCTGAACAACCGCGACCTCCGCACGCTCGAGATCGACCCCGAACGGGCAGGGCGTCTTCGGGCCCTCGTCCCCGACGAACGTCTCGTCATCGCCGAGTCCGGCGTCCGCGATCCCGCGACCGTCGCCGGGTGGCGCGCGGCCGGCTTCGACGCCGCGCTCGTCGGCGAGGCGCTCGTGCGCGCCGCGGATCCGCGCGCGCAGGCGGCACGGTACGTCGCCGCGGGTCTGGATCCGGACGATCCCGCGAACCGTGCCCGCCGGCCGTTCGTGAAGATCTGCGGCGTGACCGATGGCGACGGAGCCCTCGCCGCGATCCGCGCGGGTGCGAATGCGATCGGGCTCAACCTCGTACCAGGCACCCCCCGGGCCCTCGCGCTGGCGGAGGCCGTGGCGCTGGCGGGCGTCGTGCGATCGGCGGCGCCGCCGGACCGGCGCCCGAAGATCGTCGCGATCACCGTCGATCGCACCGCGGCCGAGCTCGAGGCGATCGGTGACGCGCTCGACGCGGACGCGATCCAGCTGAGCGGCGACGAGCCACCCGAGCTGATCCGGCGGGTCGGGCGGAGGGTCTGGAAGGCCATCCGCGTATCACCCTCGGACGACTCGGCGTCGGTGATCGAGCGTGGAGGGGCATACCTGGCCGCCGGGGCCGAGCGCATCCTTCTCGACGCGGCGGGTGGCCCGCATCCGGGCGGTACCGGGCGGACGATCCCGGGCGAGCTCGCCCGGGCCGTGGCTCGCGAGATTCCCGTGATGCTCGCCGGCGGCCTCACTCCCGCGACCGTGGCCGATGCGCTCCGCGCGACTCCCGCGGTCGGCGTCGACGTCGCCTCCGGGGTCGAACGCCCGCGAGCCAGCAACGAGCGACCCCGCAAGGACCCGCTCAAGGTCGCGCTGTTCGCGAAGCGCGCCCGCGCCGCCCGGCTCGATCGTCCTAACCTCGAGTCGCGCCCCACGCCGGTTCACCCCGGCCTCATCGTGGCCGATGCCACGGGACGATGGGGGATCGACCGCGCGTTCGGCGGGCGGTACGTTCCGGAGACGCTCATGGCCGCGCTCCATCAGCTCGAGCGGGCCTACGACGAGATCCGCCACGATCCGCGCTTCTGGGGGGAGCTCCGCGACCGTCTCGCGCAGTACGCGGGACGCCCGACGCCGCTCTACCGCGCCGACAACCTCGCGGCCGAGGTCCGCAAGGCGGCCGCCCGAGAGGCACGACGCACCGTCCCGGAACTGCGCCTCTACCTGAAGCGCGAGGACCTCGCGCACACGGGCGCGCACAAGATCAACAACGCTCTCGGCCAGGCGCTCCTCACGCGCCGGCTGGGCAAGACCCGGGTGATCGCCGAGACCGGGGCCGGCCAGCACGGTGTCGCGACCGCGACCGCCTGCGCGCTGCTCGACCTGCCGTGCGTCGTCTACATGGGCGCCGAGGACATCGAGCGCCAGCAGCCGAACGTCCTCCGGATGCACGCCCTCGGCGCGGAGGTCCGGCCAGTGACGAGCGGCTCTGCGACCCTGAAGGATGCGATCAATGACGCGATGCGCGATTGGGTGACGAACGTCGAGTCGACGCACTACGTCCTCGGGTCGGCGATGGGCCCACATCCGTACCCGACGATCGTGCGTGACCTCCAGCGGACGATCGGCGACGAGGCGGCCGCGCAGCTCGAGGAAGTGGAGGGACGTCTGCCGGACCTCGTGCTCGCCTGCGTCGGCGGAGGCTCGAACGCGATCGGGCTGCTGGCGCGATTCATCGGCGAGCCGTCGGTGCGGCTCGCCGTGTCCGAAGCGGCGGGGGAGGGGATCGCGACCGGGCGCCACGCCGCCGCACTGGCCGGCGGCTCGCCGGGGATCCTCCACGGCGCGCGCTCGCTCATGCTCCAGGACCGCGACGGACAGGTGCTCGAGGCCCACTCGGCGTCGGCCGGCCTCGACTACCCGGGCGTCGGGCCGCAGATCAGCGCGCTCCACGCCGCCGGCCGGCTCGAGCTCGCGGCCGCGACGGACTCCGAGGCGTTCGCGGCGATGCGGGCGCTGTCGCGCGCCGAGGGGATCCTGCCGGCCCTCGAATCGGCCCACGCCATCGCCGTCCTGCCCCGGCTCCTCGCAGGAGTCGAGGGGGCCGGCACGGCCTGGCCGGACGAGGTCGTCGTGCTCCTGGGGCTGTCCGGACGGGGCGACAAGGACCTCGCGCCGTTCGGGCGGTGGCACGAGGCGAACCCGCCCGGGGCCGAGACGTGAGCGTCGCGGCGGCACCGCCCGTCGCGCCACCGCTCGCCGAGCGGGGCACGAACGCGACGGCCGGAGCCCGCCGGATCGCGGCAGCGTTCGACCGGGCGCGGCGCGACGGTCGCGCCGCGCTTATCCCGTACGTCGTCGCGGGCTATCCGGACTTTGACACGAGCCTGGCAGCCGGCCTCGCCGCGGCCGATGCCGGCGCGGACCTGCTCGAGGTCGGGCTGCCCTACTCCGACCCGCTGGCCGACGGCGCCACGCTCCAGCGCGCATCGTCCGCGGCGCTCCACGCAGGCGCCACGTTCGACGCCTCGCTCGAGCTCGTCCGCCGGATCGCGGCCGACCGCCCGGACCTGCCGCTCGTACCGATGGGCTACGCGAACCAGGTGATCGGCGGCGGGGACGGCTCGGCCGCCGCCCGGAGGCTCGCCGAAGCCGGTGCATCGGGCGTCATCGTCGCCGACCTCACGCCGGACGAGGGGGCACCGTTCGAGGCGATCGCCCGGTCCGTTGATCTTGCCGTCGTCTACCTCGTCGCCCCGACGACACCCGCGCCCCGCCGCGCGATGATCGCCCAGCGGACCGGCGGGTTCCTCTACTGCGTGTCGCTGGTGGGCGTGACCGGTGCGCGCGCGTCCCTGCCGAGGACAGTCGCCCGCCTCGTCCGGGACGTCAAGACCGCCTCGCCCGTGCCTGTCGCGGTCGGGTTCGGGGTGAGCCGCCCGGCCCACGTTCGCTCGCTCGTCGCCGCGGGCGCGGACGGGGTCATCGTCGCGTCGGCGCTCGTCGACGCGCTCGGTCCGGACGGCCGGGACCTCGGCGCATTGGCACGGCTGGTGGCGGGACTGCGCGCCGCCACCGCCATGAGCGCCGTCAAGTCAGGCGGGGCGCAAGCGCAGGAACTCGGTCACCAGGTTCAGCTTTCCGACGACCCGCAGCAATAGGGGCATCAGCCGCAGGTCCGGATCGATGATCAGCTCCGGTTCGACGAGCCGGACGTCGCGACCGCGGATGCGCATCCAACAGCCCCCGCCGCCATGACGTTCTTCACCCAGTGCACGTCCGATCCGTACGTCAGGGCGAACACGTAACTATCGCCCCGGCGGAACACGTTGATCGGCGTCCGGTACGTCTTGCCCGATGTCCGCCCGACGTGAGTCAGGATCGCGAACCCGGGCATTCGGCCCGCGAACAAGCGGGTGACCGGGTTGATGAACCGCGTCGTGAAGGGCCGGAGAAACCTGGTGCGCGGTACGGGGGCTGCCATTTACTTAGCGGCTGAATCCGTACTGGCGCTGACCCGCCGGCGTGCCGCGCGGCCCGCTGCCCCAGATCGTCCGGCCGACGAGGCCGAAGATCACGCCGGCGACGAACCCGCCGATGTGCGCCATGTAGGCGACACCGCCGGTCGTCTCGTCGGTCGTCGCGATGGCCCCGAAGCCGCTGATGAACTGGAACAGCGCCCAGATCCCGATTGCGACGATCGCCGGCACCTGGTACGGGACGAAGCGGAACATGATCACCGTGACCCGGTTGTTCGGGAACATCACGAGGTAGGCGCCCAGGACTCCGGAGATGGCCCCTGATGCCCCGAGGCTCGGGATGACCGAGTCGGGACTGATCGCGATCTGGGCGAGCGAGCCGATGATCCCGGCGACCAGGTAGAAGAGCAGGTACGGAATGTGCCCGACCCGGTGCTCGACGTTGTCGCCGAAGATCCAGAGGAACAGCATGTTTCCGAAGATGTGGGCGATCCCGCCGTGCATGAACATGCTGGTCAGCAGCGTCAGGTAGATCGGGCTCGGTCCGGGCTCCTGGGGGATGACGACGTCCTGGCCGCCTGACTGGACGACGGTCGGCTCGACGAGGTCGATCCCCTTCGTGATCTCGACCGGGATCGCCGAGTAGGCGTACGTGAAGGCCTCGTCGCTCAGCTGGATGAGGAAGAAGACCGCGAGGTTGATTGCGATGAACGCGAGGGTGACGAACGGGAGGCCCTTGCCGGGCTCATTCTGGTCGCCGATCGGAAACATCTGGCCCTCTCCGAGCTCATGACGCGTGTCGCGCCGCGCCATGATGCCAACCGACAGCGCGTGTGACCAGCGGCCGTGCCAGCTCCGACGTTGCGCTTTCGTCACACGCCGGGGAGTGGACTTGAGCGCGCGCATGCAAGAAAACATGCGGACAGTGATCGAGGGCGGCTGACGCGCTGATTACCGGGACAGCGCCTGATCGCCGCAACCCCCCTTGGCTCCAGGCGCCACGCCCTCAAGTAGGCTGGAGCAAATCAGCGGAAGACATCTGACGCGGCGATTGCCGAGATCAGTGCCGTAATGGCGGCGAGCACCGCGTAGCCGATGAATGGAATCCCGTACGAAAAGGGGTCTCCTGACCGCAGGGATATCAGTACGGCGAGAATCGCGAAGAGCAGGCCGAGGACCACCGAGGCAATCAATCGGGGTCGGTCCGTGGGCTTCAAGATAAGGGCTGCTGCCGCCACCAAGCTGGCGAAACCTATCGCCGTCAACTCGATGATCCCCTCGGATCCGACCAGCAGAGTTATCGGCGCCAGCAAGAAGACAGGGACGGCGAGGGCCAACCAGAAGATGCCGGCGAGCACTCCCAATCCGCGCGCGGTTATAGTCATCGGACGTCAACCGGGCTGTCGGTGTGGAGCGAATCGTCCCGCCTTGCACCGGTTGGTCCGGGCAAAGTGGCGGACCTCTGGCGCCTCGGGTCACAAACGGTCATCACGCCACAGCATCTCAGACACCAGCTTGTCCTTCCGGGGGACCGCGCTCGCGGGTCGTGTCAGGCTAGCCGGCAGAACGTTCGCACAGTTCCTAACGATCGCGGGGTACGGCCCAGGGGTGAAGGGCACACGCTTGCGATGGGCATTCGCACGTCCGAACGGCCGAAGCGCAAGTTAAGGGTTTCGGCGCCTGATGAGTAGTTAGCCGCACAAGGCCGAGGGCGTGTGCGCCTGAGCGGAGTTAGCTCGACGCTTTGCGGTCGCGGGCCTCGAGAGCACGCGCGACGGCCATGAGCCGGCGGTAGACGATAAGCAGGTCCGCCTGGGGCGTCGGGCCGGCGTTCGCCATCGTCACCCGGAGGAGCACCTCGCGCTCCCGCTCGATGTCGCGGATCGCCCGGCGGCCCGCCGTCGCCTTCTCGCGGCCGACCGCGCGGCCGAGCTCGGCGCGCTCGTTGAGCAGCCCGACGATCTTCCTGTCGAGCGCGTCGATCCGCCGCCGGAGCCGCCGCATCTCGGGCGTCTCGTTCGCCTGCGTTCGGCCCGAGGCCTCAGCCATGGGCGCCACCCAACCGGCCGGCGATCGCCTCGAGAGCGAGGTGGTAGCCGCGGGCGCCCTGCCCGACGATCGACTCGAGCGCGATGTCGTGGAGGTAGTTGACCCGCCGGAACGGCTCACGCTTCGCCGGGTCGGACAGGTGGACCTCGACGAAGGGCCGCCCGACCGCGAGAAGTGCATCACGCAGGGCGATCGACGTGTGGGTCAGGCCGCCGGCGTTGACGATTGCCGCGTCGAAGTCGCGGGCGTGGAGGCGATCGATGAGCGCCCCCTCGTGGTTCGACTGGAAGAAGTCGAGCTCGAGCCCGAGGTCGGCTGCGCGAGGCCGAAGCCCCTCGTGAATCTCGTCGAGCGTCTCGTAGCCGTAGATCTCTGGCTCTCGCGTCCCGACGAGGTTGAGGTTCGGGCCCTCGAGGACGAGGACGCGAATCACGCGGCGACGCCTTCCGCGGCGAGCAGGCCGGCCGCGACCCGATCGACCAGGTCGTCCGGCACGTCCGGGTAGGTCACGACGCCGTCGGCGGTGGGCAGGACCCAGTTCAGCCGGCCGGCGCGATGCTTCTTGTCGGCACCGAGCGCTTCGCGAATCGCGGCGAGCGGGTAGGGCAGGGGATCGGTGCCCAATCCCAGGCGCGTGAGCAGGCGTTCGATCCGCTGGGCTCGCTCCGGCGGCGTCACGCCGCGTTCGAGGCCGATCCTGACCGCGCCCCGCAGCCCATACCCGACGGCCTCGCCGTGGAGGAGGTCGCGGTAGCCGGCCGCCGCCTCGATCGCGTGGCCCAGCGAGTGCCCGAGGTTGAGCACCGCCCGCCCGCCCGCCTCGCGCTCGTCGGCGAGGACGACCTCGACCTTCGCCCAGGCGGCCCGCTCCACGACCTCCGCGACCGCGCCGCCGTCGAACGCCGTCGGGTCACCGCGGGCGATGGCCTCGCCATCCGACTCGAGCAGCTCGAACAGCCGCTCGTCGCCGAGGGCGGCCATCTTCACCGCCTCGCCGAGGGCGGCCCGCAGGTGGCGGGCGGGCAGCGACCGGAGGAGCGCGATGTCGGCGACGATGACCGCCGGCTGGTGGAACGCCCCGACGAGGTTCTTGCCCTCCGGCAGGTCGACCCCGGTCTTGCCGCCGATCGAGCTGTCGACCTGGGCGACGAGCGTCGTCGGGACCTGGACGAACGGGACACCGCGGAGATACGTCGCCGCGAGGAATCCCGCCGCGTCGCCGAGCGCGCCGCCGCCGATCGCCACGAGCGGTTCGCCCCGCTCGATCCGGCGCCGGGCCAGCTCGCTCGCCGCGGTCTCGACGACCGACAGCCGCTTCGCCTCCTCGCCCTGCGGCAGGAGGAGCTTCTCGACCGCCCACTCCCGCGCGGCCAGCCCCGCTGCGATCGCCTCGCCGGCGGACGCCCACGCGCCGGGCTCCGAGACGAGGATCGCGCGCCGCGCCTCGAGGCCGCGGAGGGCCTCGTCGATCGCCTCGACCGCATTGCGCTCGCCGAGAACGAACCGCCCGATCCGCGTCTCCGCACGTAGTAGCGTGGTAGCACGCTCCGCGCCCGACGCCGCGGCATCGGCCACGATCCGCTCGGCCGCCTCGACGACGGCCGTCACCTCCGCGACGCCGTTCACCCGGTTGGCGGCCCCGTAGAACCGCTGGCGGGCCGCAGCGAGCGAGCGGATCGTCCCGATCGGGTCGCGCCCGGCCACGAGCGGCCGGACGACCGGGCTGCGCCGGAGCCGCTGGGCGAGGACCTCCGGCCGGCCGTCGATCCAGATCGGCACGCGACCGCGGTAGAGCAGCCAGCGGTTGCGCGGGTCGAGCACGGTTCCGCCGCCGGTGGCCAG
>Ga0326597_10007222_pt1 | contig 15121 bp, 13 predicted proteins | sample RVTome_12_FD_203789 | JGI IMG/M metagenome (GOLD analysis project Ga0326597, IMG submission 203789) | Soil microbial communities from uranium-contaminated site in the Upper Colorado River Basin, Wyoming, United States - RVT100D185 | ecosystem: Environmental > Terrestrial > Soil > Contaminated >... | reverse complement strand
GATCTGCACGCAATCTTCACCGCCTCGGATGTCCTGGATTTTTATCTGGAACGTGGCCTGATCAACCAGTCAGAATATTCCCAGATCAAACAGTTCTTATCTACGCACCGCTTCAACACCGCCGCCGTCGCCAAATAATGGACATCGAACTGCACGAGGAATCGATGGCAGCTCTAGCAGAGCACGCCCGCATCCCTACCGCATTCGAGGTCGAGCGCGTCCTTGTGGTGTCGATTGAGGATCATGGTCTGGGCGGATTCGTCTTGTCCGAGCGCAGACTCGGCGCCCCGTACGTGAAGGACTACGACGCGATCGACGGAGAAGGACCCACAAGGTGGGCCGAGCGTTTCGATTTATCGAACTGGGGGTTAATCTCCGCTCATTCGGGGGATCGGTGTGTGGGCGGTACGGTGATCGCCTTCAACACGGCTGGCGTTGACATTCTGGAGGATCGCGGTGACCTCGCTGTTTTGTGGGACATTCGCGTACATCCAGAGTCTCGGAGGCACGGTGTTGGTTCTGCCCTGTTTCGTGCTGCAGAGGAGTGGGCTGTGGCGAGAGGCTGCTGCGAGATCAAGGTCGAGACGCAAAACATCAACGTGGCCGCGTGCAGGTTCTATGCAAGCCAGGGTTGTGTGCTCGGAGCGATTAACCGTTTCGCTTACAAAGAACTTCAACACGAGGTCCAACTACTCTGGTACAAGCACCTAGCGGGGACGCGGTAAGCAACCTAGGACCAGTCGGGGGAGGCGAATAGTTACCCCCAGGTTGGCTCGGAGGCGGCTTCGTGGCCGGCGATGTAGCCTTGGGTGATGCAGCGGCCCTGCCCGTGCTGGCTGCATCCGCCGGCGGATTCGCCGCCGCAATAAAGGCCCGGAATGACTTGGCCCTTGAGGTCCATCACCTGGCCCTTCATGTTGATGCGCAGACCGGCGTAGGTGTCATGCACCTCGACCGTGGCCCAGGCAGCGTAGAACGGCGGGGTCTGTATCTTATATTTCGGTTTGGGGGCTTCGAAATCGACGTCGTAGCCCGCGTCCACGAGCAGGTTATACCGCACTACGGTGGCTTCGAGGTTTTTGGCAGGCATATCCACTTTCGTGAATGGGTTTTTTTTGATCTGCGCGGCGAGCTCCACCAGGGTGTTGCCGCTGAAGAAAAATTGCGGGTCGATGAAGGGCGGCTTCAGCTCCCATTTCTCGCGCTTCACGGCGTCAGCGTCAAAGATGGCCCAGGTTGGCCCGGCGCCAAAGTCCGGTGCGGTTGATCCCTCGTTGGGGGCCAAGGCGGCGTCAATGAAATTCTGTCCGTGGATAGGACGTTTTTTAGCGTTGCGCCAATCTCCCTGAACGTAACCTTTAATGTCGCCGAAGTGCGTTCCGTAGGGCCAGCCCACGGCTGTCTCATCGTAGAATCGTTTGCCCACCTGGTTCACCAAAATTAATGTTTGCCAGTCGCGGACTTGAAGGCCGCTGGCGCGTGCCAACGGGAAGACGGGGCTTTCCGGGGTCCAGCCGACGTAAAGATACTGCGCGCCAATCAAGTTACGTTTTCGGATCGCGCCGTTTCTTTCAAGCGTCTGGTTCGCTGTGCCCCAGAGTGTAGCACCGATGGACATGGCGGCCAGCTCGCCGCTGCCATCCTGGCTTGAAAATGGTTCGCCTGCGAGCTGGAATTCTTCGGTCAGCCGGGGATCGAAAATTCTACGGAAGTGGACATTGCCCGAGCTGCCGCCGGAGGCGATCATGATCCCCTTTTTCGCTTTAATGGTAACGGTTGGCGCAGTCATCTCGACCAGCCCGTCCGAGCGGAAAGGCTTCATGGGAGTGGTGCTGCCCGGCAGGAACTTTGGAGTGTAACTGGCCTTGAGGCCGAGTACGCGGCCGGAGGTGGGGCTCTCGCGGAAGATCACGTCCATGTGATAGTTCAACAGAAATTTTACACCCTTCTTCTTGGCGCTGTTCTCCAGAGCCCGGTAGATCGTGGTTCCGCCACCGCCCCGGGGGCTTTCCCAACTCTGCCCTTTGCCCCAATTGGCGTAATGCATTCGTGGCACAGACAATCCGACAGCATGCCCTCCCCCCACGCCCGGAGGCTCATCAGAAAACACCACGCCATTCTCGAGCAGGAACTCGTAGGCCGAAGCTTCGTTATCCGCAAGCGCCCGCTGCACGCTTCGGTCATTGTACCGGTAATCCGGCATGCCGTTAGTTTCCACGACCGACCAGTCGGTGAGGTCCTTGAAGAGAAGGTCGGGGGAATCCTTGACCCCGTGTTTTTTCTGATGGCTCGTTCCGCCTCCGAGAGGCACCTGTCCTCCATTGAGGAGTCCGTGTCCTCCAATTTCGTAATTGGCCTCCACGACGAGCACGGTGGCCCCTGCGTCTCTGGCCCGAATGGCAGCGGGAAGTCCCGTCGCTCCTGAGCCGATCACCACCACGTCTGCCTCAAGGTCCCATTTCGAGGGAATCGCTGACGCGCCGCCCTGCTGTGTTTGCGCTTGTACGGCAGACAAAGCGCTCGACCCAGCGACCGCCACAGCGCCCACGCTTGCTCCTCGGACGAAGTCTCGGCGGCTCATTCCTTTTTGCTTTTTCTCGCTCCGATTCATCGTGTTCCCCTTTCCGTTTTGGAACATTAGCTGGAGCGGGCGCACTCCATAGCCTGTCCCGAAATTCTGGACAACTTAAAAGATCGCAATCTCAAAGGCCCCGTCTCTCTCCTGAGTGATCCTGCCTGCGAACTGGAGTAAGCGCCCACAATATAGCATGGAGCCGTGGGTTTCGTTCGGGCAAATCGAGTGGGTCCTTCACGCCTCAAAATATTTGAAAGCAGGGATCCCGCTCCTCAACCGTAATCGGTTTTGTAGTCGGTCAAAGCATCAAGTTTCAATAGGCGTTGGAATCTGGTTCGGGACCAGGAGGTCGGAGGTTCAAATCCACTCGGGACGGGGCAGCGATCCCGAAGGGGCGAACTCGATTGCCGGGCGGAGACGCCGTCTGGCGCGTGCTATAGTATCCCGTTGTCGCTGGCAGTATTGAGGAGAATCCATGGCTGGCTATGAAAGAAACACCCCGCCGTTCCGGGCGGAACACATCGGCAGTCTGCTGCGGCCGCCGGAACTGATCGCGGCGCATCACGATGTTGCGGCCGGCACGCTATCCGCCGACGCTTTTCGTGCGGTACTGGAAAAATGCATCCGCGAGGTGGTGCTCCTGCAGGAGAATACGGGGCTTGAATCCGTCACCGACGGCGAGTTCCGCCGCGGCTCCTACTTCGCCCATTTCATCGATGCCCTCGATGGCATGACCGACGAAGTGTCGCTGTTTGCCTTCCACGACGATGCCGGAAAGAAATATGAATTCCGGGCGCCGCATGTCGTCGGCAAGCTGCAGCGCAAGCGCGGCATCTCCACCGAAGAATTCCAGTTCCTGAAGAACGTAACCCAAAAGACCCCCAAAGTCACCATGCCTTCGCCTTCCACCATGCATTTCCTGCGTGGCCGCAAGGGCGTGGACACCACCGCCTACCCGGATGAAGACCGGATGTTTGACGATCTGGTGAGAATCTATCGGGAAGAGCTGGCCGACCTCGCCCGCCTCGGAGCGCGCTACATCCAGATCGACGAGGTCCCCCTGGCCATGCTCTGCGATCCGGCTATCGCAGAAACGGTTCGCCAGCGGGGAGAAGACCCCGTCCGGCTCGTCCGGAAATATTTCGCGATGCTCGACGGAGTCGTGAAAGACCGTCCCAAGGGTATGACCATTGGTTTGCATCTGTGCCGCGGCAACTACAAGGCGAAATGGCTCGCCGCTGGCGGGTACGATGCCATCGCCGAGCGGCTTTTCGGCGGCGTCGATGTGGACGCCTATTTCCTGGAATACGACTCCCCGCGGGCCGGCGATTTCACTCCGCTCAAATATCTTTCGCCGCACAAGATCGCAGTGCTGGGCCTGATCAGCTCCAAGTCCCCGGAGATGGAATCAATCGATCACCTGAAACGGCGGGTGGATGAGGCCAGCCGGTTTGTGCCCCTGGAGCGGCTCGCCATCAGCCCGCAGTGTGGCTTCGCCACCAGCGTTGGCAGCAAGCCCATGAGCTTGGACGAGCAGATCCGGAAGATCGAGCTGATCGTGAATGCCTCGCGGCAGATCTGGCGCTAGCGCGTCGCTCGTCATTGCAGAGCTCGCTGCAAGAGACGATTATCGAGCGCGTCTCTCACCTCGACCGCAGCTACGAGCGCATTGAGGAAAATCTGACCGTCCTCGGCGCCCGCATCCAGCGCTTCCCCTCCGAGCAGGGAACGCGGTGAATTGGTTCAGTCCTCACTCTTAGCAAGAAGTTTGATGACACTTGACAGCTCAACGATCTCAAGACTGTCCGGTCTATCAGGCCAGTTATCTCGCCAACAAACGATGATGTCGCACCCCTCAGGTGGATGGCCGTGGTCTCGGAAGTTGCGGCTCTCGAATTCAAATTCGATGCGGACACGTTGCCACCTACCATTCGCCACCTGCCGCTTCGCCTCGCAATCAGGAAAGCCAGCTTGGACAGCCTCGACCAGGTAGCCCAGTTCACGTGCTACCATTCCAAACAAGAAAACGACTCCCTGCTCGTTTACAGGTTCGTGTCTTAAACCGCGAAAATCGACTGGATTTCCATATGTCGGTAAACCTTGCAATTTCGACCGCTGCCCTTGACTGAACGTTGGCGAGCAAACGATTGCGGTGTCAGCCTGCTCCTCACGGGACACCGGTTGATTAAGATTTGAATCCTTCTTCATTGGCCTTACTGGTAGCAGAGCCAACACGTCCAGCCATTCGGACTTGTCCTTCGCGAAGTTTTGAAAGGCAACTGGAATGGCCGACCAGGTTCCAAAATGCCTATCGAATACGCTAGGACTGAACTTTCCCTCGCGGCGGTATTGAAGACGCGTAGGAATGTGTTTATTCCTACGGACGAGTTCACCCCAGTCTTCCAATAGCGTACGGTCGTCAAGCCTGACGTTCGTAGGGTTGTGGTCGAGGCCAGCCAAGCGGACCGCCTCAGGCCAACTGGTGAAGTGCTTCAATACTTGATATTCGGTCATTCCTGATTTTGCGATGAATACTGACCTTGAGGGTGGATGGCCCAGGTCATGAGCGATCTTCCGAATGGCTTCCAAGACGGCGCTCTTATCCGGCAGGGCACTGGGCATGAAGGCGTGCCTCTCTACGCTGATTTACGGCTGGCGCTTCTCTTGCGCTGTCGCAGGATGTTCGACACGGCGCGCAGGGTTTCATTTACTTCCTGAGGAGTGCGGAATTCTTGGGCCACGTCCGGGTCCAAGACGACGACACCAATCTTCGCGCTGCCATAAACGGTTCGGGGCGACTGGCGGATTCGCTTCGGCATCTTCCGTCCTGGCCCGACGGCTACGAGCCGCAGTGAGCGGAGGTCATATTCCGGGAGAAGATCATCCTGAGCTCTGTGATTAGGTTTTTTCTTCATAGACTTCTCTTTCCCTAGGCGTTGCCTCTCTAGCGCTGATTATCCGAATACCCTCCGATCGCTCGGTGTAGGCAACGACCAGCAACCGGCTCTGGTTCGACTCACCGATAATAATAAACCGTTTCTCTTGGATTGAATGAGCTGGGTCCGTAAAAATCTCAAACAGTGGGTCTTCAAAGACGGTAACGGCTTCCTCGAAGGACACGCCATGCCTGGCAAGATTAGTGGACGCTTTCTTCGCATCCCATTGAAATTGCACCTCCGCAGTATATCAAGACTTCCGGCTGCGGGAGATGAATTCCAAAAAGTTGCGGGTGGTGAAGGAGCCGACTTCTTCAGGCAAGCAGTTGTGCAGCGCGGCAATTTGCGCGGCGGTATGGATAACAAACGCTGGCTCGTTGCGTTTGCCGCGATTGGGAACGGGAGCGAGGAAGGGGCAATCGGTCTCGATCAGCAGGCGGTCGCGAGGGATTTGTGCGGCGACCTCCCGCAGATTGCCTGCCTTCGGAAAGGTAATGTTTCCCGCGAATGATACGTAGAAGCCAATATTCATGCCACTTTGGGCGTCTTCCAAAGTCCCGCTGAAGCAGTGCAGAATGCCGCCAAGTCCGGTGCGCTTCCATTGTTCATCCAGAAACCGCAGGCAATCGTCCCACGCCTCGCGGCAATGGATAACGATGGGAAGTCGCGCGGCCGCTGCGATCTCCATCTGCCGAATAAAGACGCGCTGCTGGACCTCGCGCGGCGAGTGGTCGTAGTGGTAATCGAGACCAATCTCGCCGATGGCCACAATGCGCGGGTGCTGCGCCAACTGTTCCAGCTCGGCGAAGTGTTCTTCGATAGCGTGCTGCGCTTCGTGCGGGTGAATTCCGGAGGTGGCCCAAACGTTGTCACAGCCTTCTGCCATCGCGAGCCCTGAGCGCAAGTGCGCCGGGCCTCCGGCGCCGCCCATGGCCATCATGTATTCGACGCCAGCCTCTCGGGCGCGCTCGAAGACCTGTTCCCGGTCCGGGTCGAAGTCGGAGAAGTCGAGATGAGCGTGGGAATCGGCGAACATTGGATTCCATTACGGGCCGAGCGCGATCGAAAGAATGAGAAGCAGGTCCTTCGTCGCTCCCTCGGGTATGAGAGCGCGAGGGTGCCGCGACGCCCGGCGGAGGGCGGAGCGCAAGGGTGGACGCAGTCCCTAGCGCAGGCGGGCTCCGTTAGGAACGTCTTCAGTGAAGCTGACAATCACGGGGCGGTCTTCTTTTCCAACCGAAGCGGCGATGAGCATGCCGTTCGATTCCAGGCCCCGCAACTTGCGCGGCTCCAGGTTGGCAAGGATGACTACCTTGCGACCCACCAGCGTTTCCGGCGCATAGTGTTCCGCGATGCCTGCAAGCACCTGGCGAACTTCCGTGCCGATGTCGACTTCCAGGCGCAGAAGTTTCGACGCGCCTTTAACGCGCTCAGCGACCAGGACCTCGCCCACGCGCAGCTCCCACTTCAGGAATTCATCAATCGGAAGCCTCGCCAGCGGCTCCGCGGCAGCAGCAGGACTGGCGGGAGCCGCAGCTGGTTTCAAAGCCGCGGGTTGCTGCGCGTTTTGCTCCTCGGTCTGCTGGAGTTTCTGCAAAGTCTCCTCACGGCCGAGGCGTGGAAAGACCGGTTCGATCTTGCCGATTTTTTCTGCAACGCCGAGCGAATTGGCGGAGAGATCGGCCAGCGTCAGCGTGGACAGATCTGTGGACTGACCCAGTTGCCTCCAGATTTTCGAGGTGGCATCCGGCATCACCGGGTAGAGCAATCCGGTCGCCAGACGCAGTGCATCGGCGGAGGTATAGAGGATGGTAGCAAGACGCGATCGGTCGGCATCCGTATTGCGCTCGGCGAGCGTCCAGGGTTCCGTCTCCACCAGGAATTTATTGACCGCGGCGATCAGCTCCCACACGGCTTCGAGCGCGATGGAGAACTCGAACTGGTCCATGCCGGCGGCGTAACGACGGATGACCTCCGGCGACAGCTCCGTGATCCGCCGGTCCTGTGCGGGGCGCTGTGCAGGCGGCGAGGGATAAGGGATCTCCCCGCCGAAATAGCGTCCGATCATGGTCAGCACGCGGCTCGCGAGATTACCCAGGTCGTTAGCGAGATCACTGTTGTAGCGGGTGATGAGGGCATCGTATGAAAAATTTCCGTCCTGGCCGAAGGGAATCTCGCGCAGCAGGAAGTAGCGCAGCGCATCGACGCCGAACACCTCGCGGATCGGGTCCGGTCGCACGATGTTGCCTTTCGACTTACTCATCTTGCCTTCCTCAAACAGCAGCCAACCATGCGCGAAGATAGCGCGCGGAAGCGGCAGGCCGGCAGCCATCAGAAAGGCCGGCCAATAGACCGCGTGGAACCTCACAATCTCTTTTCCAACCAGATGCAGGTCTGCCGGCCAGAGCTTCACGAAGCGCTCGCCGGCCTCACCCTGCTGGCCGAGACCGATGCCGCTCATGTAGCCGGTGAGCGCATCCAGCCAGACATAGAACACGTGGTCGGGGCCCGTGGCAGGCTCCGCTGCAGCACGCGGCACGGGGATTCCCCATTTGATTGTCGTGCGGCTGATGGAGAGGTCGCGCAGGCCGCCGCGCACAAACGAGATGACCTCATTGCGCCGCGAATCCGGCCGCAGAAATTCCGGATGCCCCTCATAATGCCGCAGCAGAGCGTCCTGGTAGCCGGAGAGCCGGAAAAACAGGTTCTCCTCCTCAGTCCACTGACAAGGCTGTTCGTGAATGAGGCATTGGTGATCCGGGTCGCGCATCCCGGCTTCATCTTTGAACTCTTCGCAGCGCGGGCAATACCAACCGGCGTATTTGCCGCGATAGATCGCCGGGCTGCCGTCCGGTGCGTAGGCCTTGGTCAGGCGCGACCACAGCTCCAGCAGCGCCAGCTTGTGCCGGTCATCGGTGGTGCGGATGAACTCGTCATACTGGATGCCAAGCCGCTCCCAGAGGCTGCGGAATCCGGCGCTCAGCTCGTCGCAATGCTGCTTCGGCGGGATGCCGCGCTCACGCGCGATGCGCTCAATATTCTGGCCGTGCTCGTCGTTGCCGGTCAGCAAGAACGCGTCGTAGCCTTGCATTCGCTTGAAACGGCGGATGGTGTCGGCGACCAGGGTCGAGTAGGCGTGGCCCAGATGCGGCGCAGCATTCACGTAGTAGAGCGGCGTGGTCAGATAGTATTTGGACTTCTCGGTCATTTATTACCTTGTCTCTCCGCTGCGCTCTTCAACCCGGAACGAGACCGGTTCGGAGTACGGCCTTGCGCCTCTCATATGATAACCCGCTACTGAATCGGGAAAGCCGCCACACCAGCCAAACATCATACGACAGGCTGCCTGGGACGCAGTGCACCTAATATCTCACCCGCTTTGCCAGTCAACGTCAAGTCCGCCAGATCGGATAATGGCGTGGGATCGGGGTTGATCTCGATCAACCGCGCGCCGCGCTGCTTCGCGACCAGCGGTAACGATGCCGCAGGATAGACCAGCGCGGAGGTTCCGACCACAAGGAACACATCGGCGGCGGACGCAGCTTGAATGGCTCGTTGCCAGGCTGCTTCGGGCAGAACTTCGCCAAACCAGACCACCGCCGGCCGCATCAGGTTGTCGCAGATGCATCGCGGCGGAAATGGGTCGAGGGGAACGGAGCGATCTTCACGCTCGCTGCCGCACTTGGCGCAACGGAGCACCCACACGCTGCCGTGCAGCCGGACGATGTTGCGCGAGCCAGAGCGTTCGTGCAGTCCATCCACATTCTGCGTTACCAGCGTAAAGCTACATCCGGGCCGTACCGCGAACTGGTTTTCCATATCCGCCAGGGCGTAATGGGCAGGGTTCGGTTCCGCCTTGTGCATCATCTCGCGCCGCCACGCGTACCACTCCCAAACCAGCATCGGATCGCGCGCAAACGCTTCCGGCGTGGCAAGTTCTTCGATGCGGAATTTTTCCCACAACCCGTCCGGGCCGCGGAACGTCGGGATGCCGCTCTCGGCCGAGACGCCCGCGCCGGTCAGCACGCAAAGCGATTGCGCGCCGGATAGGGCTGCGCCCAACTCTGCTGCATCTCTCAAGTGATCCATGGTGATTCCCTCTAGAAAGGTATCATGGTTCGCTCGCACCAAGTGGCGGTCATCTTGAGTCCCGAGCGACCTGTCCCGGCTTGCCGTGGAAGTCGAGGGGCGAAAGACCCGCGTCTCCCCTGTGGAATAAATCGGCAGAACAAGGAAAGCCACTTGCGGTAAGATAGAGGGCAAACGTCATTCGGACGCTGCAAATCGCTTCGCAAGGAGGATCATCATGCCCGATACCGTTCGATCTGTTGATTACTATTACATCATGACGCCCGACAAGCCCGGCGAGGCCTGCCGCACGCTCGACACACTCAAAGCCGCCGGAGTAAACCTGCTCGCGTTCTCCGGATTTCCCTCTGCTCGCAAGTCGCAACTCGACTTCGTGCCCGCTGATTCCAGTGCCTTCGTCGAAGCAGCCAAGCGCGCCAAGCTCAAGATCAGCCGCCGCAAGTCCGGCATCCTCATTCAAGGAGACGACCGCGTTGGAGCGGTGTGCGAAAACCTGGCCAAGCTCGCCGCCGCCAAGATCAATGTTACCGCCATCGACGCCGTCTCCGCCGGCATGGGCCGCTTCGGGGCGATTCTGTGGGTGAAGGCCAAGGATCACAAGCGCGCCGCCAAAGCCCTGGGGGCCTAGACACGATACCGCTACCTCAGCAGCAACCTAAATGTCTTGGGGTTTCGGGCGGGGGTCGATGAGCTGGTCGAGGTGCAACCAGATCACGCGCGAGTAGCGGAAAACCCAGAAGCTGATCGGGAAAAACACGATCATGGCAATCTGGAAACTGCGCCCCAGGCTGGCGTGCCACACCAGCCAGACGATTAGCATGAAGAACGACAGCATGGGGACCGCTAGCCCGTAGGCTACATACAACGCTCCCAGAAAGAATCCCTGCTCGCGCTCGAACTTCACTGCGCAGACCGGGCAGGCTTCATGCATGGAGATGCCCCTCCGGAACACGTTGCCATGGAAGCACACGGGGCACTTTTGGTTCCAAATCGCTTGCAGCCGTTCTGACACCCCTGGCCTCCTGTTTTTGTTAGATGCCCGCGAAACCAGGCTGATCCCGATTTTACACCCGTTCACGGATGCTCCGGTTTGACCACGCCTGCAAACCAGCGCTATTCTATTAAGTTGCCTACGTGTCACTGCACCTCACTGTGACGCGCTGAGCAGCATTAGGGCGGGTCGGCCATGTCCATTGACCGGATCACGGTGCGCGGCGCGCGCCAGCACAACCTGCAAAATATCGACGTCGATATACCCCGCAACACGTTTACGGTGATTACGGGACTGTCGGGCTCGGGCAAGTCCTCGCTCGCTTTCGACACGATCTACGCCGAAGGCCAGCGGCGTTACGTCGAGACCCTTTCCACTTATGCGCGGCAATTCCTCGATCAGACCGAGCGGCCCGACGTGGATACCATCGAGGGGCTGAGTCCGGCCATCTCCATCGACCAGAAGACCACTTCGCGCAGCCCGCGTTCGACGGTGGGCACCATCACCGAAATTTACGATTACCTGCGCCTGCTCTACTCGACCATCGGAGTGCCTCACTGCCCCGAGTGCGGCCGGGCGATCTCGCGGCAATCGGCGGCACAAATCGTCGAGCAGATTCGCCAGCTCAAGGGCAGCGACCGCATCATGATCCTGGCGCCGGTGGTGCGGGGCCGCAAGGGCGAGTTTAAAAAGGAGCTGGAAAGATTCGCCCGCGACGGATTCGTGCGCGTGCGTATCGACGGCACGCTCTATGGGTTGGAAGAGGAACCGCCCAAGTTAGACAAACGCAAGAACCATTCCATCGAAGTGGTCATCGACCGTCTGCTGATCAAGGCCGGATTCGAGCGCCGGTTGGAATCATCCATCGCCACGGCGATGAAGCTGGCCAAGGGCTTGGTGCTGGTGGCGGTGGTGGGCGGAGAAGAGACGCTCTACTCTGAGACGCTGGCCTGTACCGAGTGCGGCACCAGCCTCCCGATGCTGGAGCCGCGCTCCTTCTCCTTCAACAGCAAGTACGGGGCTTGCGAGTCCTGCCAGGGACTAGGAAGCAAGTGGGATTTTGATCCGTCGAAATTCGTTGCCGATTGGTCGAAGCCGCTGCTCGAAGGCGCACTGGGTCCAATGTTTGGTTCGATTCCCTGGAAGCGGCCCATGGCCGAGTTTGCCGCGCGAGCGGGCTTTGATCTCCAAGTGCCTTTCGGAGAGCTGCCACGGCGCATTCAGAAACTGGTCCTTCACGGAAAACAATCGAACGGCAACGGACGCGCTGGCGGATTCCCCGGCACGGGGATTCCAGGCTTGGTCCCGCTCCTGCGCGAGAACTACGCAGCATCCACTTCGGAAGGGTATCGCGAGTGGCTGACGCAGTATATGTCGCCGGCGCCGTGCGCGGCCTGCCTGGGCAAGCGGCTGCGGCCGGCGAGCCTGGCCGTCGCGGTGGGCGGCCGTTCGATTTCCGATCTTACCGCAGCGCCCATCAGCCGGGCGCGGGAAGCGCTGGCGAAGCTGACGTTAAGCGGGCGCGAGGAAAAGATCGCCGGGCGAATCGTTGAGGAGATTCGCGACCGGCTGGATTTCCTGATGGCGGTGGGCCTGGGCTACTTGAGCCTGGACCGCGCCGCGCCAACACTTTCGGGCGGCGAGGGGCAACGCATCCGATTGGCAGCGCAGATCGGCTCGCAGTTGCGCGGGGTTCTCTATGTGCTCGATGAGCCTTCCATCGGCCTGCATCACCGCGACAATGGGCGGCTCCTCGGCACGCTCAAAAATCTCCGCGACCTGGGTAACACCGTGCTGGTTGTGGAGCACGATCAGGAGACCATTCAGCAAGCGGACTATGTGGTGGACCTGGGGCCGGGCGCGGGACGGCAGGGCGGGCGCGTGGTGGCCACCGGAACGCCGGCGGAGATCGCAACGTGCGCGGACTCGCTCACTGGACAGTATCTCTCCGGCCGGCGCATGGTTCCGGTCCCAGCGACGCGGCGGAAGCCCGCCGGAAAATTCCTTACCGTTCATGATGCCAGCGCCAATAACCTGAAAAATCTTACCGTTGCGTTCCCCCTCGGGCTATTGGTTGTGATCACCGGCGTTTCGGGCTCGGGAAAATCGACGCTGGTAAACGACATTCTCTACCGCGCCCTGGCACAGAAGCTTTATGGCTCAAAAGAGGAGCCCGGCACGCACGGCCGCCTGGAAGGCGCGGAGCAAGTGGACAAGGTGATCTCGATCGATCAGACGCCCATCGGGCGCACACCGCGCTCGAATCCGGCGACCTATACCGGAGTCTTCACGCCGCTGCGCGAGTTGTACTCCATGCTGCCGGAGTCGCGCGAGCGCGGCTACCGGCCCGGCCGGTTCAGCTTCAATGTGCGCAGCGGACGCTGCGAGGCCTGCCAGGGCGACGGAGAGCGGCGCATCGAAATGAACTTTCTTCCCGACGTTTACGTCACCTGCGACGTCTGCCGGGGTCGGCGCTATAACTCGGAGACGCTCACGGTCCTCTACAAGGGGCACTCGATCGCCGACCTGCTGGAGAGCACGGCAACCGATGCCTTGCCGCTGCTCGAAAATATTCCATCCATCGCGCAGAAGCTGCGCACCGTGGTGGAGGTGGGGCTCGGTTACCTGCACCTGGGCCAGTCCTCGACGACGCTCTCGGGCGGCGAGGCGCAACGCATCAAGCTGGCGCGCGAGCTCAGCCGCCGCCAGACCGGCCGCACGCTTTATATTCTCGACGAGCCCACCACGGGCCTGCACTTTGACGACGTGCGCAAGCTCCTCGAAGTGCTCCATCGCTTGACAGAGCTCGGCAACACCGTCATCATCATCGAGCACCAGATGGACGTCATCAAGACCGCGGATTGGGTGATCGATCTTGGTCCCGAAGGGGGCGAAGCGGGAGGCCGCATCGTGGCCGAAGGTACCCCCGAACAAGTAGCGCGTTCGCCGCGATCCTTCACCGGCAAAGCCCTTAAAGAGGTATTGGATCGCCGCCCGGCTCCACCGCTCTAGCAGAGCCTCGGCAGCGCCTTCGTCAAGCATGGATGATCCCTTGCAGCCCGAAACCAAGCCGTCAGACAGGCAGCCGCCCGGCGCGAATTCCCAGCTTCCTTTGTGGCCGCTGCAGCCTGCCGGATCACAACAGCCCGAATCACAACACGAAAGTTCCCTAGCGGAGTTTCATTCAGCCGAGTCTGCCTCCGAACACACGGACGAAACAGCCGGATCGCCGCAGGAACCGCCCGGAGTGGTTCGCGTAGTGATGCCTTTGGTAATCAATGATCCGCCGTGGACGCTGGCCGACCTGGCCCACTTCGTGCTGTTTACTGTGGCCGCCTCGTTCCTGTTGATGGCCCTCTACGCGACCGGCTTCGCCCTTTTGCGAGAAGTATTCGGGTGGACTGTCAGGCCGGAAATCGCCCTGAGCGGAATCCCCGTCTTGCTCTCGATGCAATTGATCATTGAAGGCCTCTGTGGTCTTTTCATTTATCTGATCATCACGCGCAAGTATGGCCGTTCTTTCTGGGAGGCGATCCGCTGGATACGGAGGCGCGACCTAGAGGCTCGCTTTTTGTTTGCTGGAGTTGCCATGGCGCTTGCTTTGAATTTGCTCAGCAATTTCTTTCCAACTCACGAGCATCTTCCCGTGGAAGACTGGTTTTCGAGCACCGCTTCGGCCTACGCGGTGGCTTTGGTGGGAATCTGCATCGCCCCGTTCATCGAGGAGCTGGTGTTTCGCGGCTTTTTTTATCCGGTCTTCGAACGCCGCTGGGGGATGCCGTCGGCTGTCTTGCTGACCGCCGGACTGTTTGCCGCACTGCATGGCTTTCAACTGGCCTGGAGCTGGCAAGAAGTGAGCGTGATCTTCTTTGTGGGAGTGACATTATCGTACACACGGGGCAAGACCGGCTCGCTGGCGCCCTCCTTCCTGATGCACCTGTCCTATAACGCCAGCTTGTTTGTTTCGTTGTATCTCACCACCGATCAGTTTCGCAAGTTGCAGGGATAGACGCAGGCGTAAGGGAAGATGGCGCGTATGGACTACCGCGTAAAGACCGTGGAATGGACCTCCCAGGGAGTGTCGCTGATTGACCAGCGCCAGCTTCCTCACAAAGAAGAATACGTGGTCTGCCGCAGCGTGGACGAGGTCGCTGAGGCCATCCGCACCATGGTGGTTCGGGGCGCGCCGGCCATTGGCGTAACCGCCGCAATGGGCATCGCTTTGGGCATAGAGAAGTCGCGTGCGACGACGACTGGGGAATTGCAGGCAGAGGTCGGCCGCATGTGCGATGCGCTGGCCGCGACACGTCCCACGGCGGTCAATCTGTTCTGGGCCATCGGGCGCATGAGGAGTTTGTTCGACGAGCTCTTGGCGAGCGGCACGGAACTCAGCGCGATTCGAACCAGGATGCAGCGCGAGGCCCAGTCCATCCTGGATGAGGATATTGCCGCCTGCCGCGCCATTGGCGACTACGGGGCTGCCTTATTGCCCGCGGGCAAAACAGTGATGACCATCTGCAACGCGGGGGC
>Ga0326597_10007221_pt1 | contig 15127 bp, 17 predicted proteins | sample RVTome_12_FD_203789 | JGI IMG/M metagenome (GOLD analysis project Ga0326597, IMG submission 203789) | Soil microbial communities from uranium-contaminated site in the Upper Colorado River Basin, Wyoming, United States - RVT100D185 | ecosystem: Environmental > Terrestrial > Soil > Contaminated >... | reverse complement strand
GCACGGGATCGTTCGTCTCAGGCGTAGCGCCGTCAACCGACACCTGGAAGCGCACCCGGGAACGGTCGAGCGTCCCAAGCTCACGGCGGATCGGCCCTCCGAAAACCGTGGCGTTGCTGAGGAGGATCACTTCGAGACCGCGCGTCTCGGTGGCGTGGCGCAGCAGCTCGAAGATGTCCTTGCGCACGAACGGCTCGCCGCCCGTGATGTAGAGCCGCTCGAGGCCGAGCTGGACCGCCTGGTCCACGATGCCCCGGAGCTGCTCGAGCGGCAGCCCGCGCTCTTTCCCCGGCCCCGACGAGACGAGGCAGTGAGCGCACGAGAGGTTGCAGGCATTGTTGATCTGCAGCCACAGCTCCCGCAGGCCTTGAGGCCTGACGAGGGTCGCGCGGCCGAGATACGGCTTGGGGGTGAAGGGCTTGTCGGAGAGCATGCCCGCCCGGTCGAGCGCCCGCAGGAAATCGTGGACGTGCACCCAGGCTTTCCCCGCTTCGACCGGCCGTTCGCCCGCATACCGCGCCACGAGCCCGCCGAATGTGACCGATCCCCGGCCTTGAGCGATGGTCTCGAGCAGTTGCCGGCCGGTCCGCTCGACAACGGCCCAGTTCGGCGCCGTGCCGTCCACGGCGTATGTGAGTCCGTCGTCCTCGAACAGATGCAGTTCGGGGACGTGGAGCGAAGTGCGCTCTGCGAGAACCGTCATGCCGACCTCCGACTGCGATGCCGTTCAAGGGGATCCGGGCACACGGCGAATCCAGAGCGGAGCGATTAGGTTCCCACTCTGCCCGCTCCGGGTTGAACCGGTGATCGAGCCGAGATTGGCCTTAGCTTCGTCCCAGCACGGAGCGTAACGCAGCGATCGCGGATTCCAGGAATTCTCCGACCTGTCGCCGCTGTGCGTCGGCGGACGCACGGGTCGCCTGCGAACCGGTGAGCACCGCTCCTACCCACCCGTTCGTATGCCAGGCACCCCCACCGGCCAGGCGGGGCAAGCTCCGGGCATCGGGGTAGGGCCAGGGAGTGACGTACCAATAGGGCTCGGCGTAGCTGGAGTCCCCCGGCGACAGCCCCACCCCGACGCTTTGGCTTTCACCCGGGCCCGGGACCAGCACGGCGATGTCGAAATGATGGGGCCATGTCCGCACGAGGATCGTGCGCGTGGCCCACTGCCCAAGTAGCCGGTTCGCGTTGGCGTAGTACCGCGCCATCTCTGCCGATTCCCGGTGCATCCGAAACGGCGTGCCGGCGGGCCGTTGTGCGAGGAGGAAATCGGGAAGGTCGGGAGCGTTCACCTCCATCTCGGTGTTCAAGAGACTCTTCAGCTGCTGCGAGAGCCATCCCGCGGCCTGAGCCAGTGCAACGCCGGGCAAAGCCAGCTCACCGACCCGCCGCTCGGCTCCGTCGAGCACGCACAGCGTCAACGTCGCCAGGGCCAGTCCGGCGCGCACGCTCGTGGGCGGCAGGGGCTCACCCACGAAGCCACCCAACCGATCGCTCCAGGACAAGCTGCCGTGACTCGCGTCTTCACGTGCTGGCAGGAGCGCAAGCCCCGGGGCGGCGACCGCCTGCACGGCGGCGTGCAGCTCGAGGCGGGCTGGAGTCAGCCGCTCCGGAGCGACGGTGCCGGTCAGTTGCCAGTCAGGCATGCGCGGCTAGCTGTCTCGCGCCAGCCGGATCCCCGAGAACTGCCAGCGCGCATCCGGCGGAAAGAAGTTCCGGTACGTGGGCCGGATGTGTAGACGGGGCGTCGCGCACGATCCCCCGCGCAGCACCAACTGGTTGCACATGAACTTGGCGTTGTACTCGCCCAACGCTCCGGGCACCGGCCGGTAGCCGGGGTATGGAGCGTAAGTGCTCCCGGTCCATTCCCAGACGTCGCCGTACAACTGCGCCGGGCCTGCGGCATCCCGCGACCGCACGGGGGTCGGATGGAAGCGGCCGTCCTCGAGGAAGTTCCCTTCCCTTGGCGCGGCCACGGCGACCACCTCCCACTCGGTCTCCGACGGCAGCCGGGCGCCGGCCCACCGGGCGTAGGCGTCTGCCTCGTAATAGCTCACGTGGCATACCGGCTCCGCATCGCGGACCGCACGGAACCCGGAGAGCGTCATCGTCCACCACTCGCTCTCCCGATCTTTCCAATAGAGTGGGGCGTTCCACCCCCGCTCGCGCACGGCGTTCCAGCCGTCCGACAACCACAGCTCGGCGCGGCGATAGCCGCCCTCCTCCATGAAAGCACGATACTCTCCGCACGTGACGAGCCGCGAGGCCAACTGGAACGGCTGGAGAAACACCCGGTGCCGCGGCGACTCATTGTCGAAAGCGAACCCATCACCCGTGAAGCCGGCCTCGACCACGCCGTCCGGACCGCGGTACCACTCGAGCGCTGGCACGTGATCCGTCGCGGACTGCTCGGTCTCCCGGTACACCGGGTGAAGCGGATTGCAGGAGAGGAGGTGCTTGAGGTCAGTCAGGATCAATTCCTGATGCTGCTGCTCATGATTGAGACCGAGCGCGACTACGTCCCGCAGGCTGCCGGCCGGCACGCGGTCGAGACGACCGAGCAAGCCGAGCATCGCGCCGTCTACCTGCTCGCGATACCGGCGCACCTCCGCCACCGTGGGACGGGTGAGCCGGCCGCGGTGGGGCCGGAAGAACTGCGATCCCACCGCATTGTAGTAGGAGTTGAACAGGTATTCGAACTGCGGGTGAAAGGGCCGGTATCCCGGCACCGCCTGCTTCAGCACGAAGGTCTCGAAGAACCAGGTGGTATGCGCGAGATGCCACTTGGTGGGGCTCGCGTCCGGCATCGATTGCACGACGTAGTCCTCGGTCGCGAGCGGTCCGCACAGCTCTTCGGTCGCCGCCCGGACCGCTTGGTACTGCTCGGCAAGTGGCGCAACCGAGGAGAGGGGCGCCGCGGGCGCCGCGGGCGCCCCGCGGGCGCCGGCGCGTCGGGAAGCCTGTTTGGTTTTCGGCATCGGTCGTGCCTCCTGGGTCCCGTTTGCGGTCGTCAGTTTTCAGGAATCAGTCGCATGAGGGCTCCTCTGCAGCAGCAACACAGCGAACCATTGGCGCTCGTCGGTGAACACGCGCCGCACGTCCAGCCCGAAGCAGGTCAGGTACTGCTCCAGATCTTCGAGCACGTATTTGCGGCTGATTTCGGTCATGATCCGCTCGCCCGCCCGGATCCGCACTGTCCGCTCGAGCGGTCGCAGGTGGATCGTCTGGTCGGCGTTGAACCGCGCGTGGATCTCGATCCGCTGCCATTCGTCGTGGTAGCGCGCATGGTGCGTGATCGCATTCGGATCGACGCCGGCCCCCAGCTCGCGGTTCATCCGAACGAACAGGTTCCTGGTGAAGTCGGCCGAGTGGCCTGCCGCATCGTTGTACGCCGCCTCCAGGACGCGCGCGTCCTTGACCAGATCCACGCCCAGCAGCACGAAGTCTCCGGGCCTCACGTACCGGGCCACGTGCTCCCAAAAGAGCGACGCTTCGGTCTGGTTGAAATTCCCGATGGTGCTCCCCAGAAACAGCAGCATCGCGGGGGACAGCTTCCGGAGCAGCGGGAAGGCCGTCTCGTACCTGCCGTGAACGCTGTCCACTCGGACCGACGGATGAGCGGCCGCGATGGCCCGCGCCGCTTGCCGCAGCGCCGCCTCGCTCACGTCCACCGGCACGTAGTGCGTCGTCGGGAACGCGTCGGCGTAAACGGAGAGCAGGTGCCCGGTCTTCACCGAACTGCCCGAGCCCAGCTCCACCAGGGTCACCGGTCCGGTGAGATCCCGGATGCTCTCGGCCGAGGCTTCGAGGATGGCAGCCTCGGAGCGGGTGAGATAGTACTCGGGCGTCTCGCAGATGAGATCGAAGAGGCGGCTGCCGCGCTCGTCGTACAGGAAGCGACAGGGCAGCCAGCGCGGATGATCGCAAAGTCCGACGATCACGGCCGTTGCGAAGTCCAGGACCGTGTCTTCCGTAGGCTGGGAACGAATCAAGCCACCGGGTGAGTCCCAGGCGACGGTGGGGAAAACGGCTCCACGCGGAGCTACGAGACGCTTCGGAATGAGCACTCCCCTGAGCGAAAGGCTGCATAGAGCCGGCGAGATGCGGGCGGGGACGCACGGTCCACCCAGTAACAACTACGAGCGGGCGATTTAGTTCCCGCGGTCCCGCAGCCCGGCCCGCTCCAGGAACTCCCTCACCACCTCCCTCACGTCCCGGTGCTCCACGTCCACCCGGAAATTCAGATCCCGCATGGTTGCGGCCGAAATGGCGCCTCCCAGGGCGTCCAGCACCTCGCGCAGCGCGGGGTACCGGCGGAGAGTCTCTTCGCGAACGACGGGCGCCGCTTCATACGGCGGGAAATAGCGCCGGTCATCCACCAGCTGAAGCAGGTTCAGCGCCTTGATCTGACCGTCGGTCGAGTTCCCGGCGATGATGTCCACCTTTCCCTCGGCGAGCGCCCGATAGGTGAGGCCGAGGTCCATGACCGACGGGGGACCTCGGAACTTGAGACCGTAGCGCGCGGCCAGGCCCGCATAACCGTCGGCGCGTTCTAGGAATTCGTACCCGAACCCCGCGCGCCAGTTCGTGGCATAGGCCACCGCCTGTGACAGTGTTTTGACCCCTAAGCGCTCGGCATCGGTGCGACGCACCAGCATGGCGAAGGTGTTGTCGAACCCCAGCGACGGCCCCCAGACCAGGTGCCAGCGGGCACGGTATGCGCTGTCCACCGCCTCCCGCACGCGTGAGGGATCGCCCGTTGCCGGCAGTCGCAAGACGGCGGCGTACGCGGTCCCGGTGTACTCGACGTACGCATCGAGCTGGCCGGCGACGATCGCCTGGTGGCAGACGAACGTGCCGCCCAGGTTGAGCTTCCGCTCGACCGGAATGCCGGCGCGCTCGAGTTGCTGCGCGAGGAGCTCTCCGAGGATCACCGATTCGGTGAAGTTCTTCGAGCCGATCACGACTGGGCGATCGCCGCGCGAGCAACCGAGCAGGAGGGGTAGCCCCACCACTCCCAACCACCACCCCCGGGCCGCGCCGCCCGCCGCCGGCTTCATCCGCGGCGCCAATCGGAAGCCCTCTCGACCAGGTGCAACCCGCCATCCAGTAACAGCGCCAGCAACGCCGCCGGAATCGCTCCCGCCAGAATCACGGTGTTGTTCACCATCGATACGCCGCGGAAGATGAATTCCCCCAGCCCGCCGGCGCCGATCGCCGCGGCGATGGTCGCGATCCCGACGCCGACCACGGTCGCGATGCGAACTCCCGCCAGAATGACCGGTGCGGCGAGCGGCAGCTCCACCAGGCGGAGGAGCTCACCGTCGGTCATCCCCATGCCCACCGCCGCTTCCCGGACCGCGGGATCGATTCCCGAGACCCCCGCGTAGGTATTCCGGATGATCGGCAACAACGCGTAGACCACCAGGGCGACGATGGCCGTGCGCGCGCCGATCCCGCCCAGGAATGGCAGGGGGATGAGAAACCCGAACAGCGCCAGGCTCGGGATGGCCTGGAACACGTTGGCCAGCCCGAGGATCGGCGCGCGGAGCCTGGGAGAACGGGTGAGCGCGACGCCGAGCGGCACGCCGGCCGCGACCGCGATGCAGGTCGCCACCACGACCAGCCCCAGGTGCTCGAGCGTGTGCCGTCCGATCTCCCCGCGATTCGCGGCGACGAACTGCCAGAAGCTCATGCGGGGTCCCGCAGGTCGCGCACCGACGGCTCGCCGGTCGTAGCGAATTCGTCCGGCGTCCCCAAGAACGTCACGCGTCCTTCGCGGAACACCGCGATCCGGCTCGCCAGCAGCAAAGCTTCGCGGACGTCGTGGGTCACGAAGACGACGGTCTTCTGGAGGCGCCGGATCAGGTCCTTGAACTCGCGCTGCAGATCGGCGCGGGTGCGCGCGTCCAGGGCGCCGAAGGGTTCGTCGCAGAGAAGCAGCGGCGGTTCGGCCGCGAGCGCGCGTGCCACACCCACCCGCTGCCGCTGCCCGCCCGAGAGCTCGTGCGGCAGGCGCCGCCCGAACTCGGCCGGCAGAAGCCCCACCAGGAGGAGCAGCTCGTCGACCCGGCGGCGAAGCCGGTCTGGGGACCAGCGCTCGAGCTCGGGAACGAGTCCTACGTTCCGGGCCACCGTGAAATGCGGCAATAGCCCCACTTCCTGGATCACGTAGCCGATTCTCCGCCTGAGCCGGACCGGGTCCCACTCCAGCGTGCTCCGGCCCTCGACTCGAACAGCGCCTTCCGTAGGTTCCAAGAGCCGGTTGATCAGTCGCAGACTCGTGGTTTTCCCCGAGCCGCTCTGGCCCACGAAGACCACCGTTTCACTTCGGTGGACCGCGAGGTCCAGCGGCCCCACGATGGTGTGCCCGTCGACCGCGTAGCTGGCGCCCACGAATTCGATCGCGAGATCGGTCATGCGGTCACGCTAGCGCGGAACGTGAGCGAGTGTCCACCGAGCGCGGCGACCGCCCGGAATCGCTCATCAGCAGGTTGTTGGGTGTCGCTCCGACCTACGGTGCTCACATCATGTAGGGTACGTCCGACCCAACGGTCGGGTAGGCATATAGTGCGTGCCGCAAGTCCGCGGCTCTCAGCCCATGCCGGATGGCAAGCCCAAACAGGTTGATGACCTCTTCGACGTGGGGTCCCAGAAGGTGAGCACCCACAATTCGGTCCGTCCCGTTTTCCACGATGACCTTGAACATAGCAGCGGTTTCGGCCACGCGGCGGGCGGAATACCATCCCGCGGTGTCCCCCGCTTTCACCCGGACATCGAGCGCCCGGTCGCGCGCCTGGGCTTCCGTGAGCCCGACCCCCGCGAGTGGCGGGATGGTGAACACGACGCTCGGGATGGCGCCGTATTCCGGTGTCAGCGTGTTTCCCTTCAAGAGGTTGGCGGCGACAACGACGCCCTCGTATCCCGCAACCGGCGTGACGGGGAGGCTGCCCGCCGCGCCGGCAACGTCGCCTGCGGCATAAACGCGCGGATTCGTGACGCTCTGGAGGAACTGGTTCACCCGAACACCGCCGTTGGGCTCCATCGCTATGTCCCCCGCCGAGAGTTCTAGCCCTTCGGTATTCGGGACCCTACCGCCACCGTGAACGACCAGATCCGCCTCGACCGTACCGGGGCGGCCCTGCGTATCGAGCCGCAAGCAATAGCCCCCTTCGCGCTTGTCTATCCCTGTGACCTGGGTGTCGACGCGCACGTCGATGCCGAGGCTCCTCGTGTGCCTGACGAGCCGGGCGACGAGGTCCGGCTCGAAATGCACGAGCGGCGCGCCGCGGCCGCTGATGATCGCCTTGGCGCCGGCTTGGTGGACTATATGAGCGAATTCGAACGAGATGTATCCGGCACCCACGAACGCAACGCGCGGTGGGATCTCGTCGAGATCGAGAAAATCGGTGCTCGTTACCAGGTACTCCTCGCCCGGAATCCCCAGACGCTTCGGCTTGGCCCCCGAAGCGATCACGAAGTACCGCGCTTCGAGCATCTCTCCCGCCACCGCCACTCTGTCCGGTCCGACGAACCGAGCCGGACCGTGGTAGGTCTGAACGCCAGCCTTCTTGAACCCTGCGTCGCGGCTCGCGGGTACGGGATCGGTGAAGGTCCGCTTGAACCGCATGAGCTCCGGCCATGAAATCCGCGCTTCGCTGGTTATCCCCCGACCCCGCATTCGTCGGTTCCAATCGATGAGTTCGGCGGCGCCCACCAGCACCTTCTTGGGATCGCACCCGCGAAGCGCGCAGGTTCCTCCGTAGGGAAGCTCGTCCACCACGGCCACACGCCACCCGGCGCTCCGACATCGGTATGCGGGCCCCGCTCCGCCGGAGCCGGTGCCGATCACGACAAGATCGAACGCTTCCGCCATGTGCGCCCCCCGTGGTTGTCTTGCCGCCGCGGCCGATCTCCCGGTCCACCAGGCCGGCAGGCACCATGAGCCAGACCGCGCGCGGCGCTCGCAGTGCCCCCACGAAGGCGCGCAGCGAATCGGTCCCGGAGGCCCCCTCACCGGTAAGCGCCTCCACCGCCTGCCGGCGCACGTCATAGACCACGCACTCGTGCCCGGCCCGAATCAGACGACGCACCATGTTGCCGCCCATGCGGCCCAAGCCGATCATGCCGAGCTGCATCGCCTTCCCTTTCTCAAACAGGTTCTCAAACAGGTGCCTCGCGAGCGGCGGCCAGCGCGAAACCGCGCGGGGCCGCCCCGAAGAGCGCGAGGCTGGGCGCGATGCTGCTGAAGGGGATCCGGGCACACGGCGAACCCTGTACGGAGCGATTAAGTTCCCAGTGTGAATCCGGAGGGGCGCTCGGCGGCGTTCCTTCACGCACCCGTCGCCCAAGCGCGGAAGGAACCCGCCACGCCACCCGAGGATTCGGTCATCAGGCCCATCACGCCGCCGCCGGAGACGGGGGCGGCGGCGTTCGAGCAGGAGCTGCTCGCCTCCATGGAGGCGGTGCATCGCTTCGCGCTGCGGCTGGCCCGCGAGGCGTCCGCAGCGGAGGATCTCGTCCAGGAGACGTACCTGCGAGCCCTCGCCCATCGGGACCAATACACGCCTGGCTCCAACTGCCGGGCGTGGCTGTTCACCATTTGTCGCAACGTGTTCCTGAAGGGAGCCATGCGCGACGCCCGCGAGGTTGCCACCGAGGATGCGGAGCTGGAAGCGATGGGCGCGGCCGCCGTACACGGAGCTGTGGCCGCTTCCGATCCGACCGGCGCGCTGTTCGAGCGGACGGACGTGGATGATGCCGTGCGCAAGGCCCTCGACAAGCTCCCCGAAGAGTACCGTACTGTCGTGGTGCTGGTGGACATCGAGGATCAGTCGTACGCGGCGGTGGCGGGCATTCTCGGGATTCCCGTGGGTACTGTCCGGTCGCGGCTATTCCGCGGGCGGCGCCTGCTGCAGCAAGATCTCCTGGCGTACGCGATGGACGCGGGGCTGATCCCGGCGCGCATGGAGCCGAAGCCATGATGGTCTCCTGCCAGGAAGTCATCACCGAGCTGTGGGACTATCTCGACGGGGAGCTCCCGACCGAGCGGGCTGCCGCTATCGCCGCTCATCTGGCGGAGTGTGCGCGCTGCTACCCCCTGTACCGTTTCGAGTACGCCTTCCTGGCGGCCGTGGCGCGCCAGCGCGCCCACGGTCCCGGCCCCTCGGTCGCGCTCGTCGAGAAGGTGGCGGGAGTCGTGCTGGGGAACGCTCCCCGGGCCCGGCGCCACCCTGGGGAGCGCGAGCGCGCCGCCATCGAAGAGCGTCGGCCCACTCCGAGGGCCGCCGCACCGCTCCCGCCGCGCGGTCCGTCGATGGGATCGCGCGCGCGCGCCGAGCGCTGGGCGCTGGTCATCCTGCGCGCCTCCGTCGGAGTGTTTCTGCTCCTGGGCATCGGGGGGCTGATCAGTACAGGCGCACCGGCCGCCATCCCGCCGAGCCTGTTGCGCAGCGTGGCGGCGATTGAGGGGGTCCTCGCCGCATTCATCGTGCTCGGCGCATGGCGGCGCTGGAGCTACGGGACGGCGCTCCTGGTGCATGTCGGCTCCCTGCTCCTCTTTTGGGGCCAGCTGCGCGACCCATGGGGAGTCGCTCTAGCCGGGCTTCCGGTCTGCGGCGCGCTCATCGCGCTCTACCTGCTGCGCGACCGCGATGCCTGGGCGCTCGATGTGTGGCTCGCCATGCGCCGTCCGTGGCGCGTCGTGCGCTGAGACTCAAACGCGGGACAGCTCGCCGACCTTCGCCTGATCTCCATAGATGACCCCGACCAGCACACCGTACACCAGGTGGCCCATCAGGCTGCCCACGATCATCGGCATGTTGCCCCCGGAGAACACCCCGCCACCCATCATCGGGGTCACGACGATCTGGGCGACCAGAAACACCCCGAAGCCATAGATCGCTCCGCGGAGCGCAGGCCCGCCCGGCAACCGAGTAGCGAACACGACCGCGTAGATCAACGCGAGCACCAGCCCGATGACGACGTGCATCGCCCAGCCGGCGGCTGAACCGATATGCAGGAAACCCCCCAACATCTCACCGATCGGCATCTTGGGCATTCCCATGAGCGGGGCACCCAGCATCAGCATCGTGATGGCCGCGGTGCCGGCGGCTCCTGCCGCAACCCCGCGTCCAGCGTTCAGTTTCGCCATTGCTCCTCCCGGTTCTCTGAGTCGTTCGGTTGACAAGCATCAATGGCCAATCCGACGCCCCGGCAGAAAGTTCCCGGCTTGCGGCCTGGAACTATCGTGCGGGCTCGCGCCTTCTCGGACGGGAGGCAACCGGTGCAGACAGCTTTTGTGTTCGCTGGTGGCGGGAGCTTGGGCGCCGTAGAAGTCGGCATGCTGCGGGCGCTGATCCAGAGCGGCGTCCAGCCCGACTTCGTGGTGGGATCCTCAGTGGGGGCGATCAACGCCGTCCAGTTCGCGGCCGACCCGACGCCGGAAGGGGTCGAGCGGCTGGAGGGCATCTGGCGGACGGTGCGCCGAGAAGAGGTGTTTCCATTCTCTACGCTCGGCGCGATGCTCCGCCTCCTCACCCGGCGTGGGCACCTCGTCGCGCAGACCGGCCTCCGCCGCCTGCTGGAGCGGCACCTGACGGTCCGGCAACTGGAGGACACCGTCCTGTCCAGTCACGTGATCGCGACCGATCTCCTGGGGGGGACGGAAGTCCGCCTGAGCGCCGGGCCGGCGGTGGACGCCCTGCTCGCCTCGACCGCGATTCCCGGCATCTTTCAGCCGATGTGCCGTGCCGGACGCCACCTGGTGGACGGCGGCGTGACGAGCAACACACCGATTGCCACCGCCATCGAGCTCGGGGCGTCTCGCGTGATCGTGCTTCCGACAGGCACCGCGTGCGCGCTCGACGCGCCACCCCGTGGCATGGTCGCGGTCGCGTTACACGCGCTGACGCTCTTGATCGCCCGACAACTCGTGTCGGACGTGGAGCGGCTACGCGATCGGGCGCAGGTGGTGGTCATCCCACCGCTCTGCCCGCTCGCTGTGTCGTCGTACGATTTCTCGCGCGGTGGCGAGCTGATCCACCGGGCTGCGGAGTCCACCGTCCGTTGGCTGGACGGGGGTGGCCTCCGGAGCCCGGGCGTTCCGGGTCCCCTGGTCCCGCACCATCACTGAGTGGGGTCTCAGGCAGCGCCTACCTTCGCGTCGGCTTCGCTCCACCGCCGACCGGCAAACATCTCGTCCACCGGCGTCTCGAAGACGTGGTTGGACCAGTTGCTGAGCGTCTTGACCGCGACCGCCAGAATGATCTCGAGGATGTGCCGTTCGGTGTACCCGGCGGCGCGGAACGCGTCCACCTCGGCCCGATCGGGCCGGCCGCGCTTCGCCAGCAGGGTGCGGGTGAACTCGCTCAGCGCCCGGAGCTTCGGGTCGGGAACGGGCGTGCCGTCCCGGATCGCGTCCGTCACCTCGGCGGGAACACCCGAGAAGTTGTCGGCAAGGACGCTGTGGGCGGCAACGCAGTAGTGGCAGCCGTTCTCGCGGCTGACGGTGAGGAGCACGACCTCCTGCTCGGCCGGCGTGAGGCCCGATTCCTTGCGAAACAGGTCGTAGCCCGTGAGGTAGGTCTCGAGCAAGCCGGGCGAGTTGGCCATCACCGCGAACATGTTGGGGATGAAGCCGACCTGCTTTTGGGCCTTCTCGAGCACGCCGCGGATTCTGGGGGACTCGCTGCTGAGGGTCTGTGGCGGCAGGCTCATCCGGAATGGTGCTGACATGCGTGCTTCCTCCTGGCTTAGTGGGTTTTCAGAACAACAGATCTGAAATTGCACAATCTCTGAGGGACACCGATGGTTCCCGGTCGCTCATCCCAGTGGTTTGAGCGCGACGGCGAGGAACCGCTCGATCGCCGCGCCTTCGATTCCCGAGCGGGCCAGCACGAACGCCCCCTGGGCGACTCCCAGCAGGTAGTCGGCGGTCGCCGCGACAGCGAACGCACGGCCGAGCTCGCCGTTCTTCCGGGCGTTCTGGAGCGCGCGTGCGAACCCAGGCGCGGCGGGCCGGTCGGGAACCTTCTTCGGGTCGTGTGGCTTTCGCACACACATGGGACCGAAACCTTGTTTCCCATTTCGACATGCGCGCACGTCGAACGACCTCGTCAATACCCATTACGTCGTCGGCCTGGCGCGCGGTCACCGGCGCCCCGCGCCTCTGGAGGTCCCGGCACACACATGATCTTGAAAACACCGGCCGCCGTCGCCCACCCGTCTCGCCTGGGTGTGCCCCTCGCGCGCCTTTCGACGTACTACGTCGTCCTCGCCACCGTCGCTCTCGCCACGTGGCATTTCGTTCCGGACGCGCGGGACCTGCTCGGTCTCGGCGGGCTGCGGGTCCTTGCGGCCTCGGGCGAGTCACTGGCGCGCGAGCTGGGCAGCAACGTCGCCGGTCCCGTGGTCGGCGAACTCGAGCAGGCGGGGAAGCTCCTCGCGGCCGTGATCGGCGCGTTGCTGCTCATGCTGCCCGTCGCCTGGGTCTACATGATCACGAAGCAGCGCCAGAGCTACGACCAATCGGTCGTGCACACCATGATCCTGCTTCCGATTGTCGTCACGGGCGTGATGTTCATCGTGCGGCACAGCCTCGCCCTGGCGTTCGCGCTCGCCGCCGTGGTCGCGGCGATCCGCTTCCGGAACACACTGAAGGACACGAAGGACACCGTCTACATCTTCCTGGCTGTCGGGGTCGGCTTGGCGGCCGGCTCCCAGTCGCTCGCCCTCGCCGCCGTGCTGTCGCTGGCGTTCAACGCCGCCACTGCGCCGTCACGGAACCGACCATGCCGCTAGCGAAGTTGCTCGAATGAATAGTGCAGCGGTAACGGAAAGTCCCGGCGCTCGCGAAACTCTGTGTGTGCGTCCCGGACGTCTTGGTGGCCGAGTTGGTGAAGCCGGGGTCCTCGAACGTCACGTTGTGCTGGTCCCCACCCCGCCATGTCCACGTGATGCCGGCGCCGGTGGTGATGGGCGACGAGGCCGGTGCGAAGAAGTTGTCGCACACGTTCACTGACGTCGCGGTTCCCCCGCTGCCGCAGGACGGGCCGGAGCCGGCGTCACTCGAGCACCCGAGGACGAGCGCAGCGACCAGTGCCACACGATGCATCGCATTCATGGTGTCCCTCCGAGTGAGTGTTGAATCACTTCACGAGCCTGGCGTCAGGGCGGAACGCCGCCCATGCGAACCAGAGATGGTTACCGTGGGGGACTGGGACGAGACGGCGCCCCGCCAGGGGACCGCTCACCGCGCGCCCGCTCAGGAGCCACACGCTCCCCGTCTCCCGGTCCCGAACCCGCCCGTCCCCCGCGGGTTCGAAAGTCAGCACGCGGCCGTCCACCCTCCGGTCGAGCACCGCCGTGGCACCCACGTCACGGCCCTTCCGGATCGCCGCGGCGTCGAGCGCGCTGGCCGTGCCCGGGGCCAAGACGACGACCACCGGAAGCGCGCCGATCTCGTCGTTGATCACGCGCCGTCTGGCGACGAGCGAGAAGGCGTACGCTGCCGACCGCCCTTCCACGTCGAGCGCCACCACCCGCTCCATGGCGGGCAGCCGCGCGTCGGACCTCGCTCGAAAGAAGCCGGAGATCGGGGCCGAACGCGTGTCGTAGCCCTCGTACGGGTTCCGGCCGTAGGGGCGGTCGTGCCCCGTGTCCCGCGAAAGCACCCTGCCGGTGGGGCTTGCCTGCCTGAATTCGCGCCAACTGGTCACCGGCGCGGCGATGAACCGCAGCCGCTCCCCCGCATACGCTCCGACGATCCCCTCCCCCGTCGCCTGCTGCCACCACGACTCGGTTTGCCGGTCGTACATCACGAGATCCGAGTGCCGCAGCCGCCCGGTGGTGCCAAAGTCGAGGACCCGGCCGCCCTGCCGTCGGTCAAAGGCCAGCGCAGTGTTACAGAGCGGGCAGTACGTGACCGCCACCGGCGTCCCGCCAACTTCGTCGTTCACGATCTCGTGCCAAATGAGGATCTGCAGCGGGTAGGCGCGAACGTCCTCGCCGACCTCCACCACCACCACGGGCTCGCGATCGTCGAGCCATGTGGCGGCCTGGAGCACAGTCTCGAACCGCGGGCGGTCGATCGCCGGAATACCGTCCTTGGACGGCCCTCCGGCGACGATCTCGGCGAGCGGAACCGTGCGTCGGGCAAAGTCCGTCCGCCATCCCCGCAGGTCCTCCACGGATGGCGCCTGGGCCACCGCTGCGAGGAGCACCAGCGACAGCATCATTCCGCGAGGCTCAGTAGAGATAGTCGTTGCACGCGTAACACCAGGTGAACGAGCGCGCGGTCACGGGCAGGGATCGAATGACCGGGTGTCCGGTCTCCCGCCAATGCTGTGTGTCGTGGGCATGGCTCGATTCGCAGCAGCCGACGTAGCCACAAGTCACGCAGAGGCGCAGCGGGCCGGAGACGCCGCACGTCTCGCACCGATCGCTCCGGGGCTCGGCGTGCGCTACGGGTGGCAGGTGGGGACAGTCTTCGCGCTTCACACCACCGGTCCTCTCCTGCGCCGCAGCCACTCGTCCAGGGTCCAGGCGTCACGGTCCCGCAGCAGGTAGAGCGCCACGAAGGCGGCGAGCACCGGGACACCCGCCAAAAACAGATGGTTGGGCGCCCCACCGGAGCGCAGTCCCCAGGGATCGATCATCTGGCGCCAGCTCGACGCTACCGACACGGCGTGCAGCAGCAGGCCCAGCCCGTAACTCACGCGTCGCCACAGCCCGACCGTGATGGCGAGCGCGAGCGCGCTTTCGACAGCCCCCACGACCGGCACGAGCGCGGCCGCCAGTCCGACGCCGTAGAACGCACCCCAAATCCGCACTGTCACTTCGGGGATCACGAACTTCTCGACCCCCCAGAGCAGCAAGAACGCGCCGAGCGACACGCGAAGGACGGCCAGGGCCCAGCATTCGGTCGTGACGGGATCGCGCACGGACATACCCCCCCCTCCGGATGGCGTTCTTAACGAATCCGCAGCCCTCCCCGGAGGTTCCCGGGAACCAATCCCCGTCGGTGGGGATTTGTCGCGAGCCGAAAGGATCGAACCGATGGTCTCGTGCCGCGAGGTCATAGAAGAGCTGTGGGACTACTTGGACGGGGAGCTCCCGCCCGAGCGGA
>Ga0326597_10007220_pt1 | contig 15128 bp, 12 predicted proteins | sample RVTome_12_FD_203789 | JGI IMG/M metagenome (GOLD analysis project Ga0326597, IMG submission 203789) | Soil microbial communities from uranium-contaminated site in the Upper Colorado River Basin, Wyoming, United States - RVT100D185 | ecosystem: Environmental > Terrestrial > Soil > Contaminated >... | reverse complement strand
GAGCCGGGCAAGACGGTAAGCGATATCATCAAAGCTGTTTCATCTGTATCGGGAAATGAATACAAAGTTAAGAAAATTCTCAGGTATCAGCTCGGTGAAACCATAGGATAGTTTTGCTTCGCTCACTATAAAATATTAACTCGCTCACTGTAAAAAGTAAACTCGCAAAAATTTGGCTGCAAAACAAAAGCTGAAATACAAAAGGGTTCTGTTAAAATTAAGCGGTGAATCGCTGAGCGGCGAAAATCATTCCGGTATTGATGTCAAAATATTAAATTACCTTACATCGGAAATCAAAAAAGTTTATGATTTAGGCGTAGATATCGGGGTTGTAATCGGCGGAGGCAATATTTACCGCGGTTTATCAGCTAAGGCGCAGGGGATAGATGACGTAACAGGCGATTATATGGGAATGCTTGCCACAATAATAAACTCGCTTGCTCTTCAAAATTCGCTTGAGAAGGCGGCAATACCGACTCGTTTGCTCTCAGCCATAGATATGAATAAGATAGCGGAGCCGTTTATCAGAAGAAGGGCAATGAGGCATTTTGAAAAAAGAAGGATGGTGATTTTTGGCGGCGGAACGGGGAATCCTTATTTTACGACCGATACTGCCGGAGCATTAAGAGCGCTTGAAATATGCGCCGATGTTATTTTAAAAGGAACAAGAGTAAACGGTGTTTATGATTTAGACCCGGAGAAGCATAAAAATGCCAAGCTGTATCACTCGGTTACATTTGGCGATGCTTTGAAAAAGAATTTAAAAGTTATGGATATGACGGCATTTGCCCTTTGCAGGGAGAATAATATACCTATAGTTGTTTTTAATATGAATAAAAAGGATAACTTTAAAAAGATTGTCCTTGGAGATAAAATCGGAACATTTGTTCATAATTAACTTGTTTATTAATTAATTTGAGATAATTATGATAAAAGAAATTATTAAGGAAACCGACAACAAAATGCATAAAGCAGCCGAGCATGTGCGCAATGAGCTGATTAGAATAAGAACCGGTAAAGCAACCACGACCCTTTTGGATGGCGTCAAAGTGGATTATTACGGAACATTAACTCCTTTGAATCAGGTTGCAAATTTAAGCACCCCCGATATTCACACAATAACAGTTCAAGCGTGGGATAAGAGCGTAGTCCCGGCTATTGAGAAAGCTGTTTTGAATTCAAACTTAGGGCTGAACCCGATTAATGACGGGAATCTGGTCAGGATTCCAATTCCAACATTAAACGAGGAAAGAAGAAAAGAGCTTGTAAAGCTTGTAAAGAAATACGCCGAAGACGGAAAAATAGCTGTCAGAAACATCAGAAGAGATGAAATTGAAAGATTAAAGAAAGCCGAAAAAAACGAGCACTTTTCCGAAGACGACAGGAAACACGCTGAGGGAGAAATTCAAAAGCTAACAGATAAGCATATAAAAGAAATAGACCTATTAATTCAGCAAAAAGAAAAAGAAATAATGGAAGTCTAAACACTTCCTTTCCCCGTTTTCACGAGGACAAGCATAAATGAAATATTTTTGGTCTATAGTTTACAATTTTATTTTTTTGCCGCAGTTCTGGCTTAGCGCCAGGGCTATATCACTATTCAATTCTAAATTAAAATCCGGCTTTAAGGGAAGGAAGGGCTTATTCAAGCATCTTTATACTAAAGTCCGCTCGCTTGACCCCCAAAAAAAGAATATTCTTATTCATTGCGCCTCCTTAGGGGAATTTGAACAGGCAAAACCCATTATTGATGAGCTGGATAAAACCGAGAAATATAATTTCATAGTTTCGTTTTTCTCTCCCTCAGGGTTCAATCATTCAAAGCTTGATTCTGCATTAAAATCCAAAATAATAAAGACGTATTTACCTTATGATACGCTCAATAACGTAAACAGATTTTTAGACACAGTTAATCCTTCATCTGTAATATTCATTAAATATGATTTGTGGCTGAATTTAATTCGGTCACTAAAAGAAAGAAACATTTATACGCTGGTTGTGAATTCTGCATTTGATACAAGAAGGTTTAAATGGAGATTCCCCTTAACACTTGCTTTTAAAAGAAATATCTACAAGTTTTTTGATATAATCGGAGTAACCGATGAAGAAGATAAGCTAAGATTTGTAAAGCTTTTGGACAGCGATTCTAATGTAATAGTTTTTGGCGATACTAAGTATGAAAGAATAAACAAGGCAAAAGAAATTTCAAGCTCAAAGGAACTTATTAACGGGAGTGTTCTTTCCAATAAAAATGTGTTTGTTGTAGGAAGCTCATGGGATAAGGACGAAGATGTAATATTTCCCGTTCTTGAAAGGATAAGCACAAACGGACTATCGGACGAAGCTCCTTTTGTTACTGTTATTGCACCGCATGAACCGACCGAAGATAATCTGGAAAACATTGAATATGACCTTCATACTAAATATCCTAATTTAAAAAGCATAAGATATTCTGAGCTTAACCGCTACAACGGTGAAAACTTAATTATTATTGATAACATCGGTATGCTGATGGGTTTATATAAATACGCGCATGTTGCTTATGTTGGCGGTGGATTTCAAACAGGAATGCATAATGTTCTTGAGCCTGCCGGCTATGGTATTCCTGTTTTGTTTGGCAATGAAAAGCTATCAGAAGATGCAGAGCATTTAATAAAGAATGGCGGCGGTATAGCAGTTGAAGACTCCGAAGAGCTTTATAAAAACCTGCTTAACCTGTTCAGGAAAAAGGAAGTTAGAGATTCCATCGGAAGCAAATCCCTCTCGGTTTTTGACAGCAAGAACGAAGCTTCAAAAAAAATTGCAGAGCTTATAAATAAAAAATTATCTTAAACGATTATATGAATTTTGACAGAGGAAAATTTTTTGATGCATCCCTTAACGAAAGCTCGGAAACAAAGCTAAACATACTCAAATCCTGCCGTGAGAGTATTTATAAGGCAATAGATTTAATAAAGGAAAGCGTTCAAAGCGGCGGAAAAATTATGCTTTGCGGCAACGGCGGAAGCGCAGCGGATTCACAGCACATTGCAACTGAGTTTGTCATCAGGCTATCACACGACATTAAAAGACCTGCAATCGCAGCAATTGCTCTAACAACAGATTCCTCTTTGCTTACTGCTGGCGGAAACGATATCGGATTTGAAAACGTATTTGCACGCAGTGTCGAAGGACTTGGGAGAAAGGGGGATGTATTAATCGGAATTTCAACCAGCGGGAACTCAAAAAATGTTATAAACGCATTTGAGAAAGCAAAAGAAAAGGGCGTTAAAACGGTTGCATTTCTCGGGGGAAGCGGCGGAAAGATGAAAGGTATGAGCGATGTTGATATTATAATCCCTTCCGGCAACACTCAGCGAATCCAGGAAGGACATATAACCGTGGGACATATTATTTGTGAATCGGTTGAGCGTGAGTTGTATGGGTAAAGTGTTGGGTGTTGTTGGTCACAACACCAACAACGGGGGTTTTCTAAATGTGCCTTTTCAATACTAATAGGGCAAGGCAAGTCGTCTGAATAGCTGGTTGTAGTATAACTTTCTTTAAAGCGTTTTCAAGTTTAATAAATTCTTCAGGTGTTAAAACGCTGTTCATCAACTCACGCAGAGTCTTTGCATGTGGGTTGGGAGCTGTATCAAAGAAGAATTCCCAAGTATTGAGAGCTTTAGAGGTGCGGAGTAAAGAGTACTCTAATTCAATCTCCTCGAACCCGGCGTTAATTGCTAAATGTACAAAATCATGTTCGTTGTATCCAATAAAAGAATCTTGAGTTTTATTCGCTTGACGATTTGATTCGTCAGTTACTTTTTGAAGTAAAGATTGAACACTTAAAAGCGGTTCACGGTCTAATCTGTAACCACGAAAAAGTCCGTTTCGGAATTCAAGATGCCTTTGATTAATTGGTTCCATAATTACAGCTATGCCGCCGGGTCTAAGGGTACGGAATATCTCATTAAAAGCAGATTGCTTATCTTCCACATATAATAATACTGATCTCATTAATACCCTATCAATAGAACTTTTCGGTAAGGAAAAGAGGTTTTCCGCTCGAGAAATTAAAAACTCTATTCTTGGGTCCTGGATTTTCTTTTGAGCAAAGATTTTTTTTGGAATGTCAAGTGCAGCTTCTGAGATATCAGACAAGATTAATTTTCCATCAGCACCTAATTTTGCCAATGCTGTTAGACCCACTAATCCGTCTCCCGCTCCTATATCCAGCACGGCTGCGGTTTTAAAAATCTCTGCCTTATCTACAATTTTTAGAGCAAGTTTTTTATAATGGCTAGTAGCGTATGCACGATGGTTTTCATCACCAAATCTTCGTTTTCGCAGCCATTCGCTCCAAATGTCTTCATTTATTGACATAATTAATTTTCTTTCAAATTATAGGACATATTATTTGTGAATCCGATGAAAGGAAATTTTACTATAAGGTGAAAACCTAGCTTGTATTATAACCAAAACTTGAATTAATAACCGACACCCTTATCGCCAGCAATTGCAGTCTAAGATATAAAACCACCTTATTTTTTAATATCTCATTATCCGTTAAATCACGTGACTTATCTTCCTGTGCAAACTCAATTTGATGCCTGATAGTTAGAATTAAAGTTTGACTGTTCGGCGTAGTAAAGTTAAATGCAATAAGCAAGGTTAATATGACAAAAGCTCGTTTCATTAACCCAAATCTATATAAATTAAATCAATATTTCAATATATTTGCTATATGCGATAATAATCTAGTTAGTAAAGTTGTGCAAACTAGTGGAAATCTAGGTGAATTGAGAGATTTGATTCACATTATTAATAATTTTAATAATGAGAGAATGTTTTTTGCTGATAAAATTATATTAGTCGAAGGAATTAAGGACAAAATCTTATTTGAAAACTATATTAATATTTTTTTAAAAGCTCAAAAAAGCACAAAAGCTTATGAAGTACTTGAGGTTGGTGGTAAACATAATTTTGAAAAATATCGAAAGTTTCTTAACAAGTTTGAAATTGAAAATTATATTATTACTGATAGAGACTATCTCCATACCCATGGCCCAGATAAAATTAAAAACCTTTTTGAAGTAAGTAGTAAAAAAATCAATAGAAAATTAAAAGAGAAGAAAATACAGATAAAGAGGATATTATAAATGAATTAGAAAAATTTTTAAAAAATAATGATAAGAAAGGTATAGAAGAGAAACTTACAAACTTAAAAGAAAGAAATGTTAAACTAAAAGATAATTTAAATGATAAAGAGCATGAACTTTTACTTGAAAATTTAAATGAACTCAGGAAGGACAATATTTATTTATTATCGAAAGGAGATATTGAAGATTATTTACCAAACTGATATAAAAAAATAGATAATTTGCTTGTTCTAGTAAAGAATCAAAACTTTATACCTTGGATGATGAGTGCCGACACTGAATTAGATGCAATTGTATTTAGTATTTTGGGAATACCAATTGAAAAAAAGAAAGAATTATTAAATTCTTCGGAAAAAATTAAATCAACATAATTAATTAATTAATTTCCCCTGTCAAGTCTTTTCACCTCAAATTTCACGCTTTCCCCCCAATTTCATTCATCCGCAACTTTTCATTATTTTTGTATCCTGCCTGCAGACCTGTCTGGCTTTAGACAGAAGGCAGGCGTTTCAGAAAGTAAGCGATAAACGATATGTCAAAAAATCGGGTTGAATTTTTCAGTGATGCAGTTTTTGCGATAATTATGACACTGCTTGTTTTGGAATTACACGTTCCCGATATTGCGGACCATTCTACCTTTGGCGAGTATGCCGAAGCAATGGCGCGCTTATTCCGAAATTTGTAAGTTTCGTTCTCACTTTTGTAAATTATTTCTATCCATTGGATAGCGCACCATTATTTTTTCAGCCATCTTAGCCGGGCGCCTCTGGGGCTGGTATGGTTAAACATTTTTTTCCTGTTATGGATATGTATCCTGCCGTTTCCAACCGCTATGCTCGGCGACCACCCGACTGACCAGTTTCCAATTGTTTTATACGGCGCGGACTCACTTCTTGCCGCGTTAAATTTTATGCGCTTAGAAGCTATGCAAGCCGTAACAAGCTTTTTATTGCAGATAAGCAGTCCGCAAAAGTTCTGGGACCGAGACACAGTAACCCGGCAATTATAATCTTCTCGTTATCGATTTTGTTATCATTTGTGAATGTCTATCTGTCCCTGGGCTGTTTTCTCCTCGTTCCGCTCCTCTATTTTGCGCCTAATATGATTCGGTCTAAATAAAAGGTCTCATGTTTCCGCAGAGTTTTTTTTCTGCTCCCCTCACGTTATTGGACCCGAAGGGCTGTTGCGCTTCTCAGCAACGTAACGGGTACTCCGAAGGAAGGGGGTGGTGCTTTTCGGCAACAAAACCCCCGAAAAAATTAAAGCGGCGGTTTTGGTGTCCGATTAATTGAAGCTGGTTAGTTAATTTGAAAGCTCCCGTCCCCCCTTTAACTAAAGGGGGGATTACCCGAAGGGCTGCAAACCCATGCAAATGGGTGAAGCGTAACGGGGGTTTTGCTTTAAAAGCAGCAGTTTCCTCAGGACATTGATTTTACCTTATAACCCCCGCTTTCGCGAGGGCAGGCCTTATGGAACTTTATAAACCTTACCAACTTTCGCCTCATATGTGCTATATGCAGTGAAAGATTGTAACTTTTGTAATCACAGCCTTTACAAAGAATTTAGAAATTTTTTTTGTGCAAAAGTGGTCTTAAACCCATGAGATACAGTCCGTAAATTTTATCCGCCAGCTGGCGGATTAAAATTTTAACTTTTTGAGCTATCTCGCAGGTTTAACACTTTTTCTGTAAAATCTTTCCGCAATCAAAACATTTTCCCTCTTTTCGCCGATTACGCTTTGTTTTCGCATTCATCACCCTGAGCGAAGCCGAAGGGTAACTTTATGAACTTTATAACTTTATGAACTATCGCTGCATATATGCCTAATGCGGTGAATACACTTGCATTCCCGATTTTGATATAGTAATTTTGCCACGCTTGGTTTCTCTACGCGCCTAAACGGGGCAAACGAGAGAGGGAAGGCCCGGCAGGGTCTTTTGCAGGCACCGGGGAATCAGGTCTAAAAACCGAAATTCCCGCCTGGTCAACTGGCTGAGCTTGGTTTTGGGAGTTCCTTCACTTCATGGGGTATCCGGTTGTGGCGAAAGCGGGCTCCCTAAACGACGACTCTATGGTATAAGACTGCCCGAGCCCATTTTATGGGGCGGACGCTTCGCTCACGCTAAGCTAACGTGAGATTTTGAAAGAACCGGCATAGGTGTTTCCGCTGGCTTGCTTTCAAGCTTATCCCATTGAGTCAAAGCAGTCAAATACTGACCGCCAACTCACGAGGTAAGCCCACAAGGGCAGGCGGCGGAGTCACAATCCCGCTTTCAAAATGTTACAAATCCACCTAGGTGGTATTTTTTAAAAACAATTATCAATTTTCAATTATCAATGTTCAATTAAAAAGTAGTGGCGAGGTTTCCTCGCCAAAAAATATGGGTTGTTGAATCTGATGAATTTGACAAATTTGATTAATCTGACAAATTTTAATAAGGTTAATCCGCAATCGGCAATCCGAAATCCGCGATAAAAAAAGGCGTCCATTTCTGAACGCCCTTAAAATAGAAGATATGCAAATTATCTTTTATCATTGAACATTGCCTATTGACAATTGACCATTATCTTTTGCCGTTCCCTCTGCTTCCGTTATCGCTGTCTTTCTTCTTTTCCGGAGGCGGTGATTCCTTTTTCTCGCTTCGCTTGTTCTGGTTGTCATTATTCCGGTTCTGATTGTTATCTTCGCGCTTGTATTCCTGACGGTTTTCCTTTTTATTCTCCTGTTTTTGCTCAGGCTGCTTGTATTCGCGGTTATACTCTTGCTTATTTTCCTGCTTCTTTTCGGGCTGTTTGTATTCGCGGTTATACTCCTGCTTATTTTCCTGCTTATACTCGCGCTGTTTTTGTGAATTATCACTCGACCTGTTCTTTTCATAGTTGTTCGATTTCTTTTCGCTGTCCCTGTTGGAATTATTATTCTTATTCGATTCTTTATTCTTTTGCTCATTATTCCGCGATTCATTGTTTTTCTGTTCATTATTCCGTTTGTTTTCATAGTCCCTATTTTCATAATTCTTGTTTTCATTGTTTCGCTTGTTTTCATAGTCCCTGTTTTCGTAATTTTTGTTTTCACCTCCGCGGTTTTCATAAGTTCTGTCCTGTTTTGTTTCGCGGTTTTTGTTCACATCTTCGTTGCGTGATTTTTCTTCATAGCGTGATTTTTCATTGCTGCGCGACCCGTCATTGTTATAGCGGTTATCATCTTTTGTGTTGTAATTATCGCGCTTTGTGTAGTTATCATTTCGCTTTGAACCGCTGACGTTCTTCACGTTGTTGTACCTGTCCACGTTTTCGGGCGTGTAATTATTGCCTGTTGCGCCCTGAATTTCCTCCAGCCCCGGACCTTTATTTATCACCCTTTCTTTTTGTATTTCAATGCCTGTTTCAAACGTCGACCCCTTGATAATTTCCGTGTTGCCTTCCGTCGGCACAATCACCGTGTTGTTGATAATGATTGTCGTAAAGTTATACGTCGGACAGAAAGTCCAGTGCCTTACGCGGAAACGAATGTTATCGCAGTAGTAGCGGCGGTATTTGTACCGGCACGCTCTCGGCGGCAGGGGATACCACCCGCAATAGCTCGGATGGGAAAACCACACAACCCACGCAGGCGCCCAAACATAACCCGGCGACCAAACCCACCCGTAAATCGGCGACCACCACCAGCGTCCGTAATGGTACGGCCTCCAGCCCCAGTGGTAATACGAAACCCACATCCAGCCGCAGTTGGTGTATTTCCAGTAGCCGTTGGTGTAAGGCGACCACGCCGGCTCAACGTTGTAAGGACGCCAAACCCAATCGGTATTGATATCCTCGTCGATATCGTCAGAGTTGTCGGTAACACTTTCGGGGTCGATGTCGTCTCGGTTGATTTTAATCCATTCGCCGTCCTCGGATAGCTCGTTCTGGATGTTTTCGATTGTTAAATCCGTATCATTTACGAAGGAATTGTAGTCGTAATTTTCAGCAATTGTTTTAACCGGATAAAAAATGGCTGCCAAAAGCAAAGTTCCTAAGGATAATTTTAAAGTATTCATATTTGTTACTCCTTTTGCAATGTTAGGTTTAAATCACACTTGCAGTATTTTTAACAATTCAAAATACTATATTTTTGCAGATTCGACGGTAAATTTTTGTAAAATTATGTAACAGGTAAGATTATAAGAAAGCAGGATTTACATTTAAAAAGGCATAAAAAAGGCGTTTCCCCCGTTGTTGGTGTTGCCTGCCCCGATTTCTCGGAGGTCACCAACAACCACACATAGCCCAGGCTTTATTGTGGTGTCAGGTATCCGCCAATGGCGGACAAGTTGTTACCGGAACTGCCTGTCCCACGACTCCTTCGAGTCGTTGACTCGTGGAGCAGCGGGCAGGCACAAGCCTGGTTCAAGCCTGGTTATATAGCTGACTTAACAAAGCCGCCTTAGTCTTAAGCAAAGTCCCCCGAAATTCTCCTTCGTGTCTTAGTGCCTTTGCGGCTATAAAAAATTCTTTATGAACAACTCAATATTTGTTACCAACTTATAAATTTTTTTAATTTTGGTATTGACAAATTACCACTCACTGTGTTATATTTGTAACGAGAGATAAGTATTCTACAAATATATGTTAGAATGATGATATTTTTATTATACGGTGGAAGGGTTAAAAATACAGTAAATTTAGGGGAATTAAAAAAGTGTCAAAATTCATCGGCTCAAAGTGTCAGAAATATCGGATTTTCCCACTCAGGTGAGAATCAGAATGTGAGAAATAACCCCCGAAAGGATTTTTGGTAAATTAATTTTCTTTATTAATTGAAAATTAGTAGTTTGGGCAGAAGTTTGTTCCCCCCTTTATCAAAGGGGGGATTGAAAGCTAAAAATTACTATGGTTTATAAAATAATCCATAAACTCGAAATCTTAATAATCAATCATGGGGGTTCTGCTTTGATTAATTCCTTGGCAGAAAATAATTCAAGCTAATCCGTTAATCGGGTGAATCAAGGTTCAAAATTTGCTATAATTCTTTCACAACCGATTCAATAACAGAAATTCCCTCATCTATATGTTCTTTCTTAATATTTAAAGCGGGACGGAAACGTATGCTCTTTTCACCTGAGCCCAAAAGTATAACGCCATTATCAAATACTTTTTGAATTATGCTCTTTCTCATATCGCCGTTTGGCGCATCAATCGCGCAGAAAAGCCCGCGCCCTCTTGCATTGCTCAAAGTTTTTGGGTATTTGCTTTGTAATTCATTAAGTTTTGTGAGCAGGTATTCACCAACAACACGCGCATTATCGACAAGGTTTTCTTCTTTTATGATTTCAAGGTATTTTTTGGAACGCACCATATCAACCAAGTTCCCGCCCCAGGTTGAATTTATTCTGCTCGGTGAATGGAATACGTTTTCGTCAACCTCATCCACTCTGGCTGTAACGAGAATTCCGCAAACCTGCGTCTTCTTGCCAAATGCAATTATATCCGGCTGCGTGAAATACTCGTGGCACCACCATTTGCCAGTCATCCCAACTCCTGTCTGCACTTCATCGAGAATGAAAAGTATTTCATTTTCATCGCATATTGTTCTCAACTGTTCAAAAAATTCCCTGCGGAAGTGATTATCTCCGCCTTCGCCCTGTATCGGCTCAATTATTAAGCATGCAATATCGTCTTTATTTTCATTGATTGCTTGTTTGATTTCTCCGATTGCCTGCTTTTCAAGCTTGATTACTTCATCAAGGTTGTTTTCGTTTAACGGAAAAGTAACTTTTGGATTTGTTATCCTTGGCCAGTTGAATTTAGGGTATAGAGCAGTTTTGTTGGAGTCTGTATTGGTTAGGGACATCGTATATCCCGTTCTTCCGTGAAATGCCTGCTTGAAATGAATGACCTGATGGCCGGTTTCTTTTGTATAATCTTTTTTAAAGTTCTTGCGGACTTTCCAGTCAAAAGCGGTTTTGAGGGCGTTTTCAACTCCAAGCGCTCCGCCTTCAACAAAAAACGCATAATTAAAGTATGAGGGAACAGCTGTATCGAAAAATGTTTTGACAAACCCCGCCATTTCCGCGCAGTAAATATCGGAATTGGAAGGTTTATTCAGCGCTATTTTGCCGATATATTCGATAAATTCGGGATTATTCATTTTCGGGTGGTTCATACCTAAAGGATTGGAAGCAACGAAAGAGAATAAATCAAGATATACCTTGTTATTTCTTGAATCGTATATATAAGCTCCCTGTGATTTTTGCAAATCCATTACTACATCAAGCCCGTCTATGTACATATATTTGCGAAGGGTTTCCATCACTGCATTTGGCTGGATTAAATTATCCTTCATTATTTTTGAAACTTCGGCTGGTTTTGTAATTATATTTTCCATCGTCAATCTTTCCTTTCATTAAAATGAAATTTAAACTCTACTTTCCTTTCAAAAACTCTTCCGCAATCTGAACAGCGTTGGTTGCAGCCCCTTTTCTTACATTATCGGCAACAATCCAGAGATTAATTCCGTTCTTAACAGAGTTATCGGTTCTAATTCTGCCTACAAATACATCATCTTTTTCAACTGAATCTATTGGCATTGGATAAAGATTATTTGAAAGATTGTCAACGACTTTTATTCCTTTAAAGCTTATCAAGACATTTTTTACTTCGTCAACAGTAACTTTTTTTTCAAACTCAATGTTTACGGATTCACCGTGTCCCACAAGACTTGGAATCCTTACACAGGTAGCCGTTATATTCAAATCTTTTTTACCCATGATTTTTCTAGTTTCGTTAATCATTTTTAGCTCTTCCTTTGTATACCCGTCGTCAAAAAATACATCAACCTGTGGAATTGCATTATAAGCAATTTGATAAGGGAACGGACTTCTGCTTACAAGATTATCAGTTTTTGTAATTTCGTTTTCTAAAGCAGCAACGCCTTTGTGTCCTGCGCCGGAAACACTCTGATAAGTTGAAACAACAATTCTTCTTATTTTGAATGCGTTATCCAAAGGTTTTAGAGCAACTACTAACTGTATAGTTGAGCAATTTGGATTAGCTATAATTCCCTTATTTTTAAATATATCCGTTCTGTTCACCTCCGGAACAACAAGAGGCACGTCTTCTTTCATTCTGAATGCACTGCTGTTATCGATAACTAAACAGCCCTCCTTTGCTGCAATCGGAGCCCATTCACTTGAAACAGCCCCGCCTGCGCTGAAAAACGCAAATTCGATATTTTTAAACGTCTCCGGAGTGAGCTTCTGAATTTTGTACTGCTTGCCCTCTACTTTGATTTCTTTGCCTACGGATGAATCGGAAGCGATAGGAACTATCTTTCCGATTTCAAATTTCCTTTCGTTCAGAACCTGAAGGATTTTTCTTCCGACAAGTCCGCTTGCCCCGACAACGGCTATATCATGTAATCTCATTATTTAGTGATTTCTCCGATTATAAAGTGTTTTTCTTTTATATTCTTTAAATAATTTGAAATCCTATCGGCGTCTTTCTTATTAACTATAAAAATTAAACCTATTCCCAAGTTAAAAACTTTCCGCATCTCGCTTTCGGCGATTTTTCCTGTCTTCTGTATCATTTCGAAAATGGGGTTTCTTTTCCATGATTTCCAATCGACTCTAATTTTCAGACTTTTCGGTACAACTCTTTTTGTATTGCCAATAATTCCTCCTCCGGTAATATGTGATATAGAGTGTATTCTGAATTTTTTTGTTAAATTTTGAATTATTTTTAAATATGACTTATGAACTTTCAAAAGTTCTTTCGCTAGACTTGTTTTCAATTCAGGAATGTAACTATTGAGTCTGAATTTTTTTAAAAGAACTTTTCTCGCAAGAGAATATCCGTTTGTATGCAATCCGTTTGAAGCAAGACCTATCAATATATCTCCGTTTTTAACGTTTCGGCTGTCAATAATTCTTTTTTTTTCTACAATACCTACGATTGTTCCGGCTACATCGTAATCGTGAACGGAATACATTCCCGGCATTTCAGCTGTTTCACCGCCAATTAGAGAACATCCGTTTTTTTTACAGCCTCTTGCTAATCCCTTAAGTATTTCCGCTGCAGTTTTAACTCTTAATTTTCCAAATGCTATGTAATCCAAAAAAAATAATGGGACAGCTCCGCAGACCGCAATATCATTAACACAGTGGTTAACCAAATCTTCTCCGATTGTATCATGCTTATTTGAGGAAATAGCGACTTTTAACTTAGTACCTACACCATCGGTGCTTGCTACAAACATCGGATTTTTAAAACCATTCGGAATTTGGAAAAAAGCCCCAAAATTACCAATTCCACCTATAACATGCTTTGAAAAAGTGGATTTTACTAAGGGTTTTATTACTTTTACAAAACTATCCCCTTTAGTAATATTAACACCAGATGAGGAATAAGCTGAATACATTTACAAATATACCGAAATTAGAAATCACTAACAATTCATTTTAGTAAAGTAAAGATGTTTTGAATTTTATACAATTTTTCAACTTTTATCAAATTACGGTTTATAGTCAAAACTCGGTATTTTTACAAATTTTATATAAAATAACGGATTTTAGTGAGGTGACTTTTAGTTAAATAATGGTAATTTAGTCCAGAAATTAACTAACTAAATAACTTGAGAGCAGGCGAAAATAAGGTATTCTTCACTAAGGAAGAGGCTGAAGTGGGTAGGGAAAAAATTAGAAATTTTAAGATTGACATCAGTAAGGTAATAACTGAAGAAGCTTGGGAGCACTTCCCGGAGCTTTCAAAGCTGGATTTGGATAAATTTGTTTTATTTCAGGAAATTATAAGCCACGTTTCCGAAGAACTTACCTACAAAATAAATAACTTATCAGGTAAAACGAATAAAAAGCGTGCTTAATTGACCTTTCAATTTTAAATCATTTCGAATATTATGGGGTAGCCTTACTATCTCTATTTTTTTTAAAATTAATTTTTTTGTATTTTACAATCACTTTTTAGTATGAAACTGAATAAGGGCGGAATGATTGGTCTTATAATAGGCGGGCTTGGGGGTCTGGTCGGCTTGGCTTGTGCTGCTATATTTGGCGGTGTTCCCGGAGCAATTATGGCTTTAATTTTCGCTTTGGTATTTGGGGGAATTTTCTGGTCTTTTTTAATTAAGCCAATGATGGTTACCAACAGACTAAACAAAGTTGGCGTTTCTGCTACTGCAAAAATTGTTGAATTGCGTGATACCGGAGTTACACTGAATAATAGTCCACAAGTTAAGCTCCTGCTCGAAGTATATCCGCCGATGGGCCAGACATATTTAGTTGAAACAAAACAATATATATCAAGACTGCAAACTTCTTTATTCCAGCCCGGGAGTATTTTATCTGTTAAGATTGACCCGAACGATAAAGATTCAATCGCATTTGATTATGGAGAAGAAGCTGTTTCTTCTACATCTAATACTGAGCAATTCAACACCGATAAGATTATAGTTGGTCCATGGGCTGGTTTAAGCAGCGAAGAAGCCCAGAAAAAGCTGTATGAAATTGATTTCAAGAATAAGGAAATATTAAGCTATGGTGTTTCATCCAGAGCAATAGTTAGTAAATATACGTGGTTGGGGATTTACGTCAACGGTCAAAATCCTGCAGTTGAGCTTGAAATAGAGGTTCTTCCGACAGATAGATCCTCATTTAAAGCCGTTATTTACGGTGTTATTTTGGAAACATCGGTTTCTAAGTATCAGGCTGGAGAGGATATATTTGTTAAATATGATCCCAACATTACATCAAAAGTAGCCATCGAACATTCCTGAAGCTCTTTCAGGTTATAATAACCACAATTTTCATACCAAATAACCCTTCAATTTAAATTTTTCGGTTGTAAAATTTCATTGATACTTTGCAATTATTGTTGTATATAGAAATTCAAACGAGGGGGGATTATGAAGTACTTTAAGTTATTATTAGGTGTAGCTTTGATTTTCTTTTTATTAAGCGAAACCGCCAGCCAGCAAAAATCCAAGATAAA
>Ga0326597_10007219_pt1 | contig 15128 bp, 13 predicted proteins | sample RVTome_12_FD_203789 | JGI IMG/M metagenome (GOLD analysis project Ga0326597, IMG submission 203789) | Soil microbial communities from uranium-contaminated site in the Upper Colorado River Basin, Wyoming, United States - RVT100D185 | ecosystem: Environmental > Terrestrial > Soil > Contaminated >... | reverse complement strand
CCGAGCGTCTTCGTGAGCTCGGCATTCGTGACCGGAGAAGGCGACGCTGCGTTCACCGGCCCCGCGAGGTCGCCCCGCTCGAGCAGGTGCTGGATCACGGCCACGACGTCGTCGAGCGCGATCCAGCTCACGTACTGCGTGCCCGAGCCGACGACACCCCCGAGCCCGGCTTTGAAAGGCAGCAGCATCTTCGCGAGCGCGCCGCCCGCGGGGCTCAGCACGATGCCGAGGCGCGGGTTCACGACCCGGACTCCGGCTTCGCGGGCAGGCGCCGTCGCCGTTTCCCACTCGACTGACAGACGGCCCAGGAAATCGTCGGCCGGCGCGTCGGCTTCCGTCAGCCAGGTATCATCGCGGTGGCCGTAGTAGCCGAGGGCCGATGCCGAGACGAGCACTTGTGGCTTGCGTTTCTGCCGGGCCAGTGTCTCGGCGAGCCGGCGCGTCGGCCCCACCCGGCTCGAGCGCAACAGCCCCTTTCTCGCCTCGCTCCACCGCCCCCCGGCGATGTTCTCGCCGGCGAGGTGAACCACCGCATCGACACCCTCGAGTGCCGCGTCTTCGATCGCGCCGGAATCCGGGTCCCAAAGCACCTCGTCGTTCGCCTTTGGAGCCCGCCGCACCAGGCGGAGGACTTCGTGCCCGCCCGTCCTCATGTAGCGCACGAGCGCGCTGCCGATGAGGCCGCTCGCGCCGGTGACCGCCAGCTTCATGCGTCGAGTCTAGCCCCGGCCGCGCACCCGTGTCAGAATGTTTGGCCACAGCATGCCCCAGTTCATCTTCACCATGAAGGACCTGCGCAAGGTCACCCCCCAGGGCAAGGAGATCCTGAAGGGCATCTGGCTCTCGTTCTACGGCGACGCCAAGATCGGTGTCCTCGGCGCGAACGGCGCCGGCAAGTCGACGCTGCTCCGGATCATGGCCGGCGCCGACAAAGACTTCGCCGGCGAGGCGTTCCCGGCCGAGGGCACGCGCATCGGCTACCTGCCGCAGGAGCCGCAGCTCGACCCGAAGAAGAGCGTTCTGCAGCACGTCGAGGAGGCAGTTGCCGAGAAGCGGAAGATCCTCACGCGTTACGAGGAGATCTCGGCCAACTACTCGGACGACACGGCCGACGAGTTCTCGCGGCTGCAGGACCAGATCGACGCCCAGAACCTCTGGGACCTCGACAAGCAGGTCGAGATCGCGATGGACGCCCTGCGCCTGCCCCCGGGAGACGCCGACGTCACGACGCTCTCGGGCGGCGAGAAGCGGCGCGTGGCGCTCTGCCGTCTGCTGCTGCAGCCCGCCGACATGCTGCTGCTCGACGAGCCCACGAACCACCTCGACGCCGAGTCGGTGGCCTGGCTCGAGCGCTTCCTGAAGGACTTCAAGGGCTGCGTCGTCGCGATCACGCACGACCGCTACTTCCTCGACAACGTGGCCGGCTGGATCCTGGAGCTCGACCGCGGCGCCGGCATCCCCTGGGAGGGCAACTACTCCTCCTGGCTCGAGCAGAAGGACCAGCGCCTGACGCAAGAGGAGAAGGAAGCCTCGGCCCGCCGCCGCACGCTCGAGCGCGAGCTCGAGTGGATCCGCCTCGCCCCCCGCGCGCGCCAGGCGAAGGGCAAGGCGCGCATCACCCACTACGAGGAGATGCTGGCGGAGGAGCAGGCCGCCGAGAAACGCGACGACAAGCGCGAGATCTCGATACCGCCGGGGCCGCGCCTCGGCGACGTCGTGATCAACGCCAAGGGGCTGCGCAAGGGCTACGGCGACAACCTGCTGATGGACGACGTGAGCTTCATGCTGCCGCGCGGCGGCATCGTGGGAGTGATCGGGCCGAACGGGGCGGGCAAGACCACTCTCTTCCGCATGATCCTGGGCCAGGAGAAGCCAGACGCGGGCGAGCTCCGGGTCGGCGAGACGGTGGCGCTCTCGTACGTGGACCAGAGCCGCGACAGCCTCGTGGGCGAGCGCTCCGCCTGGGAGGAGATCTCCGACGGCGGCAAGGACCTGGTGATGGTCGGCAAGCGCGAGATGAACTCGCGCGCCTACGCGGCGTCCTTCGGCTTCCGTGGCCCCGACCAGCAGAAGAAGGTGAAGGACCTGTCGGGCGGCGAGCGCAACCGGCTCCACCTCGCGACGCTGCTCAAGAGCGGCGGCAACGTGCTGCTGCTCGACGAGCCGACCAACGACCTCGACGTCGACACGCTGCGCGCGCTCGAGGAGGCGCTCATCTCGTTCGCCGGCTGCGCCGTCGTGATCAGCCACGACCGTTGGTTCCTCGACCGCATCGCGACGCACATCCTGGCCTTCGAGGGCATGAGCCAGCTGGTCTGGTTCGAGGGCAACTACCAGGACTACGAGGCGGACCGCAAGCGCCGGCTCGGCGTTGACGCCGACCAGCCGCACCGGATCAAGTACCGGAAGCTCACACGCTAGCGGGGGTACGGGGGGCTTCTAGCGGGGGCACGGGGGGCGCTCAGCCCCCCGAAGGCTCGGTCCGGAAGTCCGTTGGCTCGTTTCCGTTCGTTCGTGTCTTCTTGGTCCGTTTCGCCGGCACCGGGTCCGGCCCCTCACCGCCCCGGCGCTGTCGCGTCCTTCCTGACCTTGAGCGTCAGTGTGAGCGCGCCGATGCGCCTGCCGCCTTCCGAAACGGGGACGCTCAGCTGAACGGCGTAGGTGGCCGAGCTCGCGTCGAGCGCCGGCTCGTCGACGAACGCGGCTCGCCCCTCGAGGAACGGCTTCTGCCACTTGTCCTCGTCTCCCTGCCAGTAGTCGCTGGTCTCACGCGACACACACACGTTGGCGCCGCGCTCGTCCATCAGGATCGCCTCGACCACCAGCGGGTCAGCCGCGATCAGCTCGCGCAGCCTCGCGGCGCAGCGGCTGGCGGTGAGGGCCTTGCGCCGGGGCGCAGCGGGATTCTGCGTCCACTCGCGATCGCGGGCCGCGATCGTCTGCTGTGATTCGCCCTCGGCGTTCTTCGCGACGACCGCCTTGCGGATCTCCGGGTCCCCGGCCAACTGCTCGGCGAGCCTCACGCGCGCGTGCGCCATCTGCTTCACGGACGCGGCGCCCTGGGCGAGGAGCGTAGCGGAAGCGAGAGCCGTGAGGAGGATCAGGACCGGCCGGGCTTGACGCATCGGGCGTGCCTCCGCGAATCTGAGCGCGATCGTATCGCGGCACGGCGCCCCTCGTCTCAGCGCGCGGCGGTCGTCGCGTGGACGTGCTCGACCACGGCCTCGACGGCGCCTTGCGGCGTGCCCGGCAGGATGCCGTGGCCCAGGTTGAAGACGTGCCCGAGCCGCCCGCCGGCACGGCGCAGCACGTCGTCCACTCGCGCCAGCAGCCGCTCGCGCGGGGCGAACAGCAGCGTCGGGTCGAGGTTGCCCTGGACGGCCACGCCATCCCCGGCCCGGCGCCAGCCCTCGTCGAGGGGCGTGCGCCAGTCGATCCCGATCACGCTGCCGCCGGCCTCGCGCTGGGCGGCGAGCAAGTGGCCGGTGCCGGTGCCGAAGTGGATCTTCGGGACGTCGAGATCCGCGAGCGCGTCGAAGATGTACTTCACGTGCGGCAGCACCAGCTCGCGGTAGTCGGCCTCGTCGAGGGCGCCGATCCACGAGTCGAAGAGCTGCAGCGCCTGGGCTCCGGCTTCGACCTGCGCGCGCAGGTAGTCCGCCACGACCTCGGCGAGCAACGCGGCGAGCCGGTGCCAGGTCGCGGGATCGCCGTACATGAGCCCCTTCGTCTTCGCGAAGTGGCTCGAGTGGCCGCCCTCGATCGCGTAGGACGCGAGCGTGAAGGGTGCCCCCGCGAAGCCGATCAGGGGGACCTTCAATTCGCGGCGCAGCAGGCGGATCGCCTCGAGCACGAAGCCGAGCTCCTCGCGCGGCTCGAAGCGCCGCAGCGCGGCCACGTCGGCCGCCGACGCGACCGGCTTCTCGACGACAGGGCCCTCGCCCTGCTGGAAGTCGAAGGGAATCCCGAGCGGCGCTAGCGGCACGAGCAGGTCGGAGAAGAGGATGGCGGCGTCGAAGGAGAAGGCGCGGGTCGGCTGCAGCGTGACCTCGACCGCAAGCTCCGGCGTCCGGCACAGCTCGAGCATCGAATGCTTCTCGCGCAGCGCCCGATACTCGGCCATGTACCGCCCGGCCTGCCGCATGAACCAGACCGGCGTGCAGTCCACGGGTTCACGGCGACAAGCCCGGATGAAGCGATCATTCATGGCGACAGCGGCTCCAGTCCTCCGGGGAGCGCCAGTGTGACAGAACCAAGCGACGGGTCACAATCAAGGGCATGGATCCGTTGACCCAGGGGCTGCTCGGGGCGTCGTTCGGCCAAGCGCTCTGCGGTCGCGCACTCGGCCGCCACGCGCTGGTGATGGGCGCGCTCGTCGGCATGGCTCCGGACCTCGACGTGCTCGCGAACGCGACCGGCCCGCTCGCCGAGTGGACCTGGCACAGGAGCGTCACCCACTCGCTCTGGTTCGGGCCGGTGATCGGTCCGCTCGTCGGCTACGGGTTCTGGAAATGGAAAGGCGGGCTGCTGCGGGCCTGGATCCTGCTTGCCGTCATGGCACTCCTCACGCACCCGCTGCTCGATCTCTTCACGACCTACGGCACCCAGCTGCTCTCGCCCTTCTCGAAGCGGCGCTTCGCGCTCGACGCGGTCGCGATCATCGATCCCGCCTACAGCCTGCTCCTCGCTGGCGGGATCGTGATCGGCTTGCGCGCCGGCCTCGCGACGCCCGCCTCGCGCCGCACGGGCTGGGCGGCGCTCGCGCTGTCGTCGCTCTACCTCGCGCTCGGCCTCGTCGTGAACGATCGCGTCGAGGTCGTAGCGCGAGAGCAGCTTCACGAGCAGGGGATCGAGGCCTCCCGCGTCGCAGCGTACCCGACACTGCTCCAGCTCCCGTACCGGCGCATCGTCGCGCGCAGCGGCGACGACGTGCGCGTCGGCTGGCTGAGCCTGCTCCGCCCGCGCCCGATCCAGTGGGAGGACTTCACCCAGGCGCGTGGTCCGCTGGTCGAAGCGGCGCGCGCGACGCCAGAGGCGCAGCTGTTCGAGTGGTTCGCGATGGGCGAGGCCACGCCTCGCGTCGAACGCGCGAGCGACGGCAGCGTCGTGGAGTTCGACGACTTGCGCTTCGGACTTCCGGGCGCACCGCGCGACGGCTTCTGGGGCGTGCGCGTCAGACTCGATGCCGACGCACGGCCGCTCGGACCGGGCGAGCGTTTCGACCGGGACCTGGCCGCGCCCGTCTCGAAGCTGCTGCGGACGATCTGGCGCGAGACCCTGGGGTTGAGCTAGATGACCGCGATCGCCATCACGGGCGCGAGCGGCTTCGTCGGCCGCCACATGGTCCGCGCCGCGGTGACGGCGGGCCACCACGTGACCGGGCTGGTTCGCTCGGAACGCGCGGCCGCGCTCGTGCGCGAGGCGGGCGGGAAGCCCGAAGCGCTCGGCGACAAGCCCGCGGCGCTCGCCAGGAGCCTCGAGGGATGCCGAGGCCTGGTACACCTCGCGCAGATCGGCGCCGAGCGCTTTGGCCAGACCTACGAGGTGGTCAACGTCGGCCTCACGGCCCGCATCGTCGCAGCGGCGCAGACGGCCGGCGTGCCGCGCATCGTTTCGTTCTCCGGACTGGGGGTCGCGCGCTACGGCCAGTCGCGTCGCGTCACGAGCCGCTACTTTCTCTCGAAGCTCACGGCAGAGACGATCGTCTTCGGCTCGGGCATCGACGCCGTCGTGTTCCGACCCTCGTACGTGGTCGGCCCGGGCGACGCGTTCGTGCCGGCGCTGCTGCGCGCGATGGCGGCGGGGGAGCTGGAGCGCCCCGGTGACGGCTCCTACCGCATGCAGCCGATCGCCGTCGCCGACGCGACCGCGCTGGTGCTCGCTGCGCTCGCGCGCCCCGCGGGAGGCTTCCCGACCGTCTTCGATCTCGTGGGACCCGAGGCGGTCCCCTACGCGCGGCTGCTCGAGCGGCTCGAGGCGGTCGCACGCGGCCTGGGCCGAGCGCTGCGGCTGCGCGTGCGCGAAGTCGAGATCGCGGAGGCCGAGCGGCAGGCGCGCGGCGGCACCGGCTATCAGGGCATGGGGCCCGACGCGCTCGACTGCCTGCTGTGCGACGAGGTCTCGGACCACGCTCCGCTCGAAGCCCTCCTTGGTCGTCGGCTCACACCTCTCGACGAGGCGCTCGCCGCCGCGGTCCGGGCGGCGCCCGTGAGCGCTTGAGGCTCACGGGCCTGCGCCGGGCCCCCGCCCAGGTGGACGTCGCGGTGGTGGGCGGCGGCCTACCCTCGCTCGCGACCGCGCTCGAGCTCGCGCGGCGCGGCGCGAGCGTGGCCGTGGTCCAGGACGCCGTTTCCGCGGAGCGGGCGCCGGATCTCGGCCTGATGCTGCTGGGCCCTGGCCGGCCCTACGCGGCGGTCGCGAGGGCGATCGGCCGGCCGGCCGCTCAGCTGCTGTGGGCCGCGGGCTGCGAGAACCACCTCCGCATCAAGGCGTTTCTCGACCAGGCGTCGCGACCCTGCGGCTACGTGGCGCGCGGCAGCTTCCTGCTGGCGCGGGACCGGCGTGATGCGGAAGACCTGGCCGAGAGCGAGGACATGCTGCGCGACGACGGATTCCCGGGGGAGTTCCTCGACCACTACATGCTCGAGACCCGCTTCGACGTCACGGGTTTCCCCGGGGCGTACTGGGCGGCCGAGGACGCGGAGTTCGATCCGCTCGAGCTCGCGGCCGCAGTCGGACAGGCGGCGCGGGACGCCAAGGTCGCGTTCCCGACCGCGCGCGCGCGAGCGCTGCGACCCGCGGCGTCGGGCGTGGTGGTCGAGCTCGAGAAGGGGTGGCTCCGCAGCGCCGCCGCCGTGGTCGCGACAGACGGACCTGCGGCCGGCCTGGTTCCCGAGCTCGCGCCATTGCTGCGGCCCCAGTTTGTCGCACGGCTGTCGCTTTCGGCGCTCGCGGGCGCGGCGCTGCCGGGCGCGCTGCGCACGGCCGACGGGCGGATCGCGTGGCAGGCGACCGGCGCGAGCTTCCTGCTGGCCGAAACCGGCGTGGGGCCGCCGGGGGCGGGCGAGGGACTGCTCACCGAGTTCGCCGCGCGGCTGCCGTTCGACGCCGGTTCGGCGCGAATGCAGCAGGAAGCGGGGGAGGTCTCGGTCGACGGCCTCCCGGTCGTCGGGCGTCTGCCCGGCCCGCCGCTGGCCGTGGCCTGCGGCTTCGCCCGCCTGTCGCCCGGCCTTGCCTTTGCGGCCGCGCGCTGGGTGGCCGACGCGCTGCTGCGCGGCACCGACCCGACGCCCGACGCTCTGCGCCCCACGCGGGCGCCGCGCAGCGCAGGCGTTTGAGCGCCCCTGCGGTTCGCAGTAGGCTCTTCGGGCCATGCGGCTCGGCGTCACCGACTTCATCGATTGCGCGCACATGCTGCCCGGGCATCCCAAGTGCGGGCAGCTCCACGGCCACACGTACCGCGTCGAGCTGACGGTCGAGGGCGATGCGCAGGGTGGCATGCTGCTCGATTTCGCCGACCTCAAGGCGCAGTTGCGCGGTGTGCTGGCGCGCTACGACCACCGTCACTGGAACGACTTCATGGAGTATCCGACCGTCGAGAACATCTGCGAGCGCCTGGCCGGCGAGATCGCCTCGGTGCTCGCCTTTCCCTTCACGGTGCGGGTTCACGAGGGACACGCGAAGTGGGCCGAGACCGGGCGGGGGCCCACGCGATGATCCGCGTCGACGAGGCGCTGCGGCCCACCGACCTGGAGCCGAAGCTCGCGCGGATGTGGGCGGCCTCCGCGCAGAAGATTCTGGATCTCGAGCGGAGCTGGAACCCCAAGGACGGCTCGCCGGTGTTCACGCTGCGCGGGCGCTACACCGCGCGCGGCTGGACCGACTGGACCCAGGGCTTCCAGTTCGGCTCCGCGCTCTTGCAGTTCGACGCCACCGGCGAGCGCTCCTTTCTCGAGCTCGGGCGCGAGCGCACGTACTCCCGCATGGCGCCGCACGTCACCCACATGGGGGTCCACGACCACGGCTTCAACAACGTCAGTACCTGGGGCGCGCTCCGACGGCTGGCGCTCGAGGGACGCTACGCGGCCGAGGGGCGCGAGCTCGAATTGTGTGAGCTCGCGCTCAAGGCGAGCGGCGCCGTGCAGGCGCGGCGCTGGACGCGCACCTCCGACGGCGGGGGCTACATCTACTCGTTCAACGGCCCGCACTCGCTGTTCGCCGACACGATGCGCTCGCTGCGATCGTTAGCACTCGCGCACCGGCTCGGACAGGCGCTGCTGGAGGAGGGCGACCGGTCGGTGTCGCTGCTGGAGCGGCTGTGGCTCCACGCGCGCACCACCGGCCGTTTCGCGGTCTACAAGGGTCGCGGGCGCGACGCCTGGGACGAGCGAGGTCGCGTCGCGCACGAGAGCCTGTTCGACGTGATCGACGGCAGCTACCGCTGCCCCTCGACGCAGCAGGGCTATTCGCCCTTCACGACCTGGACCCGCGGACAGGCATGGGTGCTGCTCGGCTTCGCCGAGGAGCTCGAGTTCCTCGAGACGCTGAAGGACGCCGAGCTCGAGCCGCTCGGGGTGCGGGTGGAGATCGAGCTCGACATGCTGGACACGGCTCTCGCCGTCGCCGCGCACTACCTGGACACGACACCGTCGGACGGCGTTCCGTACTGGGACACCGGCGCGCCCGGCCTCGCGCAGCTCGCGGGTCACCGCGACCGGCCGGCCGACCCCGCCAACGATCTCGAGCCGGTCGACTCGTCCGCCGCGGCGATCGCCGCGCAGGGGCTGTTGCGGCTCGGCCGGCTGCTCGAGCGCCGCGAGCAGCCGGAGCAGGGACGCCGCTGCTTCCAGGCGGGCCTCACGATCGCGCGCACGCTGCTCGGGGCGCCCTACCTGAGCGAGGACGTGTCGCACCAGGGCCTGCTGCTCCACTCCGTCTACCACCGCCCGAACGGCTGGGACTACGTGCCTCCCGGGCGCAAGATCCCCTGCGGCGAGTCGAGCCAGTGGGGCGACTACCACTTGCGCGAGCTCGCGCTCCACGTGCAACGGCTGGCGCGCGGGGAGCCGTACTACGTCTTCTACGGCCCCGAGAACGCCGCATGAGGCGCGTCGCCCTCGTCACGGGCGGCACGCGCGGCATCGGGCTCGGCATCGCGCGCTCGCTCGCGGCGGAGGGGTTCGAGCTCGCCTTGTGCGGACTGCGCGAGGAGGCGCAGGTGAAGGGCGTGCTCGCGGAGCTCAGAGCCAAGGATCGCGAGGTGCGCTACTTCCAGGCCGACATCGCCTCGCGCGACGATCGCGAGCGGCTCGTGGCCGGCGTGCGCTCCGCGTTCTCGCGGCTGCAGCTGCTGGTGAACAACGCCGGCGTCGCCCCGGCCGTTCGCGCCGACTTGCTGGAATCGAGCGAGGACAGCTTCGATCGCTTGCTGAGCATCAACTTGAAGGGACCCTACTTCCTGACGCAGGCCGTCGCGCGCTGGATGACGGAGCAGAAGCAGCAGGCGGGCTTCGAGGGGGCGATCGTGTTTGTCAGCTCCATGTCGGCCGAGGCGGCGTCCCCGAACCGCGGTGAGTACTGCGTGAGCAAGGCCGGCCTCGCCATGACCGCGCGGCTCTTCGCCGTGCGGCTGGCCGCGGCGGGGATTCCGGTCTACGAGGTACGTCCCGGCATCATTCGCACCGACATGACGGCGGCGGTCGCCGAGACGTACGACCGCCTGATCGGCCAGGGCCTGATCCCACAGGGTCGCTGGGGCGAGGCCGAGGACGTGGGCCGCGTGGTGGCGGCCCTGGCGCGCGGCGACGCCGCCTACTCGACCGGGGCCGTGATCATGGTCGACGGCGGCCTCACGATCCCGAGACTCTAGACGAGGCCCCGGATGCCCGAGCCGCAGAAACCAGACCCGAGCTCGATTCGCAGCGGCTACGACCGCTGGGCGGAGCTCTACGACCACGAGCTGAACCCACTCGTGGCGCTCGAGGAGCCGGTCGTTCGGGAGGCGCTCGGCGAGGTGAAGGGGCTCGCGGTACTGGACCTGGGCTGCGGCACCGGCCGGCACGCGCTGTGGCTGGGTGCGGCGGGTGCCAAGGTGACCGCGGTCGACTTCTCCGAGGGCATGCTGAACGAAGCACGCCGCAAGCCCGGAGCCTCGGCGGTACGCTTCCTTGTGCACGATCTGCATCTGCCGCTGCCGTTCGAGGCGGCCGCCTTCGATCGGATCGTGAGCGGCCTCGTGCTCGAACACCTGAGCGACCTGGGGCTAGTCTTTGGCGAGGCGCGCCGCGTGCTGAAGCCGGGCGGCCGCGCGGTGGTGTCGGCGATGCACCCGGCGATGTGCCTGCGCGGCGTCGAGGCGCGCTTCACCGATCCGGCGACCGGGGAGAAGGTGCGGCCCGGCAGCGTAGCCCATTCGCTCGGCGACTTCGTGATGGCGGCGCTCCGCGCCGGCTTCACGCTCGACACGATCGGCGAGCACGCGCCGGACGCCGCCTTCGCCGCCCGCTACCCTCGCGCCGAGAAATACGTCGACTGGCCGATGCTGGTGGTGCTGCAACTCGGCACCTGACAACCCCGCAGCAGGTCTCCGCGCTTCACTTGACAGTGACGGTCTCCCGAATCGCGTCGGGCGGGAGCCCACGGAGGCCATCCTCGCGCCTGTCCTCCAGGATCAGGGAGATCGCTGCGGAAAGGCTGTCGAGCGCTTCCTGCTTGCTCTTGCCCTGTCCGTTGGCCCCAGGGATCTCAGGGCTGTAGGCAACGAACCAGTCACCGTCACGCTCGAGGACCGCGGTGAACTCGTTCGGCATGCCCTCCTCCCGCTCTCTGAGTCTGCGGAGTCTGCGCCCTTCCGTTGGCTCTGTCGAGCGCTGAGATCGGCGACGTAGTGCTACCGTGCCGCCCTACCCCGTGCTGCGCAGGCCAGCGGCGACGCCGTTCACGCTCAGGCGGACGGCGTCCTTGATCTCCTCGGCCTCGGCCGCGTCGGGGCTCGCGCGAAGCCGTCGCAGCAGCGCCACCTGCACGTAGTTCATGGGGTCGATGTAGGGGTTGCGGACGCGGATCGAGCGCTGCAGCCAGGGGGCCTCGTCGAGCAGGTCCTTCTGGCGCGTGAGGCGGCACAGCGCCGACTCGGTCCGGCGATACTCCGCCTCGAGCTCGGGGAAAACGGCCGCGCGGTCGGGCTCCGCCGCGAGCGTCGCGTAGACGCGGGCGATCAGCATGTCGGCGCCGCGCAGCGCGAGCTGCGCATTGTCGACGAGCGTCTTGAAGAACGTCCACTCGCGGTACATCGTCCCGACGAGCGCCCAGCGAGACGCGTCGTCGCCCGCCCAGCCGGCGAGCGCGCTGCCGAGGCCATACCAGCCCGGCAGCCCCACCCGACTCTGCGTCCAGGCGAACACCCAGGGGATCGCACGCAGCTCGGCGAAGCCGCTCGCGGTGGTCCGGCGCGCGGGCCGGCTGCCGAGGTTGAGCCGATCGATCTCCTGGATCGGCGTCGCCGCCTGCAGGTAGCGCGGCAGCTCCGGTCGCTCGTCCACGAGCGACCGGTAGGCCCGCTCCGCGATCGGCGACAGCTCGTTCATCGCGCGCTCCCAGGCACCTCCGCGCGACGGCGTGCCCGTCGGCCGGCGGCCGCCGGCCACCAGCACGGCGTGGACCAGCTGCTCGAGGTGGCGCCGGGCCAGCGCCGGGTCGGCGTAGCGGTTGGTGACGGACTCGCCCTGCTCGGTGAAGCGCAAGCGCCCGCCCAGCGATTCGGGGGGCTGCGCCAGGATCGCCCGGTTCGTCGGCCCGCCCCCGCGCCCGACCGTGCCGCCGCGGCCGTGGAAGAGCGTGAGGCGGACGCCGTGGCGCGCGCACACGGCGGCGATCGCCCGCTGGGCGAGGTGCAGCTCCCAGTTGGCCGTCAGGTAGCCGCCGTCCTTGTTCGAGTCGCTGTAGCCAAGCATCACGGTCTGCGCGCCGCCGCGGGCCTCGAGGTGCCGGGCGTAGGCGCGGTTTTCGAACAGGCGCTCGAGCGTCTCGGGCGCGCGATGCAGGTCGGCGACGGTCTCGAACAGCGGCACCAGGTCCAGGCCGTCCGAAACCCCCGCGTCGCGCGCCATCAGCAGCACGGCGACGAGGTCGCTCGGCCCGCGCGTCATGCTCACCACGTAGCTCTCGATCGCGAGCCGGCCCACGCGCTCGTGCGCACGGCGCACGAGCCGGAAGAGATCGAGCGTGTCGTTCGTCTCGGGGCTGAAGTCCAGCCGGTGCGGCGCGAACGGCCGGCCGCCCAGGATCTCGCTCGTGAGCAGGCCCGCGCGCGCGTCCTCGCTCATGCCGGCGTAGCCGGCCGCGAGGCCGTAGCGGCCCAGCACCTCGGCGACGGCGCTCGTGTGACGCTCGCTCGTCTGCCGCAGGTCGAGGCTCGCCAGGTGGAAGCCGAAGATCTCCGCCTGCCGCACGAGGGTGCCGAGCCGTCCGGCCGCGAGGCGCTGCCCGCGGTGGGCCAGGAGGCTCGCCTGCAGCAGCCGCAGGTCCGCCAGGAGCTCGGAGGCCTCGCGGTACACGCCGGGCTGCGGCACGCGCTCGGCCCGCCACGGCCGCCCGCCCGCCTCGAGCGTCGCCCCGAGCTTGCGGTACACGTAGCGCAGCTTCTGCCGGTAGGGCTGGCGCCGGTAGCGCTCCTCGGCAGCCTTCGCCTCGTCCGGAAACGCGAGCGCGTCCTCGTCGAGGCTGCGCAAGAGCGCTGGGTCGACGCCGAGCCGCTCCGTCGTGCTGAGGTGCCCGTGCAGCCGCTCGATCCCGCGCCGCAGCAGGCGCAGCGCGAGCTCGTGGTGCGCGCGCAGCGCCTGCTCGGTCGTGCCCAGCGTGATGCTGGGGTTGCCGTCGCGGTCGCCGCCGATCCAGCTCGCGAAGCGCAGGAATCGGGGCGGCACCACCGCTCCCGGATAGTGGCGGGCGACGGCGCGCTCGAGCGAGGCCGCGACCTGGGGGGCGAGGTCGTAGAGCGTCGTCTCGAAGTAGTAGAGGCCGTTCCTGACCTCGTCCATCGCCTCGGGACGGTAGGCCCGCGTCTCGTCCGTCTGCCACAGCGACACCAGCTCCTCGCGCAGCGTCTCCTGCGCGACGCGCTCCTCCTCGGGCGTCCTCGTCTCGAGGTCGAATGCCCGGAGCAGCTCGGCGATGCGCGCGAGCTTGGTGAGGATCGTGCGCCGCTTCGCCTCGGTCGGGTGCGCGGTGAAGACCGGCTGGATCAGCAGCCGATCGAGCATGCCCGAGAGCTCGCCCGCGGCGACGCCCGAATCGCGGAGCTCGCGCACCGCGGCCTCGATCGTCTCGGTGACCGGCCCGCCCGAGCTCTTCGCCTCGCGCTCGCGCCGCCGCAGCACGCGCACCCGCTCGCGCTCCTCGGCCAGGTTGACGAGCTTGAAGTACGAGGCAAACGCCTTCAGCACGCCGCGCGACTCGGCGAGCGGCAGGCCCTCGACACGCCGCAGCAGCCGCTCGCCGGCGGCCTCGTCCCCGGCGCGGTGCGCCTTCGCCAAAGCCCGCACCTCCTCGACGAGCTCGAAGAGCGGGCGGCCCTCCTGCTCGACGAGCGTCTCGCCGAGCAGGTCCCCGAGCCGGTGGATCTCCTCGCTCAGCAGGTCTCGGTCGCTCGCCATGGCGCCTAGAGTGCCTCCCGCTCCCGGGCCACGAGCGCGGCGAAGCCCTGCATGATAGCGCGGGTATTCGGGCCGACGCGGCCACGAGCCGTGGGCCGCCCGTCGATGCGCACGACCGGCAGCACCTCGCGCGAGACGCTGGTGATGAAAGCCTCGTCGACGAGCGGCAGCTCTTGGCGTTTGACCGCCACGCGCTGGATCGGCAGCAGCGCCCCGGCCACCTCCAGCGCGAGCGAGCGCGTGACGCCGGCGAGCGCGCGGGCTTCCTCCGTGCGCAACGCGCTCTTGCGGATCGCGAAGAAGTTGCTCGAGAGCCCCTCGAGGACGGTGCCGTCCGGCGCCACCAGCAGTGCCTCTTCGACGCCCTCGGGCAGGCGCTCGTAGGCGTCCTGCGCGGTCGCGATGAAACGCGTGTCCTTGGCGCGCGGGTTGTCCCGCTGCAGGTCGAGGGTCACGCAAGCGACGCCGTCCGTGTAAAGCCATTCTGGAAGCGGCGCGAACGCCTCCACCGCGATGAAGAGGCGCGGCGGCGCGAACGTGAGCCGGACACGCGACTCGGCGTTCCCGGAGCTGGTGATTGCGTTTCGGAGCGCGCCGCGCACCGCCGCGGGATCAATTCGGCCTGGTGTTCCCTTGAGAACCAGCGACTCCTCGAGTCGTGCCAGGTGCTGGTCCAGGCGTACGACGGCGTTGCCGCCGTAGGTGCGAAACGTCGTGTAGGCCCCCTCGGGCAGCGCCGCCGATGCCGCGGCGAGGCTGTCGTGCCAGCCCAGCAGCGACAGGCCAAAGCTCCCCGTCTCGTAGCTGGCGACGCCACGCTCGCTCATGCGGCCCCCATCTTCGCATCGGACGCGCCGCGTCGCGCGGCGAAGGGCTTCTGCTAGACTCCGCCCCGGAGGTTCCCCACATGACCTGTTCCCGACGCATCCTCCGCCTCGCCCGCTTCGGCCTCACGCCGATCCTCTGCCTGGGAGCCGCGATGACCGCACAAGCCGGCACACGCATCGAGCGAAAGGCATTCGGGAAGACGACGAGCGGCGAGAGCGTCGAGCTTTACACCCTCTCGCGAGCGGGCGCCGCTACCGTCGCGATCACCAACCTGGGCGGGTTCGTGGTTTCCATGCTCGCGCCGGACCGGGCCGGCCGCTCGGCCGACGTGACGCTGGGTTTCACCGGCCTCTCGGGCTATCTCGCCGACACCTCGTACTTTGGTTGCCTGGTGGGCCGCTACGCCAACCGGATCGCCAAGGCGGCATTCTCGCTCGACGGCAAGCGCTACGCGCTCTCCGCCAACGACGGCCCGAACACGCTCCACGGAGGACCGACCGGCTTCTGCCGGCGCCTGTGGGCCGCGAAGGTCAAGAGCGGACAGGACGGCGACGCTCTCGAGCTCACGTACGTGAGCCGCGACGGCGAGGAGGGCTATCCGGGCACGCTCACCGCGACCGTCGTCTACTCGCTGCGCGAGGACGGCGG
>Ga0326597_10007217_pt1 | contig 15128 bp, 12 predicted proteins | sample RVTome_12_FD_203789 | JGI IMG/M metagenome (GOLD analysis project Ga0326597, IMG submission 203789) | Soil microbial communities from uranium-contaminated site in the Upper Colorado River Basin, Wyoming, United States - RVT100D185 | ecosystem: Environmental > Terrestrial > Soil > Contaminated >... | reverse complement strand
GCCAGCCCGAAGTCCAGCACCTTGACGGTGCCATCGGGTCGTACCTTGATATTGGCGGGCTTCAGATCCCGGTGGACGATGCCCGCGTTGTGCGCCGCTTCGAGCGCCTCCGCGATCTGGCGGGCGATGGCGAGCGCGTCGGAGATCGATGTCCCCGGGGCTGAAGCCCCGGGGCTCCACTGGCCGGCGATCAGACCGTCGAGCGTCTCGCCCTCGACGAGCTCCATCACAATGGCCCGGTCTTCGAGGCCGTAGACCTGGGCGATGTTCGGGTGGTTGAGCGCGGCGAGCGCCTGCGCTTCGCGCGCGAAGCGGGCCAGGCGGTCGTGATCGCTCGCGAAGAGCTCCGGCAGGATCTTTAGCGCGACGTCACGGTTGAGCTTCGTGTCGCGGGCCCGGTACACCTCGCCCATGCCGCCCGCGCCGAGCGGCGCGAGGATCTCGTAGAGACCGAGACGTGTGCCAATCGAAAGAGGCATGCGCGGCGGGGAGATTATACCGGGCGGATCGTGTTTCGGCCGAGCGAGACCGACCGTGCCGCGGTGCGCCGGTCGCGCCGAGTCCGCTGGATCTTCCGGGGTGTGCGGTTTGACTCACGTCTGGCCCGCTCCCCTGCGCGACAATGGGGCATGAGGCGTCGCGACCGCACCAAAGCGCATCACCCGCACCCGCATCCTCGTCAGAAGCGGCACCGTCGGCAGCGCCGTCGGCGGCAGTTGCACTCGGTCTTGCTCGCGGGCGCCGCAATCATCGCGCCGCCCGCCGGCAACCCGCCTGCCGCCCGGTCTCGTAGCGTCGCGCCCGGGAGCATCACGCGCGTGGCCCCGCTGGTCGGCGTGGTGACAACCTCGGCGATGTTCCGGCTGGCGCCCGAGCACGCCTACGAGGAGTTGATCCAGGAAGCGGCGATACGCTACGCGCTGGCGCCCGCGCTGATTCGCGCGGTGATCCGGACCGAATCGGCTTTCGATCCGCTCGCGGTGTCCAGCGCCGGCGCCCAGGGCCTCATGCAGCTCATGCCGGCGCTCGCCGACGAGCTGGGCGTCGCCGACGCCTTCGACCCACGCGAGAACATCATGGCGGGCACGCGCTACCTGAGCGCACTCCTAGGTGACCACAATGGCGACATCGAGCTGGCGCTCGCCAGCTATAATGCCGGCCCCGGCGCCGTGGACCGGTACCGCGGCGTCCCGCCGTTCGAGGAGACGCAACGGTATGTGGCGACGATAATCGGTCTGCTCGGGCAAGGCGAGAGCACGCCCGACTAGCTTCGCCGAAAGAGGCCGAGCATGAAGTCGCACGATCTCGCCGGCCTGCAGGATTCCGTCGGACACTCTCTGAGTCACCGTCGCGACACGATCGGCGCGCGGACGGCCCGACCGGGCCGCGCTGTCGTGACCTCCCCGCGATCGACGACGACGGCGCCGCCGACGATGACGAACGGAATGCCGGCGGATGGAATCGTGCCGTCTTCGTACGTCGCGCGATCGATAACGGTGTCGGGATCGAAGATCGTGATGTCCGCGTCGGCGCCTGTCTGCAGGCGGCCCTTCTTCGCCATGGCCGGCGCGCGCGCCTGGAGCCGCCGCGCCGGCTCGAGTGTCATCCGGCGCACTGCGTCCATCAGCGTGATGGCCTGCTCCTCGCGGACGTAGCGGCCGAGCACTTTCGCGTAGGTTCCAGCCGTGCGCGGATGCCCCTGACCGTCCTGGAGGAACCCGTCGCTCGCGACCATCGAGAGCGGGCTCGAGATCGCGGCGCGGGTCTGCTCCTCGGATCGGCCGTGGATGATGACGGTGCCGCCGGCCCGCCGCGCCTCCTCGAATGTCGTCCGCGTGAGCCGCTCGCCCGTGGCGACGAGCTGGTGGAGCGGGAAGCGCTCATCCGGCCAGGTCGCCCAGTCGTCGAAGAGCGCCGACTGGATCTCGGTCATGCCCGCGCCGTACGGGTACGCCTCGGTCGTCACGTCCTGTCCGGCGTCGCGCGCCGCTTCGATGGCGGCGAGAAACTCGTCAATCTCATCGGCGGCCGACGAGTTGACGTGCACGATGTGCAGCGGCGCGCGCGCCGCCGCCGCGGCCGCCATCGTCTCCCGCAGGCCCGCCAGCCCGCCGCGCATGTGAATATGGGCGCACGCGCCGCCCCCGGCCGCCACCCGAAACATCCGCTCGATCTCGGCCATCGGCGCACCCGGTGTGTACGCGCTGCCGAAACCGACCGCCACCGCGCCCTGGGCCAGACCCTCTCGCAGGATGGCCTCCATCGCCGCCAGCTCGGCCTCGCCGGCGGCGCCGCTGCCGCCGATACCCGCCGGCACGAGGCCCGTCCCCGGATCGCCCAGCACCCTCATGCGCGCTGGGATGTGTCCGACCGACACGCCGTAGTTGACAATCTGCCCACCCTCGCGCGCCGCGTACCACGCCGCGACATCGGCCGTGCCCACTTCGAGCTCGAACGCCGACGTGACGCCGTCGCGGACCATCAGCCGATAGGCCGACTCGTCCTGTCCATGCTCGTGCAGGTCGATGAACCCCGGCGCGACGACGAGGCCGGTCGCATCGATCACGCGGTCACCGGCAAGCTCGGCGTCCGAGACGGCCTCGATGACTCCAGCGCGGACGCCGATGTGGCCCACCGCGTCGCGGCCCGTTTCGGGGTCCACGATGCGGCCGTTCGCGATGACGAGATCGAAGGGCTCCGTCGGTCCGGCGCACGCCATCGGCAGGCAGAGTGAACCGGCGAGCGCGACGTGGCGAATGGTGCGGACGAGCGGAGTTGGGCGGAGCGTCATGGTCTGCGGATTCTACCCGACACGGGACTTGACCTTTGCCGCCGCTGAGTGTTATTTTATTAACACGTTAAGAACATAACACCATGCCGCCGCCCCTCCACCACGTCCTCTCGCGCCGCGAGCGTCAGATCATGGACATCCTCTACCGCCGCGGCCGGGCCACCGCGGCCGAGGCGCGGGCCGACCTGCCGGGACAACCCAGCGACTCCACCGTCCGGACGCAACTGCGCCTGCTCGAGGACAAGGGCTTCGTCCGGCACGAGGAGGACGGGCTCCGCTTCGTGTACTCCGCCGCCGTCCCCCGCCACACCGCCCGGCGGTCGGCGCTCCGGCATCTCGTGGAGACGTTCTTCGACGGGTCCACGGAGAAGGTCGTTGGCGCGCTGCTCGGCGCCGACGGCACTCGCCTCTCGGACGAGGAGCTCAAGCGCATCGCGGACATCGTCGCCAAGGCCCGGAGGGAGGCATCGGAATGAGCACGCTTGCGTTCGGTGTCGAGTCGGTGGCCAAGGCCTCACTGGTACTGGCGGTCGGTCTCGGGCTCCTGCCCCTGCTGCGCGCACGGTCGGCCGCTTTCCGGCATTGGGTGCTCTCGCTGGCGATTGCCGGGGCCGCGGTCGCGCCGGCCGCCGCGTGGGTGCTGCCCACGTGGACCGTCGGCTTCAACTCGTCCTGGTTCGCGCTGGCGGACTCCCCTGCTGGCGGCACGGCCGGGTCTGCGACCGAGTTCGGCGAGACGACGATGGACGTCGTCGCCGGCGGTGGCCGCGAGTCGGCCGTCACGCTTGCCGCACGAGTGAAGCCAGCCGGCCGCGCTCTGGCGCTGGTGTGGGCGGCGGGTTTCGGCCTGAGCCTCGCGTTGCTCGCAGTGGGCCTGGCACGACTCGGGTGGATTGCAGCGCGGTCACGGCGAATGGACGCGGATGCCTGGAACACGACCGCGTCCGAGATCTCGGCAGACTACGGACTGCAGCGCGCGATCTCGCTGCTCCACAGCGAGCATTCGACGCTTCTGGTGGCCTGGGGCCTGTTCCGCCCGGCCATCATCCTGCCGCGCCCGGCGACGGAGTGGTCCGAGGAGCGCGCGCGCATGGTGCTCGCGCACGAACTTGCGCACGTGGCGCGCGGCGACTGGGCGGTCCAGATGCTGGCCGAGCTCGTCCGGGCGGTCTACTGGTTCAATCCGCTGGCGTGGCTGGCCTGCCGGCGGTTGCGGCACGAGAGCGAACGCGCGGCAGACGACGCCGTGCTGCGGAGGGGCGTCAACGGATGCGAGTACGCGACCGAGCTCATCGCGCTGGCTCGGGAGCTCGCGCTCGGTCGGCGGCCGGCGGTTCCGGCGCTGGCGATGGCGAGGCCATCAGGCCTCCAGAGGAGGGTTTCGGCGATGGTGAACACGCAACTCGACCACACGGCGGGCACGTGGCGCTCGCGGCTGACGTCGTCGCTCCTGGTGCTGGCCCTCGTCGGGCCGGTGGTCTCGGCCCGGCCCGCATCGCCCGACGACGCCGCGGTTCAGGTCATCGTGTCCGGCGTGGTCGTCGATCCCATGGGCCGCCCGATGCCGGGCGTGCGGATCGTCGCCACGGGCGCGGACGGCAGGGCAACATGGGAGACCCACAGCGACGTCGAGGGGCGTTACGAGCTTGCCGGGCTGCCCGCCGGCGAGTACCGAATCGCAGCCAGCGCGGCCGGCTTCCGCACGCAGTTGCTCACCGGCGTAGTGGTCGACCGGAACGCCGTCGCGACACGATTCATCATGCAAGTGGGCGCGCTCAGCGAGCACATCACCGTGAGGGGCGACCCGCAGGCGGTCGAGACCGCGGTCGTGAGCGTCTCACGCGAGCCGGTGGCGCGGCCGCCGGTGCGCCGCGACGTCGAATGCGTGAGCGGCTCCTCGGGCGGCAACATCCGCGAACCGCGGAAGATCCGGGACGTCCGGCCCAGTTACCCGGCGCACCTCGTGTCCGAAGGTGTCAGCGGCGTGGTCATCCTCGAAGGCATCGTCGCCACCGACGGCCGCGTGACCGACGTTCAGGTCCTGAGGGAGCCTCATCCCGATCTGGCGGAGGCCGCAGTCGAGGCCGTCAGACAGTGGGCGTTTACACCGACCCTGCTCAACTGTGAGCCCATCGACGTCGTGATCACCGTGACGATCAACTTCGGCGTCGGGCAGTGAGGCGCCCTCGGCCCGCCGGCGAACGGCCTGGAGCCACTCGCGGCGGATGAGCGCGCTGCCGGGATAGATCGTCCGCCAGTACGCCGTGAACACGCGCCGGGTCCGCGCGTCTGTCGCGTGGACGCGCGTCTCGGTGCGCACGACCGACCGGCTCGGCCCATCGGGCTCGACCACGAAGTTCATCGCGGCCCTGGCGTAGCCGGGCTCGTCGAGCGACGCGAAGCGCTCCGGCGTCCAGTCGCGCCCGGCCGCCGACGCGGGCGCGGCGACGAACGTGCCCAGCACGACTTCGCGCCCCGGCTCTTCGGCGAGCTTGCTGAAGGTCGTGCTCAGCGCGGTCTCGAGCAGCGAGCGGCCGGACCGCGGCGACAGAATGCTCTCCGGCCCGGGCTGCCCGAGGCGGCGGATCCACACGAGGGTGCGGAAGAACCGAATCTCGTCCGCCGTGACCTCGAAGAGCGCCGCGTAGACGCGCTCGGCGGGCGCGGCGATCTCGAGCGAATGAACCTCAGTGAACTGGTAGACGGACACGTAGCGGTCGAGCAACGTCGCCGGCACGTCGATGCGCCGGTCGCGCACGCCCCAGAGCGCCCCGGACGCTAGGATCACGCCCGCGAGCAGGGCCGACGCCGCGCGCCGCCTGGTCCGCAGGCCCAGCCAGCGGACGGGCCTGATGAGGCACACCAGGCCGAGGAAGCTCAGACCCCCGCCGAGATACCAGACGATCGACGCCGCCACCTAACCAGCACCCCACACCGCAGCACCTCGCACGCCAGCACTTCGCACCCGGCGCACCAGGCCGCACTCTGGCGCACCTTGCCGCACGCTGTCTAGCTGACCGTGACCGCCGTCCCGCTGACGCTCACCATCAGCATGCTGCCGCCGCCGACCGTCTCGTAGTCGATGTCGACACCAACGATCATCGATCGGTTCATGTGTCTCCTCCCCGTCGTACACGACGTAATCGGAATACCGGGAGTTCGCACGCAAGGACCGTGTCGTGTGCGGTATGATGCCGTGCGGTGATCCACAGACTGTCCTGCCGACGCCTGCCGCTCGCGCTGGCTGCCGTCCTGCTGTCGATTGGACCGCTCCTCACGGGGCTGGCGCAGACACCGGCGGGCCGAACCCCCGGGCAGTACGCCGCGCTCCTCGAGGGCGCCGAGCGCGTCGCCCGCATGCAGGTGGGCCGGGTCGTCGAGACGCTCAACCTCGCGAAAGGCATGAAGGTCGCCGACCTGGGCTCGGGCTCGGGGCTTTTCACGCGGCCGATTGCCCAGGCGGTCGGTCCCGACGGCCTGGCGTACGCGATCGACATCGACAAGGGGCTCCTCGACATCGTTGACGCGAAGGCCCAGGCGGCGGGCATCGCGAACATCCGGACGATCCTGGGCGAGCCGCAGGATCCGAAGCTGCCCGAGCCGGTGGACATCGTCCTGATCTGCGACACGCTGCACCACATCGGCAATCAGGGCCCCTACCTGAAGACGCTGGCGAAGTATCTGAAGCCCGGTGGCCGTGTAGCGGTCATCGACTTCTCGGACAGGTGGCCCGAGGGCCACGAGCCGATGCGATACTCCGAGGCGCAACTCGACGGCTGGATGCAGGACGCGGGGTTCACGCGCGTCTCGGACTACGATTTCCTCGACAACAGCTTCTTCGTGATTTACCGGAAATAAGCGAGGCCGGCGGCCGCCTACCGCTGCGCCACCAGGACGACGTCGGCATCGACCTGCCCGCGCACGAGCGCCCAGCGTCGCTGGTCCGCCGACACCTCGAACGCGAAGATTTGATCGCCGGAAAAACGGGTGATCTGCACCGGGGCGCCGCCGTCGACGGGCTGGCGCCAGAGGTTGACGCCGTCGTTGTAGATCAGGCTCTTCCCGTCGGGCGCCCAGCGCGCGTTGGGCGGCACCTGCGGAAAGAGGCGCTCGGGCGCGCCCGCGTCCAGCGAGAGCACCGCGATCCGTTCCCCGCGCGCGTCTCGGTCCTGGTAGTGGCCGGCGATGGCCCGCCCGTCTGGCGACGGGAAGGGCTCGTGGAATCCGGGCGGCAGCGTCCGGCCAGCGGCGGTCAATCCGGCAAGCAGCGGCTCCGGTGTCCCGCCGGCCACCGGAATCCTGAAGTTCTGGCGCTCCGGGTCACTGTAGTAGACCCAAAGTCCGTCGAACGACAAGACGGGCCGGAACGAGACCTGCCCGGCGCCGAGACGCGTCGGCGAGCTGCCGTCGAGGTTCATGCGCCACAGGGTGCGCGCGCCCTCGCGTTCCGACCCGAACACGATCGCGCGGCCGTCGGGCGTCACGAGCGGCAGGTAGTCTTCTTCGGGCGCGTTGGTCAGTTGCACCCGGTTCGATCCGTCCGCGTTCATGATCCAGATGTCCGAGTTGCCGCTCGTCGAGGCCGCGTAGACGATGCGACCCTCTGGCGTCCAGGCGAGGCCCTGCACGCCGTCATCGGTGCCGGCGCCGGCGGTCACTTCGGAGGCCTGGTCCATGGCGCCTTCCGGGATCGCCCACACGCGCGAGCGCAACTCGCTGCGCACGCTCACGAACGACGACCCGTCGGCCGACAGGCTGAGCCCCCGGTACGTGCTCAGGTCGTTTGTCACGCGCGTCACGTGGCCGTCCGGGTAGGACACCGCCCAAATCTGGAGGGACGACTCGCCGCCAGCCTCCTGGCCGTTCACGAGCAGGGTCCGGCCGTCGGGCATCCAGCTGACGTATTGAATCGCGTGCCAGCCGTGAGACCCGAGCGTCGTCTCCTCGCCGCTCTCGGCGTTGACGATCACGATGCTGCCCTCGAGCGTCTCGCCGTTCTCGCCGGGGATCGCGATCACCCGGCCGTCGGGCGACCAGGCGAGCCCCTCGAGCGCGAAGTCCAGGGGGCGCTTCCGCAACGCCAACTGCCGTGCGTTGCCGCCGTCGGCATCGGCCAGCATCACGGCCGTGCCCGGCAGCGCCGGCAGGCCACGCAGGAACGCGAACCGGCGCCCGTCGCGCGAGAAACTCGGGGGCGTGTCGATGTCCTCGACGAGCTTGCGCGCCCCGCCGCCGAGGACCGGCACCTGGAACAGCGAGGCGAGGTTCTCGCCGCGCGGATACACGACGTAGTAGATGTAGTTGCTGTCGGGCGAGAAGCTGACGCCGTCGTAGTTGGCGGCGGCGGGCGGCACGATTTGCACGTTGCTCGACGTCGTCACCTGCCGCAGCCACAGGCTCTGCTGGCGATTCTCGTTCACCACGTAGGCGGCGTAGCGGCCGTCGGCCGAAAGCGCCGCCAGGCCCGCCGTGCCCGTGGTCGTGAGTCGCGTCAGCGCGATCGAGTCGAACGGCGTCCGCACGGGTTCGGCGGGCCCGCCGATGCGCCCCATCGCATACGCCACCGCGGCGACCGCCGCGACCCCCGTGAGGCCGACCACGGCCGGGTGCTGCCAGACGGGCCGCGCGGGCGCTCGGCCGCGAGCCGCTTCGCCCGACGCAGCCGACGCCGCGGCGAGTTCGCCCGACGCCAGGTCCTCCTTCAGCGCGCGCAGGTCGTTGCGCAGGTCCTTCGCGGTCTGGTACCGGTCGTCCGGATCCTTCGCCAGGCAGCGCTGGACGATCTTCGCGAGCTCGCGCGGCAACTCGCGATTGAGCGCCGTCACCGAGGTCGGCGTGTCCTTGATGATCGCCGACAGCACCGACATCTGCGTGTCGCCCTTGAAGGGACGATCGCCGGTGGCCATCTCGAACAGCAGGACGCCGAGCGCGAAGACATCGGTCCGCGGATCGACCGTCCGACCCTCGGCCTGCTCGGGAGACATGTAGGCGACGGTGCCGAGGATGCGTCCCTCGCCGGTGAGCTCCTGGGTCGGCAGCGCCGCCGACGCGGCCTGCCACGCCTCTTCCTTGAGCTTGGCGAGGCCGAAGTCGAGGACCTTGACCCGGCCGTCGCTCGTCACCATCACGTTGGCCGGCTTCAAGTCACGATGCGTGATGCCGCGCTGGTGCGCCGTGCCGATCGCGTCGGCCAGCGGGATGGCGACGGCCAGCAGCTTCGCGAGCGCCATGCCCCCGGAGGGGATGACCGACGACAGCGTCTGCCCGTCGACCACCTCCAGGGTGATGAAGGGCACGCCGTCCACTTCTTCGACCGAGTGAATGGTGACGATGTTGGGGTGGTTGAGCGCGGCGGCCGCGCGCGCCTCCCGCTCGAACCGCTGGCGCCGATCGGCGTCGCCCGCGAGCTCCTTCGAGAGGATCTTCAGGGCCACCCGGCGGCCGAGCTTCGTGTCCTCGGCGAGATACACCTCGCCCATGCCGCCCTTGCCCAGCAGGGACTCGATGCGATAGTGGCTCAGCGTCTTTCCGATCATCGAACGCGGACTCCCTTTTCTCTCGCCTATCGACCCAGCGCCGCCTGCCAGTTGAGCAGGACGGTCAGCGAGCGGCTGCCGTCCACCTGCTCCGGCACGGCGGCCAGCAGCCGCTGCAGGTTGGGCGCGGCGGAGATCGAGCGGGCTTCGCTCACGGGGAACCGAAGCCGGCCGACGACCTGTGGGGTGCTGGCGGAAAACTCTGGCGACGTCACGATGTCGACGAGGAGCAACTGAAGGCTCGCGTCAACGATGAGGAGCTGACGGCCGTCGGCCCTCCACCACATGCCCCAGTCCAGGATGCCGCCGGTGGTGAGCCGGTGCGGGGCGCCCGCCGCGGGAAACGCCTGGACGTAGGCGTCGAAGCGCCCGGCCTGATCGGAGATGTAGGCCATCCAGCGGCCGTCCGGCGAGACCGTCCCGTACGCGTCATTACCGGAAGTGCGGAGGAACAGCTCCGGCGCGCCATCGCCGTCCGGGCGCAGGGTCCACAGATCGTTGCCGGTTTCAGGGCTGAGCATGGTGAAGACGAGCACCCGGCCGTCCGGCGACCATGACGAGGGGTACTTGAACAGCACGTCCGACGCGTACAGGTTCTCGTCGTCGGCAGCCGAGAGCGATCGAGCGTAGATGTCCTGCGGCCCCGCGCGGTCGCTCGAGAACGCCACCTTCCGGCCGTCGCCGGACCACGCGACACTGGCGTTCCAGCCAGGGCCACGCGAGAGCGGCGTCAACCCCCCGCGTTCCACGTCCACCCACCAGAGGCTGTGCTCGGGCGCGGCCAGTTGCCCGACGACCGCTCGCCGGCCATCGGACGACAGCGCCACCTCCGTGTAGGGCCCCGGCGGCACGTCAACCGTCCCGACCTCACGACCCGTCTGGTCGAACCAGGCCAAGCGCGATCGCAGCTCCGCGGCCGACAAGTAGGCCAGCGCCCCGGTGTCCGCCACCGAGACGGCCCTTCCGGCGGAGTACTCCAGGTTCATCTCTCCCGGCGTGTCGCCGAGTGGAATGGCCTCGCCGCTCAGGGTGCGAGTCGCCGCATCGAACGGTTGGGCGACCACGACGCCCTGGCGCGAGTAGACCAGGAAGCCCGGCTCGGTCCGCCCCGAGCCGGTCGAAGGGGCGTAGACCGGAGCGCTCTCGGCCGCGAGCAGGAAGCGGCGATCGTCGGAATCGAGCTCGGCCACGGAGATGTTGAACTGGCCCGACGAGGTCGGGAGTGCCGCAACGAGGAAGTGCCGGCCATCGGGGAGGAACAACGGAAAGCGGTGCCCGGTTTCGCCCTTGTCGGCCGCGAGCGCGGTCGCCGCCGTCACGGCACCGCCGTTGGACGAGACACGCGACAGCGGACCAGCATTTGACGCCGCGAAGACGATGACGCCCTCGGCGCTCCAGGTGCCGCCCCGACCGTCGGGGGCCTCGGCGACGACCTGTGGCGTTCCGCCGGTCGCATCCACCGTCATGAGCTTGCCGCCGGCAAAGAACCCGACGAGCCGGCTGTCGGCCGACCAGAACGGCAACTGCGCGCCCGGGACGCCTTCCACCTCCCGCGCGTTGAGTGTGTCGAGCGCGCGAATCCAGAGGCGCGAATCACCCCTCGAGCTGCCCGTGACGAAGGCCAGCCGCCTGCCGTCGGGCGAGATCGCCTGGTTCGTGGAATCGCGAAAGATCGTCTGCCCCTGCGGACCGAGCACGGTGAGTCGCCGCAGCGGCTCGTCTGCCGAGCTGAAGGCGCCGCCGAGCCAGAGCGTCAGGCCCGCCGTCGCGACAACGGCCACCCCGGCGGCTGCGAGCACCGGAGCGATTCCCCACCCCCGTCCAGGCGACCACGCCGCCGAGGCCGCTGCCGTGGGTTCGGGGCGCTCCTCGAGCTCGAGCCGCGCGTCGCCGATGGCGCTCAACCGGCGGCGCGGGTCCTTCTCGAGACACCGCCGCAGCAGCCGCCGCACGGGCGGGGGCAGATCGGCGGGCAGCGCGTCCCAGGCCGGCTCGTCCTTGATGACCGACGCGAGCACGTCCGAGATCTCCTCACCGGCGAACGGACGCCGGCCGGCCAGCATCTCGAACAGCACGCAGCCAAACGCCCAGATGTCGGCGCGCCGATCGACGGCCTTGCCGCGCGCCTGTTCGGGCGCCATGTAGGCGGCCGTGCCGATGATCATCCCCAACTGGGTCGCGCGCGCGGTGAGCGTCGGCGAGTTCGAAGGGGACGGGTCTCCAGAGCGAGACCCGTCCCCCTGGACCTGAGTCATCGCTTTCGCCAGGCCAAAGTCCAGCAGTTTCACCGTGCCGTCCTGACGGACCTTGACGTTGGCCGGCTTGAGATCGCGATGGGTGATGCCGGCCTCGTGGGCCGCCTCGAGCGCGTCGGCGACTTGCCGTGCGATGGGAACAGCTTCGTCGAGCGGGATCGCGCCGCGCGCGATCCGCGATGAAAGGTCCTCCCCGTCAACCAGCTCCATGACCAGCGCGCGCTGGCCGCCGCCTTCCTCGAAGCCATGGATGGCGGCGATGTTCGGATGATTGAGCGAGGCCAGCGTCCGGGCTTCGCGCTCGAAGCGATCGAGGCGCTCGGGATCGTGGGCGAAGGCGTCCGGCAGGATCTTGATCGCTACGTCACGCCCGAGCCGGGTGTCGCGGGCGCGATAGACCTCGCCCATGCCCCCTGCGCCGATCGCGGTCCCGACCTCGTAGACGCCGAGGCGACTGCCGGCTGCCAACGTCACTGCGCCTGCCTCCGCAAAGTGTGGTGATTATAGCTGGCGCGCGACGTAACCCTCGGCGCGCCGAACGAGTCCAATCTCTCGGAGGTCATGCCATGAACCGGATCCTCGCCCTGCTCGTGGCGATTGCGCTGTTCGCGCTGCTCATGGCCGCGGCGCCCTTCGCGCAGCGCCCGCAGCAGGGGGCCCTCCGTCCGGGCGATCTGGCACCGGATTTCACGCTGGAGCCGCCCGGCGGCGGACCGGCCGTGACGTTGTCGTCCTTCCGCGGGCAGGCCGCCGTCGCGCTCGTCTTCGGCAGCTACACCTGACCGCCCTTCAGGTCCCAGGTCGGGACCCTGAACGCCATGGCGAAGCGCTACGCCGGCCAAGTGCCGTTTCTTCTCATCTACGTCCGCGAGGCGCACCCCATCGACGGCCGGCAGGCGCCGCAGAACGTGCGAGAGGGCGTCCTCGTGGAGTCGGCGAAGACGATGGCCGACCGTGAAGCGACGGCGGAGGTCTGCATCCGGCAACTCGACATCCGGTTCCCGACGCTCGTGGACCGGATGGACAACCAGGTGGAACTCGCCTACGCCGGCTGGCCGGATCGGCTCTACCTGATCGGCGCGGACGGCCGGATCGTCTACAAGAGCGCACCCGGACCGGCCGGGTTCATCCCGTCGCAGCTCGAGTCGGCGATCAAGAACACGTTGGCCGGGCGTTAGGGCCCGCCCGGGGGGGACTGACGACTCAGCGCCGGGACGCCAAATCATCAATCCCCCAATCTGTCAATCTTCAATCAATCTTCAATCTCAGATCGCCAGATCTTCAATGCGATGCTCTCGTCACTTCTTGTTCCAGAACGCCGGATCCGTGGCCTTCGTCTCTGCCGACACGTAGCTCATCGCCGGGTCGAGGCGGTACTTGTTGGTCACGGCGCTCACCATGCTCTCGGTGCTGAACTTCTGGAGCACGGCCATCTCCTGGGGCGTCGCGCCCTTCATGACGGCCTCATCGGCCGCCATCATCTTGTCGAACTCGCCGAACGACTGGACGGACGAGAAGATCAGGAAGGTCGGACCGGGCAGGCCCGCGCTCACCCGGTAGACGCGCCAGCTCAGGCCCGGTGCGTTCTTGCCGGCCAGCGCTCCGTACACCTTGGCGGCTTCGGCGAACTGCCCCTCGGCTCCCGGTCGCAGCCGGAAGGTGGTGATCTCCCAGAACCGCGCGCGGTTGAGGTCGGGGAAGGTCCCGTGGCTGAGGTCGGGCATGGCCACGGCCTCGAGCACGTCGACGCCGTCCAGGTGTTCAGCGTCGGCCATCGACAGGCGCTGGAGCTGCGCGGACAGCTCGGCGTTGGCCTGGTCGCGCGCCATCGCCTTGCCCCAGGCGTCGTAGGACGCCCACGGCGCGACGTACCAGACTTCGGCCCGGCCGGTCATCGAGACCATGGCCAGGTAGTAGTCGGGCGACTTGGCCTGGGCGAACGCTTCCGGCCAGCCGCGCTCGTTGATGGCGTGGGCCGCGTCGTGGCCCGTCTTGATCTGCTCGCGGAAGATCTGAATGATTCTCGGCTGCGTGGTCGGCAGCGACTGCGCCACGAGGGCGGTTCCGCCGACGACGAGCAACGTGAGAGCGTACAGGGCGCGTTTGAATGACACCGGCATCGGACACCTCTATCTGGGGTTGTGGACGGATTTCAATCGCCCATCTTATCACCTCACCGCCGGCCCGACCGGCCGCGGCGGGTCGGGTCCCGGCGTATGATTCACTCGTCGCAACGGAGGTGTTTGTGTCATCCGTCGAATCGCCGCTCCGCACGCTCATGGGTCCGGGCCCGCTCGACATCGATCCGCGCGTCTATCGCGCGCTCGGCTCTCCGGTCATCAGCCATCTCGATCCGGCCCATCTCAGGGCCGTTCGGGAGGTCGGCGACCGGCTGCGGCCGATCTTTGGCACCAAGAACCGCCTGACCAACGCGATGCCCGGCACGGGCACGTCCGGCATGGAGGCGTGTGTCGCCGGACTCGTCGAGCCCGGCGACGCCGTGCTCTGCTGCGTGCACGGCTACTTCGGCGACCGCATGCGCCAGATGGCCGAGCGCCAGGACGCCGACGTGACGGTCCTCGAGAGCGAGTGGGGCAAGCCGACCGACGCCGGCCGTGTCGCGGAGGCCCTGAAGAAGAAGGCGTACAAGGTCGTGACGCTCGTGCACGCCGAGACGTCGACCGGCGTGCTGCAGCCGATGGACACCGTGCCGCAGCTCGTGCGCGACCACGGCGCGATGCTCATCCTGGATACCGTCACGTCACTGGGCGGCCTCGAGGTCACCGTCGACGCCTGGGCCGTCGATGCCGCCTACAGCTGCTCGCAGAAGTGCATCGGCAGCCCGTCCGGTCTGGCGCCCGTCACCTTCAGCGACCGCGCCGTCGAGCACATGCGCGCACGCAAGCACCCTATCCGGAGCTGGTACCTCGACGCAACGCTGCTCGACAAGTACTGGTTCAACGGCGCGTACCACCACACGAGCTCGAGCACGCTGAACTTCGCGCTGCTGGAAGCGTTGCGGCTGATCGAGGAAGAGGGCCTCGACCGGCGCATCGCGCGCCACCGCCGCAACCACCGGGCGCTCGTGGCCGGCGTCGAAGCCATGGGCCTGACGTTGCTCGTGGCGCCGGAACACCGGCTGCCCTGCCTCAACGCGATCCGGATTCCCGACGGCATCGACGACGCCACGATTCGCGCGGCCCTCCTCGAGCGCTTCAACCTGGAGATTGGCGGAGGCCTGGGTGACCTGCGCGGCAAGGTCTGGCGCGTGGGCCTGATGGGCTACTCGTCCTCGCCCGAGCGGATCCTCTTCTTCCTGTCCGCGATGTGCCACGCGCTCGCCACGCAGGGGCACAAGACGAATCTCGTCGCCGGCATCGATGCCGCCATGGCCGCTGTCGGTTAGGGCCTGGAAGGGAATAACTGACCCATTTGGGGTGTCGAGGCGCCCGCCGGCCAAGGCGCGAGGAGCGCGCATACCCGGCGTATGCAAGCGACGAGCAACTCCGGCCGGCGGGATGGATCGGCGGCCCAAATGGGTCAGTT
>Ga0326597_10007215_pt1 | contig 15136 bp, 11 predicted proteins | sample RVTome_12_FD_203789 | JGI IMG/M metagenome (GOLD analysis project Ga0326597, IMG submission 203789) | Soil microbial communities from uranium-contaminated site in the Upper Colorado River Basin, Wyoming, United States - RVT100D185 | ecosystem: Environmental > Terrestrial > Soil > Contaminated >... | reverse complement strand
ATCGATCGCCGCGTAGACGTCCGGCCCGCGCGCCTGACAGACGAGCTGCTTGCCGCGTCGCACCGAGAGGACGAGCTCGACGTCGGCGCCGTCCTTGTGGTGTCCGAGGATGGCCTCGATCTTCTGGAGGCCATCGAAGTAGCGCTCGAGCTTGCGGATCTTCTCTTCGGCGTGGCTCTTGTCGCGAGGCGTGATCTGGTCATCTCGACCGGTAACGATGATCGACGGCATGCGGTCTCCTTACGATCTGCGAGGTCGGACCTAGTCACGGAGCTCGGACGACGCGTCGAGCGACCACGGCGGTCGCGGCGAAACGACGTCCCGGTCGAACGTTGGAACGAAACAGCGCGGCTGCGGAGCGCGTGCGGCCCCCGTGCCGTCGAACAGCGCCGTGCCGTCGAGAAGCACCGTGCCGTCGAGACGCACCGTGCCGTCGAGAAGCACCGTGCCGTCGAGAAGCACCGTGCCGTCGAGAAGCACCGTGCCGTCGAGCCTGCCAGCATCCGCGTCCACGCCGGCGCCGGCACCGCGCCCTGCGGACTCGCTGCCAGAGAGGCTGCACCCGAGCGGGCCGGGGAAGCCGGCACGGTTCGAGGTCGGCGGGCGACGGCTTCGGGGACGCGCACCGCTCCGGGGAATGCGCGGGACACCGGCGCGGGAGCTCGCGCGGCCGCCGCACGACAGCATCCGGAACCTGGCTGGTCGGCAAACTCTAAAACCTTCACCTCGAACGGTTTATACGACGGCGGGATGATATCAACCGAGCACCCGTCTGTCAAACTCGCCGCTGTCGGTCTCGAGTTCGGGTGCGGCTGCCGCCGGATCGGCGCCGGCGTCGAAGTCCGCTAGCGCCAGGAAGTCTCCCAGCGCCGCGGGCGAACGCCGCGCGAGCTCGAGCTCGGCCGCCGTGAAGACCACGCGCACGAGGCACAGTCCCTGCGGCGGCGCGGTGGGTCCCGCGCGCCGGCGATCGCGCGCCGCCAGGATCGTGGCGACGTCCGCGGGCGACGAGCGTCCGAGCCCGACGTCGAGCAAGGTACCGGCGATGTTCCGCACCATGCGGTAGAGGAACGCGGTCCCGAGCACCTCGATGTGGAGGAGCGATCCGGCGCGGCGCACGTCGACCCGGTCGATCCGCCGGACCGTCGTCGCCGGCTCGTCGTCGCTTCGATTGCGGAAGGACTCGAAGTCGTGCTCTCCGACGAGTGCCGCCGCGCCCGACTGCATCGCGTCGACGTCCGGCCACCGTCGCAAGCGCGTCGTGTAGCGGCCGATGAACGGGTCGACCAGGTCGGCGACGAGAAACGTGTAGCGGTAGAGTTTGCCGAGCGCCTGGAATCGCGCGTGGAACGACGGATCGACGTCGCGTGCCTCGCGGACGCGCACGTCGTCGCCGAGCGCGCTGTTGAGGACGATTGGCAGCTTCCGAGTCGGAATCGACGTCGACGTAGCGAACGACGCCGCCTGTCCCATCGCATGGACCCCCGCGTCGGTGCGACTCGCGCCTTCGAGCTCCGGGCGCTCCCCGAGCTTCGCCGTGATCGCCCCGACGAGCTCGCCAGCGACGGTTCGCCGCTGCCGCTGCGCTTGCCAGCCGTGGAGGCGGGTGCCGTCGTACGCGACGAAGAGGCAGATCTTCCGCATCTCTCACTCGGCGCACGGCGGACTTCAGCCGAACGCGCGTTCGGCGATCTGCACGGCGTTGAGCGCCGCGCCCTTGAGGATCTGGTCCCCGACGACCCACAGGTCGTACGTCGATTCTTCCGCCGGATGCCGGCGCAGGCGCCCGACGAGCACATCGTCGTGACCGCTCGCCGCGAGTGGCGTCGGGTAGCGGTCCTCGCGCGGCGCGTCGATCACCCGGATTCCCGGCGCACGCGACAGCGCCTCGCGAACCGCTTCGATCGCGAGCGGCGTCTCGGTCGTCACCTGGATCGATTCGGAGTGCGCCCGCTCGACCGGCACGCGCACGCACGTCGCGCTGATCGAGAGGACCGGCAGGCCCAGGATCTTGCGCGTCTCGAGCACCATCTTCATCTCTTCCTTCGTGTAGCCGTTCTCCTGCACCACATCGATGCGCGGGATCAGGTTCCCCGCCAGCCGGTGCGGGAACGGCGATGCGGCGAGTATCTCTCCCGCGAGCTCGCGGCGCAACGCGTCGATCCCCCTGGCGCCGGCCCCGGAGGCCGCCTGGTACGTGGAGACGACGACTCGAACGAGCGGCGAAAGCCGACGGATCGGCTCGAGCGCGACGACCATGATGATCGTCGAGCAGTTGGGGTTCGCGATGATCCCCCGGTGCGCCGCGATCGCGTCCGGGTTGACCTCAGGAACGACGAGCGGGATCGCGGGATCCATCCGGAAGGCCGACGAGTTGTCGACGACGAGCGCTCCCGCGGCGACGGCCGCCGGAGCGAAGTCGCGCGATATCGACGCGCCCGCCGAAAAGAGCGCGAGCTCGACCCCGCGGAAGGATTCATCGCCGAGCACCGCGATGGGCACGTCCTCGCCGCGGAAGCGAACCGTCTTTCCGGCCGAACGCTCCGACGCGAGCGGCACGAGTCGGCTGACGGGAAAGTCCCGCGCCTCGAGCACTCGCAGCATCGCCTCGCCGACCGCCCCGGTCGCACCGACCACCGCCACGCTTCGCGAGCTCATCGTTTCCGCTCCTGACGCTGCCAACGCTCGGTCCGGGCCTCAGCCGTCGCCGAGCGACCTGCTCGTCGCCGTGCCTCGCGTGTTCGCGCGCGCAGCCGGCGCGCCGCGATCCAGCCCATCAACGGCACGCCGAAGAGGAGGAAGACGACGGCGATCACGATGACGAGCTTCGGAACTCCGACGAAGATCACCGCCCGACTCCGGCAGCGGGAACGCGCGGCCTGGCCGCCACGGGACGGTCGAGGCGAAGGGCCGAGAATAGCCGAGGCGCGGGCGCACGGCAAGGGCGCGGCGGATGCCGCCGACTCGTGGAGACGACGCGCGGAGCCTGGTGACGCCGGCGCCCTGCATCAATCAACGGCGCACGCATCGAGCGACTCGCGGTAGAGGAGTGCCAGGTCGATGTCGTCGGGCGCGACGCGCTCGGCAGCGGCGAGGTCGGCGATCGTCCGCGCGACCCGCGCGGTGCGACCGAACGCGCGCGCCGACAGGCTCAGCCGCTCGGCGCGTTGACGAAGCCGCTCGAGGGCGGATGGCGGCATCGACGCGGGTGCGAGCAGGCGCGACAGCGCGACTCGCGCGTTGGTGACGCGGGCCCCCCAACGCGCCGCCTGGCGCTCGCGAGCTCGTCCGACCGCTGTGCGCATCGACGACGAGTCGAGCTCGTTTCCGGCCGCCGGCGCGCCGATCACGCGGGCCGGTTCGAGCGCCGCGACCTGGAGGAAGACGTCGAGGCGGTCGCGCAGCGGGCCCGAGAGTCGTCGCTGGTACATCTCGACCTGGCGCGGGGTACAGCGGCAGCGACGACGAGGGTGGCCTCGGTACCCGCACGGGCATGGATTCATCGCCGCGAGCAGCTGGAATTCGGCGGGGAAGGTGAGCGACCCGCAAGCCCGCCCGACCGTGATCGAGCCCTCCTCGAGGGGCTCCCGCAGCGCCTCGAGCACGCGTGGCGCGAATTCGGGAAACTCGTCGAGGAAGAGGACCCCGCGGTGCGCGCGCGAGACCTCCCCCGGCGTCAGGCGGACGCCACCGCCGACGAGCCCGGCGTAGCTGATCGTGTGATGTGGCGCTCGCAACGGCGGTCGCAGCGAGAGCCGGAAGCCGCAGTCGCCCTCGACGACGCTGCGCACGCGCAGCACGTCCATCGCCGCGTCGACCCCGAGGTCCGGGAGGACGCTCGGAAAGCGCCGCGCGAGCATCGTCTTGCCGACTCCCGGCGGTCCCGAAAGGAGCACGTTGTGCCCGCCCGCTGCCGCGATCAAGAGCCCTCGCTTCGTCGCCTCCTGGCCGCGGACCTCGGCGAAGTCGAGGCCGTCGAGCGGCGTCGACCCGGGCCCCGCCACGGGCCCGTACGGCGTGCCGTTCCGCGCCATCGGCGTGCCGCCGCGAGCGAGCAAGTCGACCGCCTCGCGGAGGTGCGAGACGGCGAAGATCTCGATCCCGTCGAGCAGCGCGACCTCGCCCGCGTTGTCGCTCGGCACCACGACGCGACGCGCGCCGCGCTTCGCCATCGCGTCCGCGATCAGCACCGCCCCGCGCACCGCGCGCACCTCGCCCTCGAGGCCGAGCTCGCCGAGGAAGCCGACGTCCTCGAACGCGGCGGCTGCGGAGCGTGCCACACCGGGCTCGCGAGACCCGCCGGATTCGCCGGGAGCGGCGTCCGCGTCGCCGCGTTCGCTCGCCGTCACCGCGAGTGCGCCGCCGGCCCGCACCACGCCGGCGGCGAGGAGCACGCCGAGCGCGATCGGCAGGTCGAAGCCCGCGCCATCCTTCTCCTGCGTCGCCGGCGCGAGGTGGACGAGGACGCGCGCCGGCGGGACGCGGAAGCCGCTGTTGCGGATCGCGGTCTCGATGCGCTCGCGGCTCTCCCGCGTCGACTTGCCGGGCAGACCGACGATCTGGAAGCGCGGCTGGCCGCGGCGCAAGAGGTCGACCTGGACTTCGACTGGTCTCCCTTCGATGCCGCGGTAGTCGCCGGCGTGGAGGCGGACGAGCCCACGCGCGCGCGGCGGGGCGGGGGCGGGGGCGGGGGCGGCCTCGGGGGCGGAGGCAGAGGCGGCCGCGGAAGACGACGCAGACGGGGACGCTTCGCGCTGGCGGGCGTCGGGCGGAGACGAGTCCATGGCAACGGTCCTGCGTCCGGCGGGGAGGCCGGTCGCTCGCGAGCGCGACGCGACGGAACGCTGGCGACGGTGCGGGGACGGGGGCGCCGCGGATTATGGGGCCGGATCGCCGGGCCGCGAGCGGAAAACTTTGCCGGCCTGCGACGGCCGGTGATAGGATTCCGGAGCTTTCCCCTAAGTCTTTGTCGTACTGCATTATCAGGCGGCCGACGGGGTGCCCCGCGAGCCGCCTGCCGTCGCGCTTGGCGCGACGCGAACCGCCGCCGAAAGACGCCACGATGATCCCGACCGTCGACTGCCTCGTCGTCGACCCCGAGCCGTGCGCCACGCGCTGCCAGCGACCGACCCCGGAGTCGCAGCGCCGGGAGTCGCGGCGCCGGGAGTCGCAGTGTCGCGCCTGTCCCGATCGCCGCGGACCGCGAGCGTCCGCGGGCTGGCTGCCGTTCGTCGGGCTCGGGGTGCTGCTCGGCGCCGCTCCGGATTGCGGCGTCGTGCTCGCGCCGCACGCGTTCCAGCGCTTCGTCCGCGCGGCGCTCGTCGCCCAGGACGGCGGCGGCGAAGCGGCGGCGAGCGAGCGCGTCGCGAAACTCGCCGCGCTGCTCCCGGCGCGCGACGGCGATGGTTTCTGGTCGATCGTCTCGCGCCTCGAAGGGATCGGCCAGGACGCCGCGCCGGCGCTGACCGCGCGTCTCGATTCCCAGAACGAGAAGACCCGGCTCGGCTGCGCGAAGGCGCTCCTCGCGCTCGGCGACGCGCGCGGACGCGAGAAGGCCTTCGCGACGCTCCGCGAACTGACGCGCGGCGCCCGCGATGGCGGCGTCCGGGTCGACGCGGTCCAGATCTACGGTCGCACCGCTTCCGACGACGAGCTCGACGACGTGATCGAGCATCTCGGCGCGTTGCTCGAGACCGAGGCCGACTCGACCGTACTCATCGCGCTCTGCCGCACGCTCTGGGAGCTCGACCACGTCCAGGGCGCCCGCGACAAGCTCCTCGCGCTCCTCGAATCGCGCGATCCGGCGGTGCGCGAAGAGGCGGCGTTGACGCTCGCCGAGGGCGGTCAGTACGCGCACGGCGCCGTCAAGGACACGCTCCGCCGGCTGCGCAACGAACCGACGCCGCGTGGTCGACGCGCCGAGCTCCTCTACCGGCTGATGAAGCTCGAGACCCAACTCGACGCGAAGATCTACGACGGCCGCTTCGTGCCCGAGGGCACCGACGAGGAGCAGCTCCTCGCGAAGCGCGAGCAGGAGATCCGCGCTCTCGAGAGCCGCGTCGCGGAGCTCGAGAATCGCGGCGCGCCGGCGGCTGGCGGCGACCCCGCGCTCCGCAACACCTCCGAAGATCGCCTCCTCGAAGAGGTGATCCGCAAGGTCGAGACTCTCTACGTCCATCCGGAGAAGACGTCGCGGGAGCGATTGCTCATCGAGGCGGTCAAGGGGATGGTCCGCACGCTCGACGATCACTCGATCTTCATGGAGGCTGAGCAGGCGAAGGACTTCGAGGAGGGCCTGCGCGGCGAATACGCGGGGATCGGCGCGCACATCTCGAAGCGCCCGGGGGGTCCGCTGGAGGTGCTGCGACCGATCTACGGCGGTCCCTCGCACAAGGCCGGCTTACTCTCGGGCGACTTGATCGTCACGGTCGACGGTCGGCCGACTCCGGAGCTCCAGCTCGATCAGATCAAAGACCTGCTGCGAGGCCCGAAGGGAACGACGATCATCCTCGGCGTCGTCCGCCGTGGCTGGCAGGAGCCGCGCGACGTACGAGTCGAACGCGATCGCATCGAATTGAGCTCCGTCTACTACGAGGCGCTTCCGGAAGGCCTGGGCTACCTGCGGCTGACCGAGTTCGCGAGCCGCAGCGCCGAGGAGTTCGGCGAGGCGCTCGACACGCTCGAACGCGGCGGTCTCCGCGGCCTGATCATCGACCTGCGCAGCAATCCGGGCGGCTACCTGCCGGTCGCGGAGAAGATCGCCGATCTCTTCGTGACCGGAGACCTGCCGATCGTCACGCAGCGCGGTCGCGACGGCAGCGATGAGGAGACCACGTCGCCGACGCCAGACGCGCGGACGAGCTACGGTATCGTCATCCTCGTCAACGAGCACAGCGCAAGCGCCTCCGAAGTCGTCTCGGGGTGCCTGCAAGATCACCGTCGCGCGACACTCGTCGGCAAGCGCACCTTCGGCAAGGGAAGCGTTCAGCGCCTGATTCCGATCGAATCGCGCGCCGGCGCGACGCTCAAGCTCACCGTACAGTACTGGTACTTGCCGCTCGGTCGCTGCATCAACACCCGCCGCGACGACTCGGGTCGGATTCTCGAGCCCGGGGGCGTCGCGCCCGATATCGAGGTCGACGCGGAGACCATCGCTTCGTGGCGCCTCGAGGAGCGCAACGAGCTGCGCACGAACGAGCCCATCGTCGAGTACGTGGAGCGCCACTTCGACGCATTGCGATCGCTGGTGCCGCTCGGAGATGGCGGCGAGTCGTCACGCTATCCCGAATTCGACGAGCTCTTCCGATCGCTCGACACCCACGCGGAGCCCGACGACGTTCGACACGTCGTACGGTATCACGTCCGGCGGAAGCTCGAGGACGCGCGCGGCCGTGAGTTCGCGTTCGACTTGCCCGACGACAAGCAACTGCAACGCGCCGTCACGCACATCCTCGAAGTGATCGGACGCGACCCGAAGGCAAGCCCGGCGTTCGGCTGGCTGACCCGCACGCAGATCGCGACGACGACGCCGGCGACGAACGAATCGGACTCCTGATCGACCGGGAGCGATCGTGCCCGATCCGGGACGCGTCCCGAGCAGTGTCGCTCCGTCGAACGTCGACCCGTTGCCTCCCCGGCAGCGGCCGTCAGCGTCGTGCGATGCGATCGGAACGGCCGCTGCCGGGGAGGCGGCGCTCGGTCGCGGACACGTACGAGGTCTCCCACTCGTCCCGCTCCCGCGAATAGCAGAAAACAGGGCGTAGATCGAAGACCTCGGCGAAATCGTAGATCCCCTGGAAGTGCGCCTTGCTGTCGCCTTCCTGTTTCCCCATCAAATCGTGATCGACGAGGTTGAAGACGATCTCGCCGAAGTCGTCGGTACGGTCTATGCCCCAGGAGTGCAGGACCGCGCGCGCCAGACAACCGAACTGCTCGATCCCGTAGCGGCGGACGCCTTCGAGAAGCTCCTGCCCGGAGACGTGCTGGTGCTTGCGGGTACGCCCTTCGACGATGTTCTTCAGCGTGAAGTCGAGCGCCTCGTAGACGAAATTGTAGGCTTCCGGGTCGTACCGGTGGTCCTTGCTGATGAGCGCTCGGAACTTCTCGGCCGCTGTCATCTCGGTCTCGCCCGTGGCATCTCGACGCGCGGAGCCGGCGACGATCTGGCCCGCTCGCGTTCTCTGGTTTTCGGACGCTGACGGCTGAAAGTTGAGACGCACATGGAGCGGTGCCATCGCGATGACACCACCGCATCACGCGAGCGAAACGGCGCGAAGTCCGGTAACTCTCCGCGCTCTGCTGCTGAACCCGCTCCGGCCCGCCCGATCGGCCGGGATTCAGCCGCCATTCCGGCGGAGGAGACGCGCGATGATCTGCTCGAAGACGAGGTCGGCGGAGACGTTGCCGTCGAGCGCTCGACCTAGTTCGAGGAAGCACTGCTGATCCTCGATCGCGTCGTCGAGAGCTGCGGCCTGGCCGCCGTCATCGGCGACCGCGGTCGCCGCCGCCCGCGCGCCGTTCCGCACGACATCCCGCGTGCGCCGCACGCACTCGTCGAGGAGCGCGCCGGCACGCTCGCGCTGCGTTTCGGCGTCCGGCACCAGCTCTCCGAGGAGCCGTCGCGGATCCTCACGAGCGAAGAAGGACGCGCCGAGCCGTTCGACCAGGCCGTCGTAGGCGGGAGTCGCGACGCGCTCGTCGTCACGGACGGGCGACGCGAAGATGACGCGGTGGCAACGCGAGATGATCGTCGGCAGGAGCGAACCGAGCGATGGTGCGGTCAGGACGACCACGAACTCGCCTGCGGGCTCTTCGAGCGTCTTCAGGAGCGCGTTCGCGGCCGGCACAGTCATGCGATGGGCACCGTCGACGATGGCGACGAACGCGTGGTCGCGCGCGTAGTGGCTGCGCTCGCAGATCGCGCGCACGGTGTCGATGTCGATCACGCGCTTGCCCTCGACCGGACCGTACGTCGAGACGCCAACGTGGTTGCCGTGCTCGATGCGGCGGCAATGCGAGCACGTCTCACACGGCTCGTCCGCAGCGCAGAAGAGGCTCTTCGCGAACGTCAACGCGAAGCGGTCCTTGCCGACCTGGTCCGGACCGACGAAGAGGTACGCGTGCGACAGTCGCCCCAGCGCACGCGCGCGGCGCAAGTAGTCGTGAGGGAAGGTGTCGGCGGACGACGCGCCGGTCATCGCATCCGGATCCGGAAAGGGGAGAGCATGGGCATCGAAACGAACGCGGAAACCGGCGGCCGCGTCGAGCGAGCCGCGGCGAACCCGGGACGACCGCGAAGGCTCATGCGTCGACGCGTCGAACCAAGTCGCCGAGTCCGGCGAGCACCCGCGCGTGCACCTGTTCTACCGATCCGCCGCCATCGATCCAGAGAAACTTCTCCGGGAAGCGCTCCGCGACCACCCGCAAGCCGTCGCGGACGCGACACTGGAACTCGACGCCCTGCCCTTCCATGCGATCTCCGGGGTCGAGTTTCGAGTGAGCGCGACGCGGATCGACGTCGAGCACGACCGTGCGATCCGGTTCGAGCCCACGCGTCGCGACTTGCCCGATCGCGAGCACCGCGTCGATTCCGACGCCGCCGGCGTGCCCCTGGTAGGCGACGCTCGAGTAGAGGAAGCGATCGGAGAGCACGTCCTTCCCGGCCGCAAGCGATGGAGCGATCACGAGGCGGCAGAGTTGCGCACGCGCCGCCATGAAGAGCAGGAGCTCGACTTCGGGCCCGAGCTCGCCGCTCGTCGGCTCGAGCAAGATCGACCGCAATCGCTCGCCGAGCGCGGTGCCGCCGGGTTCCCGCACGCAGACCACGGCGCGACCCTGCGCTTCGAAGCGCTCGCGCAGCAGGCGCACTTGCGTCGACTTTCCGGCGCCGTCGACTCCTTCGAACGCGATGAACATCGCAGAACCCTCGTTCGCAGCGCGCGCCCCCGAGAACGCCTCGACGGATCAATCCCCCGAAGGCGCCGTCTCGGCTTCCGGCGTGCCCGCCGACGCGACGCGCCGCAGGAAGGACCGCACGCTCCCGGAGCGCCGTGCGATCGCCGCGCGGATCTCCCCGAGCTTCGCCTGGGTGGCGATCACCCCCGCGTTGACCATCGACTCGAGGCCGCTGAAGTCGGACCAGTACTTCGCGCCCACGGCGGGACGAATGACGACGTCCGCGCGAGCGATCTCGAGCTCGTTGAGTCGAGCGCACGCGATCGACTCGACGCGCAGGATCACGTCGAGTCCGCGCTCGACGCCCGGCAGCGTGTGGAGGTAGCTCGAGATGTCGACGGCGATCAAGACGTCGGGTGCGAATCGCTCGATCGCTGCGTTGACGGGAACCGGGCCGATCACGCCGGCATCGGCGAGCAGACGACCGCCGATCTCGACCGGTGGGAAGAATCCCGGCAGCGAACAGCTCGCGAGCACGGCCGGGCGGAGCTCACCCTCCTCGAGGAGGACGTCCGCGCCGGAGCGCAGATCGAGTGCGGGCACCGCGAACGGCAGGCGCGTGTCGGAGAACTTCTTCGCGGGAACGAAGTCGTTGACGAGCGCAGCGAGGCGTTCGCGCGGCAGAATCGACGGTTTGCGCAGCAGGTTCGAGAACACGTAGCTCTTTCGGATGCTTGCGACGATCGAGCTCAGGAAGGTCTGGTCGACATCGTCCGAGCGCAGGAGCAGCTTCTTGAACGCGCTCCCGGCGAACGACGGACTGCGAAAGTAGGCAAGAGCCTGGCGCGTCTTGGAGAGCGCGTCCGGTTCGAGAGCATAGACTGCCCCGACCACGGCGCCGACGCTCGTGCCGACGATCGAATCGACATCTATGCCTTCGCGCTCGAGAGCCTGCAGCACGCCGAGGTGCGCGAGACCGCGCGCGCCCCCGCCGCCGAGAACCAGACCGACCTTCGGCCTCGTGTTCATCTCGACTTCTTCCCCAGCGCCTCGCTGCCCGCAGCCGCGCCGCGGGGCGAACCGTCTGCGCGCACCTCCAGCGGATCCCGTCCTTCCGCGTACACGTTGTCCGTCCGCAGGTCGACTATGCGCTTCTCCTTGAGGTGCGTCTCCATCCCGAGCAAGTCGAGCACCTGTTTGAGCGGCAGCAAATTGACCTGGTTGATGCGGACTTCGGTCACCCGGAAGAGCTGGCCGACGATCTCGTCACGGACCGTCTCGAACTGCGATTCGCCGACGCGATCCGAGAGCGCGAGGTTGAGGTGGAGCTCGTCGACGTCGAACGGATCGTCGTTGCGCTTCTTGATCACGAGCTGCCACTCTTCGACGCGCACATCGTTCTCGAGCTCTTCCTTGAAGACGTTCAAGTTGACGAGCGTGCCCTTCACTTTGGATAGCTGGAAGCTCTTGAGATTCGAGACGCGTTCGAGCTGGCTCGAGATGCGCGGCACCGTGCGACCGCAGTGCGGACACGGTTCGTGGGTCATGCCGCCGATGATCAAGTCGCCCGTGCGATAACGGATGACCGTGCTGCCTCGTCCGACGAGGTTCGTGTAGACGAGCTCGCCGGACTCGCCATCGGGCACTTGCCGACCGGTCGCGGGATCGACGATCTCGACGATCTCGAAGTCCGGATAGAGATGGAAGCCGCCGCTCGCCTCCCCGGGGCACTCCGTCCAGCACTTGCGCGCCTCGGTGAATCCGAGCACGCTGCCGACGCGGGGGTTTTCCGCGCCCATCGAGCAGAGCAGATCCTTCACGCGGCTACGGTAACCGGGCGTCACGCGGTCGCCGCCGAGGGCGAGCGACTTGATGAACGAGAAGTCGAGCCCCTGCGAATACCCCTCGCGCAGGAGGTGGTAGACGTAGCCGGGGATGCCGACGAGGTAGGCCGGGCGGATTTTCTGGATCGCCTGGAGTATGCCCTCGGTACCCATCACCTTGCCGCCGCCGGTGTTCAGCGCGAACGCACACGCTCCCACGCCGACGTAGAAGACCTGCCAGAACGCGAGGTGCGGCGCGTACGGGAAGAGGCTGACGATCTTGTCCTGCGTCGGGTCGATCGACCCGACCGCCGCGATCCGTCGGCCGACCTCCTCGAGGATCTCGAGGTCGACGCGCGTCAGCGTGAACGCGGTCGGCAGTGCGCTGCGACCCGTGGTGAAGAACACCGAGATCGGACGGAATTCGTACGCGAGGCGCTGGCGCACCGATTCCGCGCCGCGCAGCCACTTCGAGACGAGGAGCGGCAGTTTCGCGGCGAGCGGCCAGCGTTCGCGGATCAACTCGGCGCTCGGCTGGAGCACGAACTCGCGCGGACGCTGCGGATCGGCGCTCGTCGGCGCGATGTCTTCCTTCGAGGTCAGCGGGATCCGCATCAGGTCGTCGAAGCCGCGGATCGACTCGGGCGTCACCCCGGCGGACGAGAACAGTCGGCGGTAAAACGGACTGAACGGCAGCACCTGCCGCTCGAGGTAGCGGCGCAGGCAGCGAAGCTGTCCGTGGCGGTACTCGTCGGGAGAGCGTCGGTCCCAGTCGTGTCGCGCGAGAGCCATCGGCGGACGGGTCCTCCTGGGCGGGTCCGGTGCCTCGGCGATCCCCGACGCCGCGAGCACCCGACGCGAGCGCGAACGAAGCCCGCGCTCGGATCCGGAAATGCTGCGGAAACGCTTGAGAGGCAGCTACTTAGGAAACGCTCGAGTATATCCCGCGGGCCGAACGGTGACAACCGCGCGCGCGCCGGCACCGGGTGTCGAGCCGATGGCGTGCAGCCGGCGAACGGGCGCCGGAAGCGGGGTCTGGCCCGCTTTGCCGCACGCGGGCGACCGGGGTATACTTCGCCGGCTCCGCGCCTCGCGCTGGCGCGTGACGGAAGCGGTTTCAGGGTCGGGGAAGGTGTGAGGGTGGCGAACATGCGTTGGTTCGCGGCGGTCGGATTCTTGTTGCTCGCGGTTTCGGCAGCCCTGGTCGCGCTCTCGGGCGCGTGCGAGGCCGGCGCGGCGGTCGTCTGGCATCCGGATCGCTGGCACCCGGATCGCTGGCACCCCGGACTCGCTTCGCGCATCTGGCGCCCCTCCGCGGTCGAAGCCGGCTGGCTCTCGCTCGCGCTCGCGGGCTGTGTCTTCGCGGGCCTCGCGACGCGGGGCCGATCGAGCGCCGCCGTGGTGCTGACAGCGAGCGAACGCTGGGGCGGCGTGCTGAGCTTCGGGCTCTTCACCTCGACCTTGCTGGTCGGCGCAGCGCTCGCGTTCGTGTTCGTCGCTGCGGACTTCGGCGCGGGAGCGGAGCTCCTCGGCGCGGTGTTCATCGCCGGCTGCCTGCAAGCACTCGTCGCGCTGTGTCTTGCGGTGCCGCTCCTCTTCCTGCCGAAGTCCCGCGTCGCGTTCGTCACGCTCGTCGTCGTCGGTGTCATCGAAAGCGGAACGCTCGCGATGCTCTGGGCGCTCGGCTCGGGCCAGGTACTCTGAGGCACGGGCGAAGGACGAAACGGGCTCGGGAACCGCGACAGGACCGAACGCGGGGAGCGCGGCGGAAACGAGGACGAGAATCATGGAACTGAGATACTGCGAGAACTGTGGCGAAATCCTCGAGCTCACGGCCGACGTTGAGACAGTGCCGCTCGAGGGGTTCGTCTGCGCATCGTGCAGCGGCGGGATTCCGGCCGGCGACCCGGCTTCCGGTCGATCGTCGCGCGGTCCTGTGCAGCCCGCGGGCGATCCGACCTCACGGGAGTCGGCGATGTGCGGATCCGCGACGCGGGAGTCCGCGACGCGGGAGTCGGCAAGGCAGGCATCGGCGGCGCGAACCCCGAGGTCGGGCGGCGCGACGTCCGAAGCCGAGGGCGACCTCGCGGTCTGCGCTCCCGCAGCGACGGCCAGCGACCTCGGCGGCTTCCTGAACTCGCCGGGCCTCGATCTCTTCTCCACCCGCAGCGTCCTGATGCGAAAGAAGTCCTCGCCGGCGCCGGCACGGTCGGCGGCGCAGGCTCCGGCGCCGGCCAGCGAACACCACGACGACCTACTCGACAGCGACGACGCAGCGACCATCGAGCTTCCAGACGACGGCGATGGAGGTGACGACGGAGGCCGCGCCCGTCGTGGCGTCTGGTCCTTCGACGAACCGGCGGGCGGAGCGTCGCGAGTCGACGCAGAGGGCGCAGCGTTCTTCGGGCGTGATCCGGTCGTCGACGAAGCTGTGCCCGAGGAAGGCGAGCTCGTCGGCTCGCAGCTGCCGGCCGCGAGCGCGAGCAAGATCGTGTTCCGCTGTCCGCACTGCGCTTCCGCCTTGTCGATCCGTCCGGTCGCGTCGACGAGCCGCCTCGCGTGTCCGACCTGCGACGAATCGGTCTACGTGACGATGTCCGGACGGGTCTTCGACTCGCCACCGTCGGCCCGCGATCACCGGTCCGCAATCCGCTCGAGCGCGACGAGAAAGGAACCGATCGCCGGCGTCGGCCCGCCGAGCGGTGACTCCGCCAGGAAGGTGCTCGCAGCCGGGCTGAGGGCCTCGAATCCGCTCGACGGCGACGGCCGCGAGTCGGACGACGAGTCGGACAGCAGTCCGGAGCACCGGCCGGACGGCGGCACGCACCGCAGCGCGGGCACCGAGCCGACGCCGCGGGACCGCGGGCCAGGCGCCGAGCGCGGGCAGCCGCGCCGCGCCTCGGACAAGGTCTCCGAGAAGCTCACGGCGTTTCGCCAGCAAGCCGAGGGCGCCGACCCGCAGAAGACGTTCTTCATCACCGACGAGAAGACCTCGGAGCTCACGGGCGCCGAGTTCGACAGTCGCGCGATCCGCAGGAGCCGCGCCGCGGCCAACGCACGCGCAGCGGCGCCGCGCGACGACGCCCTGCAACGGACGAGGGAGGCGAGCGACGGAACGGCTCCGCCGCGACCCGCGCATGCCGAGGACGCGACGAACGCGGCGGTCGGTGAGCGAGCCCCGTGCGGCGAAACGACGAAGTCGCCAGGCTCGAGCGCCGCGGTGACCGAGGCGGCGCACGGAGGACACGGCGCCGGCGCTCGCCGTGCGGGCAGACGACCGGCGCAGACCGGGGAGCGGCGGCGGCAAGGGACGAGCCCGAAGGAGAGCCTGGGCCGGCTGGTCGGAGCGGGGCTCGTGATCACCGCGTGCCTGAGCGCGCCGATCGCGACCTTCGCGACACTCGCGCGCGCGGCCGCCG